>WNFO01002153.1_pt1 | contig 16095 bp, 13 predicted proteins | sample 5400251 | NCBI WGS metagenome assembly WNFO01 (sample SAMN13153354, study PRJNA577476) | soil metagenome | isolation source: 100 cm saprolite under Madrone tree | place: USA:California | collected 2016-06-14 | reverse complement strand
ATCGAGCACGTCGTCGCGGCTCAGCCCGTGCGCGACCATGCAGAGCGCCATGTCGGCGACCGCCGTCGACGTCGGGGTGATTTTCACGAGGTCGCCGAACAGCAAGTTGACCTCCGCGTACCGCTGGCAGATCTCGTCCCAGCGGTGCTCGAGCCCCATGCCCCGCGCCTGCGCGCGGAGGTTCGTGTACTGCGGTCCGGGCATTTCGTGACGGTAGACGTCAGCCGTTCCGGAGCGCATGTCGGCCTCGAACGGCGCGTAGTAGCGGCGCACGACTTCCCAGTAGCGCGACAGCGCCTGCAAGACCTCGGGGTCGAGACCGGGATCGAGCGGTGTCCCCGCCAGCGCCGATGCCATGGCGCTGAGATTCGGTTGCGACGTCAGCCCGCTCATGGCATCGAGGGCGCCGTAGACCGCATCGGCGCCCGCGTCGATGGCCGCCAGCACGCTGGCGGCGGCGATGCCGCTGGTATCGTGGGTGTCGAAATGGATGGGGAGTCCCACCTCGCCTCGCAGCGCCTCCACCAGCGCGCGCGCCGCACGCGGCCGGCACACCCCCGCCATGTCCTTGATGCCGAGGATCTGCGCCCCGGCCTTCTCGAGCTGCCGGGCGAGATCGACGTAGTAGTGCAGGTTCCATTTCGGGCGCGCCGCGTCGAACAGATCGCTCGTGTAGCACATCGCCGCCTCACACAACGCCCCGGACCCGCGCACGGCGTCGATGGCGACGCGCATGTTGTCGACCCCGTTCAAGGAGTCGAAAACGCGGAACAGATCGATGCCCTCACGCGCGGCCTGCGCGATGAAGTGCTGCACCACGTTGTCGGGATAGCTCGTGTAGCCGACCGCGTTCGAAGCCCGCACCATCATCTGCAAGAGCAGATTGGGCACGGCCGCGCGCAGGCGCGCCAGCCGCTCCCAGGGGTCCTCACGCAGAAACCGCAGCATGACATCGAACGTCGCCCCTCCCCAGCATTCGAGGGAAAAGAGCTGTGGCGCCAGACGAGCGTAGGCCAGTGCGACGGCCAGGATGTCGTGGGTCCGGACCCGCGTCGCCAGCAGCGACTGTTGCGCGTCGCGTACCGTCGTATCGGTGAAGAGCACGCGCTTTTCCTGGCGCATCCAACGGAGGAAACGCTCCTCTCCGAGCTCGCGCAGCCGATCACGGCTGCCGAGGGGGATCGGGCCCTCCATGTCGCAGCTGGGCACCGGCGCCCTGGGCAAGGGCGCCGTGGGTTGCAGGCGCCCCTGCATCTCCGGATTCCCGTTCACGATCACTTCTCCGAGGAACTGTAGTAACGGGGTGGCACCGTCCCCGGACGGTGTGGTCTCGACGAGCTCCGGCGTCTCGTCGACGAATCGCGTGGTTGACTCGCCCGACGCGAACGCCGGATGCGCGATCACGTGCTCGAGAAACTCGAGATTGGATGCGACCCCCTGGACACGCGACTCGCCGAGGGCGCGAGCCATCCGTCCAATCGCCTCTCCGGGTGAGTCGCCCCGGGCGGTGATCTTCATGAGCAGGGAGTCGTAGAACGGCGAGACGACCGCCCCCGTATGCGCGCTCCCCGCGTCGACGCGGATGCCGAAGCCCGCCGGGCTCTGGCAGACGGTGAGCCGCCCATGGGATGGCGCAAAGCCTCGGGCCGGGTCCTCGGTCGTCACCCGGCATTGGAGCGCATGCCCGGAGAGCGCGATCGCTTCCTGGGGTGGCACCCCCGAGGCGGGGTCGCCGATCCGTGCGCCGGCGGCAATGCGGAGCTGCGCCTTGACGATATCGATCCCGGTGACTTCCTCGGTGACGGTGTGCTCGACTTGCAGGCGCGGATTGACTTCGATGAAGTAGAACTCCTGCGTGTCGGCGTCCAGGAGGAATTCCACGCTCCCCGCGTGCGTGAAGTGGGCGGCGCGCGCCAGCGTCAGCGCCGTCTGGCAGAGCGTCCGGCGCTGTACCGCGGTCAGAAACGGCGCCGGCGCCCGCTCGATCATCTTCTGATGGCGCCGCTGCACGGAGCAATCCCGCTCGAACAAATGCACCAGATTGCCGTAGAGATCCCCCAGGATCTGGACTTCAACGTGGCGCGCCCGCCGCACCAGCTTCTCGAGGTACACCTCGTCGTTGCCGAACGCGGCCCCGGCTTCGCGTCGCGAGGCCTCGACGAGCGCCGGAAGCTCCCGTGCCGACTCGACCACACGCATGCCGCGGCCGCCGCCGCCCCAACTGGCCTTGAGCATGAGCGGGTAGCCGAGACCCTTTGCGAGGTCTTTGACCTGCTCGCGGTCGCGCGGCAGCGGCCCGGTCGCAGGCAAGACGGGCACGCCCGCGGCCCGCGCCAGGGCCCGCGCCGCGACCTTGTGGCCCAGCGTGCGCAACACCTCCGGTTCCGGGCCGATGAAGACGATGCCGGCCCGCGCGCACGCGGCCGCGAGCTCGGGGCTCTCGGCGAGAAACCCGTAACCGGGATGAATGGCATCCACGCGCGCCTGGCGCGCCACCCGGACGATATCGTCCACATCGAGATAGGCCTCGATCGGCGTGCGGCCGGCGCCCACGAGATAGCTCTCATCGGCGGTGAAGCGATGGCGTGCACCGCGATCCGCTTCGGAGAAAATGGCGACCGTGCGGGTGTCGAGCTCCTGCGCGGCGCGCATGACGCGGATGGCGATCTCGCCACGGTTGGCGACGAGCAGCCGGCTGATCCGGTGGTGCATGATGGCTACGCCAGCGCGGCCAGCATCTTGAGACCCAGCGCACCAATAACGATGGCGAAGATCCTCTTGAGCGAGCGCTCCGAAGTGCGGTGCGCCAACCGCGCGCCGAAGGGGGCCAGCACGATGCTGCCCACGGTAAATCCGATCAGGGCCGGCACGTAGATGTAGCCCACGCTCTGCGCCGGCAGGCCCGCGGTCCCCCAGCCATTCACGATGTAGCCGATCGACCCGACCACGGCGATCGGGAAGCCGACGGCCGACGCCGTGCCGATGGCCATGTGAAAGGGCACGTTACAGAAGACCAGAAACGGAATGGTCAGGGTGGCGCCGCCCATCGCCGCGAGCGCCGAGCAGACGCCGATCACGGCCCCGGCGATGAAGATACCCGCGGGCCCCGGCAGTCGGCGTGTCGGCTTCGGCTTCCAGTTGAAGAGCATGCTCGAGGCCATGTAGAGGACGAACACCACGAAGATCACCGCCAGCGGAAACGTCGGAATGTGCCGGGCCAGCAGGGTGCCGAGGCCCGTCCCCACGACGATCCCCGGGATCAGCCGCCACAGCACACCCCAGTTGACCGCCGCGTGCCGGTTGTGGGCGCGCAGGCTCGAGATCGACGTGAAGATGACGGTCGCCATGGCCGTCCCGAGGGCGACGTGCAGCATGTGCTCACGCGGAAAACCTTGAGCCGCGAAGACCATCGTTGTCAGGGGCACTTGAATGCCCCCTCCGCCCATGCCGAGCATGCCGGCGAAAAAGCCGATGAAGGCACCGATGGCCACGTAGACGAACAACCACTGGTCCATGCTCTTCTCCCCGGCCGGTGTGCTCGGCGACAAGCGACGAACCCGGAGGACCGACGAATTCCTTCGCCCGCGAGTGGGTGCTCGCGACCTTCGCCCACCCGAGAACGGGAATCAATGTCCAGGACTGCTGAACTTGTGTCGCGGACTGCTCAGCTGGCCGATCGTCGGTAGGCGCTCGGGGGGTTTCCCGTGATCCGTTGGAAGACGTGGGCGAGGTGCGAGGTGTCGGCGAACCCCAGCCGCGCGGCGATGGACTCGAGCTTCTCGTCCGTGTGCGCCAGGAGATCCTGAGCGATCGTCACCCGGACGCGGGTGAGATAGTCGCGCACGCTCATGCCGATCTCCGAGCGAAAGAGATGGGCCAGGTGACTGCTGGAGATGTCGATCATTTCCGCTATACCGTCGACCGTCAGGTCCTGTTCGAAATGACTGCCGAGGTAATCAATCGTGCGACTCACAGATTCCCCAAGCTGCGGCCAGGGTCCACTCAGGCTGCCGCCCGGCGGGAGCACCTCGCCGATCCGGCTCACCAGATCTCCGGAGTTGACCGGCGCCCGCAGGACGCAGCGGATGTTCAGTGTTTCCCAGACGGGCGCGGTGCCCAGATAGGGATCGTCGCTCAGGACGAGCACGGGGCAAGCGGGCAACTGGGCGTTCAGGGCCCCGAGAAAGAGTCCCGCCTCACTCGCCGAGCGCCCGACGTTCAGAACCACGCAGGTCGGCCGGAATCTGAGCATGCGGTTCAGCCCGTCGACGAGGGCGCCGGTCGTCTCCACGCTGGTCGCGCGCGCGAGCGTCACGGCGAGCGCGGCGCGCCAGCCCGGGTCGCCGCCCACGAGGAGGAGGCGGTGCGTCCGGAGTCGCTGCGCCTCGCGGCCGGGCCGGTCCCGATCCACGGACCCGCTGACCCGACTGGTGCGCTGCTCGAGCGCCCGGCGAATCGCGGCCCGCAGCTCCTCCTCCTGGAATGGTTTCGTGAGGTAGTCCGACGCGCCGAGCTTCATGGCCGCGACCGTGGTCCGGACGGTCTTGACGCCGGTCAACATGATGACCGGAAGGTCCGGCTCCAGCGCTTTGAGCTCTTGCAAGATCTCGAGCCCATCGACGTCGGGCATGAGGATGTCGAGGAGGACGAGATCAACGCGCTCTGAGCGCACCATGCTGAGCGCCGTCCGTCCGTGCGCCGCGTCCACCACCGCATATTCCTCGTCGAGCGTGAGGTGAAGAGCGTCGCGAAGTCCGTCGTCATCGTCGACGACGAGCACAACGGGACGATCCCGCGGGCGTTCGTGAGGCGACAAGGGCGCGGAGGCCACTGAAGATCTCTCGGGCTGTCGTTGCACGCCCCGAGCCTGCCACGGAATACCGCAGTCACATGCAGAAATTCAGCAGCCCTGGACATTGACTGGGGTGTCTCAGTCTCCGACTGTGGGCCCGCGGGTGACCTGACGGACGGCGTCCCTCACTCGAAGGCCGTGAGCGGATTCAGAACGGAGAAGAACGTGGGGAGGTACGTCGCCATGATCAGACTGTCCGAGTTGCTCGCCCTCCTCGCCGCGGCGCTCGTGCTCGTGTCCGAGCCCGGGACCGCGCAGGAGACGATCCGGATCGGCATTGGCCACCAGAGCCTGTGCACGGACACTTACTCGGGCGGCATCACCGTCAAACAGCTCGGGCTCCTCGAGAAGCACCTACCGCGCGCGGGAAGGTACGCCGGCGCGAAGTACGACATCGTCTGGGAGGACTACACTTCGGGGCCGCCCATCACGAGCCAGATGCTGGCCGGCAAGCTCGACATCGGGGTGATGGGTGACTACCCGCTTCTCGTGAACATCGCCCGCTTCCAGGAGACCAACAGCCTTCGCTCGGTCATCGTTTCCATGACCGGTTACAACATGCACGGCTCCGGCAATTCCATCGTGGTGCCGGTCGACGCGCCGATCTACAAGTTCGAGGAGCTCCGGGGCAAGAAGGTCTCGGTGCCGTTCGGCTCCGCGGCCCACGGCATGCTCCTCAAGGCGCTGGTGGACCGCGGGCTCACTCCGGACTTCTTCACCATGATCAACCAGAGCCCGCCCATCGGCGCCACCAGCATCCAGGAGAAGAAGATCGACGCCCACGCGGACTTCTGTCCGTGGGGCGAGCTGATGGAGTTCAAGGGTTTCGCGCGGAAGATCTTCGACGGCAGCCAGGCGTCGGTCGCCTACCTGCACGGTCCCGTGATCCGCAAGGACTTCCTCGGCAAGCACCCCGAGATCGTCGTCGCCTACCTCAAGGCCATCATCGAGGCCAACGAGTGGATCACGAAGAACCCCGAGGAGGCGACCACGAAGCAGGAGCAGTGGACGTCCATTCCCAAGGAGGTGCTCTACCTCTACTTCGGGCGCGGCGGCTTCCTCACGCTGGACGCCACCATCAAGCCGAAGTGGGTGGAGGTGCTCAAGTACGACGCGACCGTGCTCCAGAAGATGGGGATCATCAAGCAGGCGGACGTCGAGGGCTTCATCGACGACCGCTTCATCAGGCAGGCGTACCGCGAACTCGGCCGCGACTACACGAAGGACCAGAGGGTGATGGTGGCCGGCACCTCTCCCATGGAGGGCAAGGACGCGATCACCGGTGTGCCGATCAAGGATCCGCGGACCGCGGGCGAGCTGTGGGTGAAGGGTGAGCCGATCAAGCCCTACGCCTCGCTGGCGACGCTCATGACCGCGCTGCGGGACGCGGAGCAGACGAGCCGGGCCGTCAATGCCGCCTACGTCTTCGATCAGTCGACCGGGCTCAAGCTTTTTGCCCACCGGGCGTTCTACGTCGCGGGTGGCAGCGGGAAGGCCGCGATCGCCTCGCTGGTCGCCTTCGCCTGGAAGGAAGAAGCGGAGACGTTCGCGACCAGGAACGGCGGGAAGGTCCTCTCGCTCGAGGAAGCGAAAAAGCTGGGGGTCGCGAAGTAGGTGGCCACCGGGCCGAAGGTGGAAATGGCGCCGCTCGTCGGCGCTACGATTGCGCAGGCGGAAACGCCGGCGCTCCTCCGGCTGGCGGGCTGGCGCCGGCCCGCCCTCCGCGTCCTGTCCATCGGGCTCTTCTTCGCGGCGTGGCATGTCGCGACGACATGGGACGTGGATCTCTATGTGCGCTTCCAGAACATCCCCACGCCGGCGGAGGTCCTGGAGGAGGCGGTGGCGGTGTTCGGCAGTACGGGCTTCTACGTGCACATCCTCGCCAGCCTCGAGCGCATCTGGCTGGGCTTCACCATCGCCACGACGCTGGGCGTCGGGCTGGGTCTGCTCATCGGGTGGTTCCAGTTCGCCGAAGACACGCTGTTGCCGCCGATCGAGCTGTTTCGCCCGATCCCCGCGGTGGCGTGGGTGCCACTCAGCATCATGCTCTGGCCCACCGAGCGGTCGAGCATCGTGTTCATCACCACGCTCGGTGCGTTCTTCCCGATCGTGCTCAACACCATTCACGGGGTGGAGGGCATCGACCGCCAGCTCGTGCGCGCGGCCACCAGCCTGGGCGCGGGCCGGCTCGCCATCTTCCGCGAGGTCGTCATCCCCGGGGCACTGCCGTCCATCGTGACGGGGCTCTCGGTGGGCATGGGCGTGTCGTGGCTCTGCCTCATCTCGGCCGAGATGATCTCGGGGCAGTTCGGAGTCGGATACTTCACCTGGGTTGCCTACGGGATCGTGAAGTACTCGCAGATCGTGGTCGGGATGCTCGTGATCGGCGTGCTCGGCATGCTGTCGAGCGCGCTCATCCGGCTGGTGGGGGCGCGTTGCATGCCGTGGCTGCCCCGTCGCATGAAAGACGGGACGTGAGCGGGGCGACGTGACCAACGGTGCCACCGGCCGCATCGAAATCACCGACCTCGGCATGGTGTTCGGCCGCAACGGCCGGGCGGTGGAGGCGGTCCGGCGGTTCACGCTGATGACGACGCCGGGTGAGTTCGTGGCGTTGCTGGGCCCGTCGGGCTGCGGCAAGACCACCGTGCTCAACGCGGTGGCGGGCTTCGTGCTCCCGACGGTCGGACGCATCGTGGTGGACGGCGCGATCGTCACCCAGCCCGGGGCCGATCGGGGGATGGTCTTCCAGCAGCACTCGCTGTTCCCGTGGAAGACCGTGCTCGGCAACGTCGAGTTCGGCCTCAAGATGCGCGGAGCGGGCAAGAAGGAACGGAAGTCCCAGGCCCATGCCTACCTGAGCCTCGTCGGCCTCACCGGCTTCGAGCACGCGTATCCCGGGGAGCTGAGCGGCGGCATGCAGCAACGCGTCGGCATCGCCCGCGCCCTCGTCAACCGGCCGCGCGTGTTGCTCATGGACGAGCCCTTCGGCGCCCTCGATGCGCAGACGCGGCTGACCATGCAGGAGCTGCTCCTCGGTGTCTGGCGTGAAGTGCGGACGACGGTCCTCTTCGTCACCCACGACATCGACGAAGCGCTCTTCCTCGCCGACCGGGTCGCGGTGATGACGGGCCGCCCCGGCCAGATCCGCGATCTCGTGGAGGTGAAGCTCGCGCGGCCTCGCGCCGCCGAGATAATCGCGACCCCCGCGTTCATGGCCCTCAAGGCGCGCGTCCTCGCCCAGGTGCGGGAGGAGAGCGCCCGGGCCCTACCCGGACCGCGCCCGTGAGCGCGCTGCTCGTGCTGAGCGCGCGCGTGCGCACGCGATGGTGGACGGTGGTGGCGGCGACGCTGACCGTCTTCGGTCTCTATCAGGCCTTGATCTTCGGCATCCTCGTCGCCGGCCTCGGGGGCGCGCCCAACCACGTCCGGCTCTACCCGGCGTGGGAAAACGCGCGCCGCATCGTCCGGCTCACACCCTCGGCCGCCGACGTGGTCGTGCTGATCGCACGCGAGCCGCTCCTCGAGTACGGGCGGCGGCATCCGGTCTTCGGCGCGGCCGTCTGGAGCTTCGAGCTGACCTGGTCGAGCCTGCTCTTCTTCGCGTCTTTCTCGGTGCTCGTCGGGGTCTACCTCGGCATCGGTGGACCGGCAGCGCGTTGGGGTGCGGTGGGCTCGCTGAGCGGGGCCGGCGTCGTCGGCCTCCTCGGCGCCAGCGTGTCCTCGCTCACGCACTGTGGGCTCGGGTCCTTCGGCGTTGTGCTCGCAGTCGCCGGCATCTCTGTCGCCACGATCCAGTGGTTCGGGCGCCTCGAGCCCGTGCTCATTCCGGCCGGGTATGCTCTCATCGTGCTGGCCATCTTCGCTCGCGCGAGAGGACTCGTCCCGGCGCCGGTGGTCGCGGTCACATGAAGCCGCTGGCGGCCGTGCTCGCCGCCGTGCTCCTGTTCGCCTGCGCGAGGCAGCCAGGCGAGAAGATGCCGCCGTTCGCGCTCGTCGACCAGTCCGGCACGACCGTGAGGTCCGAGAGTCTCCGGGGCCGCGTCCTCGTCGTCAGCTTCGTCTTCACGACGTGCGTGGAGGCGTGTCCTCTGGTCACGGCGCAGCTCGCGCGGGTCCAGGCCCGGGCGCGGACTGAAAAGCTCGACGGACGGGTGCGCTTCGTCTCCATCACACTCGATCCCATCATCGATACCCCCGACGTGCTGCGCCGCTACGCCGACGCCTACGGCATCGATCTCACCACCTGGCACTTCCTGACGGGCACCTCGGATGACGTGGCTCGCGTGGTCCGTGCCTTCGGCCTCAACGCGGTCGCGCGCGAGCGGATCGTCCACGGCAGCCTCGTGGTGCTGGTCGACGGCCAGGGCCGGATCGCCGAGAGGCGGACGGACCTCGAGCTGGACCCGGACCGGCTGCTGGCCTCTCTTCGCAAGCTCCTCGGCTGAGACGTCGCAGGGGTCGAGAAGACGCGCAGGTGTGCTAGAGTCCCCCCGCTCAAATGGAGGAAGCGATGCGTCTGGGTGTCCTCGTGCCCACCCGCGGCGTGGTCATGCAGTCGGCGCGACGACCTCCCGTCGATGAGTGCTGGACGATGGCGCGGCTCGCTGACAATGCGGGCTACGACGCCGTGTGGGTCGGCGACAGCATCGTGGCCAAACCGCGACTCGAGCCGATGACGACGCTCGCCTACCTCGCCGGCATCACGACGCGGGTGCGACTGGGGACGGCCGTGCTGCTGCCGGCGCTGCGTCACCCGGTGGTGCTGGCTCACCAGATCGCCAACGTCGATCAGATCTCGCGCGGACGATTGGTGCTCGGCCTCGGCGTCGGCTGGAGCCTGCCCTCGGCCGAGCGCGAGTGGGCGGCGTGCGGCGCGGACCACAAACGCCGTGTCCGGCGCCTCGAAGAGCACGTCCAGATCTGGCGTCGGCTGTGGCGCGGCGAGCCGGTGACCTATCGCGACGGCGACGTCGCCCTGACCGACCACACCATCGGGCCGCTGCCGTGGAATTCGGCCGGGCCCCCCGTCCTCATCACGGCCGCGAACCGCGGCGAGATGCTCGTCGCCCAGTTCGATCGGTTCGGGCGGCTCGGCGACGGCATCATCACGACGTACGTGCACGCCGAGGAGTGCCGGCTCGTGCGCGAGCGCGCCGAGGAGGCGCTGGCGCGCCATGGTCGCGCCGGCGCCGGCTTCACGCTCTGCGTGTACACGACGGTTCGCATGGAGGACGATCCGCGCGAGGCCGAGCGCGTCACCGAGAAATTCCTCGCCACCTACTACGGCGGAGGCGTGCACTCGCGCGGTACGATGGGCCTCGGCCCCGCCGACGTGGTGCTCGCGGCGCTTGGACGGTATGCTGCGGCCGGGGTCAGCGACCTCTGTATCAGGTTCGTGGGCGACGATCAGCTCGCCCAGCTGGAGCGGTTCACGGCCGAGGTTTTACCGAGCGTATGAAAAAGAGGAGCGTTCCATGAAAGTTCGCTTCGATCCGGCGGCGCCGTACGAGGTCGAGGAAGGGGACGTGCCGTTCGCCAGGCCGGAGGGCAAGGAGCTCCAGGCCCGTGTCTACCGCCCGAAGGGCGAGCCCGTCGCGCCCCTGGCCGCGCTGGTCGACGTCCACGGCGGTGCGTGGAGCCGGGGCGACAGGACCACCGGAGCCCATCACGGTCGAGCGCTCGCCGCGTCCGGTCTGCTCGTCATCTCTCTCGACTTCCGCCAGGGCTCGGAGCACAAGCATCCCGCCGCGAGCGCCGACGTCGCGGCCGGCGTCCGCTACGTGCGCGCGCACGCAGGCCGGCTCGGGGTCGATCCCGGACGCATCGGGCTCGTGGGCAGCTCGAGCGGTGGGCAGCTCGCCCTGCTCGGCGCCGTCAAGCCCGGCGCCCCCGAGCATGCCGGCACGCCGATCGTGCTGCATGGCGGCTCGCTCGACGCCACTGCCGGCGACGAGTCGGTCGCGTTCGTCCTGGCCCTCTATCCCGTGGCGGATCCGCTGGCGCGATATCGCTACGTGGTCGGACGGCAAGACGACGGGTCGGGGTTCGACGCCAAGCGCCTGATCGCCGCCCACCACGGCTACTTCACGAACGAGGCCCAGATGGCCGAGGCCAGTGTGACGCGCATCGTGACGGCGCGCGAGGCCCGGGCGCTGCCGCCCGCGTGGGTCGCCCAGCCAGAGCTCGACGACAACGTGCCGCCCGCGATCACCGAGGCGCTCGTTCGCGCCTACCAGCAGGCCGGCGGCGACATCGAGCGCGTCCACTTTCCCGGCGCCAAGCATGGCTTCATCCAGCAGGCGAGCGCGGACTCGGAGAAGGCCATCGCCATGATGCGTGACTTCATCGGCCGTCAGCTCGCGCGATGAAGCTCCCGACGGCATTCCTCGTTTCTCTCGTCGTTCTCGTCGCCGCCGCGTCGCCCGGTGCCGCGCCGGAGGGGCGCGCGGCTGCGCCCGTGGGGCAGGTCACCTGGGGTGTGCACACGACACTGGTCCCCACGTACTTCGACCCCGCGGAGACGAAATCGTCACCCCGTTCTTGGTCATGTACGCGCTCCACGACGGCCTCGTGAAGCCGATGCCGGGCAAGAGCATGGCCCCGAGCCTGGCCGAGTCGTGGAGCGTGTCGCCCGACGGGCTCGTCTACGAGTTCGTCCTCCGCAAGGGGGTCAGGTTCCACAACGGCGAGATCGTCACGGCCGAGGACGTCAAGTTCTCCTTCGAACGCTATCGCGGAATCTACGCGAAGCCCCTCAAAGAGCGTGTCGCCGGCGTCGAGACGCTCGATGCCGGGCGCGTCCGCTTCCGCCTCAAGCGGCCGTGGCCCGACTTCATGGTCTTCTACGGCACGATCGCCACCGGGGCCGGATGGATCGTCCCGAAGAAGTACGTCGAGAAAGTGGGGGACGAGGGCTTCAAGAAAGCTCCCGTGGGTGCGGGCCCGTACCGCTTCGTCTCGTTCTCGCCGGGGATCGCGCTGGTGCTCGAGGCCTTCGACGGCTACTGGCGCAAGACACCGAACGTGAAGCGCCTGATCTTTCGGGTGATCCCCGACCCGTCCACGCGGCTGGCCGCGCTCAAACGTGAAGAAGTCGACATCGTGTACTCGATGGTCGGCGAGCTGGCCGAGGAGGTCCGTCGCACGCCGGGTTTCTCGCTGAAGCCGGTGTTCCCGTCGGTGCACTGGCTCACGTTCACCGACCAGTGGGATCCGAAATCGCCCTGGCACGACCGGCGGGTCCGGGTGGCGGCGAACCTGGCGGTCGACCGGCAGGCGATCAACGAGGCGAGGACGTTCGGACTCTCGCGCATCACGGGGACCATCGTCCCGTCGAGCTTCGACTTCTACTGGCAGCCACCCGCGCCATCGTTCGATCCCGCCCGCGCGAAGCAGCTCCTCACCGAGGCCGGATATCCGAACGGCTTCGATGCGGGCGAGTATTTCTGTGACATGACCTCAACCGATGCGGGGGAAGCCATGATCGGCTACCTCCAGGCCGTCGGCGTTCGAACCAAGCTGCGCCCGCTCGAGCGGGCGGCCTTCAACAAGAGCGTCGCGGAGAAGAAGCTCCGGAGCCTCGTCCAGATCATCGGCGGCGGCTTCGGGAACGCCGCCACCCGCCTCGAGGCCTACGTCGTCTCGAATGGCTCGTTCGCGTACGGCGGCTACCCCGATCTGGACGGTCTCTTCCAGGAGCAGACCACCGAGCTCGATCGTACGAAGCGCGAGTCGATCCTGCAGCGCATCCAGCAGCTCGTCCACGAGCGCGCAATGTTCGCGCCGATCTACGAGCTCGCCTTCGTCGCGGGCGTGGGCCGGCGCATGGAAGAGTCGGGGCTCGGGCTCATCGCCGGTTACGCCTTCTCGGCGCCCTACGAGGACTTGAAGCTCAAGACCAAGTAGGGTGCGCACCGGCGGTGCGCACCCGCATCGGTGCGCACCGGCGTTGACCGGTGCCCCGCCGCGAGCTACTCTCGCGGCACCTGAACGTCGATCCCACTGGTCCGGCGGAGGTCTGGCATGAGCACGACGAAATCCCCATTGTCCGAGATCATTTCCGTCAGCGACCTCGCATGGCAGGAGCGGCAGCCCGGGATCCGGATGAAGAGTATCTGGGAGCATCCGGAGACCAAGCGACGGGCCGTCATGACTCGCATCGAGCCCGACGCCAAGCTTCCGCTTCATCGGCACGTCGGCGACGAGCTGGTCTTCGTCATCGAGGGCGCGATTGCGGACGAGTTTGGCACCGTGACGGCCGGGAACGTGGGCTACCGGCCGAACGGCTGTGTGCACACGGTGTCAGCGAAGAACGGGGCGACGGTCCTCGCGATCATCGCCGGGGGAGTGGAACCGCTGACGCAGCGGGACAGTGGGCCGCCGTCGCAGATCGTCGCGCTGAGCGAGCTGCCGTGGATCGAGGCTCGCCCCGGTGTCCGCCAGAAGAGGATCTGGGAGGATAAGGCAGGTGAGCGTCGCGCGATCTTGGCGCGCTTCGAGCCGGGAACCACGCTCGCCCGTCATCGTCACGTGGGTGACGAGCTGATCTTCGTCATCGAAGGGGCGAATGCCGACGAATCAGGCCCCGTGAACACGGGCAACATGAACTACCGGCCGAACGGGTGCGTTCACACCGTGACGACGAAGAACGGCGCGACCGTCCTGGCCGTGGTCTGGGGCCGCACGGAGCCGGTCTGAGCAGGCGCCGCGCCATGAGGCTCGTCGTGCTGGTCCTCGTTTTCTTGGCGGTTCTGGTCTCCGCCACGCCCGGCGGCGCGGCGGACGCGCCCGTGGGGCGCTCGGACGCGCCCGTGGGGCAGGTGACCTGGGCGGTGCACATCTCGCTCGCCCCCACCTGGTTCGACCCCGCGGAGACCCCGGGGATCGGTACACCCTTCATGATCCTCTACGCGCTGCACGATGCGCTGGTGAAGCCGATGCCCGGCAACGCCATGGCGCCGAGCCTCGCCGAATCCTGGAGCGTGTCGAAGGACGGCTTCGTCTACGAGTTCGTTCTCCGCCACGGCGTGAAGTTCCACAACGGCGATCCCGTCACCGCCGAGGACGTGAAGTTCTCCTTCGAGCGGTATCGTGGCGCCGCGGCGAAGCTCCTGCGAGAGAAGGTCGCGGCGGCCGAGGTCGTGGATCCGAGCCGGGTCCGCTTTCGGTTCAAGGAGCCCTGGCCGGACTTCATGACCTACTACGGCAGCCTCACCACCGGCGCCGGCTGGATCGTGCCCAAGAAGTACGTCGAGAAGGTCGGCGACGACGGCTTCAAGAAGGCGCCCGTCGGTGCCGGCCCGTACCGGTTCGTCTCGTTCAACCCCGGCGTGGAGCTCGTACTCGAAGCGTACGAGCCATACTGGAGGAAGAGCCCGAGCGTCAAGCGCCTCGTCCTCAAGGCCGTGCCCGACGAGTCCACGCGGCTGGCGATGCTCAAGCGTGGCGAGGCCGACATCGTCTACCTGCTCCAGAGCGAGCTGGCCGAGGAGGCGCGGCGGACGCCCGGGCTCACGCTGCGGCCCACTCCCATCGTGTCGACCCACTGGCTCGTGTTCCTCGATCAGTGGGACCCGAAGTCGCCGTGGGCGGACCGGCGAGTACGCCTGGCCGCCAACCATGCGATCAACCGCCAGGCTATCAACGAGGCGATCACCCTCGGATTCTCGAGGATCACCTGGAGCGTCATCCCTGCGAGCTTCGACTTCTTCTGGCAACCACCCCCGTACCCCTACGATCCCGCCAGGGCGAAGCAACTTCTCGCCGAAGCCGGCTACCCGGCGGGGTTTGACGCGGGTGACTTCTGGTGTGATGCCGCCACCGCCACCATGAGCGAGGCGGTGATCGGCTACCTGCAGGCGGTGGGGATCCGGGCAAAGCTCAGACCGCTGGAGCGGGCGGGCTTCTTCAAGGCCTACCAGGAGAAGAAGCTGAAGAACATGCTCTACAGCATCAGCGGCGCATTCGGGAACGCGGCCACCCGCCTCGAGGTCTTTGTCGCCTCGGGCGGCCCCTATGTCTACGGCAGCTATCCCGACATCGACGGGCTCTTCAGAGAACAGGCCGGCGAGCTGGACCGGAAGCGGCGCGAGGCGACGCTGCACCGGATCCAGCAGCTCATCCACGAGAAGGCCATGTACGCGCCGATCTGGGAGCTCGGCTTTGTCCACGCGTCCGGTCCCCGGGTGGCGGAGTCAGGCCTCGGGCTCATCACCGGCTGGGCGTTCTCCGCGCCCTACGAAGACCTCAAACTGAAAGGTAAGTAGCAAACAGGGGGCTTCCATTATGAGAAGCGCTCGAGGCCTCTTCGGTTCGTTCCTCGTCCTCACGATCTTGGCTATCGGGGTTTCGCCGGGCGCCGCGGCGCCCGAAGGTCAGATGACCTGGGCGGTGCACATCTCACTGGCGCCCACCTGGTTCGACCCCGCGGAGACCTCCGGGATCATCACGCCCTTCATGGTGCTCTACGCCCTGCACGACTCCGTGCTCAAGCCGATGCCGGGCAATCCCTTGGCGCCGAGTCTGGCCGAATCGTGGAGCATGTCCCCGGATGGCCTCGTGTACGACTTCGTCCTCCGAAAAGGGGTCAAGTTCCACAACGGGGACCCGGTCACCGCAGAGGACGTGAAGTTCTCGCTCGAGCGCTACCGGGGCGCGTCCGCCAAGCCGCTCAAGGAGAGCGTGGCGGCGGTCGAGACCCCGGATCCCGGGCGTGTCCGCATCCGTCTCAAGCGGCCGTGGCCCGACTTCATGACCTTCTACGCCGGCGCCACCGGGGCCAGCTGGATCGTGCCGAAGAAGTACGTCGAGAAGGTCGGCGACGAGGGCTTCAAGAAGGCCCCGATCGGGGCCGGCCCGTACAAGTTCGTCTCGTTCACCCCGGGTGTCGAGCTCGTCCTCGAGGCGTTCGATCAGTACTGGCGGAAGGCGCCGAACGTGAAGCGGCTGGTCTTGAAGTCGATCCCGGACGAGGCCACGCGCCTCGCCGCATTGAAGCGCGGCGAGGTGGACATCGCCTACGTGATCCGCGGCGCGCTGGCCGAGGAGATCCGCCGAAGCCCGGGGCTGACGCTCAAGCCCAACGTCGGTCAGGCCACCTTCTGGGTTAATTTCCCTGACCAATGGGATTCGAAGTCGCCGTGGCACGATCGGCGCGTGCGCCTGGCCGCCAACTACGCCATCGACCGGCCGGCGATGAACCAGGCGGACGCCCTGGGATTTTCCAAGATCAACTGGAGCAT
>WNFO01002360.1_pt1 | contig 16096 bp, 15 predicted proteins | sample 5400251 | NCBI WGS metagenome assembly WNFO01 (sample SAMN13153354, study PRJNA577476) | soil metagenome | isolation source: 100 cm saprolite under Madrone tree | place: USA:California | collected 2016-06-14 | reverse complement strand
AAAGTGGACGCCGGCGCCGACTACATCGTCACGCAACTATTTTTCGATAATCGCGACTTTCTCGATTTTCGCGAACGTTGTGCGCTCGCCGACATTCATATCCCCATTATCGCGGGCATCATGCCTGTTACCTCCATGAACGGATTCAAACGCATCGCGGAGCTGGCCGGGGGCGCGCGCTTCCCAGCCAAGCTTCTGCGTGCTCTTCAACGATGCCAAAACGATCCTGAAATGGTCAGGCGCGTCGGCGTTCACTTCGCCTTGGAACAATGTCACGATCTTTTGGATAACAACGTGGCAGGCATTCACTTTTACACGCTCAATCGCTCCGACGCCACGCGGGTAATTTTTGACAGTCTCGGCATTCCGCGTCGGCGGAGCGTACAGGCCGCTGCCGTCCAGTCGAGCGACGAGGTTGGCAAGCGGCTTGCAAATTGAGAAATCGCAGGCGCGCAAGTGCGGGATGCGCATCGCGGAGGAAGATCATCGTCGCCGACGCTCGAGCATTTTTCCGGCGTCTATTTGATCACGCCATTTTTGCATTACGAAACGACGAGCGAGCTGGCGAAATTTGCGCGGAGTCTATGAAGCGCGCACAATCTCCAGATGTTCAAAATTCGCAGTGCGATTTACTGGCAGCTCGCGGGATTGGCGGTTGCGGTCGCGCTAATTTCTGTGCTTTCGCCCTTTTTTCCGGTTGCCGATTTTATCGAGGCGCTGCAAGAGAGGGTGATGCAGTGGGGCGCTTGGGGCGCGATCTGCTATCCACTCCTTTTCGCCGTTTGTAACATTCTCCTGCTTCCGGGCGGCGTGCTGGCGGTCGGCGGCGGCTTCTTTTTCGGGCTCTGGTGGGGATTTCTCGTCGTGTTTGCCGGCAACGTTCTTGCGGCGGCAATTTCGTTTGCCCTGAGCCGTTGGATAGCCGGGCGATGGTTTCGGCGGAAGCTTTCGCAGAATCCAACGCTGCTTGCCTTGGAGCCGGCTGTAGAACGGGAGAGTTGGAAAATTGTTCTCTTGAGTCAGTTGCATCCACTTTTCCCCACAAGCTTATTGAACTATTTTTATGGCTTAACCCGAATTCCGTTTCGAACCTACATGCTTTGGGCCTCCATTGGGCGGGTTCCAGGGCTTTTTTTGTACGCGTATATCGGAACCTTGGGTCAACTTGGCCTCAGGGTGATGCGCGGCAGGAGTCAACCGCGTATTATCGAGTACTGGACTTGGGGAGGAGCATTTGTGACAACAGCTTTACTTTTACTGGTGTTAGGCCGTATTGCATCTCGAGCCGTGCAGGTGGCCGATGAGAAGCCAGAATTGTCCGGCAGTCAGGCGACTCATGAAAGAAAGATCAACCATCGTCTTATACCATAAACAGTTTGTTATAAGCTGATTATGTTACTCAATAAGTTGATTTATGGGGCTCAAAGCAGACGGCCGGTGCTTCCGCACACATGTCCATGCCTCGGCAAAAAATCTTGGCCCTAATCAAAATGTTTAAGTTGCCAACAGAATACGACGTCGCGGTGGTCGGCAGCGGCCATGCCGGAATCGAAGCGGCACTGGCTGCGGCCCGAATTGGATGCCGAACGTTGATGTTGACCCAGAACTTGGACACGATTGGCCAGATGTCGTGCAACCCAGCGATCGGCGGCCTGGCCAAGGGGCACATAGTTCGCGAGATCGATGCCATGGGTGGCGCAATGGGCCTCAATGCCGACGCCACAGGGATCCAGTTCCGGATGCTTAACCGGACCAAGGGTCCATCCGTTCGTGCGCCACGAGCCCAATGCGACAAGAAGGCTTATCAGTTTCGGCTGAAGGCGGTCTTGGAATGGACAGAGAATCTTGATCTCAAACAGGCAACGGTTTCCGCTGTCGTTGTGGAGAATGGGAAAGCAGTAGGCGTCGAAACTGATATGGGCCTGAGGATTGCCGCACGCAGCGTTGTCATCACATCCGGGACATTTTTGCGCGGTCTGCTGCACGTTGGCGAGAACAGTGGGCCCGGCGGACGCATGGCTGACGCGAGTTCGACCTTAAGCGACAACCTCCGGCAACTCGGGTTTCAGGTAGGCCGCTTTAAGACAGGGACTCCTTGCCGACTCAACGCTCGGTCGATCGACTTCTCACGCTGTGAGATTCAGCTCGGAGACGACCCCCCGCCGAGATTTGCGTTTCACGACGATGGAATTGGCAGAGATGCGGGCGACATCTTCACCCTGAATTACGACCTCCGGGGAGAGTTCCACGTGGAACAAGTTCCTTGCTGGATAACCTCCACGGTGTCGAGAACGCATGAAATCATTCGGGCTAATCTTGCCCGGTCGCCGCTCCATACCGGTCAAATCAAAGGCACGGGCCCGCGATATTGCCCATCGATTGAGGACAAGGTTGTTAGATTCTCCGACAAAACTTCTCATCAACTCTTCCTAGAACCGGAAGGTCGCCACACCGGCGAATACTACGTGAACGGAATTTCGACAAGTTTGCCGTACGACGTTCAGCTTGCTTTTCTTCACTCTATTCCGGCACTCGAGCGCGCCGAGATCATGCGCCCGGGCTATGCTGTAGAATACGATTATTTTCCGCCCACCCAACTTTTTCCCACCTTGGAAACTAAGCCAATCAGCGGGCTCTATTTCGCCGGCCAGGTCAATGGCACATCAGGATATGAAGAGGCGGCCGCTCAAGGCTTGATTGCTGGAGCGAACGCGGCACTGAAAATTCAAGGTCGTCCGCCGCTCGTGCTGAACCGAAGCGAAGCTTACATCGGCGTCCTTATTGACGACCTGGTCACGAAGGGAACCGGAGAACCTTATCGAATGTTCACAAGCCGTGCTGAGGATCGACTGTTTCTCCGGCAGGATAACGCCGACCAGCGGTTGACCAAGTGTGCATTTGACGCGGGATTAATTAGCAACGTCCGCTGGGCTCAGTTTCAGGAGAAGAGGCACCTTCTGGGCCAAGCTCGACTGGCAGCGATCGAGTCAAAGCTTGACGGCATTCCGATCTCTCAGTTGCTTAAGCGGCCGGATTTTAATGTCAAGAATTTGCCTGCCGGGATTGCCTCGCTCGCCCCCACTGAAATTTGGGAGTTGGTCGAGACGGATTACAAATACGAGGGATATGCGGCACGCCAATCGGAGCAGAATCGGCAACTGCAACGTCGGCACGCGCAAATCATTCCGGATGGCTTGGACTACAACAAAATTATGGGACTGCGTTCCGAAACACGACAAAAGCTAACAACCATTCGCCCGACGTCACTAGGACAGGCGGCGCGCATAAGCGGAATCACTCCTGCCGATATTGCAATAATTTCTATATGGCTATCTAAGAAAGACTTAAATGATAACAACTTCGCGTTAGATAGAACTACCAGTCGCTACTAACATACCGGATGCTCACGCTTGCCGCTATCGCGATCGTCAGCTATTTGCTCGGATCCATACCTGCTGGCTATCTCGTCGGGCGGATGGCAGGAATCGATATCCGAAAGGTCGGAAGTGGTAACATTGGCGCGACGAATGTGACGCGCGTTCTAGGAAAGCGTTACGGCTATCCGGTATTCGCGGTGGATTTCCTAAAGGGCTTGGCAGCAGTGATTCTGTCGATTTTGATCGCGAAACACACGCAGCCGGGCTGGTTCTCACCTGATCTATTTGGAATCACCGCGGCCGTTTCCTCGGTGATCGGGCATTCGTTTCCGGTATGGCTGCGGTTTAATGGAGGCAAAGGCGTTGCCACTTCAGCCGGGGCACTTTTCGGGTTAATGCCGCTTGCGGCGCTAGTTGGCGCTCTGATTTGGTTCGTCACTTTCAAGTTGACGCGTTACGTCTCGGTGGCGTCGATCACAGCTGCGGTGGCGTTGCCAATCATCATTTTTGTCATGACGTCGCTAAATCGAACGCACAGGAAAGGACTGTTCTACTCCTCGATTTGTCTCGCCGCCGTTGTGGTTTTGCGACATCGCTCAAATCTTGTCGGTCTTATGCGCGGTACCGAGCCACGTTTTCAAAAACGGAAATGAAGATCGACAAGACAGCAATCTTGGGAGCAGGCAGTTGGGGAACAGCTTTAGCTTGGTTGTGGGGGAAAGACGGGCGACAGATTTCTCTTTGGGGCAACAATGCCGCAAGGGTGGAGCGGATTCAAAAAACACGCGAGAACAGCGATTACATGCCAGGACTCAGGCTACCCGAGTCGGTTCGCGTCACGTCCGAGCTGCGTGACTGCGCCGACGCGGACCTGATCGTTTTTGTTACGCCATCGACTGTCTTACGCACAATTGCAATGCGTTTACAAGGAGCGCTGAGCGAAGGTCGAGCTGCGTTGCTCAGTTGTACGAAAGGAATCGAGCACGGCACTGGGATGCGCATGAGCGAAATTCTTGGTGAGATTTTTCCAGAGCATAAACTAGCGGTGTTATCGGGACCAAATCTCGCCGCGGAAGTAGTGCGCAATATGCCCACCGCGACAGTAATAGCCTGTCGGGACCCTGAATGCGCCACAGATCTGCAAGGTTTTCTGGGGAGTTCGCGCTTTCGAGTATACACCACTGACGACGTCGCCAGCGTTGAGCTGAGCGGCGCGTTGAAGAATGTCTTCGCGATCGCGGCCGGCGCGAGCGACGGCCTTGGCTTGGGCGATAACACCAAGGCGGCATTAGTCACTCGGTCGCTTGCCGAGCTGGTTCGCCTCGGAAGCGCGATGGGCGGAAATTTCAGGACGTTCTACGGCTTGAGTGGCGTAGGCGATTTAATTGCGACCTGTTTTAGCAGGCACAGTCGTAATCGGCGCGTTGGCGAGCATCTCGGTCGCGGCCAAACGCTCCGGCAAATCACGTCCCAAATGCAAATGGTGGCGGAAGGAATTCCGACGGCGAAAAGCGCTTACGAGTGTGCACGAAAAATCAACATCGACACGCCGATTACCGATGAAGTTTACGCGTTGCTATACAACGGAAAACCGCCGGTCCAGGCGATGCATGATCTTCTCGAGCGCGACCAGAAGGCGGAGCAAGTTTAGACGCTGGACAATTGCCGGCAGATCTGGCCGATCACGGTAGGATACAAGTCGTGCTCCGCAATTTGAATGCGAGCATGGAGGCTTTCAGGAGTGTCGTTAGGCAAGATCGGGACTTCGCGTCGCACGATGATATCGCCGTGATCGATTTTTTCATCCACGTAGTGGACGGTGCAACCGCTCACTTTTTCGCCGGCGACGAGCGCTTGTTTCCATGCTTCAAGGCCAGGAAATTTCGGCAGCAGCGATGGATGAATATTTACAATGCAGCGGGGAAATGCATCCAGCATCGGTGATTTTAGAACGCGCATGAACCCAGCGAGAACTACAAGTTCAACACTGGCGTCGCGAAGCATTCTCACAAGATCGTTCTCAGCTTGCGGTTCCAATCGAGTGCGGAATTGGCCCGGCGGCAGATAAGCGTTTGGGATGGAAAATTCCCGCGCGATGTTGAGGATCGGCGCATCGAATACGTCTGAGATTACGACGCGGACTTCAGCCGCCAGGGCGCCGCTTCTAATACTTTCGAGAATCGCGCGGCAGTTCGTTCCTTTTCCTGAACCAAGAATGCCAAGCCGAACCAATCTCATCTTCCGGCCTTTCGAAGTTTTTCTAGCAAAAGCGATGTCGAGTAACCTTTCTCAAATGGAATAATGCGAATTTCCGCGCCGATGTTTTGCAGAATTGCGCGCTCCTCCGCATTTAATGTTTCGGAGCTGTAATCGCCCCCTTTGACGTAAACGGCGGGCATACTTGCGGAGATAAATTGAGTCGCCCGTATCTCCGGGAAAATCGTGATGAGGTCGACGCACTCCAGCGCCGCAAGCACCTCTGCTCGATCTCGCTCGTTATTAATCGGACGCCCGATTCCTTTCAGTTCGCCGACTGAACGGTCTCCGTTCAAACCGACAGCCAGCCCATCACCGAGAGCACGCGCAGCTTGCAAATACCGCACATGCCCGACGTGCAGCAAATCAAAACAGCCATTCGTGGCGACGAGTTTTTTCCCGGCAGCACGCAACTCCTTTGCGCGCTTAGCCAGTTCATTCATACCGATGATTTTCGTCTTCATCGCTTGTTAATGACAAAGTCTAACGCGCCAGGAAGAACTTGGAAGACAATCGGCTCATTTCCGACGAGTTCCCCGTCGGCATTGAACCACATCCCCGGTTGCGATTGAACCGAGATCTTTTTTGCACGCCGAAAAATAACAGCGTCGTTGGCGAGATGCTTGCCCAAAAGCATCTCCGCGGCCAGCAACGCCATTTCTGCTGCTGACCGTTTAGGTATCAGGACAGCATCGAGCAATCCGTCGCTAGGATCTGCTTGAGGTGCGATCGGTAGTCCGCCGGCAACGAATTGTCCATTTGCAACGATGACATTGTAAAGGTCGATCACCAGGCTTTCTGCGTCATCGAAAGTCACCGTCGTACGATAGGCGTGCAACTGCGGCAGGGCCGCAGCAGCGCTTCGGAGATAGGCAAGCGGGCCCCAGTTTAATTTGATTTCCGGGGTCAACTTCTCATTAACAACACCGCTGAAGCCGCCGGCTGAAGTATTCACGAAGTGGCGCGTGCGTTCACTGGTCATGCGGACGAGATCGATCCGCGCAGTTGTTTTCGTCTGCAAGATATCGATGGTGGCGTCGACGTCTCCCATCATTCCTATCGACCGCGCAAAATCATTTGCAGTGCCGAGTGGCACAATTCCCACGCAGACGCCGCGTGGCGGACTTGGCGTTGCAATTCCGTTGATGACTTCGTTCAATGTGCCATCGCCGCCCGCTGCGATAACGTAATCGCGTCCAGCGCCGACCGCCTCCCGCGCCAAAGTTTCTGCTTCGCCCGCGCGCTGAGTCACACGCACTCCCCTGGCATTCAGTCGGCGAAGCTGCTTTAGCCGAAGATTTAAATCGACAATCGATCCCGCAATTGGATTTACGATGATGTAAGGTTTCACCAGGTTCGTGACCAGCTATGCGATATCTTTAGTTCGATGAAACGCCAAACTTTCTGATGATTCGTGTTTGTTCGTGTGCATTCGTGGTTGAACTTTATTTCAACCAAGATTCACTTTGTCTTTGTCCGATTTGCGCCAAGTTGCTAATTAGATCGCCATGCCGAGAGAAAATTCCAAACGGCACCCGGAGGAATCCAAATTCGCAGATGGTTTTCGCATTTCGAATGGACCAGTGGTCCCCCAGGATAGCGAGGAGGGGAGAGATGTCGGCGAGTTCGATAATGTCGGGCTTCCGCGGGTTCAAGGGGTGCCAATGTTATTCGCGATCGCGCGTGATCCATGCACAATCTTCACCTGCTGGAGCGTCGATTGGCTGACGGTTTTTGCGAAAACGGTGCCGGTCGATCGACAGGTTCATCTTCGGGTGTATCGTGCAGACGAGGTCGAGGAAAAGAACGTGGCCGTCGAACCGATGGCCGGTTATTTTTACATCGCAGTTCCGCGACCGAGCGGCTCCTACCACGTCGAGATTGGATATTATCAACCGGTAGATGTTTGGCACTCAGTAGCAATATCCGATGAAGTGAGAATGCCGCCCGACCAGGTCGCGGCTCCCGCAGATTTTGATCTTGTCACGATACCATTTCACCTCGGATTTCAGCGGCTTCTCGATTTGCTTGGAGCAGCGAATGGTGATGCTTTGGCCGAAATCGTCTCGCAATTTCAAAAGCGTGCGTTGAGTAACGAAGTGCACAAGAAATTGAGCCCGGAAGAGCGGGAAGTTCTTCGCGCGATGGATCTTTCGTTGTCCGAAATTGCGGCGGCCCGGAGCGAGTTTAGTCGTAACGCCGACAGCGAAACGCTGCGCAAACGGACAGAAGCACTTCTCAGTCTCGGCCAGACAAGTTCGTCACCTGGATTTGGCGGGAGAATGTGAAGTTCAGGCGCCGCGTAAATAAGCGCCATCAACTCTTCGTTCGCTCACGGTCCGCTTGGTTGATATTGCAAGATGGTGCGTCCGGTTTGGAGGACCTAGCCGTAATGGGAAACTTCCAGCGCGAGATTGGGTTTTGTTCGACCAACAAAACCGTGAGACCTAACGAACGATTGCAATTACCGGTAAGGCAAATCAGTGCTTCCTCGCGACATTTTGGCCGCCGCTAACGTGTTCGTCTAAACGCGCGGCCGAGCGAGGTGGCTACGGCGGACGCCGTAGCAGAAGTAAAACACGATGCCGATTATGAACCAGACGATCAACCGCCGCCAAGTCGGCCAGGGAAGGGAGGCCATGAGAGCGAGTGCGGAGAGCGCGCCCGCCGGCGCGACAAACCAGACCCATGGCGTCGTGAATCTGCGCGGCAGGTTCGGCTCGCGGACACGCAGCACGAGAATTCCTACTGAGACAATGACAAATGCGAGCAACGTTCCGATGGAACACAAGCTGCCGGCCTCGCGCACGTTGAAGACGGCGGAAAAGATCGCCACGCCCGCGCCGGTCACAATCGAAGTCAGCCAAGGCGTGCGGAAACGTGGATGCACCCGGCTAACGAATGGCGGCAGCAGACCATCGCGCGCCATGCTGTAAAATACACGCGATTGGCCTAACAACAGCACGAGGATAACCGACGACAAACCAGCGATGGCGCCGAGTTTTATCAACCGTCCCATCCAGTCCATGCCGGCGTGGTCCGCCACCACGGCGATCGGGTCGGGGACGTCGAGCTGACCGTAAGGCACAACGCCGGTCGCGATTGCCGAGACGAGAATGTAGAGCGCTGTGCAAATCAGGAGCGAGCCGATGATGGCGATGGGCATGTCGCGCTGCGGATTTTTCGCCTCTTGTGCGGCGGTGCTAACCGCATCGAATCCTATGTAGGCGAAGAAGACAATACCAGCGCCCGTCATCACGCCACTCCAGCCGAAATGACCGGACTGGCCCGTGTTCGCCGGGATGAACGGATGCCAGTTCGTCGTTGTAATGGCATGAAAGGCTCCGAAGATAAACAGCAGCACTACGGCGACCTTCACCAGCACGATAAAATTATTGAAGTTCGCCGATTCCTTAATGCCGACGACGAGCAGCGTCGTGACGACAAAGATGATGAACACTGCGGGCAGATTGAAGATCGTCGTCGCGTGCGTGAGTGCTGTCGAGTCGGCTCCCGCAGCCTTGATTTGATCGAGGAGAGAGGCGCTGCTCACCACCCAGCCGATCTTTGCTTTCACCAGCGGTGCCAGGGCAGCAGGAATATTAATCAACTCCGTGCCGCGAGCGGCCGATAGCTCCGGCGGAATGTTAATGCCGAAATCGTGCAGGAACGATACGACATAACCGGACCACCCGATGGACACAGTGATCGCGCCCACGGCGTATTCCAGAATCAAGTCCCACCCAATGATCCATGCGAAAAGTTCGCCAAGAGTGGCGTAACCATAGGTATAAGCGCTACCTGCCATCGGGACGAGCGCCGCGAATTCGCTGTAGCATAACGCAGCGAAGACTGATGCCACGCCCGCGAGCACGAATGAGAGCACCACAGCAGGCCCGGCATTCTGCGCCGCGACCGTGCCCGTCAGCACGAAGATGCCCGTGCCAATGATCGCGCCGATGCCGAGCGCGGTAAGATTCAGCGCGCCAAGTGCTCGCTTGAGGCTGTGATCGGTGAGTGCTTCAGCCTGCAGATCGGTGACGCTCTTTCGTCGAAATAAATTCATAGGCGAAGTTGTTCTGTGAGTTTGCTAAATGGGCTACCAAACGTAGCAAGTCAAGCCGGCCGTGATCTCCTCCACAGGAAGTAAACCGGCACGCCGGCCAGTACAAGAAGCAAGCCAGGCCACGAGGTTTGCGTCCGGTAAATGGCCAACACGATCAAAATTACGGTAGCGGCGACGATGTAGAACGCCGGCAGCACTGGATAACCGAACGCGCGATACGGTCGCTCCGCCTGCGGCTGCGTATGCCTCAGCACAAAGATGCCCGCAATCGTTAGCACGTAGAAGATCAGAACCGCGAAGACAACGTAATCGAGCAACATGCCGTAGAGGTTTCCGTACTGTTCGACACCCGAAGCATCCAGTATCGGTGCGTTCGTGACTGGATCGCGCAAGCGTGTCCGCGGCAACACGAGCAATGCAGTCCAAACGCCCTGCAACGCCAGTGCCATCGCCGGAACGTGCTTCGCGTTCAGCCTGCCTGTCGATTTAAAAAACAATCCGTCTAGCGCCATCGCGTAATACACCCGCGCGCCCGCGAGGATGAGCCCATTGCAACATCCAAACGTCGAAATCATGATCGCTACTGCCATGATGGCTGCGCCCGCGCCGCCGAACATCACTTCCATTGCCGCTGTTCCGACGCGATCGTCCGGCGCGTGTTGGATTTTGTCTAACGGCAACACAAAAAGGTAGGCTACGTTTGCAAGCAAATAGAGCGTGATGACCAGCCCTGTGCCCATGGCCAGCGACAGCGGTATGTTCCGACGCGGCTCTCGCACTTCTCCAGCAGTGAACGTGATATTGTTCCACGCATCGGCGGAAAACAACGAGCCGACTTGCGCCACACATACTGCGATCAACATTCCCAGTGCGCCGCCCGTTGCCGAGACCGTTGCGACAAACGAAAGATCGGACCTAATTGGTGCCGCGGCGCCCGGCGTCCAAAAATTCGTGAAGTTTGTGCTGAGTGCGTTAGCGTTGCGCCCAACGAAAATCCCAAGCGCGATCAGCGCGATCAGCGACAAGGTTTTCGCGGAAGTGAAAATGTTTTGGATGAGTTTGCCTAGCTCAAGCCCGCGCGTATTCACGACGGTCAAAAACGCGATGATGAGGACCGCCACTAGTTGCTGCGTCGAAAGACTGATCGCGTAATTTCTCGACAGGATGATTGGTGGAATGATCCACTGGGTCGGTGAAATAATCGACGTAAACACCCCGAGAAAGCGCGCGAACGCCACCGCCACGGCGGCAATCGTACCGGTCTGGATGATAAGGAACAATGTCCAGCCGTAGAGAAATCCCCAGAGCCGACCATATGCCTCGCGCAAATACACATATTGCCCACCGGCGCGCGGCATCATCGCGGCAAGCTCGCCGTAGCTGAGCGCAGCCGTCACGGTGAGCGCACCGGTCACTGCCCACACAACGAGCAGCCAACCCGCAGAACCAACCAACCGACCGATATCTGCCGAGACAATGAAAATCCCGGAGCCGATCATCGATCCAGCGACGAGCATAGTCGAGTCGAGCAAGCCGAGTCCCCTAACGAATTTATCGTCGGCTGCAGGCGGCGGAGTCATGGGCTTGTCTGTTGAGCGGTCGGATTTGGCGCAGAGTTAATCATCACTCAAGCGGATCGGGCAACGCGAAAACAATTCTGCGCTCGCCCTTGCCCGAGTCGAGCGAATTCAAGCGCGAAACCGCTTTCGCGTAAAAAGAATCATGCTAATCTCCGCCGCGTGACGCTCCCGAATCCTCTTTCCTCTGCCTGGAGGTTTTTGTCGATCTTATGCGTCGGGCTTGCGCTGATTGCCGAATTGCCCGCCGCCCCGCGGCCCGCTTCGGGGCGAGCAACTCCGCAATTTGAAGCGCTGCCGTTGCTGCGTTCGCGACAAAATCATTTGCTCGTACGCGCTTATATCAATGGCAAGCCAGCGTGGCTTGGGGTCGACAGCGGTGCGCCGGTGAGCGCGATTGCCTTGCATCGTCGCGAATATTTTGGGCTTAAGCCAATTGCGGCAAAGTCGAACCTTCCCGGCCGAATTCAGATTAATGGCGCATTCAATAATGTGGCGATTGCGCGGGAGCTACGACTCGGCGCGCTAACTCTGGTCGACGAGCCGGTGGTTACGGTCGATCTAGGCAACTCGAGTCGAGTCGCGCGATTACGGCGCGAACAGGAAATCGATGGAATTATCGGGGCGGATATTCTTTTCCCGACCAAGGCAGTGCTGGATTGTCAGCGGCAACTGCTTGTCTTAAACATCGATCCCGACGTTGCCGGGAACGCTCCGGGTCTCGACCACCGCGGATTGCAAGCTGTCCCGATTCAAGTCAGTGACGGCTTCAATTTGTACGTTAATGGTTCCATCAATGGCAAGGCCGCCAGGCTCATGATCGACACGGGTTCTTTTGCTACGCTTCTGCATCGCTCCTTCGTTCGGCGAATGCGGATTGCGACCCGCGAGACACAGTTTAGTTCTTCCGCTGTGAACCTGAAAGAGCGTGGGGTGTGGGTGGCGCGAATCCGCAAATTATCGGTTGGATCGGTCGAGATCATCGGCAAGGAAGTAGGCGTCGTTGATCTGGAGGGCTTGATTCATGGCGGGCTATTACGGGGTTCACCGCCAGTCGCTGGGTTGCTCGGCGCCGAAATTCTCAACGGGCATCACGGCATCATCGATTTCGGCACGCGCACGCTTTATTTAAAAAGGTAGGGCGGATGGCGGCAAGCATTGTGCTCGGAGGTTGTCTGTGCGGCGCAATCCGCTATGAAGCGACCGGCGAGCCTGATAACATCACCCACTGCCATTGCGCCGACTGTCGCAAGAGCAGTGGCGCGCCCTTCGTGACCTGGGCCTCCTTCCGGGGACACAATTTTCGACTCACTCACGGCACACCGCGTGAGATCGCATGGGCCGGTCGCGTTCGTTCCTTCTGCGCAAACTGCGGCACAACCTTGACGTTCTTGAGTGAACCGGACGCCGACGAAGTGGACGTAGCCGTTTGCAGTTTCGATTATCCCGATGCGATTCTGCCTCAGGATCACACTTGGACAGAGGATCGATTGCCGTGGATTCAGCTCGCCGACGACTTGCCACGATATGCGCGAACCAGAAACAAAAAGTGATCTTAGCGCGATGCGTCTTGGCGCACTGGCCATGGGAGCGCAAGCTATTGGAGCTTTCGCTGTCGGCGCGCTAGCCCTTGGCGCGCTCGCTCTAGGCGCAGTTGCAATCGGGCGGCTGGCGATTGGCCGGGCAAGAATCAAGCGAATGGAAATCGACGAACTGGTCGTGAAGAAGATTCGGATTACGGATTCGTTGGAAATGCCCGGAACAGCGAGACCGAGGTAGGGATTGAGAGATTCGCGCGATCAGCTATGAATCACATGGCGCAGCTTTTCGGCGGACTGGACACCACTGCTCCTTGAGCGACTCGCGCGGCACCAACGATGGATCGTATCACACAGGCATTCGTCTTAGGCGCGGGTCTTGGCACGCGACTCAGGCCGCTCACGGACGATTTGCCCAAACCGCTCATTCCGATTTTTCAAAAACCACTCATCACTTTTGCGCTCGATCATTTGATTGACCTCGGAGCGAGCCGGTTCGTCATTAACACGCACAAGCGCCCCGAACTATTTCAAAGCTTTTTTAGCGAAAACAGCTATGCCCGCCATTCGATCACGCTGGTTCACGAGCCGGAGCTGCTCGAAACCGGCGGCGGAATCAAGAATGTAGAACGCTGTCTTGACGGCGAGCCGTTCATTACCTACAGCGGCGACATCCTGACGGACATCAACCTGCAACCTTTGATCGACGAACATTTTCATCGCAGGAATGACGTTACGCTTGCGCTGCGCGAAACCGGTTTGGCTGCAAACGTGGCTTTCCGCGATCACCGCGTCGTCGATATCTCACGCAGATACGGCGTGTCCGGGAATTACGATTTTGCCAACATCGCGATTTGGAATCGCGAAATTTTCCGGCGGCTCCCGCCGCATCGAAAAATCTCTTTCGTTCCGATTGTCGCTGATTGGATTGGGCAAGGCGGCAAGATCGGCGGCTTGGTGATGAATGACGGAAAGTGGTTCAACATCGGTTCGCGCGCTGACTATCTCGAGGTGCACCGCACGCTTTTCCGCGACCAATGGAAGCCACACCATGTAAAAACGACGGATTGGAGATTGTCGATCCACAAGACCGCGATTGTCGATCCAAGCGCGCGATTACGCGGCTGCACAGTCGTCGGACAGGATTGTCGCGTCGGGTCGGAAGCGATTCTGGAAGACACGATTTTGTGGCCCGGTGCACAAATTGCTTCCAAAAGTCACCTACAGGGTTGTATTGTCCGTTCCCAAAAACAGGCCAGCGGCGTCCATCGCAACATCGACATCTAATTGTGAGAACCGACCTTCTTCTCCGGCAAACGCGGATGCATTTCCCGCGTCTGGATGTCGATCAGATAAAAATCAGGCCCATCGAAAGAGGAGGATCGGACCGGAAATTTTATCGAATTCGCTGCTCCGCGGACCAGACGCTGATCGTGGTCAAATACAATCTGGAGCGCGAAGAAAACCGGCATTACGTTCAGATTGCCAAATTTCTCGACGAGCACGGAATTCGAGTGCCGAAAATTTATTTCCACGATCCAGCAGAGGGCCTCGTCTGGATCGAAGACTTGGGCGAGAGCGATCTCTACAGTTATCGCCACGAGAGCTGGCTGGTGCGCCGCGCTTTTTACGAATCGGCGCTCGATCAGGTTGCGACGCTCCATAGATTGCCGGAGTCCGTATGCATCGAAATGAAGAGACATTTGCCCGACGAGTTCAACGCTGCGCTTTACGTATGGGAACAGAATTACTTTTTCGAAAACTGTCTCGGCCGCTATTTTGCCCTCGACAACGTAAAGCTCGCTTCGCTCGCCAGATTGCCGGCGTTAAATCAAATTGCCGAGCAGCTTGCTTGCTTGCCGCGCGTCCTGGTGCACCGCGATTTTCAATCGCAAAACATCATTATCCGAAACGCGCAGGCTTATCTTATCGATTTCCAGGGACTGCGGCCCGGCCTTCCGCAGTACGATCTCGCTTCGTTGATCTACGATCCGTATGTCGCTCTTACGGAAGCCGAGCGTACTGAGTTGATCGCGTACTATCGCGAGCAGCAGATCGAGAACGGAGTGGCGCTTAACGGCAGCTTCGATTCCAGGTTGCGGCTTTGCGCGATGCAACGTCTGATGCAGGCGCTCGGAGCGTACAGCTTTCTGGGACTCGCGAAAGGCCATAAACATTTTCTTAAGCATGTGCCTGCCGCGATGAAATCGTTACGCCACATCGTAACGGAAATCGATGGGCTGGCCGAACTGCAGAAGGCGCTCGCTGCCTGTTCTGAACGCGTATAAACGTCAATAATCTGCTATCCGGCAGGTGAAACGCCCGCCGGCCCGCGCATGCTCGCCGCCGCGAGTCGTCCTGTGGCGGACTGGAAGGCTATGTTCCGGCTTGCTTCAGGAACGGGTTGGTTTTGCGCTCTGCGCCGATCTTTGTCGGTGGGCCAATTGCTCCTTGCGCGAAAAAAAGCAAAGGCTGCCTGGGCAATGTCCTGGAACTTCGAGCACCTGCATTTCCAAGCCGAGAAATTTTCGCGCGGGCGTCTCTTCGATGAGGAAGTCCGGTTCGACGGGCTCGATTTCCATTTGAAATCCCAAGCCGCGAAAAAAATCCGGATCGGAAATCATCTGTGCGGTGCTAGGATGGCAGCCGATTTGGCAATGAAAGCGGCGTTTGATTTTAGCCACATCGGGAATGTGATCGAAATGGCCATGCGTCAGCAGCAGAAGCTTTAGATCCACATTTCGCGATGCGAGCCACTCGCAAGCCCCGTCAGGCGCATCGAAAAGAATCCAGCCCTCCGGGGCTTTAAGCAGATAGCAATTCGTTTCAAAAATGCCGCCGCAAAACGTTTCGTGAGTCATTGTATTTGAGTATAAATGAAGGCCCGCTACATCTGAAGCCGGGAGTTTTTACGAATATTTGAATGTTCCCGCATCGGTAGTTGTCTCAGGGTATCTGCATGACGATGTTTTTTGATCATCTTGCGTTTCGCGCCGAACTCTGCCAAGTTGGGAAACCCCTTTTTCGCTGATGAAATCATCTTTCCAACGGTCACTCGCGTGTTGCGCCATCCTTTTCGCATTTGCGATCGCGGCGCCGCCAGCCGCGGCGGCTTCGAAAGAAACGATCGCGATGTCGGTCGGGCGGCTTTTGGAGGAAGGCCATTACACCCGGGGAAAGCTAAACGAGGAAGTGTCGAAAAAATTCCTTCAGACTTATCTGGAGCTGCTCGATTTCAGCCATCTCTTTTTTACCCAGCAAGACGTCGATGCGCTCAATGCG
>WNFO01002152.1_pt1 | contig 16098 bp, 16 predicted proteins | sample 5400251 | NCBI WGS metagenome assembly WNFO01 (sample SAMN13153354, study PRJNA577476) | soil metagenome | isolation source: 100 cm saprolite under Madrone tree | place: USA:California | collected 2016-06-14 | reverse complement strand
GATTAGGCAGCGAGATCATTGCCTATGCACTCTATCTGAACATCGAGCTACGGCTGCCGCAAATACACGTTGACCAGAGTCTAAACAAACTGTTTGGCTTCCACTTTCCGATTGGTGACACGACCCACCGCATCAAAGAGCAGGCAGCGAGGATCTACCACAAAACCTACGAAGGACTGCTTACAAGGCTGTGCAGCGGTCGGTTACTCCATGCCGACGAAACGAAGATCGGCATTCGTGGCAATGATGGATTCGTGTGGGTGTTTGCGAACATGGAAGAAGTGGCTTACGTCTATAGGGAGACTCGGGAGGGCGACTTTCTTCTGACCATGTTGAAGAACTTCAAGGGCGTCTTGGTGTCCGATTTCTACGCCGCCTACGAAGCAATTCCGTGCCCTCAGCAGAAGTGCTTGATCCATCTTATCCGAGACCTAAACGACGACCTGTTGAAGCACCCCTACAACGAAGAACCGAGGCGGCTCACATTGGCCTTTGCGGTCCTGCTCAAGCCAATGGTGGAAACCGTTGATCGTTACGGCCTCAAAAGCCCGAACCCCAACTCGAACCGTAACCGCAGCACCTCTTTGACCTTGCGCATGGACGATCTCCTGGCCGGCACCCTGTTCTCCTTATTTGGGGAAGTTTCAATGCCGGGATATTGTCCAGCGCCGCTTGCCCCTCCTGCGATTCGCCTGTGGAAAACATTCCGCTCCAAGCCGAACACCATTCCGGTAGAGGGCAAAAAGTGTTCGCCTTCCCACCGGAATGCTGTTCGCTTTCAGACCGGAATGCTGTTCGGAATCACAACGGAATGGTGTTCGCCTTCAGACCGGAATCGCGTTCGCCTTCGACCGGATTCCCCAATGAGCGAGGAACAATGCATAGCCGTAGCTGACGAAACTACAGGCGTGTTTGAGTTTATCTTCACGAACCTTCGAGCCACAACGAAGGCACGGCACGACTTCGTAGACAAGGTCAAGAAGTGGGCCGGGAGAATCGGAACAAAGGCGAGCACTTCGGAGTCTGCTGGTTAAGGCGATCTTCGGTTGGCTACGCTACCCCCATCGAGAGGAACCGCTTCAAACATCAAGCCTACAATCATCATTGCGTTGCACCGTCGTCCGTGCTGCCGTCAATCTTCTCCATGATTCGATGAGCCCACTGAAGGGAATTTCGGCCAGTACTACTTCATACGATGCGGGCAGCCTGCCTTGTGACGAAATGGAAAATGTTCGTCTGGGAGCATGGGGCCAACTCCCCCGCAAGTGTCACATCGTGTCTCATAGGTATCAGTCTCAGTGTCCGTATAACTGGAATCGGGCAGAGATTCGAGATAGGCGTTGATGGCCAAATCCGTTTTCGCGTAGGCGGTCCGAAATGTCCCGCCCGGATAGATCGCGACTATGCCATGCATCGGATGACGATAGTACACCCCATCAATGTTGGATTCCTCATGGAAACCGTTCTTGTGAAGAAGTTCTTTGCGTGTGCCAACGGCAGGAACTGAGGTCAGCACAGGGCCGGACTTAAATGGCCTTCCGTCGCAGTTGTGTCCGTCATCGGCTGGTTGGCCACAATGTTGACACTGGAATTCAGTCATGCGGTTTCTCCCCTGTTCGCATTTGGCGAATGTCCTTCACTGCTGCCACTGCCGCCGCTCTCATCGCACGATCAAAGACATCCTGATCTGGGCCAACTTGAAGTCCTAATAGCCGCATGACTCCATGAGGATTGGTGACCGAGTAAGAAACAGCGTAACCAAGCGAACCTCCGATCCTGCTTGGCATCGACATGGCGACGACGTGAACAGTCCAGCATCCATCGTGAGGGGCTGGATAGAAATCATAGTCTCCGGAGAGCGTGACAGGGGCTTCAAGCGCCCAAGCGAGATTGTCATCGGAGGTTAAATCGCCTGCCAAAACGGATGTCGCATTACGGGGACCGAATGCCATGCACTCACGCGTCGCGGCTTGACAGAGTACGGGCGTGGGGGCGAGCAAGAGAACCAACAGCCAGAGTCGTTTCATTGAACCTCCACTCACGTAGTCTATCCGAGACACTCGTGGAAGTGTGCAGCCAGCACGCCCAGCCGACACCAGCAGGTAAGGCTTTGGTGTCGGCTGACTACGTCGGACGCGATCACCCGTTTCCGTCCCTCATCCATCCCGGCATCGTACGCCTTTCGCCTTTATTTCGCCACGGGAGCGTGGTACATTTCAAACGATTATGGCTGGGTTTGCCGCATTTCAAGCTCTATATGTCGACAGTGCTGCGTACCATGAGGCGGGGCACATGACTGCAGCGGCGGACCAAGGTTTGCCTTTACGAAGTCGCGGTATTCACGTTGACCCAATGGGAAATGGAATTTCCTACTATTGGCACCGGGAGCCGGGTCACCCAGACGATTCACAGCTAGATCGGGAGCAGCGGGAACGAACGATAGTGGCACTTTATGCCGGGCGGATTGCTCAGCAGTTGTTTTTCCCTGACACTCCTCAGGAAAATTGGCAGGCGGACGAGGTCGTGACCAATAAGCTGCTGGACGAAATGCACCTCGCGGACAGACAGGGGACCGCACGAAAGTTGCGGGAGCAAGCGATCTCGCTTGTTGAGCGTCGATGGCTCGTGATCGAAGCGTTGGCGAGAACTCTGCTAGCCAGACCAATTTCACCCCAACCGCAGTGCGAAATAACGCAGAACTGGTCAAAGGGGCAAACAACACTAGAGAAACAAATGACAGGCTCCGAAATCGTTGAGTTCTTCAACTGCTTTGGAATCGTGACGCACATCATTTCCGATGCGGTCGGAAGCTACGAGCCGCCCGATCAGATTTAGATATGCGAGAATTTGCAAGCAGCCTACCGCTGGAGGTGGCTTCTAGGTCTGATTGTTCGTGAACCACGTGATGAGATCGTTAATTCGCTTGCAATAGGGTGTGAAGAGGCGTAGGTGAGAATAGACAGCGTCACGGCTTACTGAACCGCTGATGGCTGGGTGCCCTGCGTCGTTTCGACTGCTACGAATGAGATCGAAGACACCTCGAAGCTGACTGTCCACGTTATCCGTCAATGCTCTTGGCATTTTCTGCTGCAGTCCGGAGAACCGTCGTTCGAACTGCTCGAACTTCCGAAAGATCGACTGAGTCTTCTCGACAGTGGTCTCAAACGCCTGCTTAGCGTTTGGATCAGCGATTGAGTTCCCGTAACTGTCGATCAGAAGTAGGACTGACTGTTCACTCGCACCGTCCAGCATCACCGCAGCCGATCTGTGAAGCCCGTGGATATAGCACTGGAGAGCCTCTGTCAGATATTCGACAACCGTTGAATCAGCATTTGGTACTTCACGATGGAAATCCCTCAAGAAGCCGTCAGGGTCATGGGGCAGGATTCGATCTTCTTCTATGCAGCGTCGTCCATATTCTGTCAGTCGTAAGAAAGGCCATCCCTGATTGCTGTCATTCAAACCGGGAATCAGAATGCCTTGAATAATCAGGCTCCACACGATTTCTTGGATCAAGGACTTTTCTGGCTCAGTTAGGAGCTGTCCTTCATTTCCCTGTAGATGGATTTGCCGTGGGTCTAGGCTGATGTTGTGAACTCTAGCGTTGATCCTTGCAACGGATGACAGCAGCGTTGGAAATTGGTTACAGTCCCCTTCACGCAATGCTTGGAACACGAAACCCCTCGCCTCTTCCATCTGCATCGCCATTACTTGTTCCACTTCGTCATTTCAACAATCCGTATTTCGTTCGTCTCGATGTTTCAGGACATGTTCACAAAGCGGATAAAGATCAAGCGATGCGGTCCGGGACACGATACTGAAGGGTGCTCATCGAATCAGCCTACTTGGTCTGTCACGCTCGCCCCGAACTTGTCGATGATACCCGCTCCACGGAGCGGACTTCCAACAACGTAAGCGTTCCTCCTGATTCTTCCGATTTGCACCACTGGAGGACGGAAGGACGAGCGTCGCGTAACCCAGATCACGAAGTAGTTCTTCGGATGCTCCCGCTTCCTTCCCATTAAAACAGACCAGCCTGAGCGCCGGAGCAATCCTCTTCAATTCGTTGAAGTCATTCAATTGCCGCTCAGTGATGTCGTTGTCCATGCTTCCGGGTCGGACGCAGTTGTGATAAATGTCCCACAGTCCGATTCGGTGAGCTTTGAGCATTTCAATTCTGCGTTCATAAGACAAGGTTTCGAGACTTGAGTTCAACACTTCTCCAATGAGTTTCCAAAAGTCGTTGGTGGGATTGGCGTAGTACTCACCCTCCGCCAGCGACACGTCGCTCGGCAGCGTACCCAAAATCAGAATTTCCGTCTTATCGCCGATGACCGGAGCAAGACCGAACTTTCGCATACAGAGAATCGAACGGCGGGAGAGCGACGGGGGGCGGGGCATAGGCCCTCCCGCCGTTGCCCCTCAGAACCAGTCGATGATACACCCTGCCCGGGATCGAAGCCCTTAATAGGCACTAGCACTTGTGGCTCTTCTACCAGCGACCACAAGCACTATTTCTGTTGACCAACAATGAATTCGAAGTGACGATTGATTTGACGTGAGTCGATTTGAAAGGGAGAGTATGGTCGCTCACGTCATCGTGTAACGGGTCGCATTGTTTTCGCCCGATGGTGTCAGCCTATTTTCCGGTCGCATTCTCGGATTCTTTTTCTGTCTGACTGGCCGACTTAGGCGACTAAGCACGCAAGTGGGATAGGATACTCGGCCTGTGTAGGCACGAGCGTTATCCCAAGCGCAGAAGAGCAAAAAACCGGGATTCGCAGCGCCCGGCAAAGACGGCCGGGCGGTCTTCGCATTTTAGGCCCAAGGCCTCCGCTCAGAGACTTCACCAAAAAATGGGCTTGATTTTGACTTGGGGCGCGGGCTGAGGGGTGTGTAGCACCTGAAAGTAGAAGCAGCCAGGAGCAGAAGGGGAAGCCCAACCCTCGCGCACAGACGAATCGAGTGCGGGGAGGGTTGGGCTCAGCCGATTTCTCCGGAGCCAGCCCCGTCGCATCGGCCTTGGGCATCCGCTCGGGCGCGACCCCGCGCGGACAATCGATTGCATTCCCTGCCAGCACCGCGCGCAACGAGAGCTAGAGCGGCAGATGGTATTGGCCGTCCGCCCGCGCGATCCAGCCCTGCTGGCAGGCTTCACTGATGGCCAGTTGAGCAGTCCGTTTGGAACACTGGGTGGCATTCATGATTTGGTCACGCAGTTGGTTGTAGCGAACTTTGTCGCCCACAGCTGCCAGGGCCTGGGTGATGTCTGTCTTTTCGACTTTGCGTCGGGTCGCCGCCGCGCTGGGCGGCTTGTCGGTCGAGGAGAACCACAGAGTCCGGGGATCGAGTTGGAGCAGCCGCGCAGGCTGCGAAGCCGCATAGCGAAACTGGAAACGAAGCTCGATGGTGGCCAGTTGCGGAGCCGGCCGCGTGAGCAGCAAATAACTGTCGCCCACCGCATGCAGGGCGCTGGAGCCACGAAAGGCGCTGCCGATCTCGTGCCGACCAATCGACTTGCGGACATGGTGCACGACGACGAGAGCGGCGCGGGAGGCGTCGCGCAAGCGTAACAGCGACTGGCACAAGGCGGCCATGGCGCGAGTATCATTTTCATCCTGATCGTGGGTGGAGTAGAGCGGGTCGAGAACCAGGATCTCGGCGGCCGCTGCCCGCGCGGCGGAGACAAAGTGATTCAGACCCTGCGCGGCGCTGAGCAGATGGCCTGCGGCGCGCGTGTCCACGAGAAGATGCTGATCGGCGGCCGCTCCCAAGGCACGGCGCATGTGCGCGAGGCGGCTGACAAACTGCGGGACAGGAAGTTCGAACTGGCAGATGAGAACCCGGCGCGGCGCCGGGATGGAAAAGCCAAGGCGGTCTGCGCCAGCCGCCAGGGACAAGGCGAGGTTGGCCACCAGCAGAGACTTGCCCACCTTGGGCTCTCCACCGACAAACAGGATGCCCTGTGGAGGCAGCAGTCCCGGCTCCACCAGGCAGGGCGGCGTCTCCGCAGGCTGCTGCTCGAGCAACTGCGCCAGAGACAGCACCACCGGTGAGGCGGACTTGGTCGATGCGGCATCGCTCACAGCAGCGCCTCTGCGGTGGCATCCAGCAGAATCGATTCCCCCACCGTAGCCTCTTTCCGAGAAGCGGCCAGCCGCAGAGCCGTCAGGGCCAGTTTGTTGATCTTGCGGAGAATGCCTTTGGTGGCTTGATAGAGAGCTTGTCTGGCGGTGTCGTCAAACAGCGGCTGGGTCACGCCGGCGGCCTTGAGTTGCTGCGCCAGATAGGCGTCGAGTTCTTCGCGCGCAAGACCTTCGAGATGATACTGCACGGCGATGCGCTGCCGCAGCGGTTCGTGCAGTTGCAGCGAGAGGGTGCGGCGCAGCAGCGGCTGGCCCACCAGCAGCAAGGTCAGATAGCGGCTCGAATCCATGTCGAAGTTCAACAGCAAGGGAAGTTGTTCGAGCGCGGGATGGCATAGCAACTGGGCTTCGTCGCAGATGAGAATGGGATGCTGCTTCTTAGTTTGATTGAGGCGCACGATGGCCTGGGAGATCTGGCGCACCAGATCGCCGCGGTAGTGGGCCGGTTCCAGATCCAGTTCCCGCGCCAGTTGGCGGAGCAGATCGAGCGTCGATCCGGGAGTCCAGTGCAGATACAGGACCTTGTACAAGTTGGGATTGAGCGCTGCGGTGAAGCTGCGGGCGGCGGTCGATTTACCGGAGCCGACTTCCCCGGTGAGCAGGCCGGCCCCGTGATGATCGGCCAGAAACTGGAGCCGTGCCTTGGCCTGATTCCAGGCCTGCGAAGAGAACAACTGTTTGGGATCAGGGCTGTCGCAGAAAGGCGTTTTCTTAAAGCCGAAAAAAGTTTCCACCATGACCGTTACTCCTTCTCTTGTTTCTGTTGGAGCAGTTCGACGAAGTTGATGCCGGTGGGTTCGGACTCGGTCGAGGCCGTCCGTTTCACGCCAGGCAACTGACCGTTGACCACCGGGTCGACGGGCCGCGCCGTGGTTTCCAGTTTGCCCTGAAACCAGATCTCGACCTCGGCGTCGTCGAGAGGATCAAAGCGCACTTCGACGGTGTGGCCGGTCAGAGCAGGCGGAGCCTCGTAGAGACGGTTGTGCAGCAGGAAGGTGGAATCCCGGCGCACCACGCGATCCAGGCGATGGAAGAAGAGGCGGCGCAGATCGGTGGCCGGCGGGAGTTGGCGGATCTGTTCGATATCGCGCTGCCAACGCGCCAGCGGAGTGCTTCCGAGAGCGCTATGTTGGGAGCGATGATAGACGCTTTCGATCCAGATCCACAGGCGATCGTTTAACTCCTGCAGAGAGAGCGGGTGTTTAGGATCGAGGTTGGCGAGGAATTGCTCGCGTACGGTGCGAAACCACCTTTCGACCTTGCCGCGCCCTTCGGGCTGGTAAGGCCGAGAGTGCACGATCAGGGTGCCGAGCGAGGCCGCAATCCGCGCCAGTTGCGGCGAGCGATAGATCTTCGCATTGTCCATGTAGAGACGAATGGGGACACCGCGGGCGGCGACGGCGTGGCGCAGACAGTCGAGCGCGGCATCGAGTCCCTGGCTGGCATAAAACTGCGCATGGGGAATGAGTCGGCTAGCGTCATCGATAGCGGCGTGAAGAAAGACCTGCATGCGGCCGCCACTGAGCCGCCGAACCCAGGGGCCAAACAGCATGTCGGCCTGCCAAATCTGATTGCTGAGTTCGGCCTCAAACTTCTTGTGCGCCGGTGGGGCGAGCAGTTGCTTTTCCGACAGGCCGCGTTGTTTGAGGAAACGGTAGAGTGTGGAAGCGGAGAGCGCGGGTGTGCCCTGACCGGAAGACAAGGCCAGCTCGCGCAGCAGAGTGGCGCCGGTGCGATGCGGGTTCTCGCGCTTGAGGCGTTCGATGAGGCTGGCCAGTTGCGGGGTGACGGTGCGGGACTGTCCCCGGTCCTGGCGAGGCTGGGGAGCCAATGCCTCGAAACCGCCGTTGCGGTAGCGCAGCGCCCAAGCCAGCAGCGTATCGACGGAAACCGCCGTTCGTTTGGAATGGGGGATGTCGTAGGTGCGGGCGGCGATCTCCTGGGCGCGACGCGTGAGTTCGCCACGGGGAAGACGTTCGATGACCAGGGGCGCGATCAGCCCGTAGCGAAAAAGGGACAGTTTTTCGGCTTTGCTATCCATGCGGAAAACCTCCATGCCCCGGACGATAATCAGGAGCGGCGATCTTCCGCCATGCAAATGCTATGTGGGAAACCTCAGGGAGCGGGGCACGGGGCGGCCAGCGTGGTTCGCCGCCCGGTCGGAATGAGACCCGCAGGCCAGCCCAGCAGATGGACGCGAAGCTGCGAAAACAGGAAACGATGTGCCGCGATCCATCCGATAGATCCGAGCATGCGCAGGGCTCTGGAAACGAAATCCGCCGCCGGATCCCGAGGGTGCCCCGGCACCGCCAGCGGCACTAGAGCCAGGCTCAAGGTGGGCGCCTGTCTTTGAAAACGACGGATCCAGAACTGCCCGCGCTGGTATGGCATCGCGCTTGGCGCGGTCGCCCGCGCGGCGGCCACCAGCGTGAGACCGTTGAGCAAGCGGGCAGCGAGGAACAATGCGATCACGGAGATGCTGAATCGTAGCCAGGGCAGGGCGAACTCGGGTAGCAAAGAGACCGTGCGCTTACAAGAGCGGCACAGATAACGGCGAACACGAATGACTCCGTCGAAAGTCGCATCCACCAGTGTGCGGCGGTAGAAGCCATGACCGGTCAGAGGTCGTTTGGCTTCGCATTGCGGGCAATGATCCGGACGGTAGCGATCTGGATCGGCGATCTCGTCGAAGTAATACTGGATGGAGCCGGCGAATCGATGTAGGATTTGCATTGGAAGCCTTCCTGGGAGTGTCAAGACTCTCTGGATTGGTCTCGCGGAGGGCTCGGTGATTCCTTGAGAAGAAAACCGCCGAGCCTTCCACCGCTCGACATCCTACATCGAATTCAACGAACCACAGGCGCCGGGATATACCGAGAATCGAAATGTAACCCGGCGTGATCCGCTCCGCGGTTCACACTGCAACCCGGTGCGCTCTCGCGATCACCACCCTACTTCCCAGATTCAACCAGAGGGATATTACTTTCGAAGAGGGAAACAAACGCGGCTCGTTACATCATCGCCTTCTTTGAGGTGCTGTCGGTTGTCTTGGTCTGCACCTTCGTTCTGGCCCATCTCATCCGCACCCTTTGGGACATGTGGAAAAAATGAACCCCGTACATCGTCCCAATGCTGACGATTGACATCACGACGCCACGGCGTGACCCTGCGAGGTGTCAGATGTGCAGACTGCTGCTTGTCGTTGTCGCTTGCTTGGGGATAGTTGGCTGTGATGCCGAGACGTTGGGGTACGTCGAAAAGGCGAAGTACGACACCCTACAAAAGCGGTTGGAGAAGGCGGAAGCCGATCTGAAGACAGCACCGCAGCAGGTGTCGGAGTGTCCGGGCTCGCACAAGTATCAGTTTTACGGGAGATGAAGATGCAGGTCTGCTGCTGAGGTGGCGAGAATCGAACCGGGGGGCAGTCTGTCTGACGTGCTTCGCACTACTGTGCAGCCGCTGCGTCTATCGCTTCAAGTTTGCGTATCTGCGTCGTCAATCATCACTTCATATCCTAGGATATCGTATCCCATCACGTGGCCTTGAAGAATTCAACGTGTCCGCACTTATCACAAGTGAATGTTTTGACTGATAAGCTGACAGTATGGCTGCCTCCTGTCCAAATCCGGATACCACCGACGGTTTGGTTTTGCCGCAATGCTTCTGGCTGATATTCGCCGCTGCCGCAAACATGACACGGTCTCGGCACCTCCTTGTGCAACAGCTGCCCGCCATGCTCGATCAGACTGACAAAGGCGATGACCATCGCACGCAAGGTATGGATTCCTGTGCAATTTTGCGGGCGTTCGACTACACACTTTTCTAAAATCTCGTTGATCATGTACGCGTGCGGATCGTGTCGGAACATGATCGAAATATCGTTTTGCGGGTCTCGAAACCACTCCCGCTTAAGGACATGATGACCGGAAACCATACACCACAGGAGTTTGCCGAGACTGTAGACATCAAAATTGCAATCCACCTTTTCAAGCCGTCCACCCTTGTCCGCCCACGGTGGCGTGAAATCGTGAGGACCCACGCTCTCGTCTGTTCGCGTCAATCGAGCAGGCTGATCCGGCAAGAATACAATCCCAAAATCGCCCAGAACAAGGTCGTCATCATGTCTGACGAAAACGTTGGCAGGTTTGATGTCGCGGTGAACAATATCTTCATCATGAAGTTGGGCTACAGTGTTCACCAACGAGAGAAATGCTTTCAGGGCGAGGGCGGCCTTTCCCTTGTACCGGAGAATATTGTCTTCAAGTGTGCCCTCAGGGAAGTATTCAGTCACGATCCAACGCTCGGCCTCGTTGGAATCCAATAACTTTGGCAGTCCCGGACGATTCTGCTGGAGGACTTGCATCTCTTGTTTGAGGCGAGCGATTGCCTGCTGTTCATCATCACGAATCTTGAATACTTTCTTTGCTCCGAGTTCGTGTAAGGAATCAGGACGTGCGTAAGACCATATCGCATCGGCCATTTCAGCCTTGTTGTGGTGATCTAACGTGGCTCTTATTATCTGGAGGCAGGTTGCTCGTTGCGTCGCCCTCTCCGGAGATCGGACCAAGAATACATTGCTCTGGCCGCCTCCACCGAGAGGTTTGATTTCTTCCCATTGTTGGATCTGCTCCATCGTCTCCTTGATTTGTCTTCCTGTCGGTCTGATGGTCGCCATTACCCGGTCCCACTCGGTATCCGGGTTCGTCATGCTTATGGCTGTTTCTGCAATCCGAAACGAAGTCACCTCCCCATCAGGTGAGTTTTGCGAGGAGAATACGCGGAAGTCACCAGCCAAATAGAGCCCGAGTTTCAGGTCCGACGAGTCGAACATGTTGTTCGGGTGTAGGTCATTCACGTGACGCTGCAGGTCTTCAAAAGTGAGACCTTCTCTCTTCCGTTCCCCCTTGAACATTTGCTTCAACGTTTTCAGGACAATAGTAGTGGCTGATTTTGCTTTGTCTCGGATCTCAGAGTTTCCGCAGAACTCAAATGCAGCCGCCGTTGGCAGATATTCTTCCTCTTCAGTGGGCTTATTGATTGCCCGATTACGGATCATGCTGCGACCAGTGAGATTGCTGATCGCTTGCCAAGCGGGCTGGCCCTCGAACTTAATCAGAAGAGAGAATCGGGACGTGCTTTCTCTGAGGTTTGCAAACCGCGTCACAACGTCCAACAGAATGGCCGTATCAAGCTGCTCAATTGTTGCTGCTGTCTCCGTCATCGTGAGTACAGATTATCAATTTTCTCCATAATCTTCTCTGCCCATTGAATACTTGCGGCGATCAGCTTGTCCGTGCGTGGACTCCCTTGCGGCCCGCCGACCAGATCGTCAGCCGTCTGCATGTGCATGCTTGCGAGGATTTGCCGCCATCACGCCGACGCTCATGGGACCCACGGTCAGCTGCTGCCAGTCACACTCAGTATGGCGAACCGGCTACAACGCTCCCAAGAAATACGTGAGGATCGCTCCAGCTCCCGACTTGGCGAGATCCTGCCATGAGAAGCTCGCCTTAGTCTGCTTTTGAGCTGGGTCTGTCCTTGCCTGTTTAACTTTTTGGGTTAGATTTTGGTCTGCTTTCACAGTGAGAGTCACTCGTGATTCCTGAGCTTGGTGAGTCTTCGGGTCCTCCAACGAAAGGATCAACGAAGGTAGCTGGTTGCCCGATGCGCTTTGAAGGGCGGCGAACTTAAGTCCAACAGTAGGGTGTGTATCTGTAGTGGATTCGGTTGCGATTGTATTGTCACCAACCTGCCACTGTGCCTTGAGGGTCTTGATCTCCGATGAAGCGACTGAAACATTCAAGGTATCCGAGTTAAATTCGAGCTTGAAAGTTGGAGCCGTGACAACTGGTGCCGGGGAGTAGCCTCTGAAAATCCGAATCTGGGGCGTCCCCCAGTCCATGTTCGGATCATCGGCGGACTTCGCCCATAGCGTAAGCGTGTACACGACGTTTGGGTCAGAATCGACCAATATAGGAAATGTCACAGCTCCCACACCTTGGACCGACGGGTTCGAGATTTCGGGAGGGATATTGACAATTCCAACCGAATTAACAACCGGTAGGGGAGTGCCTACTACCGGGTCTTGTCTATCTAGCGAAGCCGAAAGTACGCGAACGTTTTGTCCTAAAAGTGTGACGCTAATTCCCTTCGCCGAGCCGGATGCATTTTGAATGTTGATCGACGACGCATTCAGCGGTGCTGTTTGTTTCGGTTGAGACGGTGGATTTTGGGCAAAAGACCAGATGTGTAACGCCAGCAGTCCAACAATCAGCAGGCGTACGCGCCTTAGTGACGACATAATCCTCCTCCTCTAGAGGCTCAGGCTGTTGCGTACTAACCAATCGGTCGCAAGACCAACAATTAGCGGTCGCACTCTACCAAAACTTTGACTTCTCGTGCAACAGCGTCGCCTTCGTTACGAAAAGCGAACAGGGGGACTAGAGAGATTTGAGCGCCGGACTACTGGCGCTGATTCGAGGAAGCGGGAGACGAAGGTGTCTGTAATTGAGGCCAGCATCGCATTACAACGAGTCCTTCAATTCTCTCAATCGTTTCTTACACTGGCTCTTTGGCAGGGCGAACTTCATCAGCCAGAAGTTCTCTCTTGCCGCACGATCTTTGAATTCATCTCGCCATCTACGTCTCAAAATCTCAACGATAGTCTTGCGGATGATGAAGGTAGCGGCCTCTGCGAGAACATCCAACCCAATGACGCTTTCACCGAATGGATGAGGCATCGAGACGAAATGTGAATCAGGAACCCTTTGCCCATGAGCCGATGCGTTGCGAACGTCATAGATAAGGGGCACCATCTCACCGAGCGTGTGAAGACTTTCGGGTGACGGGTAGTAACAAGATGGAATGTCGCCCGCTTCGTAGATTGTGCATTTGTATCCGTCCATCAGGTTCCTATTTCCAAACAGGGCGTAGATTCGAGCCGGAGTGGTGTCTTCGCCATCACCGTAGAGGGCTTCAATGGCGGACCACCACAGGATGTGTCGTGCCTTCCAGTATGAGAGTGAGTAACCTTCACCGTATAGCTGTACGGCCATCCTGAGCGGCTCGTATTCGTCCTTCAATTTGCCGTTCGCATCTCTCTGATAAAGGAGCATGAATTCAGGCAAAACTGAGGTCAACAGTTCGATGTCCTGCTTTCTAACGGTAAAGAGCTTTTGAATCTCTGGTACATCGGCGATCTCGTTTCTCGCACTGAATCCTTGTGGATCAAAAGCCCCGTCTGGCCGGATGACACCGGGAACGTGCATTGCACGGCTTCTTCTGGTCGGACGAATGAGTGACAAACAGGAGTCAGCAATGTTGATGAGTTCGGTCGAGCGTTGATCAAGGCCTGACTCCCGTTCTTCCAGGGAAGAGTAGCGATGAACTATCGCGAACTTCACGGCTTCCAAAGCGTCGGCGGTGTCCTTGGAGACGAAGCAGTCCGTCTTCCAGAGCGAGAAGGTCTCTGGGGTTATCAGGTGTGACACATTCTCAATCGTGAGGTTTTCAGTTTCTAGAATTGTGTAAGGCCCAGTCAACGGCTGCTCGTCGCTCCAGCCGACCGTATCAACGGCAATCGGGAAGAACTCGATCTTGACGTAAAAACTCGGTGGCCCTTCAAGCACGCTTTCGTCGGGCCTAGTGTTCGCACTGGCGGGTCTGAATTTGACAATAACGCTCTGATCCACGTCGTCCGTAAAGGGCTCGATGGGCGGCGGAATCAAAACAACCTCACCGCAGTGCGTCATTTCGCCGATGTCATACAGAGACCCTCTCTCCACGATGTCCAACATTCTGTACGGACCGGAAGTCGGCGACTGTTCGTTGACACTCGTCCAAATCTTGATTCGCATTTGTTTTGCCCGTCGTTAACTTGAAGTTGCTCACTCAGGGTCGCGACATCCTCCAGACCCCCTGTCCACAAGCCATTTGCTGATGCTCGCGGAAGACAAGCTCTCCTGCTCCGCTAGCCAACGGTCGATAGTGCTCCTCCGGAACCTCCAGACCTTGCCTATCTTGATTGCAGGAATTTTGCCTGCTCGTGATTGTCGGATGACAAAAAGGCGAGATGTTCCGAGCAGTGCCGCAACTTCCTCCGGGGTCAACAGACGTTCACTCGTTTCGACATCGACGCTTGGGATACCTCAGCGTAAAGCGCAGTGCTAGAGGTCGCCCTCATCTTCGTCGAACCACACGACATTAGACCATTGCGACTCGGGGACAAATGTGAGCAGCCGTGCCCGCTCCACGATCCTGTCTAGCGTCTTCTGAGCTTCGGCACCTCGTTGTTTCCTCATCATCGCAAGCTGCCGGACGACATCCTCTTCCCAATCAGGCGAGACATGGCTGGGCGGCGTTGGCTTACGTTTCGACGGTCTCGCCGGAGTTTTGATTTCAACAGGGCCGCCTCGTGCAAGCAAGAACTTCTCGACAACGGACTTCGGGATTCGCAAGACACGATACCGCCGACGCTTTGGCGTCTCGGGACTCCCGAGGTCGATTACGCCCTTGACCTTGGCGAATCGCCGAGTCACGGTGTCTTCGCCAACGCCGAGAATCTCCGCCACTTCTGAAATTGTCAGCAGGTCGCTCATCCTTCAACCTCTTGCTGCACCCACGAACGTTTCGGCATCTTAGCCAGCCGTTCCTCCATCCGAGCCGAAGCAAGATTCGCATAATGCCGTTCACAAACGGCGACGGTGTCGCCAAGCATTGCCGCTATTTCAGTCAGGCTGCAACCTTGGCCGAGCCAGAAATCGACCGCCGTGTCTCGGAACCGATGCGAGACGTTACCCTCGATCCACAAGCCAGCGTTCTGCATCAACAAGCGAAGATCGTCCTGCCATGTTGTGACCGCAGAAGTCACCTGATACTTTCCATCCCAGAAAATATATCTCCCCTCCCCATCAAGCAGTTCTCGACACAAGCTGGGGTCAAGATGCTGGCGAACAGGTCTTCCAGTCTTTTGCCGGTTGATTCTGAGCCACCCATCTCGAATGTTCTTCCGTTCGAGTTGGGTGGTGTCCCGAATCGCAACCCCGGTGGCAATCATGAACTTGACGAGTAGCGTGGCTTGAGCGACCTTCTCCGGCGGAAATGTCTTCGGAATCTGAGTGAAGAGGGCTTTGATTTCCTTCTCCGTAAATGGCTTCGGCTCTAGCCGCTCCCTGTCATCTTTCGACAACCGAATAGTCTTGAGGGCAGCAAGCAAGTCGTTCAGGTTTTCACGGCAGCACGAGCGGAGAAAGCTACGAATGTTCTGCTGGGCCTTCTGGCGAGTCGTTGTCCCCCACACCTTGTCCCAGCCTGTCCGAAATTCGACTACGTCCGTTGCTGTTAACAGAGACGGAAAGAGCTTCGACCGGGCCGACATGAACTGGTCGAACTGCGTCAGTTGATGCCGGAGCTTCTTTATTCGCCGGGGAGAGATGCCCTCGCTCTCCTTGGCACTTATGAACGTGTCAATACACTCCGCAATAGTCGGCTGTGGGCCTTTGACGATAATCGGGCGTGGGGTGTCGCCCCGGTCTAGCTGCCCTTGGAGTTCGGCGGCTTTATCCTCGGCAACGCTCCACGTCCTTGTCCCGGCGGCTTGGCGGTGTTGACGGCCATTTCGGGAATACCGAAGGAACTTGGAGCATTGGCAGCCCCGGTAGAACTCGCCCCGGCTCTGGTAGCTACAGCTTTCCCGGTGCCTGACGAAGACAGTGACGACCGATCTCGGGGTTATGCTCATCAATCAAAGCTAACCCGTGATCTAACACGCCGTCAACAATCTTTGGTAATCGCCAGTGTTTATGCGGGGAAAAAACTGGCGGAGAGAGTGGGATTCGAACCCACGTTACCCTTTCGAGTAAACACGCTTTCCAAGCGTGCGCCTTCAGCCACTCGGCCATCTCTCCGTATAGTGCTCGGGAAGCAGAGCCAAAAGGACTACCTGCAGCTCTCT
>WNFO01002930.1_pt1 | contig 16103 bp, 17 predicted proteins | sample 5400251 | NCBI WGS metagenome assembly WNFO01 (sample SAMN13153354, study PRJNA577476) | soil metagenome | isolation source: 100 cm saprolite under Madrone tree | place: USA:California | collected 2016-06-14 | reverse complement strand
CGTCGATACGAGCAGATCGTCGGACCACGATCCTTCGGACCGGGCCACGGCCTGGGCCGGGGTGAGTGACCCATCATGCGTCACGGCCAGCACTCCCGGAATCGCAAAGACATTGGCCATGGCCTGGCCCGTGCGAGGCTCTGCGCCTTTCGCCCGGGCGCGCGCCGCTTCCGAAAGAGCGGACCGCGCCACGCGAATGACCCAGCAGCGACGGCCTCCGTTGGCGAGAAACGCGCGCACGGCGGGACCGAGGTAGGCGTAGACCCGCTCGTTGCGAGCGTCGTCCCAGGCGAGCCGCAGATCGGGCCCGAAGACGGCGGCAAACTGGCCGGGACTCTCGATCGCCACCGGCAGGTGCAGCGGCCCGCACGCCGCGAAGCCGACGAAGACAGCCACGTCCATGCGCGGCAGCGCCTCCACCGGTGCCGGTGGCGTAACGTCGACCCGAATCCCTGGCAGGGGACGCGCCGCGCTGACCATTCGCACTACTCCATCTCCAGCCGTTCGTACGCCAGCACCAGCTCCTCCATCGCCACATCGGTGCCCTTGGCGTTAAGGGGTCCGCTGGTGTGCTTGGTGATGCGCGCCCGCAGCAGCTTCCACGTCTGCACCACGTCGGTATGGTCCTCGTTCTGGAGCTGCACGATGACCGTCCGCATCGCCTTCTGATCGCCGTTACGGATCTGGTCGAGCCAGGAGTAGAGGTTGAGAGAACCGATCACTCCGCGTTTCAGCGTGACGTCGCTCATCTTGTTCATGCCGGTCATCTTCATCACGCTGTTCTCTTTGTGGTTGCCGTTGCGGTATTCCGCCACGGTGACTTCCATGCCGATGCCGCTGACCTCCTGAAAGCCGGCCTGCGGGCCATCAGTCACCCCGTCGCCGAGATCGACGAGGAAGTTGAATTGCACATAGGGACGCTCCCGTTGCTTGGCCATCGGTCACTCCTTGTTCACACTTTGCGGTCGGCCGTCCACTGGCCAATACGGAAAATCACGAACTCAGCGGGGCGCAACGCCGCGACCCCGATGAGGCATACCAGGCGGCCGTTATCGAGGTCGTTCTGGGACATCGTCGAGCGATCGCACTTCACGAAGTACGCCTTCTCGGGTTTGTCGCCGAGCAGGGCGCCGTTTTGCCACTCATTGAGGAGGAAGTCCTCGATCGTGCGCCGCACGTTGGCCCAGAGCAGCTCGCCGTTGGGCTCGAACACCGCCCACTGCGTGCCGCGATCGATGGAGCGCTCGAGGTAGGCGAAATAGCGGCGCAGGTTGACGTACTTCCATTCGGGATCGGAGCTGATCGTGCGGGCGCCCCACAGCCGCATGCCGCGGCCCTCGAAGAAACGGAAGCAGTTGATCCCCTCCGGGTTCAGCACCTCCTGCTGCGACTTGTTGAGGAAGCGCTCGAACCCCAGGGCGAGGTTGACGACCTCGTTGGCCGGCGCCTTGTAGACGGCGCGATTGATGTCGTTGCGGGCGTAGATCCCCGCCACGAATCCCGACGGAGGCATGTACGTCTCTTTTTGCGTCAGCGGGTCGAGGACACGCACCCACGGGTAGTACAGCGCCCCATAGGTCGAATCAAAACTCGCGCGCATCGCGCGGACCTGGCTGATGGATTGATTGTCGCCGCAGTCGATGACCGCGATGCGATAGCGCATCTTGTACGCGTGGGCGAGCAGGAGGCCGACAATCGCCCGGGCCTGCGGTCCGTATCCGTTCTCGAACTGGTAAGTCGAACCCGGCGCGGCAGCGATCGAGATATCTTCCAGGTCCTCGAACTGCATCAACCCGGTCTTCAGGTCGCTGGCCGGATCGACCTGGCCCTCGTACGCCGAGGCGAGGGGCCGAACACCGTCATTCCCGTTCCCCAGCATGATCGAGAGCGTGCGGTCGGCGGCACTGGTGCCGATGGTTTCAATGTGACGCTGCAGACTGCCCGGGGACTCGAGGCTGTCCGCTTGGTTCAAGAACGCGGTGAGCACATTGAGCCCGTTGGCAAATCCGCTTTCAATCACGATCGGCACCGTCCGCGCTCGTCCCAGGTTGGCGATGACCTTGGAATTCGGGCTCGGGTCGCGGGTGTGCGGCGCGAACGCGTCGAACAGGGAATCCGGGGAGTCACCCAGCCGATGCTCTGGGTCGAGGGGAAAGTCACGCTCGTCGAACGGCAACCCATCAACAATCGGGGCGACGGACACGGCAACCGTGACAATACGGATTTCAATGTCAGACGACGCCAGATCGGCTTTGAGCTCGAGATTCGGGCTGTCGCCCAGAACGCCGCTCTGAGAGAATTGCCAGGTGTCCTGGTCCGTGTCGCGCAGCGCGAGGAAGAATCCGCGCGAATTGAGCGACGTCGTGGGCGGGCTGCCGGAGGCAGAGCGGTCCAGAATCATTACCACATCGCGATCGCGCAACGCCCGCACGCCGGGTTGGAACCCAGGATTGGCGGGGTCCTCATCTACCAAGACGTTCTGACCGACGTTGAAGGTGAAGGTGACTCGGGCGTCACCGGCGCGACCGGGAAACCGGGCCCGTACACTGATCCCGGGTGACGCGTCGATCTGGGCGTGTGAATAGCCGAGGACTTCGGGGGATCCGATCCCGCTGTACACCCGACTCACGTACAGGCGCTTGCCACCTTCCTCGAAGAAGGCGCGAGCCGCATGCCACATGAAATTGTCGACGGCGGTGATATTCCCACTGCCGTCATCGAACTCGAGCCGTTCTTTCCCGCCATAGGTGCGCTCGAATTCGACCAGACTCGTGATGATGTCGGGCTCGATATCGAGGGGACCGTAGCGGGTCGCGCCGATGAAGCCCGTCGTGGTCGTGCTCACGCCCTCGATCGACTTGGCGCGGAACGATGTCTCTTCGACATATACGCCGGGTGCTAGGTATTCAGGCATAACCGTTCTCCTCAGACGGACAGAAACAGGAATGAGGCGTCAGCGCCTACGGCACCGGCGGTGCGTGCGGTCAGCGCCTGGCGGTAGGTCAAACGCAATGGCGTCCCCGGTGAGGCGATCGACTCGACGACGGTGCATGGCGTCGCGAGCGACGCGAACACGTCGGCGAGATCTGCGAATTGTGGCACGGGAGGCGGCGGAGACGCCCGCAACCAAAACGCGGTTAGATCCACCTGCCAGGTGAAGTCGTTTCTCGCTTCCGGCGGCGACGCGAGACTCATGCGCGGTGGTTCGGGATATGGAAAGAACACGGCGACGCGCCCCTGGGCGTCCGCCAACCCGAGGCCGCGCGTGTCACCGTCAATCGACACGCTCAGAAGGCTCCACGCCGCGTCGCGCTCCGTACCCAGCTCGCGCAGCTGCGCGTGCACAACCGCGAGCGGCTCGGGCACGGGCCGGCTCGGGGCGGAAAACAGCGGTACGCGCTCGAGCAGTAACTGCGGCGGCGATCCCGCTGCTTCTCCCGGGAGCACGATTGGCTGCGGCGGCGACAGCCACGGCGCGGTCCACGTGAATACCCCGCGTACCGGCAAATCGGCGTCAAACGCGATCGGCAGGAAACGATCGAGCGGATCACGGACCTCGACGCGGTACGGCCGTGTCGCTGCGGCCCACAGCACATCCGGTGGTGCATCGTCAAACTCGAATGCGTGCATCCCGGGCACGCGGTGGGCGACGTAGACTCCGCTGCGATTGACCTCAGCCTTGGTGCGGACGCGTGGATTGGCACGCGAGAATACCGAGACCTCAAGGCCATCAATGGCGGAGGTCCCCTCGGCCGTGTCCCAAAACCGCACGCCCAGTGCGGCGTTGCGGGTCAGCTGCTCGATGATGGGCACCGCGGTCACGCGATCTCCGGCGTGAACTCGAACCGCCGAGTTTGTGCCGGCGCCACGCCGTCTTCGACAGGAATCGTCGAATCCACGAGGACGCTGCGGAACGTGTAGGTAGCCGATGCCGGAAGGCGACGGAGCCGATCCCACAGAGTCAAGTAATCGGTGAGCGTCAGGGGATCGCAGATAATCTCCAGCCCTTCGTTGGGCTGGAACGTGTCTGATTCCGGGAGATAGTGGTTCAAATGGCCGGCGCTCAGGACCCCGACATCTTCCATCAGACGCATGACCCAGCCCAGCATGCGGAGCTGTTGCTCGACGTCTTCCGCCCACGGGGTGATCATGAACTGGAGGTCGAGGGGCAGAGACGGGCGGAAGCGGCGACCGTCGGGCGCGCGGCGCGGGTTCCGATTGCGCAGGGTCCCGTTGACCGCGACACGAAAGAGGTAGATCGAGAAGCCGTCCTGCATTGGGGTGTCGAAGTTGCGGGTCTGGTAGAGCGAGATATCCAAACCGGGACCGAATTCGTCGCGCGGATAGCGATCGCGAATCAACCCCGCCAGCGCGGCACCTGTCGCCGCAATCGCTCGATAGTTCGCCATTTTTCCTCGTCCCCTCCCCTACGCCCGAGCTCGTTACGTCCAGGCTCCCGGCTTGAACGCGTCGACTCCCGCCTGCCACCGTCCCGGGAAATCCCGGATCACCGTCACAAGCTCGGCCGGTGACAACTCGCCGAGTCGTGAGTGATGGGGGCGCAGCTCGTACAGCGTTGTCTGCCGGCCGTCGCCTTCCACGCCGAGGACGCAGAGTCGCGGATTGGCCCCGAACAGCTCGTCGGCGTCGGCCGAGAACGAGCCTGCCTCTACCCCGGCGATAACCACATCGATGCTCTCGCCGCGAACCGTTCCGGCAACGTCCTCGCCGACGGTGGTCAAGACCTCCATGTCGGGCTCGCGCGCGAGAATGTCCGTAATGACTCCGGTCAGTAGTGTGGACATATGAGCCAGCAAGATTCGAGTGCGCCGCAACGCGGCCTACGCTTGTGAAATCCGAACCAATGTGGAATTGCGAACGATCAGCTGATATGAGTCGCGCGACTCAATTGTGGTTCAGGAGAGGGCGTAGATCGGTAACGCGAATGACCCGTCGGTGGTCGGGCGACAACATGTGCAGGATTGTGGTGTTGTGGCGACTCGTAGTGGAACCAAATGGATCGGGAGACTCAAGAGAAGATCTAGAGGTGGTCTAGTCGGCCTGGATCCCCGAGGCACTAACCTCCTGCTGTCTCTACCTCGTCCGGCGCTTCGAGCTGCTGTATTCGCCGCGCCCATCGCTCGCCGAAGGCTGTGAGCTCAACAAGATTGGCGATATCGAGCTGGAGGTCGTCCTTCAGCTCGGCGATGGTGTGAGGCGGCCTCCTTCGAAGCAGCTGGATGTTGCACAAGCGCCGCAACTCCTCGCGAACGGACTGGCTGCCCTTGTATTTGTGAGTCTTGCCTTTTACGAGGTTCAAGAGATGTTTGCGCTCGCCCTCAGGAATGAGAAGAGGAACCATGAGGTCGATGTCACCTAGCTTTGCCTTTTGAAGCGCTTGTTGATCCTTGACGTCCTCGAGCATCTCCAGCTTGAAGCCCTGCAACTCAAGACGTTTGAACCGAGTGACGATCTCCGGGAACGAAAGTAAGGCGACAAGGATGAGACCGAGAGCCAAGGCTATGAGGGCGGGAGCATCCAGCCTGCGGTCTTGAGGGATGCCGACTAGAACAATTCCGACGACGTATCCAATAGCGACGGCTCCGCACACTAGTCCGAGTACGCGGCGCGACCGAGGAACTCGCTGCGGCTGCGAGGGAGTTGGTTCAAGATCCAATCGCGACTCGCTGGTTACATGGAACCCGATATTCGCACTCGCGTGGTCTGGCGCACGCGCGCCGCCGCTTCACCACGCCGATGCACGTGAAGCTTCTCGAGAATGTTGTGCACGTGGTTCTTCACCGTCGCCACCTCGATACCCAGGCGACGCGCGATGTCCTTATTGGCGAGCCCTTCATCGAGCAGCTGGATGATCTCGCGCTCGCGCGGCGTGAGGCGAATGTGCTCGAGTCCGCCGGGCTGTGTTGCAGCCAGCGCGGCGACCCGCCGCAGCAGGCTGGCCGCCATCCGCGGCGAGAACAGCGCTTCGCCCCGGGTGGCGCTTTCCAGCGCCGCGACGAAATCCGGGAGGGAAGCCTGCCGCGGCACGTACCCAGCGATCCCAGCCTCTGCACACGCGCACACGTCGCCTTCGGTCTCGGCAACCGACAGCGCCACGACCTTCACGTTCGGTGCAAAATCTCGAATGGCTCTGATCAACGTCCGACCGTCGGGCATCGCCATATCGACCAGAACGACATCGGGCGGATGCGCTTTCATGATCACCACGGCACTCTCACCATCAGCGGCGGTGCCGGCCAGACGAAACTGCGTTTGGCGCTCAACAACCTGCGCGAGTCCCTCGCGATAGAGACGAATGTCGGCGACGATAAGGACGCTTGTCACAAAATGGGAGTGAAATCAGCTAACAGCACCATGAGGGCACTCGCCACAGGTGGACAGCAAAGGTGTGACGTGCGTCACGCTACGGCTAGGGCGTTTTTGGGGCACGATAGGGGCGTTTTTGCGGCACGCCGCGGTGCTAGGGATTCCCCCAGGCCTTGCAGCACGTTTAGTGCCCTATTGAGGAAAGGACCCCCGACTTGAAGAGCCGCAGACGTCGCACCCCGAACAAAAACCAACGCTCTCCCCGAAATACTCCAGCAACGTCCTGCGTCGACATTGCCACGCCTCGATGTACCTCCGCAGCGCCGGAGCGATGTTTCCCCATGAGAAGTCCTCCCGACGCCAGAGGATGAGACATTCGGCCGGTCTGCCGTCTCTGCCGCCCCTGCCGGCTTCCTGGTAATAGGCCTCCAGCGTCGGCGGCGGACCCCAATGCAGCACCTGCCGCACGTCCGGTTTGTCGATCCCCATGCCGAAGGCGCTCGTCGCGACGATCACATGCACCTGATCGGCGAGGAACGCCCGTAACACACGCCGGCGAATGCCGGGGCTGAGACCGGCGTGATAGGGAGCCGCGCGCACGCTCGACCGCAGGAGTGCGCGCGTGACCAGCTCGGTCAGCCGCCGGGTTGGCGTATAAATGAGCGACGCTCCGGCCCCCTCACGGACGCGCTGGCGGATCGTCGCGAAGCGCTCGCGATCATCGCGCACGCGGCAGACACGAAAGTCGAGATTGGGACGGTCGAACGACGTCACCACGACCTCGGCATCGGGCATCCGCAACACGTGCAGGATGTCGGCGCGAGCGGCCGGGGTGGCGCTTCCCGACAGAGCAATCGTCGTCGGCCGTCCGAGCGCCGCGCGGAACACGCCGAGGCGTCGGTAGACCGGCCGGAATTCGTTGCCCCATTCGGTGATGCAGTGCGCCTCGTCGACCGCGAGGAGTGTAAGCCGCGTGCCCGCGGCCACCAGGCGCCTGGTCAGCGATGCCAATCGCTCCGGGGCGCAGTACAGCAGCGCGAGTCGCCCCTGGGTCGCTGCGTCGAGGATGGCCCGCCGCTGGCTGGCATCGAGCTGGCTGTTGACGTACGCCGCTGCGATGCCACGGCGGCGCAACGCGCCGACCTGGTCTTGCATCAGCGAGATCAGGGGTGAGACGACGAGCGTCAGTCCTTCTCGCAGCAGCGCCGGTACCTGATAGCACAGCGATTTGCCCGCGCCGGTAGGAAGCACGGCGAGCACGTCTCGACCAGCGAGCAGCGGGCCCAGCACCTTGAGCTGATGGACGCGGAACCGCGCGTGACCGAATCGCTCCGCGAGGATCGCTCGGGCGGCATCGAGGCTCATGAGCCATCCTTGCGCCCCGAGCGCCTGGCCCCCTACCCCAAACACGCGACACGGGGCACGTTTACGCGTCATGCCTCCCACACTTCTCGCGACACTCATGCTGGTACAAACCGTGACATATCCCCCCGCCCGCAAAGGCGACGTGGTCGACGACTACCACGGCACCAAAGTCGCCGACCCCTACCGCTGGCTCGAGGATGTGGACTCGCCGGAGACCCGCAGCTGGGTCGATGCCGAGAACCGGATCACGTTCGCGTACCTGGAGCAGATTCCGGAGCGCGAGCGGATCCACCGGCGCCTCACCGAGCTGTGGGATTATCCGAAGTACGGTGCACCGTTCAAGAAGGGTGGCCGCTACTTCTTCTTCAAGAACTCAGGTCTGCAGAATCAGTCGGTGCTCTACACGCAGAGCTCGCTGACTTCAGAGCCACAGGTCTTGCTCGATCCCAATACGCTCTCAGCCGACGGAACCGTCGCGCTGTCGATCCTCGCGTTCGCCGAAGACGGCAAGACGATGGTGTATGGGACCTCGGGCAGCGGCTCCGACTGGCAGGAATTCCGCGTGCGTGACGTCGCCACGAAGCAGGATCGGACCGATCACCTCAAATGGATCAAGTTCTCGAGCGCCGCCTGGACGCACGACGGCGCCGGCTTTTTCTACAGCCGGTACCCCGAGCCCGCGGCCGGCGCCGACGCGATGCTCGAAGTCAATCACAACCAGAAGGTCTATTATCACAAACTGGGCACCGACCAGACCGCCGATCGCCTGGTCTACGAGCGGCCCGATCATCCCGACTGGGGCTTCGGCGTCGAAGTGAGCGCGGACGGCCGCTACGCGGTCTACACGGTCTGGCTCGGCACCGACCGGCGCAATCGCATCTACTATCAGGACCTCGGCGACGCCAAACAGCCGCGGCTCGATACGCCCGTCGTCCGGTTGCTCGACGACTTCGATGCCTCGTACGGATTCGTGGGGAATACCGGACCGACGTTCTACTTCCAGACCGACAACACCGCGCCGCGGGGACGCATCATCGCCGTCGATACGCGGCACCCCGAGCCCGCCGCGTGGCGCGAGGTCGTCCCGCAGGCGCCCGACGTCGTCGAAGGCTCGCAGATCGTCCACAACAGCTTCGTCATTCGCTATCTGCACGACGCGTACTCGCAGCTGCGCCTGTTCGCGCTCGACGGCAAGCCGGCCGGCACGGTGCCGCTGCCGACACTGGGCTCGATCATCCAGGTGACCGGCGAGCCGAACGACACCGAGATGTTCTACGCCTTCACGTCGTTTCTGTATCCGACGACGATCTTCCGGCACGACTTCACCAGCGGCACGTCGAGTGTCTTCAAGGCACCGGAGATCGCGTTCGACCCGGCGAAGTACGAGACCGTGCAGGTGTTCTACCACAGCAAGGACGGGACGCGCGTCCCGCTATTCCTGACCTACAAGAAAGGTCTGAAGCAGGACGGCTCGAATCCGACGTACCTGTACGGCTACGGCGGCTTCAACGTCAACATGACGCCCGGTTTCTCGATCGGCGTGCTCGGCTGGCTCGAGATGGGGGGCGTGTACGCGCAGGCGGTGTTGCGCGGCGGATCGGAGTACGGCGAGGAGTGGCATCAGGCGGGGATGCTGGACCGCAAGCAAAACGTGTTCGACGACTTCATCGCTGCCGCCGAGTACCTGATCGCGGAGCGGTACACCTCACCGCCCAAGCTGGCGATCGGCGGCGGCTCGAACGGTGGCTTGTTGATCGGCGCCGTCCTGAATCAGCGGCCCGAGCTGTTTGGCGCGGCGCTGCCGGCGGTGGGTGTGATGGACATGCTGCGCTTCCACAAATTCACGATCGGCTGGGCGTGGGTGACGGAGTACGGGTCGGCCGACAGCGTCGGCCAGTTTCCATTCCTTTATCGTTACTCGCCGATTCACAACCTGAAGCCGGGGACGCACTATCCCGCTACGCTCATCACGACCGCCGATCACGACGATCGCGTGGTGCCCGGGCATTCGTTCAAGTATGCGGCGGCGTTGCAGACGACGCAGGGTGGACCGGAACCGGTGCTGATCCGCATCGAAACGAAAGCGGGGCACGGTGCCGGCAAGCCCACCGCGAAAGTCATCGAGGAGCAGACCGATCGCTGGGCGTTCCTCGTTCACACTCTGCACATGCAACTGCCGGCGGACCGTCCGTCGCCGCCGAGGCCTTAGGAGACGAACCGCATGTCGAGACCCAAGTTGGCCTGTTCGTTGTGCGACGCGCCGGTCGACGGCCGTTCGCTCCGGTCGCCGCAGAAGCTGGAGAACCGGATCATCGATCTGATCAGGCAGGATCGACCGGAATGGGAGGCCAACCGCGGCATCTGCCCGAACTGCCTGGAGCAGTACCGGGCCAAGAAATTCGTCGGCTACCTCGAGGCCGAATACCAGAAGCTCTCGGAGATCGAGCACGCGGTCGTCTCGAAGATCACCCGCCGCGGACGGGTCAGCGGCGTCGTGCACCAGGAGTTCGAGACGACGATGACGTTCGGCGAACGCGTGGCGGACAAGGTGGCGCAATTCGGCGGCAGCTGGCGGTTCATCGGCCTGTTCGGGGGCATCCTCGTTGCCTGGATGATCGTGAACGCCTTGCTGCTCGCGCGGCATCCCTTCGATCCCTACCCGTTCATTCTCTTGAACCTCGTGCTCTCGACCCTGGCCGCGCTGCAGGCGCCGGTCATCATGATGAGCCAGAACCGGCAGGCGCACAAAGACCGCATGCAGGCGAATCAGGACTACGAGATCAACTTGATGGCGGAGATTGAAATCCGGGACCTACATGACAAGCTGGATTCGTTGCGATTCAAGCAGTGGCACGAGCTGTGGCACATTCAGAAGCGGCAGATCGAACTGCTCGAGCACCTCTGCGCTAAGGGTGTCGACCCAGCAGTTGCGATTCCCCCTCCGACCCCGTACGTGCCCCCTGAGTTATGACGGTAAGGGACGGTAGGAGACGGTAAGGGACGGTAAGGGCACTACACGATTTGAATTGCTGTTGACCGCTCCCCCAGATACTCCCTCATGCTCGCGCATGAGAGACTCCTTGCCTGGCAACTGTGTCACGAGCTGGTCCTCGCCGTGTATGACGCAACGACGTCCTTCCCCAAACACGAGTTGTATGGTCTAACGTCTCAGGCACGCCGGGCAGCGTTCTCGGCTGCCGTCAATATCGCGGAGGGTTCTGCGAAGCGCGGTTCTGCGGAGTTCAGGCGATTCATCGACATTAGTGTCGGCTCGCTCGCCGAGCTTGCCTACATTCTACGGCTAGTCCGAGATCTCAAACTCTTGTCCGCGGAGGAGTGGAGTCAGCTCGAGCGGCTGCGGGGCAGGGCCGGTTTCATGACGTGGCGTCTTTACCAAGCGGTCTCGAAATCGACGAAGAGAGCCTAACCCGTACCGTCCCTTACCGTCCTTTACCGTCCCATACCGTCTAATTCTCAGCCCGCATCCTTCCAATCGATTGCATAGCTGCGTCCACATTCTGAGCACTTCGCATCCTTCTTCCCCTCGGCAATAACCGTTCGACTGTGACAACCGGGACACACGAGGTGCGGCTCGCGCACGACGCTCCACGCGTTCGGGCGCTCGTTGCGGATTTCGAGATCGCCCTTCGGGATTCGAATCTCGACATGATGCACGTCGAGGACGACATAGTCCTTGGGCGCATTCTCGACGACGCGATACCACGCGCCACGCCGGAGTCCCTGCCCTTCGGCGCGATCGCCGCGACTGCGTGCCCACCCGATGTCAGCCATGCTTCCCTCGAACGAGGACGAGAATCGCGGCCTGGGGAACCACCAGGTAGGTCTTGTTCTCGAATGTGATTTCGACCGCGGCCTTGCGGAAGAACAGCGCGTAGTCTCCCATCTCGGCCTGCATCGGGAGGTACTTCACCTCGGCGCCGCTTCCATGGATTTTCCACGGCTCCTCATCCATGCTGGCCGGCTCGGCCATCGGCGTGCCGGGCCCGGTTGCGACGATGCGCCCGCCCTGCACCTGCCGCCCTTCGATGGCCGACGCGGGCAAATAGAGGCCGACGTTGGTCCGTTCTTCTCCCTCCTCGGGAGCGATTAGGACACGGTCGCCAACGACGATCAAGCGCTTCGGGTCATCCGCCACACGGAGATGAGTAGCCCCGTGTGGGCATTTTACGCAAGTCGCAAGGGTCCCGTGATGCTCGTCACGCTCCGGTTGCTTGACTTGGCGGGTCCCCTTTTATAACAATGTGCCCGCCTCGTAGCCAACGCCGTCCTATCCCGTGGGAGGGCTCTTCCGATGCAAGATGCTGTCACGAACGCCGCGCAGACCCAGCAGTGGAGTTTCATCCTCTCGCAGCTATTTGCCTGGGTGATGGCGGGACTGGCGTGGATCGTGCCATTCCAGAGTCGGGTTTTTGGATTTGTGCTTCAGGGCGAATCGTTCTGGAGCCTCGCCGGCCTGTCCGTGCTGCTGCTGCTGCCCGCAGCGGTCTTCATCGCCGCGATCTGGGGCACCATGGTATCGCTCTACACGATCCCGTTCCGCCTGGGACGCTCGGTGACGCTGCTGCAATCGGTCGCGTTGGCGTGGTGGGACGCGCTGCGGATGGTGTGGTTCTATTGGGCCGGCCTCGTAAAGTTTCTCATCGTGCTGGTCGGCTGGGTTTGGGGTCTGCTCAAGCTGGCCGTGCAGCTCATCATCGGCACCCTGAAAAGCGCGATCACTTCCCCGCTCGCCATGCTCGACGCCACCTCGCGCCGCCCCGGTGTTCCCTGGCCCGCGTTCTTCCTGCTGATCGTCTGGTCGGCGGTCGAGGCGACGATCTTCACGTTCACGCTGCGGCCCACGATGAGCGAGCTGCTCGCGGACCTCACGGGATACGAAGTGAACGGGTTCGCGTTGATTCTGATCCTGTGGATTTTCCTCGCGATCATCATCGCCGGCAGCTTCGCGTGCATTCAGGTGCTCAATGAGGCGATCAAGGCGCGCCAGACCGGCAACATCGTCTTCATGATCCTGGTTGAAATCGCGGTCGCGATGTTCGAGGTGCTCTTCCTCTATCGCGAACTGGTGGATGCCATGACCCCGTGGCTGGCGCAGCAGGGGATCCAACTCGGCGTGTTCGGGACGATCGGTCTCGCCTTCTTTGGCTGGGTTGGCGTCCGCGGCATGACGTGGTTCCTGTTCGGTCGCTTCGGCGCCCCCGCCCTGATCGGCCTGCTCGGCCGCCAGGCGTTTGCCGTCGAAGGGTCGGTCCCCCACAGCGGCTCGGCGGCGGTGCCTGATTACTGGAAAGGCCCCATCAGTGCTCTCAAGGCGGAGCGCGAGTGGTTCCGCAAGGAATCGCGTGAGCTGTTCGAGTTGGCATCGCTACCCGTGCTGCAGGTCGTCGCGTCGGGGATGAATTTCCTCTTTGTCCTGTTCACGGGTCGTGGTCACTTCACGCTGCCGTTCAAGTCCATCGACGACGTGTTGGCCGCGACGCATTTCCCGGCCCGCGTCAGCGGCGAGGTGGCCCGGTGAAGCGCGTCGTCGTGGGGCTGCTCGCCCTCGGGCTCCTCAGCTGCAAACCGCCGACCGACGCACGGCCGCCCAAGTCCACGCTCGTCGTGGGCCTCGACATCTCCGGCTCATTCCGCAAGAGCGGTCAGTTCGACGACGCGCTCCGCTACGCGGCGCTGTACATCTATGGGCACATCAACGCGCTCGGCGGCTTGAAGCAGGCCACCGAAGTGTTCGTGGGTTCGCTCGGCGGCGAGCACGTCGGACAGCCGAAGAGCTTCCACCCGATCCAGGACCTCTCGGGGAAGACTCCAGCCGAAATTGAAGCGAGTCTGCGCGCCTGGTTCCCGGAGGACGATCCCGTCACGGACTTCAACTCTTTCTTTGAGCGGACCGCGGTGCACATCAAGCGGCAGAACCTCGTGCTCGCGCCGCTCAACATCGTCCTGTTTTCCGACGGCGTGCCCGATTTCCCGGGTGCGGGACGCCTGCCGGCCGCACAGCTCTACGCCAAGATCGACGTGAGCCCGATCGAATACCTGTCGCGCAACGTCACGATCCGATTGCTGTACGCGCAACCCCAGGTGGCGCAGAACTGGGAAAAGCTCGTCCCGCGCAACCGCGTGAAAATCTGGACCCAGGACCAGAACGTGATGGTGGGCTGGCACCGCCATGAGGTGCAGGGCGTCGCCATGGAGCAGCAAGACTCATTGTGGAGTTGGACGCAGCAGATTGTCGACTTCCGCGTCCGCCGCGGCAAAATCCTCTAGCTGACTGCTCGCACCCACGCGGCCGCATCCGGGGCCGCGTGGGGCACGAGCCCCCGCCACAACTTGTAGCGCAGCTTCCGCCATCCCTCCGGCTCCGCCCCGCCACGGGCCGCCGTCATTCGGCCGATACTGTGCCCAGCCGATCGATCCACACAGGCCAGCCGGCCCGAACTCGTCCGAGTCGAGAAGGTCCTCGGCGAACACGCGTACCGGGCCTTCGAAGGTGTGGAGCACGTCGTGCAGCGCGACGATCGCGCCCGGGACCAGATGCGGGCGAAACAGGTCGATGTCCTCCTTCGCCCCTCGATAGGTGTGGTCGCCGTCGATCCACAGAAACCGGATCGGCCGGCTCCAGCCGCGCGCCAAGTCACGGGAGTACGCGCGATGGGCCTCGACGGTGCGCTCGACCCCGGCGGTCCGCAGCGACGCCTGAAAGTCATCCCACGATGACTGCCCCGAGCCGTGGCCGAAGTCGGTGACCGCAGGAGCGGAGTGTGGATCGACGGCGACGACCGGTCCCAGGCCGTAGCGCTGTGCGATCGAGGCCAGACCGACGGTGGATTTTCCCTTGAAGCTGCCAATCTCGAGGATCACGCCCTGCGCAGGGGCGCACGCCGCGACGAGCGCCAGGAATCGTGCTTCGCGCTCCGTGAGAAAGCCCGGCGCGGCGCGGACACGCGCCCACGCCTCGTCGATGGCGCCGGCGAGGTCGGCCGGGGGGCTCAGCAGTGCTGCTCGAACGCCGCGGTCAGATCGGCCGCGATGTCCCTGGCGTTGCGGCCCTCGATGTTGCGCCGTTCGAGCATGAACACGAGGCGCCCGTCCTTGAACAGCGCGATCTGCGGCGACGACGGCGCGTAGCCCGTGAAGTAGCTGCGCGCGCGGGCGGTCGCGTCGGCATCCTGGCCCGCGAACACCGTCACGAGCCGGGCCGGCTTGCGCGCGTGCTGAATCGCGAGCGCCGCGGCGGGCCGGGCATTGCGGGCCGCACAGCCGCAGACCGAGTTCACGACGACCAGCGTCGGCGCGCGCTCACTGGCGAGCACCGCGTCCACCTCGCCGGGCGTCCGCAGCTCTTCAAAGCCCAGGCGGGTCAGCTCCTCCCGCATCGGGCGAACCATCTCCGGATCGTACATCGGGACATTCAGATTGCGCATGCGCTCCTCATTTCTTCAGAAACGTACTCAGGGCGGTACGAAAATCGGGAGTACTGCGACTCACGGCATTGACGTCGGCACCGAGCCGGAGGCCGTCGTCGAAGCTCAAGCCATCCAGCTGGTAGAACTGCTGCTTCGTGAACGCCAGCGCCGACGGGCTGGCTTCGGCCAGGACGCGCAGCACCTCCGCGGCCTGCTCCTCGAAGTCGGCGTCCTCGTAGACGCGCGACGCCAGGCCCAGCGCCGCGGCCTCGGTGCCGTCCAGCAGTCGCCCGGTCGCCGCGAGGTCGAAAGCGATTTTCTCGCCCACGACGCGCCGTAGCATCGTCATGACGATCGCCGGCACGAACCCCCGCTGCACTTCCGGATAGCCGAACTGTGCCGACTCGCTCGCCAGAATGAGATCGCACGCCGTCGCGAGGCCACAGCCGCCGGCCAGCGCCCGGCCCTGCACCAGCGCGACGATCGGTTTGGGCAGTCGCCGCATCCGCTGGAAGACTTGCGCGAAGTGCAGCGCCGCCCGGCGGTTCTGCTCGAGCGTGTGGTCGGCGGACGCGAGCAGCTCGTTCAGATCCATCCCCGCGCAGAAATCGCGGCCCGCGCCGCGCACCGCGACGACGCGGACGGTGGCGTCGAGGTCTGCGCGCTCCAGCACTGCGAGCAGCGCATCGATCATTGCGGCGTCGATCGCGTTCCGCTTGTCGGCACGGTTGAGCGTCGCGGTCATGACACCCCCCGCGACCTGGACGAGAACGCGATCGCTCACGGCTTCACCGCGATTTGCATGCGGAGCAGCGCCGTGGAGAGCACCTTTCCCTGGGCATCCGTCTTGAGCGAAATGGTGCCGCCGCCGTCCAGCGCGCCATGCAAGAGGAAGTTGAGCGCGTGGAGGTTCGGGAGCTCGAAGCGCTCGACCGGCCCGTTGATCATGCCCTTAAAATGCCGCGCGACGCGTGCGGCCGTTAC
>WNFO01002148.1_pt1 | contig 16103 bp, 15 predicted proteins | sample 5400251 | NCBI WGS metagenome assembly WNFO01 (sample SAMN13153354, study PRJNA577476) | soil metagenome | isolation source: 100 cm saprolite under Madrone tree | place: USA:California | collected 2016-06-14 | reverse complement strand
AGGGCAAATAGACCGGCGATGACTGCGGCAACGATAGCACCCACCAGGCCGATGAGCGCTACGACGACAGTGGGGTCGAGAGCAGGTGATGAGGGTGTACTGACCGGAGTTGATGAAGGAGTGGGCGAGACAACAGGGGATAAAGAGAGGATGAGCAGAGAACTCGCTGCGGCTGAAGCGCTTCCAGGATCCTGGAAAAGATATAGCCAGGTCAAGAGCGTGCTTCCTATCGCTGCTACGATGAAAATGCTTCTGGCGTGTCGCATAGATACATCCTTACTGTAGAGTAAGAACGCAAGATAGTGAGAAGGAAAGTGTTCTAGCAGGAGTATACCATGAGTTGAGAACTCGTCAAGGCCTATTAGGTCTGCCGATGAAATAGACAATGTTAAGCCCAAGAGCGATTATAAACCAGCACAGAGGGAAACACAAGCATACAGAGGACGATGGGTGTATGCAGGACTCTGCTAGGAAATTGGTTTCCCAAGCTCAAATGGAAATGACATTCATGCTCAAAGCGAGCATTGATTTGGAATTTCTCAGCAGAGTCATGCAGTGTTTATAGGCAAGCAAGCACGCGGAGCGAAGGCTGGCGTGTCGAGAGTGCGACGATGGCATGCCTCTTTGCTCCGCCCCCAACCCCCCGTCGGCACGTCATGGGCGCCCTCTCGATGCCCCCCCGCCAGTGCTTCGCTCCGCATGTTTGCTCGCCAACAACTTTTTCATACACCCCACACCAAAGCGCCGGTCCTCAAGAGAATAAACGGGAAAAGTAGCAGTCTGTGGGTTTGTTCGAGGCGGCACATTCCCACTTTTTCAAGCACTTTGATGGAGCCAACGTTGTCCTTGAGGCATTCGGCCGTGATCACTTTGATCCTCTGCTCTTGAAAAGCCCAGCTGATGAGGCGAAGCGCCATCTCGGTCGCGTACCCGCGCGTGCGATATTCAGGAATGATGCTGTATCCAATCTCCACGACCCCTTCCTCGTTTGGCCCTCCCTTGAATCCCATATCGCCGATAATCACCTCATCTGCTTTATGGATGATGATCCCGTCCCAGACCGAACCGAACGGGTCTTGCTCCATGTCCGCCACAAACAAAGGCAAAGCTTCTGCTAAATCGCGTACCGGCCAGTTCTCAGGTACACGCATCCCAATCATTTCGGCAAGCTTTGCTTTGTCGTCGATGGTCGCCTTCTTCAAATCCAGTGCGAACGGGATCAGTTTGAGACGATTCGTTTCCAGTGTGAGCACGATGAGTAGTTCCTTCCAGGAAACCGGACGACCGCCTGGGCCGCCCGGAATTGAAAATGCTACCTCGGCCCGGCCCTACGCACTTCCTCGGAGGGCAGCGTAAACTGTTGGAAGTTCTTCTTGAAACGCATGGCCAGATCAGCCGCCAGCCGATCATAGGCCTCTTTGTCCGCCCAGGTATTACGCGGAATGAGCAACGAGCTCGGCACATCTGGGCAAGAGGTGGGTGATTGTAGCCCGAAGACGGGATCGGTGAACATCTCGACGTTGTCCAGCACACCACTGATAGCAGCTCTCACCATCGCACGGGTGTAGTTGATATTAATGCGCTCACCAACGCCATAGGGCCCGCCCGTCCAGCCCGTGTTGATCAGGTAGCAGCGCACATGCTGCTTCTCGATGCGTTCGCGCAGCAGATTGGCATACTCACCGGGGAGCAGAGGCAAGAAAGCAGCCCCAAAGCAGGAACTAAAGGTTGCCTGCGGCGTCGTCACCCCAGCCTCCGTTCCGGCCAACTTACTGGTGTAGCCCGAAAGGAAGTAGTACATTGCCTGCTCGGTGGTGAGCTTCGAGATCGGCGGCAACACACCAAACGAGTCCGCCGAAAGGAAGACCACAGCTTTTGGCTGCCCAGCCATGCCCGACTCGATAACATTTTCAATATAGTCAACGGGATAGGCAGCGCGAGTATTCTCAGTCACCGAATCATCATCATAATCTGGCTCGCGTGAGTGTTCGTTCAGCACGACATTTTCGTACACCGCACCGAAGCGTATCGCGTTCCAGATTTGCGGCTCGTACTTTTGCGACAGGTGGATGCACTTCGCATAGCAGCCGCCCTCGAAGTTGAAGATGCCATTGTCACCCCAGCCATGTTCATCATCGCCAATCAAACGACGACTCGGATCAGCGGAAAGGCTCGTTTTGCCCGTTCCTGAGAGGCCGAAGAAGAGCGCAACGTCATCTTCCGGGCCTACATTGGCCGAGCAGTGCATGGGCAATACACCTTCAGCAGGCAACATGAAGTTGAGGACGGTAAAGATGGACTTCTTCATCTCACCTGCATACTGTGTGCCAGCGATCAATACAAGACGCTCTTCAAAGTCGATGATAATAGCCGCCCCTGAGCGCGTACCGTGTATGCGCGGGTCGGTGAGGAAGTTCGGCACGCACAGGATAGTGAAGCCGGGACGCTCACTGCTCAGATCCCTCTGATTCGCACGCAGGAAGAGCTGACGAGCAAAAAGATTGTGCCAGGCCAACTCGGTAATCACCTGCAGGGGTATCCGGTAGTGTGGATCAGCACCCGCAGCCGCGTCCAGTACATAGACATCACGCCCCTGCAAATAGGCAACGAGGCTACTACGTATCAGATCGAAGGTCTCCGCAGACATCGGGAGATTGTTCTCACCCCACCAGATTTTTGCAGCATATTCCTCGTTCGAGACAATATACTTATCTTTGGGTGATCGTCCCGTATGAGAGCCGGTCATTGCAGCCAGAGCACCATTGGAGGCCAGAATGGCCTCATTGCGCGCCAGGGCGTGCTCGACCAGGAGAGGTGGTGAAAGATTCCAGTTCACATTCCCTAAGTTCGTCAATCCAAACTCTTCCAGAGCTTTCCTGCTCATCATCATGGTCATAAAGTGCTTCTCCTCTCCTTTGAGTGACTATGCTCGTGCTATGTATTCCTGGGCTTCAAACCTTTATCCGTTATTTCCAACCATGCGAAGCTCAGCGGCTCCCTACCCGTCGTTAGTTAGTTTATCACAAACACCCCGACGTTACGCAAGTGGGTAGACAGGAATGGGTGTATGAAAAAGTTGTAGATAAGCTCTTCAATTGAGCAGAAAGATGAGCATGGAGTCGAAGAGAATAGCCGTGTCATCTACAACTTTTTCATACACCCGACAGGAATCTACAAAGGCATTTGTTATGGATGCAACAAAAAAACTGAATAGGTAGAGCTACAACGCTAGGCTAGTCCATATACATATGCGACGAAGCGATCGCCACGATCAAATTCATTGAGGAACATACCAAAACTAGTGAAGCCAGGTGAGAAAAGCAACACATCACCTGGCCTGGTCAATGCAACGGCGGCATCCAGAGCGGCGGTAAAGTTGTCATATACCCCGCGCACAGGATCAGCAACACCTTGTTTCCTCACCTCTTCGTGTAAGGCAGGCAACAGTTCATCGCTGCCCGTTCCCTGAAGCAACACCACAGCACGACAACGTCGCACGATGGTCTCCGGCCAATCTTCCAGTGGGAGATGTTTCGTATTGCCGCCTGCGACCAGCACGATAGGAGCATCAAACGCTTGCAAACCAACTCGCCCGGCGATGGGTGTGGTACTCGCGCTGTCGTTGATATAACGTACACCGTTGAGCACGCGCACCTCTTCAAGTCGATGAGGGATGCCGCGAAAACGACGCACCGTAGCGGCAATGGCCTCGTCGGGGACACCCAACAGTCGCGCAGTGGTCGTTGCCAGCAAAATATTCTCAAGGTTGTGTCTACCCACTAATGGCGTGTCGGTGAACACAAAGGGGACTATATGTGCAGCATCACGCGCAAAACTGCCCCCCCGTTGCAGGCTCGTAAACCAGGTAGTGCTGGGAGCTTCCTCACCAAAGCGGCGCGTCCAGGGGTTATCGTAGTTGAAGACGGCCAGGTCCGTAGGACGTTGGCAGCGGAAAATGTTGGCCTTGGCCCCGGCATACTCCTCTATGTCCTGGTAAGTGTCGAGATGGTCAGGATAGATATTCGTCATAACAGCAACCGAGGGACTGAGTGCATGAGGAGCGAGCCCTTCGAGTTGCCAGCTCGAAAGTTCCAGCACGACGAGCGTCTCGGGTGAGATCATCGGCAGCAAGGAGAGAGTCTCCACACCGGCGATGTTGCCGCCTAAGATGGTAGAGGCGCCGCTGGCACGCAATATTTCGTAAATGAGTGTCGTCGTCGTCGTCTTGCCACGCGTGCCCGTAATGCCGATGATGCGACCTGGACATTCATGGAAGAAGAAGGCAATCTCTAACTCGATGGACGCACCGTGCTCACGAGCAAGCTGTAGATAGGGTGAGTTGCGCCGCACGCCCGGCACACGAATGACCACCTCGGCCCACAGAAAGTCCTCATTGCGATGTTCGCCAAGGATATACTCAATTGGCAAACCTGCCAGCGCCTGTATGCTCGGTGCCAGGATTTCTGCCGATCTCAGATCGGTCACACGCACAATAGCCCCACGTTGGGCTGCGTACCGCGCTGCGGCTATGCCCGATCCGTGCAGTCCCAGGCCCATAATCAGGACTCGCTTGCCCCGAAGGTCAATCATCTTATGCTCCACAAAAATTTCTTGTAACTCCTCAGGTGTCTGATTCCTCGCCGCCAGAGGCGGCTCGCGTCTTTTTTGCTGCGGGTCTGGCAGCCGCAGGCTGCCAGACCCGCAGCAAAAAGCTCTTGCGAACCACCGTAGAGTGCCGATTTATCGAGCACGTGTGGTGAGGAGTCCTGAGGAGTTACAATTTCTTTATACGTTATAATATATAGCATAGGCCTGTGTGCGCAAGAACAAAAGGATATCTAGAAACTACACATCATGGAGCCAGAGCAATCTGGGCAGCTTGAATATATTCTGGGATGCATGTCGGTCGGGGTTGCCATCCTCGATTGTCCCGACTTGCGCATTCGTTACGTCAATGCGTATCTCCAATCGCTCCTGGAAGAGTCCTGGCAATGCCAGGATGTGATCGGGCAGCGCCTCAATGAAATAGTGCCTGTTGAGGTATACCAGTTAGCACTACCACTCTTACAACAGGTCTGTTCCACAGGTCAAAGCACCAGATTTGCTGACGTCCCTTTTGAGGGATTTCTCAAAGCACGGGGACGAACCTACTGGCATGTGGAAATCCAACCGGTCCCACAATCTGCCCCCGGCGGGCCAGGCTCCGAGGAACGAGTACATAAAGGGACGGGCAACGCTTGTGATGCGCTACTCGTGACCGTTGAGGATCAAACCAACCTGGTACGCTCGCGTCTACACCTGAAAGCCTTTCATCACGTCTCTTCGGCTATTGCTGGCCCTTTTGCTCTTCCCAAGGTGCTTGATCGCATTCTCCAGGCGGTACAAGAGATGGTCGGCTCTACACGTTGCGCAATCATGCTCATCGACCCACCGGAAGTCAGTGCCGGGGTATCTGAACCAGGTTTCGAGGCACAGACACCTGCTGAAACGCACAATGCACCAGGCATCGCTCCTACCATTACTGTGGCAATGCAGAGAGGTCTGCATCCCCGCTCGCAAAACTGGCACCCACCAGTGAGTGAGCAATTATTAGTCGGTCGTGCCATACGCGACCGCCGTACGCTGGTTATCGAAGACACCACCACAGAACCTGAGCTTGAGCTTCCCTTGCTGGATGACGAAGGTATGCCACGTCGTCCAGGTTCCCTGCTGTGTGTACCAATTTTTGAGCCAACATCCGACAATAACCAGGGAGGTGGCTTCAATGCCTCCATTCACACGCTAGGCGCCGTGCTGGGGACGATCGAGGTCTACCATCGACGAGCACGGGGCTTCCCGGCTGAGGAGGTTGAGCTCCTCGAACAGTTCGCCCAACAAGCAGGGCTTGCTATCCAGAACGCTCGCCTCTTCTGCAGTATTAATCACCTGGCGCAGGTTGCCAACCGCTATGCTCGCCAGCGCGAAAATATTATGCAAGCTATCCCTGATGGCGTCATCATCTACGATGCGCATTGGCGTGTCGCAGACATCAACCATGCTGCACGCCGCTTGTTGGGGTGGTCCGACGAGGTGATCGGGTTACATGTGACAGAAGCCATCACTCGTAGCGCCGCCATATTCCAACTAGACCTCAAAGCCATTCCCGACATCGGGGCCGAACTCGAACGCCGAGCGTTGGAGAGGCGCATCGACGAAATTAAGATAGTAGGTGCAGATGGCCAGCCCTATACGATGCGCCGTTCCCAGGCTCCCATCCATGATGCCCTCGGCGATATTTTCGCATTTGTGGTCATCTACCACGATGTGACAGAGCAGGCCGTCGCCAGAGAACGCATCGAGGCCGAAGTGGTGGCCCGCACGGCAGAGCTGGCACAACGTAACCGGGCGCTGCAAATCACAAAGGCTGCACAGGAACTGGAAAGTGCACGTCTGCAACTCCTGGTGGAACGTCTGCCTTCAGGTGTGATGCTCGTCTCTGCTGCTGATAAGCGTATTACCCTCATCAACAACCGGGGAGCACAACTCCTGCAACGGATGGGCTGGGTCCCCGAACCAAGGTGGGTGGCCACAACGCTACCTACCGCATCTTCGCAGAGACCCCCCACGGGTACGCTTGCGCACAAAAATGGGGAGTTGCTTACGCCTGCTTCCGTCGACGCTGCTGAGATCACCAGGCTTGCCACGGGCATGAATATCGAAGAGTTGCTGCGTACCACTATGATATACGGGCCATCTGGCTCAATCGTCTCATACGAGCAACAACCCCTTTCTCTTGCCCTGGGCGATGGAGAGGCAAACGAGGCCGAACTGCACATCACACAACCCGATGGCCAGACGCTGTTCCTGCTCGTCAACGCGGCACCACAGCGCGCCGCCGATGGCACGATTACCAGCGCCGTCTCTGTCTGGCACGACATTACGCGACTAAAGGCCCTGGAACGTGCGCGTGAGGATTTCTTTACGACGATGGCCCACGAACTCAAAACTCCCCTTGCCAATATTCGTGCTCATCTGAGCGCGCCCCTGGCGAAGGACCTGGAGTGGTCAGCCCAGGAGCAGCATGACTTTTTAGAGGCTGCCGACGAGCAGGTGGAGCGACTAGTGGATATGATTAACCACTTTCTCGATGCCTCTCGCGTCGAAGCCGGGGCATTGCGCCTGGAACTCGAGCCGATCCTGTTGCCGGAAATGTTGGAAGACCTGCAAGACCGCCTGGAGGCATTGATCTCCTCTTCACAGCGTCACCTGGAAATACATGTTTCCCCTGATTTACCGGCTGTCCTGGCCGACTATGAGCTTATTATGAGTGTGCTGACGAATCTGCTCAGTAACGCTTTCCGTTACGCTCCCGAAGGCAGCATCGTTCAACTTGAGGCGGAGCCTGTTTTCACCGATCGGCGGGTATTAGGCGTAGAGTTGCGCGTGATTGATCGCGGATCAGGTATGACGCCAGAGCAACAGGCACAACTTTTCACACGCTTCAGCACGTTTGCAGCCATGCGGCGCCCGGCGGCAGACCGACCAGGACAAGCTGCTCCAATAAGACGCCGCGGTAGCATACGCTGGAGCCCAACGACAGGATTAGGCTTGTATATCAGCCGAGGTATTATCGAGGCACATGCTAGCACGCTGACACTGAAGAGCAGTCCTGGTCAGGGTGCCACGTTCGCATTCATCCTGCCCGCTGCAAGTGCCACACAGAGTGAAGGAGAATAGGAAGGCGCTATGTCCATCACAGATCCAAAAGTCCGCATCCTGTGTGTCGAGGATGACGCCCAAATGCGCACGTTTCTGTTGGCACAGTTGAAAGCTCGTGGATATCAGGTGCAGGCCGTGCTCGATGGGGCACAGGCCATTGATCTGGCGGCGACCTTTCAGCCGCAGCTTGTGTTGCTCGACCTTTCTCTGCCTACACTGGATGGCTTAACGTTCCTGCGCCGCCTGCGTGAATGGAGCAGAGCACCGGTGATTGTGCTTTCGGCACGCGATGAGGAACCGGTCAAGGTGAAGGCGCTCGATCAAGGTGCCGATGACTACCTGACCAAGCCCTTTAGCCTGAACGAATTGCTGGCCCGTGTACGGGTGGCCTTGCGCCGCGCCGACGAAACAGAGCGCCTACGCAGAAGCGCCATGAGCGGCGATACACAGCGCCTGGTCTATCGCTGTGGGGGAGACAAGGGCTTACTGGTCGATTACGCTCGTCGCAGTGTACGCTCCGGTGGCAAGGATATTCACTTGACTCCGACTGAGTACGACTTGCTCTGCGAACTCACACGCAACGCGGGGAAGGTCCTGACGCATCGTGAACTCTTGCAACGTGTCTGGGGACCAGAATACAGCAGCGAAAAGACCTATCTGCGCACCTTTATTCGCCATCTGCGCCGCAAGCTAGAGCCGGACCCGACACAACCACACTTCCTGCTCAATGAGCCTGGTGTAGGCTACTATGCCCCGCCGCCCGATGTCGACGAGCTATAAGCTATAAGCTGACCTGCGAATCCTGCTGGAGGGACAAATTCTCTCAGCAGAATTCGCAGCGTTTTCACATATTTTTCACGGTCCTCGTAGCCATATTCACGCATTTATCACCTTTTCTCGTGTACAATCTCCCGTAGAGAGGGACGCTTTCTCCACGCCGAACCGGCGGACCTACCGCAGGAGAAAATCTATACTTTGCGGAAGCAGGATGTCAGTCATGCACGACAAAGACACTGCGAACACGATGCCGGGAAACGGCCACCTGAGTGCGCCACACGAGGCATCGCACAGTGATGCACCGAGCATCGCACACTCAAAGGTTGAGGAGCTACCACTACCATGGCATATCCTGGTAGTTGAAGACGACACCTCCCTTGCCAACCTGGAAGCAGACGTTTTAGCAGCCAGTGGCTATGCAGTGAGGACAGCACGCAATGGAGAGCTAGCTGTTATAGCCCTCCACGAGTCGGTTCCTGATCTTGTAGTGCTTGACCTTGAACTCCCCGGCAGGATGACTGGTTGGGATGTTTTGCAGGTTCTACGGACGCATTCCAGAGTACCAGTACTGCTCACGAGTTCAGAAACATTCGTGCGCAAGCGTATGCGTACCCATGGTGAAACCAAATTAACGTTAGATCATCTACCTAAACCATATCCTATACAAGCACTGCTTAAGCGTATCAAGCGCATGCTAGTATCATAGAGCTATCTTCATAACAGAAGGAGGGCTATATGGACCACAACCGCAAAGAAGATCGTGAAATTTTGCGTAAGAGCGGCTTTGCTGAGGCTGAGATGAACCGATTGAGTAGACTCCGACAAGATCATAACGAAAGAGAGAGGCTCGAAGCGCTCGCCGAGTACCGGCGCTTCGAGTTTATCCGCTGGCTGGTGAGAATCGGCAAGCTCACCGATCAGATCGCATGAACTGGAACACGACAGTGCCAGCTAGCATGGCGGATCTTTCTCGCGTCGTACCACCAGGGAATCCAGGTCATCCCATGGATGATCCTGCACGGGCCTATGAGGTTGAGGAAGACGCGAGATAGACTCGAGAATATGTGCAATCAGAGCAGGTGGTGGCTCTAATTGCTCCAATCGATCGAAAAGATCATCAAGTTCGTCGTGTAGCAAAGTATCATCTGAGAACAAGACTCGTTGCGAGTACTGCATTACTTACTCCCTCTTGCGCCATTCATGCCATCTCTGCTGTGAGCACGCACAGGGCAAAAGGAAAGTTTCATTATTGAGAGGTCAATGCCGCACGTAATAGCGGCTTGGCACGCTGAAAGTAGGTCTTGGCCGTCGCCTCTGGCATTTTGAGCACTTGCCCAATCTCAGAAAAACTCAACTGGGCAGCATAACGCAGCACTACCACCGAGCGAAACTTGGGCGGCAATGTCCCGATCGCCTTTTGCAGGCATTGTTGCAGGTCCCGCCGCTCCGCCACTTCTTCAGGCAGTGGACTCGTATCGGGCATCGTCGCCAGCAGCGATAGCTCGTCCTCATCATTGACCGGTTCCAACTCCGAGAAGTGGATAGCCCGCTTGCGCCGCAGTTCATCCAGACAGCGATTGCGCGCTACCTGGAACAGCCAGGATTTGAGCGGTTCACCCGTGCGCAGATTGGGCAGGGAGATATACAATTGGAGAAATACCTGCTGCAAGATATCACAAGCCTGATCATAATCCCCCAAAAAGCGGCATATAAAGTTGAACAGCGCTACGCTATAACGCTGGACCAGTGCCTCGAAGGCTCGCTGGTCACCAGCAAGGCTTTGTTGTGCTAATATTCCATCAGAGATCTCTGGAGAAGGTGTTCGTGTACGTTCTCGCATTTGCATAAGTAACATCCTCACTTTCTTTGATCTGTATGTAGGGTAACGTCCTCCAGTGGATATTGCAATGATTTTTTGTGCATATAAACTCTACTGTAACTACTTCTAAGCAGAAACTAAAGCGTATTAAGGGAATCTGAGCTTTTTCTTATCTTCTTCGGTAACTTCTCAGGACTCCTCGTCGCCTGCGGCGACTCGCTCATGCTGATGGTGAGTGTGGGCTGTGCCGCCTGCGGCGGCACAGCCCACACTCACCATCAAACCTCGGCGAACTGCCGGAGGCGAGCTGGTCATGCGTGTCCTCATGCACACTCACCATCAAACCTCGGCGAACTGCTGTATGTGGAATGCCGATTTATCGAGCATCGTTCGTAGAACGGCCGATTTATCGAGCACGTGCAGTGAAGAGTCTCGAAAAGAAGAGACCAGAGTAGTTACGATGGCTATTATAACTTTCAGGTTAACTCCTCAGGTACCCGATTCCTCGCCGCATGCGGCGGCTCGTGTGTGTGTTTTGCAGCGGGCATGGCAGCCGCAGGCTGCCATGCCCGCTGCAAAACACAGCTTGCGAACCACCGAAGGCGGTGAGGAGTTCTGAAGAGCTACCAGTTTCTTTGTAGGAGCTCCTAGAGTCCGGGGAGGTTGGACGAACTCAATAGGTGGTTGAAGAACTGACCGACCACACGGGGATCGACACGGCTGCCAACCCGTGCCAGGAAGACGTTCGCAGGCTCCATGCTGATATTTGGCTCGGTTGTGGGATATTCGCTGAAGCCCTGTGATGCAAAGAGACGTGAGATCATTTGACGATAGTGGTAGAGACTCAGCCCCATCCCTTCAGTATCCCAATGCCAGGAGAGGCCGATGGCAAAGAGGATCATGTCTTCTAACGCATCCAGTTCGAGGGCAAAAGCCAACAACTGGCGGGCAATTCCCAATCCTCGCCACTGGGAACTGACCTCGATGGCTACTTCGTAGACATTCTCCAGGCCTTCCCACCATTCATCGCCAGGGGCCAATGTCACTTCGCCGACGATCTCCCCGGCAGATGTATGTGCCAGGGCAAGCGCACAGTCGGGCCGCTTTGCAATACCAAGCAGGAGCTGGTGTTCACGTTCCGACACACGTGCAAAGGCATGTAGCCCGCTATCGGCAACGAGACGCTCGACTAGCGACGGTGGGCAGAAGTCACGCAGCAAGATGGGGCCCTTTGGCGTCTCCAGTGTTTTGCTACGTGAAGGGGTGGCGTTACCACGCAGGTGTAGCAAGTCAATCATGCCAGCCATCGGTGATAGTCTACGGGCGGTAGGAAACGCCTGACGTACCGAAGGAGGTATCAGCAGGTGACGCACCAACGAGACCGTGTAGCGATTCGTGCGGCTAATCGACCAGCGGCGCGGCTGGGGTGGGAAATCTTCCTGTTGATCTTGAAAGGTGTTTGGGAATGCAGCCGAGGTCACGGTTTTTCCCATTGCTTCTTGCGCAATCTCCTCCTGCGCCCTGACGCTCTCCCAAACTGGCCGCCAACGCATCACCCACTCGCCAGGCAGACGGGCGGGCAACGCTTGATCTGACATCTCTGCCCACACCATACTCCAGGCACGGGGGACCACACGATACAGGTCATACCCGCCGCCACCCAGGGCAACCCAACGCCCCTGACAATAGGTATGCACGAGCTGATGGACCAGTTTCATCTGCGCCTGGATGGCATGCATGGTCAAACTCAGATGGGTTAAAGGGTCCCAGGCATGCGTGTCACAGCCATGCTGGCTGACAATGACATCCGGGGCAAACGATGTGACCAGGGGATACAGAAGTGCCTCAATCGCCTCGATGTAAGAATCATCTTCGGTAAACGGCTCCAGGGGCACGTTGACCGAGTAGCCGCGTCCCAACCCGTGGCCCAGTTCAAGTACATCGCCTGTTCCAGGGAAGAGATAGCGTCCCGTTTCGTGCAGCGAGACAGTCATCACACGAGATTCATCATAAAACGAGCGCTGCACCCCATCACCATGATGTGCGTCAAAGTCGATGTATAACACCTTGGCCTCAGTGGCACGCAACACATGGGCAATGGCCACTGAAATATCGTTGTAGACACAAAAGCCGGAAGCTCGTTCAGCCCATGCATGGTGCAGCCCGCCGCCAGGATGAAAGACATGCAGCGGACGTTCGTTCTGGGCATTGAATACTCCACCTTCAGGTAGACCCATGACAGCACCCAATGCGACCAGTGTGCCACCAGCAATATCTGCTGACATTTCGTGCATGCGAGGTAGTGCTGGCGTGTCGCCGTCTCCGAAACCGTATTTTAACTCCAGGTCTGCTCGTTCCTTGCGTTCATCCTCGCCTGCACCTGCCTTGCTGAATGTGCTCAAACGTTGTACTGCTGCGATATACTCCGGCGTATGAATGAGGCCTAATTCTTCCGGGGTAGCAGCGCGCAAGGGTAGCCGCGTTCGTTCATCACGGCTTTGCCATAATCCACTCTGCTCTAACAAATCTATAAGAGCGGCCAGGCGACCTGGCTGGAGTGGATGCTCTGGCCCAAAGTTGTAGTTAAGCTCAGCAGGATCAAAGATGAGACGCGCCCTGGGATTAGCTGTTGTGTCAGGCATGGACGTTACCCCCTATAAAACATTACCTCGTGCTATTCTCATATTATACTATTCTCTATAGCTCTTACCAACACGGCGTGTGTGGGCCGGGTGTATGAAATACATGGGGGCAAGCAAGCGTAGGGGCCGATTCATGACTCTGTTGGGAAATTCCAAATCCATGCTCGCCTTGAGCGTGAATGTCATTCCCATTTGAGCTTGGGAAACCAATTTCCCAACAGAGTCATTTATTGAGCACGTCACGTGCGGCGACGAATTAGGCACTGAATAGTTACCCTCAGTGTAGATTAGAGCAGGAGGCTCAAATGATTACTGTACAACCAATGAGCAGGAGGAAGTTCCTCAAAGAAACGGCTGTAGCATCGGCTGTTTTGGTCACTGGAGGACTGCTGTCGTCTTGCGGCGGTCCATCGTCGTCCTCGGCCAAGCCAACTTCACTGAACATGCTCTACGCGACCGTCGAAGCCGATTCCGATGCGATCAAGCTTGTACTTCCCCTCATCGTGGTTCCTTTCCACCATCATGTTCCCACCGGTTGTTGCCGTCATTCCGGTGTTCATCCTGGCGGGCAAACTCCAACTCTTCGATACGTATCCGGTCCTGATCATCCCCTATATTGCCTTCAACCTACCGATCGTGATCTGGATACTTCGCAGCACCATCTTTCAGCTACCAGGAGAGATAGAGGAAGCAGCTCTCGTAGACGGTTGCTCACGACCTGGCATGATTGTCAGGATAGTTCTCCCGCTCATAGGGTCTGGGATGGCAACGAGTGCTATCTTGAGCATCATTCTGTGCTGGAACGAATTCCTGTTTGCCTTATCGCTGACCCGTTCGGACGTGCTGACGGCTCCTGTGGGGATCAGCGAGTTCACCGGCGGCATGTTCGGGACCCAATGGGGCCCTCTCACTGCCGCGTCTACGCTAGTCCTGTTGCCCATCATAGTGATGATCCTCATTCTGCGTGGTATCAACTGTTCCCCAGATTCTTTGACAAACCTGGACAGCAGCCGTTCTCGCCGCCCTGAATCAGTCCAGCATTCCCGGCGTTCCTTCCGCATTCCAGGAAGCTATCGATTCAAGTGATGCCCGAGAGAGCATGCGGGCCGGAGCGTGCTCCCGTTGGACCAACGATAGCCCCACCACCTTCTTCGTGTATGCTCATCCGCATACGGGCCTGGCCTGCATCATCGGGATGGCCCTCCACAGGCTTCTCCCCTCTGACCTGTAGCCACAGAGGGCGGTTGGCAGCCGTCACCCGCTTCGCATGATCCGCGGCTGCCAGTGCAATTCGTGGAAAAAGCTATGATGCACATTGGCTGATGCATTAAAGTCAGCGTTCGCCTCATAGCGACAAGACGGACAAAAGAAGAGTTTTCCCCACTTCGCAATCAGCCGTGTGCCGCCTCGGTACGAGAACCTCTCGCCCTTGGCTCCGCATCGGGAGCAGTATTGGGATGTTCCATGGGGATTGACTTCCACAGAATAGTGCTGTTTACCATCTATTTCTAGAACGATACGCACATTTTTGGGCAAGAGCATTAGGAAATCCATCCGCTGTCTTGGTAAACGTTTGCCATTGGATAATTGTTTGATGGTATAAGGATCATAGTGAAGATATACTTGTGGTAAGAGAGAAGGCATTTCATCGGCCATAAATTCTCTGAAATAGGTCTGAAACAGAAGTCTTTCTGGACCGCTCTCCAATGATTCGAGTAACCTATCGTACAGGGTTGTCCACGGATTATCTTGATGGTTTTCATCTCGCCACCAATCTACTAAATCCTTCCAAATAAGGCCATGTTCCGAAATGGGCTTTTCATAAATAAGACAATATTCTTTATTACGTACAACTTTGGATATCATTATTGAGGGCATCAACGAGAACAATTTCCGGTTTAGGGCCGTTAGCAGCAAATATGAGGTTTTTGACATTTGCGCCTAAGCCTAATCTAGAAGATGCAAAAGAGACCATATTACCGTCGATAATCAAACCCTCTTGTTGAATAAGTCTGCGGAAAGAGTGGTTTTCTTCTTGTGCATATAACGTAAGAAAATTTCTTAGAGCCTTGAGAAACTTTTGGACATCTCTAGGACTAGTCCAAACAATTGAAGCATAATACTCCTCAACAAGAGTTCGACGTTGGCCACTAAATGTTTTTAGTCTCTCAGGACTTATTTCTTCTTGCTGTATTCCAGTACCATCAAAGATATTGTTAATTAGTGACAATGTTAAGTTACCCGAACAATATTCTCTGAAGGCGATGCGAAAAGCGCTCGATATAAGCTCCATAATTTTATTTTACCTCTTGAGGTAAGTTCGATGATGAGTTTGGACATTCAGATTTATATCATGGTTTGACTAAATATCGTCAAACCATTAGGTTCAACAATTTGGATCTTAAGTACTACCTGATACCTCTTCTCAATGATCTCAGGAAGGTCGCTCAAAAGTCTATTACCGGCTGAGGGATAAAGCAGTCTTGTTACTTGATTGTCAACAGGAAAGGGTTTTGAACAGCCACCTATACACCCCGCATACTTAACTGCACGCGGCCACGCTGAGTATCAACTTTGAGCACGCGCACCTGCACCACCTGGCCGACAGCCACCACCGTCAGCGGATCCTTGACGAAACGGTCTGCCAACTCCGAAATGTGCACCAGGCCATCCTGCTTGACACCGATATCGACGAAGGCACCGAAGTCTACGACATTGCGTACTGTGCCCTGCAAGATCATGCCGGGTTGCAAATCCTCCATTTTGAGGACATCGTGACGCAGAATCGGCGCGGGCAAAGCGTCGCGTGGGTCAAGGCCTGGTTTTTCCAGATTGTCGAGAATGTCGTCGAGGGTTGGCAGGCCAACACCTACCTTCCGGGCGATATCGGCCCAGGCAGCTTGTTCAGGGGCGTCACCACCATCGGTAGCACGCTTACGGCTGTTACGGCCCAGGTTCTGTTGCAATTTGACCAACTGGCGGAACTGCGCTATCTGCTCGGCAGGTTTGCTTGCTTTGCCGCTAGCGTCGGCAGGGAGCATGTCCAACAAGGCACGAGCAGCCGCATAGCTCTCCGGGTGAATAAAGGTGTTATCGAGAGGCTCAACCCCGCTGGCAAGTTTGAGGAAGCCTGCCGCTTGCACGAAGGTTGCAGGACCCAGGCCGGA
>WNFO01002147.1_pt1 | contig 16107 bp, 17 predicted proteins | sample 5400251 | NCBI WGS metagenome assembly WNFO01 (sample SAMN13153354, study PRJNA577476) | soil metagenome | isolation source: 100 cm saprolite under Madrone tree | place: USA:California | collected 2016-06-14 | reverse complement strand
GGTCTTCTCCGCCCACACCAGATAGGCGTTGAAGATTTGTTGATTGCCGATGACCGCCATCGTCAGCACGGGCAAGAGCACGAGCAATGCGATGATTCCCATTTTCTCGCGATGAGTTAGTCGAGTTTTCGCGGCGCGTTTTTCTCCCTTTTCCACGACGGGGGAATCGGGCGGAAGATATTTCCGACCGAACAAATAAATCGTCAGGCCGATCAACATGCCGACGCCGGCGGCGCCGAAGCCCCAATGCCAGCCGTAAACTTCGCCGAGCGTTCCGGCGATCAGCGGGGAGATGATGACACCGCCGTTGATGAACAAGTAGTAAATCTGAAAAGCGTCGGCGCGCCTGTTGTCGGTCGTGGCGTAAAGCGCGCCGACCTGGCTGGCGAGGTTGCCTTTGAAACAACCGACGCCGGTGAGGAGACACGTCAACGCGAGCAGAAACGTCACATCGAACGCCATCAGAAAATGCCCGGCCGCCATTAGCAATGCGCCGATTGTGATTGTGCGCGTGCGTCCGAGCACGCGGTCGGCGATCAATCCGCCGCCGATCGGTGTGAGATAAACGAGACCAGTGTAGAGGCCGAAGATGGCGGAGGCCAGCGCCTGGACCGAGAGCGGACCGCGATAAATGTTTTCGAGCAAATGGCGAAATGGACCGAACCCGGCGATGGCTTCGATGTGGCCGGGGTGCAACAGTCTGTTGACCATGTAGAGAACAAGCAGCGATTGCATCCCATAATAAGAAAAGCGTTCCCACGCTTCGGTGAACGCGATGTAGCCGAGACCGCGCGGATGACCGATGAAGCTGCGATCCTCAGGGTTGTGCATGGTGGCAGAGAGTGTTGTGTCCGACCTCCTTTGGCAAGCGCCGCGAGTTAAGATCGACAAGTTGATCCGCCTTCGCCACGGCTACGGCGTGACGGATCCTCCTCCGCCAAGCCGCCTGTGCTTTCGAGCTACGGCGAGCCGTGGGCTCCGACGCGATAAGTGGAATCCGTGAGACTCGAAAATTAAGAAGGCAGAAGGAGGAATCACGAGGTAAGAGATAATCGTATGAAACGCGTGCTGTATCCAATATTGCCTCTCTTCGTGTTGGTTTTCTTCCCGGCGTCACTTTACGGCGAACCGGCAGCCGAGAACATCGTTTCGCGCACGGCTGAGGTCGATGGCGTGCAACTGCATTACCTGACGGCGGGTCACGGGCCGACGGTCATTCTGCTGCACGGTTACACGCAGACTTCGCGCATGTGGAAACCGATTATCCCGCTGCTGGCGGAGCGATTCACCGTGATCGCGCCGGACCTGCCAGGCATCGGCGACTCAGGCATTCCAGCGAGCGGCCTGGACATGAAGACTTCCGCGATCCGCATTCACGCACTTGCGCGCTCACTCGGCGTGGAGAAAGCGAAAGTCGTCGGGCACGATATCGGTCTCATGGTTGCCTACGCGTACGCGGCGCAGTTTCCCGCTGAAGTGGAAAAGCTGGTGGTGATGGATGCATTTCTCCCCGGCGTGGCCGGATGGGAACCGATCTACAACGATCCGAATATCTGGCATTTTCGTTTTCACGGCCCAACTCCCGAAGCCTTGGTGAAAGGACGGGAGCGCACATATTTCGAATATTTCTGGAACGATCTCGCAGCCGATAAGACGCGCTCGATCCCGGAAGCGGACCGGAAAGCGTACACCGACGCGTATTCGCGCCCCGGGCGCATGCGCGCGGGGTGGGCGTATTTCGCGTCGTGGCCGGAACTCGCGAAAGATTTCGCGCAGCTGTCGCAGATGAAACTGACGATGCCAGTCCTGTCGATCGGCGGTGAGAAGTCGTTAGGAAATGAGCTCGCGCAGCAGATGAAGCTGGTCGCTTCCGAGGTCACGGTCGTCGTGCTGAACGACACGGGGCACTGGGTGCTAGAAGAACGCCCGAAGGAAACGACCGACGCGCTCGTTAAGTTTCTCTGATTTATTTTTCGTTTAGGTCGAGGAGAAAACGTTAAACGTTCAACCCGCCTACGCCGAAGGCTTCGGCGTGTGGGGCAGGCGCTCACTTGTCTCGCCGTAGATCGCCGCGGCGATCGAAGGAGGAACATCCAACGTCCAAGTCAGATGAGCGGAGAATTAATTTCGCTTCGAAAAGACTGCGTTGATTTCGACGAAAGGAATGGCGTTCGCAAAGGCGTCGAACTGGCCTGTCGTGGCGATGCTGCGCGCGGCGCGGATGAACGCGCCCCACGCGACAGAGGCTAAACCGGAGCCGAGGGAGATGCGCCGCACGCCGAGATCGGCAAGTTGGGAAAGTGAAAGCTCGCGATTGAACCCGGATACCAAAACATTGACGGGTTTCGGCGCGATTGCCTTTACGATGTCAGCAACCTCGTCAGGCTTTTGAACGCCGGGAGCGTAAAGACAATCAGCACCGGCTTCGGCGTAGGCGACGAGCCGATCGAGGGCCACGCGAAATGGATCGGGTCTGCCGACGAGCCACGCTTCACATCGCCCGGTCAGCACGACTGGAACTCCTGAAGCATCGATCGCATTGCGTGCCGCGCGGATGCGATCGACGGCCAAACTTTCTTCGTAGATGGGCGCAGCGCTGTTCCCCGAGTTGTCCTCGATTGAAAGTCCAGCCACTCCTCTTGCGATGCAGAGCTTCACATTCGCGGCCACATCGTCGGGTTCGTCGGCAAACCCGTTTAAGAAATCGGCATTCACGGGCAGCGGCGTTGCAGCAACAACTTCACCAATGTGCGAGAGCATTTCGTCGAGTGAGACTCCGCCATCGGGTTTGCCGCGCGAAAAAGCGAAGCCGGCCGATGTGGTGGCGAGCGCTTCGAAGCCGAGATGTTGCAGATACACGGCGGTTCCCACGTCCCACGGATTTGGCAGGACAAAGCAGCCTGACTCGTGCATTGCGCGAAACTTCACGACAGCGGACGATTGCGTGTCCTTCATCCCGCAAGGCTATGCCGGAAAGATAGGAGCGCTAGTTGCATGACGGACAGAAAGTTGACCCGCCTTCGCTTAGCTCCGGCGCGGCGGAGGAGACGAATCCGAATTCACCGATACCTGGCTGCGTCGGAATGGTCAGTGGCAGATAATCGCCGCGCAGGATTATTTGATCCGGAAGTAGGAAAAAAGCTACGGCCGCAGCAGTCCGGCGAAGGCATCGCGGTAACGCCAGAGCAGGAACAGCTCGAGGACGGTGACCACGATCGCAGGCGGAAAACCCTCGGGGGCCATGAGAATGTGAAAGAGTAGGATGTTCACGATGATCGCACCGAGAATCGTCAGACCAAGGGGAACGAAGCGTCCGATGAGCAGGAGCAAGCCGCCGAATACCTGCAGGCCGCCGATTACGTAAACGTAACCGCTGGCAAAAAACACTTTTAGAAAATCTCCGGCCAGATTTTGCGGAATCGGCGGCATTGGAATGAAATGCAAAAACGCGTTCGAGCCGAACACGACGAAAATGAGTCCGAGCAGGACGCGGGCAATGAGGGTAGCGATTTTCATATTTCGGTCATCTTTTCGCAGGTTGCGACGTTGTTACAGCGAAAAATTTCGACGCGCCAGGAAGTGCTCAAGTTTGTTGAGAGCACTGTTCCAGCCGCGGGCATGATTGTCGCGTGTTTGTTTGCTGGGCAATCGCTCGTGAGTGAGACGGAGTTCGGTGCCTTGCGGGTGATCGCGAAACTCGACCGTGACGAAGCTGTCGATCTTTTCCCAGTCCGGATCGTCATCCTATCTCCAGGTATAGACAAGTTTTTCGCCGGGATGAATTTCGCGGTATTCGCCGAAGGCGGCCATCTTCTCGCCGTCGGGCGTGCGCAATTCCCACCGCCATTTCCCGCCGACCCGCGTGTCGCGTTTCCACGCGAGACTCTCGATTTCTTCCGGGCCTGACCATTGTTTCATTTGCTCGGGATCGGTCGAGGCGGCGTAAACTCGGTCGCGCGGTGCTTTGAAAACGCGGGTCAAACGCAGAGTGGTGTTCGGCTCGCTCGGGTGCTGATATTTTTTCTTTTTTTTATTTGCGTGGTATTATTTTTAGCATATTATTTAACCAGATGGTTAAACATTATTCCAGAACTTTAAATCGCACTTTCGCCGCATTGGCCGATCCGACCCGCCGGCGCATTCTCGCACATCTGGCGCATGGCGACAGATGCGTTACCGACCTGGCGCGACCGCACGCGATGTCGCTGCCGGCGGTCTCGAAACATTTGCGCGTGCTGGAGAAGGCCGGACTGCTTCGACGCCGGCGCTATGGGCGCATCCACGAAATGCAACTCGATGCCAAGCCGCTCCAGCAGGCGGCGCGGTGGGTGGAGGAATATCGCAAGTTTTGGGAGGCGTCGCTCGATCGATTGGCCGAGTATTTGGAAAAAGCGAATCGGCCATCGAAGAAAAAGAAAATGACGTGAAGGGAAGATCGACATGTGTCCCGCGTGTATGGCCAACATTATTCTCGCCGCCACCGGCGCGACCTCGAGCGGGGGAATGACCGCGTTCGCGCTAAGCAAGTTTTACAGGAGAAAGCAAATAAACAAAAATAGAGGAAACCAAAATGAACCTGCAAGAAATGGAGCCCGAAACGGAAACAAAACAGATGAACCATCCAGAAATCGTATCGGAAGCTGAATGGCTCGTTGCCAGGAAAGATTTACTGGCGCGGGAAAAGGAATTCACTCGTCAGCGAGACGCACTTAGCGCCGCGCGTCGCCAGCTGCCAATGGTCAAGATCGACAAAGAGTACGTCTTTGACGGTCCCGACGGCAAAGAGACGCTGGCCGATCTCTTTGACGGACGCAGTCAACTGATCGTCTATCACTTCATGTTCGGTCCAGGCTGGGAGGAGGGTTGCAAAAGCTGCTCCTATCTGGCCGATCATTTCGACGGCGCGAACTGGCATCTGCCGCATCGCGACGTGGCGTTCGTAGTTATATCGCGAGCGCCGCTGTCTGAGTTCGAACCATACAAAAGACGCATGGGCTGGCGCTTCAAGTGGGTGTCATCGCACGGCAACGACTTCAATTTCGACTATCACGTGTCGTTCACAAAGGACGACGAGGCGAAGGGCAAAGTTTACTACAACTACGGAGTGGGGGAGTTCATAAGCGACGAACTTCCCGGCCTGAGCGTGTTCTATAAAGATGCGAACGGTGACATCTTCCACAGCTATTCGACTTACGCGCGCGGGCTCGACATCCTGGTTGGCGCTTACAACTTTCTTGATCTGGTGCCAAAAGGCCGCGGCGAAAATCCGGAGTCAACGATGGATTGGGTCCGCCGCCACGATCAGTACCCGCGCTAAGTAGAAAGCGAGGAAGCATGACTACGAAGAATCATTTGGCGGAAGCGGTTGTCATCGAACGAACCTTCAACGCGCCTATCGCGCGGGTTTGGAAGGCGCTCACCGATGTGGAGGATATGCGGCGCTGGTATTTCGACCTGAAGGAATTCAAGCCCGAGGTCGGTTTTGAGTTTGAATTTACCGTCGAGCATGAAGGTTTTAAGTATTCCCATCTTTGCAGGATCGCCGAGGTGGTTCCGCAGAAGAAACTCGCCTACACCTGGCGGTATAAGGGATACGAGGGCGATTCCCTGGTCACCTTCGAATTGTTGGCCGATGGCGACAAAACGCGGTTGAAACTGACTCACGTTGGCTTGGAAACTTTCCCGAAACTTCCGGCATTCGCGCGCAAAAAGTTCGAGGGCGGCTGGACCGAGATTATTGGTTCCGAGCTCAAGCAGTTTGTGGAAGGAAAAGCATGATGGCGAACGAAATCGAGCAACGAAAGGAAGTGAGTTAAAAGTTCCTGTGAAAACAAACGAACCTGTATCTACAAACACCATTCGTCTTCACCGTGTGATCCGGGCGACGCCGGAGAAAATTTACCGGGCTTTCCTGGATGCGGACGCGATGAGCAAGTGGCTTCCACCTAACGGATTCACCTGCAAAGTTCATCACCTCGATGCGAAAGTCGGCGGCACTTACAAAATGTCGTTCACGAATTTCACCACCGGCAAGAGCCATTCCTTTGGCGGAACATATCTCGAGCTAACGCCGCACGAACGCATTCGCTACACCGACAAATTTGACGATCCGAATATGCCCGGCGAAATCCAAACGACGATCACGTTAAAGAAAGTTTCGTGCGGAACGGAAGTCAACATCGTGCAAGAAGGCGTGCCGGGGATCATTCCGGCCGAAGCTTGCTACCTCGGCTGGCAGGAATCGCTCACGTTATTGGCGAAACTGGTCGAGGCTGAAATTCCAGATTAACCCCTGAATCGTTAGGTCGCTCAAAATGAAAACAAAGGAAAACATTCGGTTGGAAATCAAACGCTTTATCAAGGCGCCGCGCGATCGTGTTTACGCCGCCTGGACCGATCCCGCGCAATTGAAACAGTGGTTCGGCCCGGAGAATGTCGAAACTCGTGATCTAATTGCGGAAGCGCATGTGGGCGGAAAGTTTCAGTGGGACTTGACCAATCCGGAGGGCGAGAGATTGACCTGCCGCGGCGAATACCGCGAGCTGCAGCCCGGCAAGAAAATCGTGTTCACCTGGCAATGGCAAGACGACGAGGATTGGGAGACTCACAACAGCGTCGTAACGGTGGAACTGGACGACGCCGACGGCGGCACTGAGCTTCGCTTGACCCACGAGAAACTGCCAAACAAAGAGTCACGCGACGGTCACACGCGAGGCTGGAACAGTGCGCTCGACAAATTGGAGAAATTTTTCAGCAGGTAAATCGTAAACCAAGAACAGGAGACAAAAATGAATACTGAAGAAGTTGCAAAGAAAGTGGTGGAGCTAACCCGCAAGCAAGCGTGGAAGAAAGCGATCGATACGCTTTACGACAAGGACATCGTGAGCGTGGAGGCGCGCACGATGGACGGCAGTTCACCCGAGACGCGTGGCATCGACGGTGTGCGTGGGAAGACCGACTGGTGGCTGGAGAATATGCAGGTGCACAGCGCGAAAGTCAGCGGACCATTCGTCGCACACGATCGTTTCGTCGTGCAGTACGACATCGACGTGACCGACAAGAATTCGAAAAAGCGAATGCAAATGTCGGAGGTCGGCGTGTACACGGTCAAAGACGGAAAGGTTTCGCGGGAGGAATTTCTGCCTCTCGTCGGGTAGAACCACTGATCGCCGGAATAAAGGGGCTGGCGCGACATCGCGTCCGCCCCTTTTTTTGTTCAGTATGGAGAAGACAGTTCTCTACATTTAGACTTGGAGATGAAATCGCGCCGCATCGTCTCGCTTGTGCCCGCCGCCACGGAGATCGCAGCCGCACTCGGTCTCATGCAGGAAGTGGTGGGCGTTTCGCATGAGTGCGACTATCCAGCCGAGTCCGACAAGCGCCCACGGGTGACGCGCTGTCCGATCCATCAGGCGGGTCTGACGAGCGCTGCCGTGGACGAGTGGGTGCGCCACGCGTTAAACGATAACGGCACGATCTATACGATCGACGAACCGCTTCTGCGTGAGCTGCAACCTGATGTAATCCTCACGCAAAAGTTATGCGATGTGTGTGCGGTCGGTTACGGCACGGTGGCTCGGCTGGCCGCGACATTGCCCGGCCCGCCTCAGGTCGTCAATCTCGAGCCGTCGAGTTTGTTAGACATTTTCGATGATATTCGGCGCGTCGCCGAGTTGTGCGGGGTGCCGGCGCGCGCCGACAAACTTGTCACACATTTGTTAGAACGCGTGGAATCGGTCCGCCGCCGGGCGTCGCTTATTCCGCAACGTCCACGTTGCTTTTTAATGGAATGGGTCGATCCGCCATTTTCTTCCGGTCATTGGGGACCGGAGCTCGTCGAGATCGCGGGTGGAGACGATCCGTTAGGTCGCAAACATAGTCGCTCCGTGCAGATTGCCTGGGAACAGGTGCTCGATGCCGAGCCCGACATTATTGTCCTGGCTTTGTGCGGATACAAGGTCGCGCGGGCGCGCGCCGAGTTTGAGTTGCTCCGGCGTTTTGCCCAGTTCGATTCGCTTCCCGCAGCGCGTAACGGCGCAATTTATCTCGTCGATGCCAGTGCTTATTTCGCGCGACCGGGGCCGCGGATCGTGGATAGCCTCGAGCTGCTCGCCGGGATTTTGCATCCTCACCTTTTTCCCAAATTCACGCCTGGGAGATTCGACGACGGTCGCGTCGCGCTCGCTTTGCAGCCTGTCGCCAATGTTCGTGGCTGATGACTCGCGAAATTTTCCACGGGTCGGACCGGTTTTCGAAACAAGCAAGGACAACAAATGACGTGACATTGATGCGATTTCGTCATTAACTCGAAATCCAATCCGCCATTCGTATTTCGCGGTTGGCGAGACCATTGTCTATCCGCGTTACGCGAGGTCAATCGCTCTTTGCAGTCTTCTTCTGGTCGAGGCGTCGACGAGGTTTTATGTGGACATTATGCATTTTCTATCAATCGGACGCGGCCCGCCAGCTTAGGGATCGAAAAAGCCGCCGCTCAACCCGCGCGGGCTGGTTCCGGCCGGAATCGAATCGCGGCGACGAAACCAAGCACAATGAACAGACCAAGGACCGAAAGCTGAGTGAGTTTAAATGGCGGTTCGGTCTGCGTCGGTGCCATTGCATTTAATGCCGGGATTTTCTCAAATGACTGCACGATTCCGACGAAGATGTTGAAATACAGAGTCAGCACGGCGCCGACGGCATATATCCAGCGCCACGCGCCAGCGAAATGCTTTCCATAACGCGCGTAGATCGTCACCACAAGAACGACCGATGAAATGATTCCCAGCTTGATCGCCGGAGTGATTCCGTGAAAGGGAAAGAAGAACCCGGTCACCGTTGTCGCGACCGCGGTGATGAGAAACCACTTCGTCCAGCCATCGAGGCGATTGGCGGTGAGCAATCCGAACAGAACGACAAAGCCGGTAAAAATTGCGACCAGGCTGATCAGTGTGTGAATGATCGCGTAGATGTGCAGTATCATTTTGTTACTCCGTTTGTTGTGAGAGATCGTCGTTCATGACCGGATCTCGAGCGAGGCGATTTTGTTGCGATCGAGGGTGAAGACGAACTCGAGCTCGATCGGACTTCCCTGGAAATTTCCGGTGAGCCGGTTCGTGAGAATGGTTTTGGCATCCTGCTTAGCGACCGCGAGCGCCTCGATCGTATGCTGATATTTTTTCTTGGTTTCAGCCTTCCATTTTTTGATCGCCGCCAAACCCTCGATCGTTTTGCCCTCATCTCGCACGACCGCGTCTTCGGCGAAACATTGGTCGAACAAATTGGCGTCGCCGCTGTTCTCGGCTGCGATGTAAAGCGCAATTGGCTTTGGAAGATCGTCGATCATCCCACGGGTTCCACGTTTAGCGTTGCTTCCGGTGCGCGTTCATGGCCGGCGAAGAACCGCTCGATGACATAAAACGTTACCGGGATCAGAAAAATCGCGATGGCCGAGGCCGCGATCATTCCGCCGATGACGGTCGAGCCAAGCACGCGCCGCGCGACGGCGCCGGAGCCGCTGGCAAACCAAAGCGGCAGACATCCGAAGATGAAAGCAAAAGACGTCATCAGGATAGGTCGCAATCGCAGACGCGCACCTTCCAGGGCTGCATCGAGCAGCGGTTTGCCTTTCTCGTATTCGTCCTTGGCGAATTCGACGATCAAGATCGCGTTTTTCGCGGCCAATCCGATCAGCATGATCAGACCAATTTGCGCGTAGATGTTGTTTTGCATCCCGCGCAGGAAAAGAGTCGCGAACGCGCCGAACACCGCCACAGGCGTGCCGAGCAGAACGCTGAATGGCAACGACCAGCTCTCGTAAAGCGCAGCGAGGATGAGAAAGACAAATAAGATCGACAATCCAAATACTGCTGCCGGCGGAACGCCTTCCTGCGCCTTCTTTTCCTGGAACGAGATTCCAAGATAGTCGTAGCCCATTTCATTCGGCATCGTTTGACGAAACGTTTCCTCCAGTGCGCTCATTGCCTGCAACGAGCTGTAGCCGGGCGCAGCTGCTCCGTTGATCTGAGCGGAGCGATATTCATTGTAGCGCAGCGTGAACTCCGGACCGGAGATTTCCTGGATGGTCGAGATCGCGTCGAGCGGCACGCTGTCGTTGTTCGCGTTGCGGACAAAAAACTGCCCAACATTCTTCGCGTCGGTCCGGTAATCGCCTTCCGCCTCTATATATACCTGCCACTGCCGGCCGAACCGATTGAAGTAGTTCACAAAAAAACCGCCCATAAACGTCTGGAGCGTTTGATACACTTGCGCGGGATCGATCCCCTGCTTCAGCATTTTGTCCCGATCAACTTTGACGAAGACCTGCGGCACGGTGGGCAAGAATGTGGTGCTGAGTCCGGCGAGCTCGGGCCGTTTGCGCGCAGCGTCGAGAAACGTTTTCAGATTTTGGGAAAGAAATGCGATGTCTTTACCGGCGCGATCTTCCAAAACGAACGTAAATCCACCGGACGTGCCGACGCCGGGAATAGCGGGAGGCGGGAACGCAAAAGCGATACCTTCGCTCAGACCGGCGAGTTGCTTATTTATGGCCGCCTTGACCGACTGATATTGTTCCTCCGGCTTCGTTCGCTCGCTCCACGGTTTCAGGGTTACAAAGAAAAAAGCGCTGTAAGTATTTTGCACGAGGCTCAGCAGACTGAAGCCAACCACGCTGGTGACGTACTGCACGCCGGGCGTGTTGAGTAAGATGTTTTCGATCTTGCGACATGCCTGGTCCGTTCGCTCGAGCGAAGCGGCGTCGGGCAATTGCACGGCGGCATAAATGTAGCCCTGGTCTTCTTCCGGCAAAAAACCGCTCGGCAGCTTTGCGCCGAAAGAGAGCGCGCCAATTGCGAGGACTGCGAGCAAGCCGAAGGCCAGAAAACTTTTTCGAATCGCGAGACGCGACAAGTTCACGTATCCGTGCGTTGCGCGCCCGAATACGCGATTGAAGCGATCATAAAACCAGCCGAGTGGACCGCGAGTCTTCATTCGCGGTCGAAGCAACATGGCCGAAAGCGCCGGGCTGAGCGAAAGCGCGTTAAACGCGGAAAAGATTACCGAAATGGCAATCGTGAGCGCGAACTGTTGGTAAAGTCTGCCTGTGATCCCGGGAAGAAACGCAGTCGGAATGAACACGGCGGAGAGAACGAGGGCGATTCCAATCACCGGGCCCGAGACTTCGCGCATTGCCTGCAGCGTCGCATCGCGTGGCGGCATTCCTTCTTCGATGTGCCGTTCCACCGCTTCGACAACAACAATGGCGTCGTCCACGACGAGACCGATTGCGAGCACCAAACCAAAAAGTGAAAGCGTGTTGATCGAGAAGCCGAACAGCGGAAACAGCACGAAGATGCCGATCAATGACACCGGCACAGCGCACAATGGAATGAGCGTCGCGCGCCAGCCTTGCAGGAAAATGAAAACGACGAGGGCGACCAAGGCGAGCGCTGCGAAAAGCGTTTTGACGATTTCGCGGATGCCTTCAGTCACCGCGCGTGTTTGGTCGAGCGAAATGACGTAATCCATATCGGCCGGGAATCGTTCGCGAGATTCGGCCATTAATTTGCGCACGCCTTCCGCCGCTTTTACCGCGTTCGTTCCGGGCAATTGATACAACGCGAGAATGGCGCCTGGTTTGCCATTGAGTCGCCCTCTGACGTTGTAGGTTTGCGCGCCAAGGTCGATTCGCGCAATGTCTTTGACCCGCAGCAACGAGCCGTCCGGATTGGCGCGCACGACAATGTCTCCAAATTCTTCCGGCGTTTGCAGCCGTCCCTGCGCGCGAACGGTGTAAGTGAATTTTTGCCCACTCGGAATAGGTTCGCTCCCGATCTGACCGGCCGGATTCACCGTGTTCTGCTTTTGGACCGCGGCGATAATGTCAGGCACGGTCACTCCGAGTTTGGCCAGCTGGTCCGGCTTGACCCAGAGCCGCATCGCGTATTGACCCGCGCCGAACACCTGGACATTGGAAATTCCCGGTACACGCGTCAGCTGATCGACAAGATTGATGTAAGCGTAGTTGGCGAGAAAGATGTTGTCGTAAGTTTGTTTCGGCGAAGTGAGCGAAACGAGCATCAACGGAGCGAGCGTCGATTTCTGAACGATGACCCCGAAGTTGTTCACGTCCGCCGGTAATTGCGACTGGGCTTGAGAAACGCGCAGCTGCGCCAGGATTTGATCGACATTCGGGTCGGTCGCGACGTCGAAATTGATCTGCATTCGCACATCGCCGTTGTTGGCGTTGGTCGAGGTCATGTAATTCATGTTGTCCACGCCGCTCATCTGCTGCTCGATCGGCGCCGCGACCGATTGCTCGATGGTCAATGCGTCGGCGCCGGTGTAATGGGTGCGGACCTGAACTTCCGGCGGCGCGATCTGCGGATATTGCGCAATGGGCAACGCCAGGATGCACACGCCTCCGACAAGTGTCATCAGCACCGCGATGACGATTGCGACAATGGGCCGCCTAACAAAAAATTCTGACATGCGGGTCAGGGATTCTTTTGCGCGGGCGAGCCGTCCGCGGCGACTTGGGGCGCCGGCGGCGTCCAGTCTTTCACTCTGACCGTGTTGCCTTCGCGAGCTTTTTGCGCTCCCTGCACAACGACTCGCTCCCCCGGCTTGAGACCATCAATGATTTCCCACATCGCGCCGATGCGCTCGCCCGTTTTGACTGGCCGAATGCTTACTTTGTTATCGTCGCCTACGACTAAGACCTGGAAGTTGCCCTGCAATTCGTTCACGGCTTCCTGCGGCACAACCAGCGCACCCTTCTTCGTCTCCAAAACGAAACGCACGCGACCAAATTGACCAGGACGCAATGTGTTTCCCGGATTTGGAAAAGTCACTTCATAGCGAATCGAGCCGGTCTTATTGTCCAGGCTACGATCGATGGCGTAAAATTTTCCTTTGTGTGGATAAGTCTTTCCGTTGCTCAGGACCAATTCGAACTCGAGCGTCTTAAGAAACTTTTCGCGTTCATCCGGATCGGGATGTTTCGACACGAAGTCGGTGAACGCCGACTCACCGGCGCTCACCAACGCCTTAATCGGATCGATCTGTGAAACGGTAGTAAGCGGACCGCTGGTCGGGCTGACCAGATCGCCGACTTGCGCCGTGGCAAATCCGGCTAGTCCGTCGATCGGCGCTGTCACCCTTGTGTATTCGAGATTGAGCTCAGCTTGTTTGACCGCGGCTTCATCAGCGTCGACATCTGCCTTGCCCGCAGCCGCAGCTTGAAGCGCAGTGTCTCTCTCCGCGGCGCTGATGACTTGCTTATTGAAAAGGTCCATTGCGCGTTTTTCGTCCTGCTCCGCTTTCAATCGGTTTGCTTGCGCTTTTGCCAATGTCGCTTTGGCCTGGGCCAGCGCTTCTTCAAACGGCCGCGGATCAATCTGAAAAAGGAGATCGCCCTTTTTGACCACGGTGCCCTCCTGATAATTCTGCGAAACAATGTGCCCGGACACACGTGCGCTGATGGTGGCATTCACCAGTCCATCGAGGGTGGCCACCCGCTCTTTTATTACCGGCACGTCCTGCGGCTTCACCGTCGTGACCAGAACTTCCGGCGCATTCGACGCGACCTGGGCCGGCTTGCGCGAACAGCCTGCAACAAGTAACCCGCAGATCACGAGTGCGCCGAGCGCAGGAAGGTGTTTCATGGTTTCGTTATCGTTGATAACGCACTGAAATGTCGAGCGTGGATGCGGCGATCCGGCCCTATTTTTTCACCTGATCGCAGTACGTGACATCTGTCGCGACGGCGAGCGCCTTGCCGCCGCGGCCGGTGCATGTGGAACTTTGATCCAGCTTTTCGTAATCCCCAACCGTGTCGATGTCGATCGCTGCGGCGGGAAAATTAAAGGGCGCGACATCGTGTTGTCGCGAGAGAATGATCCCTTTCGCTCCGGTATCTCCTTTGAGCTGCAACAGATCGGGAAAGCAAGATCGATCAAAGAGGGCGGGAATCCCGAGGGTGGCTGCGTAGGCGGACGCGACGATCGGCTTGCCACTGGTTAGGCGCAATTGGATGAGCTGCCTGAGCGTCGCAGCGCTCACGAACGCCTGATCGCACGTTAGTAGCACCGCCGCGTCAAGGTCGGCTGCGAGGTCCATTGCATATCGGACACCGACACCGATTGAGGATCCCAACCCACTTGACCATTGCGGGTTGACCGCAACCGAGATCGGAATCCCGGTCAGCTCCAATATCACTTGTGCTGAATCCTCACCGGTAACGACAACGACTGGCGCGCAGCCGGCATCGATCGCGGCTCTGACAATGCGCCTGACGAATGTTTCTCCTTGAAAGGCGGCGAGCTGTTTCGGTTCTCCGAAGCGAGTCGAACCTCCAGCAGCGAGGACGACAGCGGCCACGCTCATCAGAGTGTCTAGGCAGCTTCTCCGGCTGCAGTAGTTGCGGCTATATGAATGCCGCGGCCGCGTTCGCGAAGAAAACCGCCGCGGCGATTCGAAAGGACCGCGGCAACCTCGGACACAATAGAGAGCCCGATTTCTTCGGGCGCTTCGCTGCCGATGTCGATCCCTGCCGGCGCGTAGAGGTTTCTCATACCCGCGTCGAAATCGAATGGTCGATATTCGCTGAGTCGCGCCAGTAATTCAGCGTGACGTTTTCTTGGCCCGAGCAATCCCACGTACCGAAGGTGCAGCGCCAGGACCCGATCGAGCGCGAGGAGATCGCGCCCGAAGTTGTGAGTCATGACCACCGCAGCGGTCTGCGAATCCGCACGAAAATCTTCTGCAAATTCTGACGGGTGAGCGACACATTCCACGACCCACCCGAGATTTGCGGCAAGCTGGGTGATCGGCTTGATCTCGGGCCCCGTCCCGAAGAGTAAGAGCCGGACTGGCAACGGCACCGCATCTATTAAGATACCGGGCTGCTCGGTTAGCAGAACATTGGGCGAGAGCAGTTCGGAGCCGAGCGTCGGCCCTTCAAAGCATATGCGGATGCGACAAACATTGCGATTTCTTAGCAAATGCCCCATCTCCGTAATGAGATTGCCGTTTTGTCCTGCCGGAGGAAGTGATTCGACAAGAATCTTCAACTGGCCATCGCACCCGTAGAGTCTTTTCGTATCAAACGACAACACGATCGGCGAATTATCGGCGATGACTTTTTGTCCATAACGCCCGATTTCTTCCTCCAAGCAGCCGCCACTGAGAACCCCTAAAGTGCTACCATCCGAATCGACGAGCATACGAGCGCCCGGCTTTCGATATGTCGATCCTTCCGTCTGGACAAGCGTGGCCAGCGCCCACGCGCGAGACGGGTTCTCCGCGACGCGCCGAATAATTTGCTGCAACGCCTTCACCGGTTAACTCAGGATAGACGACGTCAGCAAATCCTCGATCCTCACCGGCAACTCGCGCACACGAACACCGGTCGCGTGATAAACGCCCGCAGTGATCGCGGCAGCGATACCGGCCAGGCCGATCTCACCGATGCCGCGCGCCCCAAGTTCGTTGATTTCTTTGTCGGGAAAATCGACGAAATGCACCTCAAGCTTTGGCACATCGGCGTTCACCGCCATAATGTAGTCGGCCAGATTGCTGTTGATCGGCGCGCCGTTTTGCGGGTCGTAAGAGGTGTGCTCCAACAACGCCATGCCAATTCCCATCACGACCGCGCCTTCGATCTGGTTGCGGCCAGCCAGCGGATTGATGATGCGACCGGCATCGATCACAGTCACGACTCGGCTGACGCGCAATCGCGCGATCTCTGGCTGCCATGTGACTTCGACGAAATGACAACCGAACGAGTGCGTCGAGAACTTCGGATTTTTCTGGCCAAACATTCCTTCCGACTTTCCGGTGCCGGTGGCGAGACGAAGATTGGCGCGCCGAAGTAAATCCGCGAACGGCACGCCGCCGGTGGAACCATTCGCCTTAACATAGACCCGGCCGCCTTCGAAACCCAGCTCATCGGGCTTGCGTTTTTCGAACGGCGATCCCGTCGTCGTCGCGATCATCAGCAGTGACGTGATTGCATTGTCAGCCGCCGCAAAGACCGCGGGAACGAGCGATCCGGTCAACCACGAACCGCCCTCGAGCGGCCCTTCCGGAAGCGACGTGTCGCCAAGC
>WNFO01002861.1_pt1 | contig 16108 bp, 14 predicted proteins | sample 5400251 | NCBI WGS metagenome assembly WNFO01 (sample SAMN13153354, study PRJNA577476) | soil metagenome | isolation source: 100 cm saprolite under Madrone tree | place: USA:California | collected 2016-06-14 | reverse complement strand
GGATTTCTTTGTTCCACCAGCCACCGGAGAAAACGTAGGGGCCCGAAAGCTTATCGACGCTGCCATATTTATGTCCTAGAATGAGCCAACCATCCTCGTGGGTATGACGCGGCCCGCCGGGCAAAGGCATGGGCTTCGCCATAATCCGGCGCACCAACACTTTAGCAGTCGGGCAATTCAAGTCGTTCAATCCGTTCAAATCGTTTCGGGGAAGCTTGACACGGCTGAGAGGCTCCCAGGCAAAACGGGCTTCGGGAAGATGCCCATTTTTTAGCTTCGCCTGTACGACAGCATCGTCACCGAATTCTGCACGGAGGCGGGCCAGCGCTCGATTGGCGGCATCGAGATCGCGTGCCGGCCCTTCGACGGAGTTTATCCTGAGCATGGCCGAAGGACTCAGGACCAGCCGCTCAAACAAGCAAAGTTGTTCAACCGTGGCGCGGCAGGACTCGGCCTCAAGCTCAATCTCTATAACGCCGGCGGCAAATTGCATCGACTCCAAACGCAGACGAGCCAGATCGAGTATTTGGCCTGGGTCCAAGGTGGGCGCCGCCGGGCGGATCTGCTCTTTCCGCCAGCTGTCTCTATCGACAAGAAAAGAAACCCACAAGGCCGCCAGCGCCTGAGCGCGCGCGGCGAGAGTGGTCAGCATCGGGTGGAGCAGCTGCTTGATAAGAAAGAGCAGCCGGGTGGTGTCATTTTCCGGATCGTCGAGGATGCGGTGTTGCTGGACCGGCTTTTCGGGTTTGTACGGGTCGAGCGGCGTCCAGAGATCGCCGGCGGCCATGCGGTGGAGACGATAAGCCTTCGACCCGAAACGCTCGCGTAATCCCACCGGCGGCAGTGACAGCAACCCACCGACGGTTTTGATCCCGAGCTTAAAAAGCGTATCGCGAAAATCCGGATCGATATCCAAACGGTTCAACGGCACTGCGTGCGCCGCACGCCGTTCTTCGGCGGGATTGTTAAAAACCGTTATTCCCCTTTTTACTTTGGCGACCGCATAAGTCCCGAAGCGCGTGAAGCCCGCCACCGCGCTCACCTGAAATCTTTGCGCCGCGATATCCGCATGAAAGGCGCGGGCCCATTGGTTGGAAGAAGGATAAAGAAACTTCAAACCCATGCCATTGAGCCAGAAGACTCCAGGCTCTTCAGCGGCCGGCTCCACTTCGGGAGTGAACCGCATGAGCCGCTGCGTCAACTCTTTAACGGCCTTGTGGATTTCATTGGGTGCTACTTCACTGGCACGAAGTTCCGCTGCGAGAGAAAGAGCCGCAGCGTAACGCAGTCCCGGCAGCACGCCGTGTTGCCTGGCCCTTTCATTGACCCAGAGAATCAATCCCTGCGGCTTGTCCTCGGCTACTACAGCCGCCGGGTAATGAGCCCACTCGGGACGATGCCTAAGCAGGAGTTGAAGCGGAAAGGCCGGTAACTCAACACAGGCCAGCGGGACCACGGCAAAGCTCCTCATGACTCCAGGTCGGTCCGCGCCGCTTGTCTTTGAGAACACGGAGTCGACAAACAAAGTGGTTATCAGAACTCCGTTGCCGCTGGGCATGAGCCCGCAATGAAACGAGCGAACCCAGCGAAAATGTCTTGCTCTCCTTCTCTGTAAGGCAGACCAAGCCCGCGTGGTGGTGTTGGGCGAGCCCGATCAGCCGGCTTTGGAGCGGCATAGGAACGTCAGCAGTTCCGAGATCGAGCACGACCAGGCCGCTTCCCGAACCAGACCAAAAACGATTGTCAGTGAGGCCGAAGCCCCGGAGCTCGAGATTTCCACCAGCCGCCCGGCGATCTCCGGGAGAGTCCACAGCGACGGCTGAACACTATCGCGTCTGAGTTCGTGGGCGGAAGAAAGCATCGGCTAGACTGTTCAAAACGTTCAACTCGTTCAAGCAGTTCAAGCCGTCTCGGAAGGAATCGAAGAGGTCGGACTTTTTGGACGATTTGTCGCGGTATATTTTGATCCTTTTAGACCGCTGCGCTTTAAATAATCGATCAGGTTGCTGATCATGATTGATAAACGCCGAAAAGACTTGCTGGCATCGTCACAATCTTTAGGTGCTACATAAGATTGATCCAGGGTTACATAAAGTTGAGAGCGAACTTCCCCACATGATGCTTTGGCGACATAGAGAAACTGAATGAATTCTTGATTGCCTCCTCGTTCAAACCCCTCCGCAATGTTTGACATGATCGAGACTGCTGCCCGTCGGAGTTGATCCCGCAGGGCGAAATCTTTTGAGAATTTCGAATCTCTTGTCAATTGATAGATTTCCCGTGTTAGTGCCCTGGCGTCCTTCCAAATTTCCAGATCTTCAAAGTTTCTTACTTGCATCGGGTTTCCTCCTAACGACTTGAACGTTTGGAACTATTTGAACGTTTGGAACTATTTTTAGAATTTCCTCATCAACCCCACCACCTTGCCTAGGATACGGAATTCTCCAGCAGAGACGGTGATTGGAGCATATTTTTCGTTTTCTGCTTTGAGAGTAATGACACCGTCTTTTTTATAGAAACGCTTCAAGGTCGCTTCTCCCTCGATCAGGGCGCAGACGATCTCACCGTTTTCCGCCGTCCCCTGTTGCTTCACAATCACACGGTCGCCGTCCAGGATGCCGGCGCCGATCATACTGTCCCCTCTGACCTGCAGAGCGAAAAGTTTTCCCGTTCCCATGTCATTGGCGATAGTCAAAAGCCCTTCGACATTTTCTTCGCTAAGGAGCGGCTTGCCCGCAGGGACCCTGCCCACAATCGGGATGTCGCGAACAGCTATTAAGACTGGCTTGCCTAAAGTGGATAAAACTTCGATGGCTCGCTTGCCGACTCTGCGGATATAGCCTTTTTTCTCCAGCGCCTTGAGGTGATCGGAAACGCCGTTGGTCGAGGCGATCTTAAATTGCTTGCCGATCTCAGGAATCGAAGGGGCATAGCCCTTCTCGCGAATCATCCTGAGCAAAAAGTCATAAATCTCTTTTTGCCGATCGGTCAGCGCAGGAAGCATTCACCCTATATACTGAAAATATTTTCAGGTGTCAACAGCGGCTAAGAAGCCGCCGGTTCAAGTTCCAAACGTTCCAGTCGAACCGAAAACCGTTGAATGCGGAGATAGAATCCCACGAGTCTGAAGCGAGAGCCGGAATAGTTGCGAGGATACTGGCTTTAAAACGATTTAACGTCTTAAACCGCTTGAACGTTTTGAACTATTGGAACGACTGGAACGGTTTAATGCGCTAACGCATTAAACCTTCTTTCGCTGGTGTGAAAGATAGTCGATGAGCAGGTATTGTCCCAAACGATCCGGTCGCGTATAGAAGGCACGGCCTCGGTTGATGCGGGTGAGGTCGTCGACGAAGCCGCGCAGCACCGGGCTATCGTCGAGCATGAAGGTGTTGATTGTAATCCCTTTACGGGTAATACGCTCGGCCTCTTTCAACGTTTCTTCGGCGGCGCGTTGACTGATACCACCAAAGCTAAGAGGCCACTCACAGTAAAGACGTCCCTGGCGGCAATAAGCCGTGGGTTGACCGTCGGTGATAACGATCATCTGTTGATTTGGGCTTGGCCGTCGCTCTAACATCTCGGCCGCCAGGTGTAATCCGTCTTGGAGATTAGTAAACGGATCGCCCATATTCCAGGTCGCCTGCGGCAAATCTTTTGCCTTTAGCTCCACGGCGCGGGTAAAGAAACCGACGATGCCGAAATAGTCCCGCGGGTGAAGCGAGCGGACGAGACTCTCCATCGCCAGGGCCACTTTTTTGGCCGCCGCAAATCGTCCTTCCCAGCTCATCGACCAACTCATGTCTAAAAGCAGAACCGTGGCGGCCCGGGTGGTGTGCTCGGAGTCGTAGACGGCAAAGTCCCCGGGAAGAATTTTGACGGGCACGCCTCCGCCATGGAGCAGGGCGTTTTTGAGCGTCTGAATCATGTTGATATGGAGGGGATCACCCTGGACATAGGGCCGGCTGTTCTCGATCTGCACTTCCTGGCTGCCTCGATGACGAGCCGAATGCTTGCCCATGCCGTCTCGGCGCAGCTGCTGGTAAATATCTCTCAAGGCCAATTGTCCCACGCGCCGGATACCGCGGGGAGATAGCTCGAAACGGTCCCCCTGCTCTAGGACATAGCCGCCGTCTTCGAGCAGGGATTGCATTCGCATGACGCCTTCGAAGTCCTGCTTCGGATCGCCGCCCAGAAGTTTTTCTAAAAGTTCCTTGTCCACGTCGCGCAGCTGCATGCTCGACAATTGGCCTTCCAAACGCCGCAGATCTTCCATGCGTTCCATGAGATCCATCGACTCCTGGAATTGCAGTGGAGTTTGGCCGCGAAACAGACTTCCTTCCCGGCGTAGCCAGTTTTCCAGCTTGCGGATTTGCTCCAACTGCATCATCAACTGTTGGAATTCCTTCTCGGCGTTGGTATTTTCGAAGCGGTAAGAAGTCAGCTTTTCAACCGCTTCGCTGACTTTGCCCGGCAGGTTGTTTAAAAATTGCTTTTTGTCCTGGATATCTTGGCCGGCTTGATCGAGATCTTCTAAGGTTTGTCGCTCTTGGTCGACGATAGATTCCAGCTGCTCCTGCACTTCGTCCATGGCGGACTGGAGGCGATACTCGTCGTAGAGTTTGCGCATTTCCCGCGCCACTTGAGACAATAAATCATCGATTCCCTTCGTCTGGTTTTCCCCTCGCTTGATGCCTTTCTGCATGAGCCGCCGCATCGCCTGCTGAAGGTCGCCGCTGTCGTTCATGTATTCGTTGAGTTGATCAAACACGGTGTCGGAATCTAAAGAGTCTCGTGTCCTGCCGTCCCAACGGCGATAAGTTATGCGTACCATAGGGGATTGGGGTCGAAATTCGAAGTCGATTGCTAGTTCCGGTTGCTACTTATTGCCGTAGGTGACTCTTCCCCCTTCGATTTCCTTGTTCAACTTTTGATGCAAGTGAAGACCTTCCAAAACAAACTCGGTTGCCGATGCCATGAGGGAAGGCGACTCTTGGATTCCCAGGGTACGGATCGCTTCCTTCAAACCGGGAATTTCCTTAATGTCTTGCAGGTAATCTTGGGACGCCATTTGATCCGATACTTCGACCCCCCAACCGGAGTTGAAGTATTCGACGACCTTTTGCAACGAGTTCAGGCTGAAATATTGGTCGAAAACTTTTACAATGGAACGATTCAGGAGTTTTTCCACCAGCTCGTCTTCTTTTTTGTCCTCGCCGACATATTCCATTTCGATTTTGCCGCTGGTGGAGGCGGCAATCGCATGGAGGTCGCTGACCCGGGGTACGATCTCATTCTCTTTGCATCGGAGCGCCCGTTTTTCCGCATTGCTGATCAGGCTCTCATAATTGTTGATCGTCACTCTGACGCTGACGCCTGACGACTGATTGATTTCGTTGGACTTCCGGGCTTCAAAGGTCAAGTGACCGAGGATTTCCTTTAGAAAGCGCGGCACTTCTACCTTGCGGCTGCGGTGATCCACCGGCGCGGCTTCTTGCTCCATGATGACGAGTTCATCATCGATGGTCTTAGGATAATGGGTGCGGATCTGGACGTCGAACCGATCCTTAAGCGGCGTGATGATCCGTCCGCGGCTCGTATAGTCTTCCGGGTTGGCGCTCGCGACGATCACCACATCTAAAGGCAAGCGAATCTTGTAGCCCTTGATCTGGACGTCTTTCTCTTCCATCAAGTTGAATAGACCCACCTGAACTTTTTCTGTCAGATCAGGAAGTTCGTTGATAGCGAAGATACCCCGGTTAGTGCGCGGCACCAGGCCGTAGTGAATCGTCTCTTCATCGGCGAGGTATCGGCCCTCGGCAACTTTGATGGGATCGATCTCACCGACTATATCAGCGATGGAGACGTCGGGTGTAGCCAATTTTTCCCCGTATCGTGCGTCTCGGTCGATCCATTGAAGCGGCAACCCATCGCCCAGTTCCTCTGCTTTCTTCCGGCAAGCGCGGCAAATAGGTTTGAAAGGATTGTCGTTGATTTCACAGCCCTGGACAATAGGTATGCGCTCGTCGAGGAGGCTAATGAGTCCGCGAATAATTCGCGATTTGCCTTGACCTCGTTCGCCGAGGAACACCATGTGATGTCCGGACAGAATCGCGTTCTCGATTTCCGGGATGACGGTAGCATCATAGCCGACAATCCCAGGCAATATGCGCGTCGCGGCTTCCATGTGCCGGACTAGGTTTTTGCGCATCTCGTCGCGAACCGATAAGACTTGGACACCGCTCTTTTTAAGCTCTCCTAAAGTTTTTGCCTCGTTCACTTGAACTCCGACCTCCTTGGTTAAGAATTTGTCCAACGCCCTTGAGGGACGCTTGGTTTTTCCTGTTGTTGAGTTCACCTTCACACCGTTCCATTGCAGACGCTTTACTTTTTCATTTCATTCGGAAAACTGCTGAAAATGGGGTTTTAGCCGGTCATAACTTTCGAGTAAGTGCTGCGGTATGACGCGGGTTTCTCCGATGACAGGCATGAAATTCGTGTCGCCGTCCCAGCGCGGAACAACATGCCAATGCAGATGGTCCTCGATTCCCGCGCCGGCGCACTTGCCTAGATTCATGCCCAGGTTTATGCCGGCCGGATTATAGGATTGCCGAACAACATCGATGGAGCGCCGCAAGGCCTCACTGAGATCTTTATACTCTTCCGCCGAAAGGTTAGAAAGATTTTTTTCGTGCCGCTTGGGAGCCAGCAGAAGGTGGCCATTGGCGTAAGGGTACTTGTTCAGCATGACCACGGAATGGCCAGTGTGAGCTAGAACTAAAGCCTCACGGACATCATCCTCTCGAATCTTCTGACAAAAGATACAGACTTCCTCCTTAGAGGCTTGATCGATATACGTCATTCTCCACGGAGCCCATAGCTGCTTCATTCCGATGCCTCTTCGGTGCCCGGGTCTTTGCCATCCACTCTCAGTCTAAGTTCTTTGCCGACTTTAAAAAATGGGACGCGTTTGGCTGCCACGGATACCAGAACCCCACTCTTTGGATTACGTCCCTGCCGTGCTCTTCGGTGTTTTACGACGAAACTTCCAAAACCGCGTATTTCAATCCGGTCGTTCTGCGCAAGAGCATCCACCATGGAATCGAAAATAGCATTGATGATCACTTCCGAATCTCTGCGAGAAAGATGAGGAAATCTTTTGTTGACCTCGTCAATCAAATCCCTTTTCGTCATAACGTCCCCCCTCACGACAGAACAAACAATCTGTGGGTTTGAGAATCGATGTCTGACAATCTCCCGCTTGCTACTGGAGCAGGGAGGGCGACCATTCGTACCGGAGCCAGCCCCGTTGCGAGGTCGGCAAACGCCTGCCGATCGCCGCGAAAAACATTTTCTCCCACCAACGCTCCTGCTCGGGGCTGGCATAATAGACCGTCGGGTTTTCCTCCAAACCAACCCGTTTGGCGGCAAATTCAATCGCATCGTCTAGGGTGCCGAACTGATCCACCAACCCCAACTCTTTCGCCTGCGCACCGGAATAAACCCGGCCATCGGCGAGCTTTCTCACTTGCGCTTCGTTCATACCTCTGCCCTTGGCCACGGCACTGACAAACTGGCTATACACGTTATCGACCAGCGATTGAAGGATCTCTCGACCTTCCGGAGAAAGCGGCTGAAACGGCGAACCGATATCCTTATTCGCTCCGCTCTTAATATTGTATCCCTTGACGCCGATTTTTTTCATCAATTCTTCGACATTATTCAATTGCATGATCACGCCGATGGATCCCGTCAGGGTACCCGGATTAGCGACAATCTTTTCGCACGCGGTGGCGATATAGTAACCGCCCGAGGTCGCCATGCCCCCCATAGAAGCGATGAGCGGCTTGTTTTTTTTTGTTTTTTGCAGCTCGTCGAAGATTTCTTGAGTTGGAGCCACCGCTCCGCCGGGAGAGTCGATGCGTACGACAATCGCTTTGACCCACGGCGCTTCCTTGAATCGCTTCAGCTCACTCAGCACGCCGCGAGAATCATCAATCGTGCCGTCGATCTCCAACACGCCTATACCGTCGCCTGAAAAAAGAGAAATGGCTTTAGCGTCCCCGCCGGTGAGATAGGCGTAGAAGAATACCACCACAAAAAGCACTAAGACCAATCCCAAAAGAATTCCCAAACCCTTTAGTATCGGATGCGTTTTTGCCATCGGATTTGCTTTCAGCCAACCGGTTACGGGTTACCCCCCTTGTTTTTGCGCCCCTGCTGTCCTGCCTCTTCATCCCGATCCAACCGGAGCTCTTCATTGAGAATCGATTCAAAGGAGAACCTTCCTCCCTCCTTTTCCCGGTTCAGATAATTCTCCATCTCCTGGCGCTCTTCCGTCTTGCGCAAGGCGCGAATACTGAGGCCAATTTTTCTTTCGGCGACGTCCACATTGATCACTTCCGCTTCCACTTCATCGCCGACCTTGAACAGGCTGGAAGGCTTGTCGACTCTTTCGCTGCTCAATTGGGAGACATGGATGAGTCCTTCAACGCCCTCGTCCAGGCGCACGAAGACCCCGAAGTCAGGCACGCTCGTGACTTGTCCTTTGATTTTCGAACCCACCGGAAAACGTTCAGCAATAATCTTCCACGGGTCGGTTGCCAACTGTTTAATACCGAGAGAAAAGCGCTCGTTTTCAACGTTGACCCCTAGCACCTTGGCTTCCACCAGGTCGCCCTTCTTGTACAGCTCCGATGGATGCTTGATTTTCTTTGTCCAGTGAAGGTCCGAAATATGAACCAGACCATCGATGCCCTCTTCTATGCCAACGAAAATACCGAAGTCCGTAATGTTTCGGACCGGTCCTTTGATTACGGTTCCGACTGAATATTTTTCCTTGGCGAGCTCCCACGGGTTGGCCATGACCTGTTTGAGTCCCAAGGAAATACGACGGTGGCCGGGGTCAACGTTGAGGACAACCACCTCGACATTCTGTCCAACCTGAAGGAGCTTGGAAGGATGGGCAATTTTTCTCGTCCAGGACATCTCGGAAATGTGGATGAGCCCCTCAATGCCGCTTTCCAGCTCAACAAAAGCTCCATAATCCATCAGGCTAATGACCTTGCCTTGGACCCGGGAGCCGACAGAATATTTATCGGCGACTGTGTGCCAGGGGTCAGGAGTTAATTGTTTCATACCGAGAGAGATTCGCTCTTTCTCGGCATCGAACTTCAAAACAACCACTTTGACCTTCTCTCCCACCTGGACAATTTCGGAAGGATGACTGATCCTGCCCCAAGACATGTCACTGATGTGGAGAATCCCGTCGATGCCACCGAGGTCGACGAAGGCCCCGTATCCGGTGATATTTTTGACCGTTCCCTCCAATATAACACCCTCTTCGATGACCTTCAGGACTTCCTGTTTGAGCGAATCGCGTTCTTTTTCCAGAATCGCCCGGCGAGACACTACGACATTGCCGCGCGCACGATTAAATTTCAGGATCGCAAAGCGATCTTTGGTACCAATGAACTTGTCCAAATTGCGCGTCGGGCGGACATCCACATGGGATCCCGGAAGGAATCCTGGCACCCCGACATCGACCTTAAACCCGCCTTTGACTTTGCCGACGATATAACCCTCGACTCCTTTTCCCTCGTTAAATGCCTTTTCGATCTCTTCCCAAATCTTCATGCTTTCCGCTCGCTGTCGAGACAGAACAATACCGCCGTTTTCCCCTTCGGAAGAATCGAAGAAAACATCGACTTCATCGCCCACTTTAACCTGGAGATTTCCCTGTCGATCCAGGAATTCCGCCAACGGGATCTGCCCCTCTGATTTGTATCCAACGTCAATCAGAACGTGCGTGGATGTAACGCCGACGACAACGCCCTTAACCACTCCTCCAGGTTTGACCGAACGCAGGCTCTCCTCAAAAAGCGCTTCGAACTCATTGGCGCCCCCTGGGGGCGCGCCTTTACTTTCTTCTTCGTTTTGAGCCATGAACCTAACTCCGATCTTATGATTTAATTTTTTAAGGCTTTCCTGCGAATGTCCTGCATTACTCTTTGCGCCAATGCTTCGGCGTCCAACGAGGAGGAATCGATGGCGATGGCATCCGCCGCTTTACGCAGCGGAGCCAAATCCCGCTCACTATCCCTTTTGTCCCTTTCCGTCATCTCCCGCAGCGTTTCGTCTAGACTCACTTGGCGACCGGCGTTCCTTAACTCTTCGACACGCCGGCGTGCCCTCTCTTGCACGGAGGCATCTAAATAAATTTTCACCTCGGCATTAGGAAATACCACGGTGCCGATATCCCTGCCCTCCGCTACTACACTCCCTCGTTGTCCCAAGGCGCGCTGTAATTTCAGCATCCACTGGCGCACCGGCTTCAACGCTGAGGCTCTGGACGCCATCTGGCTGACTTCCGGAGTTCTAATCACGCCGGAAACATCCTCTCCGTCCAGGAGCACCTGAAGGCTGCCGCTTTTTCCAAAGAGGTCGATTTCCGTTCTACCAACAAGCTCCGCAAGCCTCTCATGGTTGCTGATATCGATCCGTTCCCTTAACACCTTGAGCGCGAGCGCCCGATACATAGCCCCCGTATCCAAATAGGTAAAGCCCAAATCCTTGGCCAGCCGCTTCGCCAGTGTACTTTTCCCCGCTGCCGATGGACCATCAATAGCGATGATCAATGCGCTCACCGTCCCCCCGCGACTATATACTCTCCCGCCTGGCTCAATGCGAACACATCCGATTCAATAGCTCAAAGAACCCGGGAAATGAAGTATCGACGCAACCGGTGTCGTCCATTTCTACTCCGCCGCCGCTGGACAAACCGGCGATCGCCAACGACATGGCTACCCTATGATCACCATAGGTCTTTACGCTTGCTCCCTCAAGGGGCTTGTCGCCGCGAATGGTCATGCCGTCTTCCCGCTCTTCGACCTCGACCCCCAGACGACGAAGGGCTTCTGTCATGGTAGCGATACGGTCCGACTCTTTGTAGCGGAGTTCCTTTACGCCCGAGATGACCGTCACTCCCTGCGCCACTGCCGCAGCTACCGCTAAAATTGGATACTCATCGATGGTTCGCCCGACTACGTCCGGGGCGATCTCCACGCCCTTCAATTGACTTCCACTGACTTGAATGTCGGCGACGGGCTCACCGGTTTCGATCCGCTGGTTGAGCAATTGGATCTGGGCTCCCATACGGCGTAGGACTTCGATTACACCATCGCGAGTCGGATTCACTCCGACATCACGGACGATGATTTCCGAACCCGGAATCGTCGCCGCCGCCACCAGGAAAAAAGCCGCGGACGAAATATCACCCGGTATGTGGACTTCTCTACCGCAAAGTTTCTGCCCGCCCGCAAGCGTCACAGAAAGACCGTCAACCTTAGCCTCGCCGCCAAAACCATTGATCATGAGCTCAGTGTGATCCCGCGAGCCTTGCGGTTCTTTTAGAGTTGTAATCCCTTCGGCCTGCAGCCCCGCCAAGAGGATCGCTGATTTTACCTGAGCACTGGCCACAGGCATTTTATAGTTGATACCCTTCAACCTGTCGCCATGGATTTCAAGGGGTGCCAGACCTTTGCCCTCTCGACTTTTGATCTCCGCTCCCATTCGTGTCAACGGATCGATCACGCGCTGCATCGGTCGCTGTCGAAGCGAAGAGTCGCCGTCTAATCGGCTTAAAAACGGACGTCCGGCCAATACCCCCGATAGAAGCCGCATCGCGGTGCCCGAGTTGCCGCAATCGATTGTTCCGCCCGGCCCGGACAAGCCCTCCCATCCCCGCCCTTCGATACGCAGGCAATCGTCTTCGGGCCGGATCTCTACTTCCATATCTTTAAAGGCTTGGACGGTTCTGAGATTATCCTCGCCGCCCGATAGGTTGAAAATGCGGCTCTGCCCGTGGGCGATACTGGCAAAAATAACCGCGCGATGGCCGATGGATTTGTCTCCCGGCACCTTGATCTCTCCGTGCAGTGGCCGCTTGATTTGGTCGATTCGTTTCATGCCGCAACCAGTTATGCAATCTGCGCACGGATTTCGCTGGCCCGCGCAAACTCCTTTTCCAACAAGCTGCCTTTGCCGTCCTCAATCCAGCGTTTAAGTTGATCGAGGCTCTTAATATAGTCCCCAAGAGACTGGCCGACGGCGCGCCGGTTCATCAGACATATATCGCGCCACAACTCGGGCCGGCTCGAGGCGATCCTGGTAAAATCCTTGAATCCGCCCGCGCAATAGGTTTTCAGATCGACGCCGGGCACGCGAGTCCGCGCCAAGGCATTCACAAGAGCATAGACCAACACATGGGGCAAGTGGCTGATGATCCCCAAAACTCGGTCATGGGTTTCCGGATCCATCATCTCTACTTTGGCTCCGACCTTGCGCCACAGCGAGGCGACTTTCCTCAATGCCGTCAAATCGGTTCGCTTCGTTGGCGTCAAAATGCAGCGATGACCGACAAAAAGGTCCGCCCTTGCTGCGCGGGCGCCCCACTGTTCGCCCCCAGCGATGGGATGGCCCGCTACAAACGGAATCGTGGACGGCAGTAGTCTTTCCATTCCCTGGACAATTTCCGCCTTTACGCTGCCGACATCACTGATGATGCAGCCCGGCCGTAACTTGGGCAAAAATGCTTTCGCGAGAGAAATCGTGGTTTGAACCGGCGTGGCCATCATCAACAGATCCGTGTCCTCGGGAATATCCATCTCTCTCGTGACGTAACCATCAATAATCCCTTGCCGCTGGGCGAACCTGAGATTTTTTTCTCCTCGTCCGACACCGATGATCTCGTCAACCAAGCCACGCTTTCGCACATCGAGCGCTAACGACCCGCCGATCAGCCCCACCCCGACAACCACCATCCGCCGAAAAATCAACGCCACTAAACCTCCCTGCCCAAAGCAACCGCAAGTCTCTTTAGCTGTTCCATCAGTGCAGCGAATTTGGGTGGCTTGAGCGACTGTGGACCGTCGCTCAAGGCGACTTCCGGCTTTGGATGGACCTCGATCAAAAGTCCGTCCGCTCCAGCGGCTATACCCGCTAAAGCCATCGGCGTAACTAAATCCCATCGTCCCGTACCATGACTTGGATCGACAAATACCGGCAGATGCGTCAATTGTTTGAGGACCGGTACCGCGCTCAAGTCGAGGGTATTGCGCGTCTCTGTTTCATAAGTTCTAATCCCCCGTTCACACAGGATAATTCTGCGATTGCCTTCCGCTGCAATGTATTCGGCGGAAAGCAAAAACTCCTGGATCGTTGCGCTTAAACCTCGCTTGAGCATAACCGGTTTATCGAGTTTGCCGGCTTCCGCGAGCAGCTTGAAGTTCTGCATATTACGCGCGCCGATCTGCAAAATATCGGTGTACCGATAGACCACTTCCAGGTCCCGCGGATCAAGAACTTCAGTGATGATTGGCAAACCGGTAACTTCACGGGCATGAGACAGATACTCCAAACCTTCCGGCCCCAACCCCTGAAAGCTGTACGGCGAAGTTCTCGGTTTGTAAGCGCCGCCGCGTAGAAATGTCGCGCCCGCCTCTTTTGCAGGAATCGCGGCTTGCAGTACTTGCTCTTGTGATTCCACCGAACAGGGACCGGCCATGACGTGAATTTTCTTGTCGCCAATTCTCTGTCCGTCGACTTGAATGACGGTATTGCTCGGCTGAAATTCTCTGCTAACGAGCTTGTATGGCTTGAGGATGGGGAGCACCTTTTCGACGCCCGGAAAGGACTCCAGTGTCTGATCTGCCAGGAGCCGTTCATCGCCGATGGCCCCAATGATGGTTCTTTCTTCTCCCTGAGAAAGATGCGCGCGCAGACCAAAGCCTTCAATTCTCTCAACGACTCTTTGGATCTCCTCTGGTTGAATTCCGGGTTTTAGAACGACAATCATTGTGACAACTAGTCTTGCTAAAAAGACTTAATGACTTTCTTCAACCCATCGATGAATTTCTGGTTCTCTTCCATAGTACCGACGGTGACCCTCACATACTCCGGCAACTCATACGCGGCCATCGGTCGCACGATGATTCCCTGCGCGAGCAACTGCTGATACACGCCATTCCCGCTCCCCACCCGCAAGAGAATGAAATTGGCTTGGCTGGGGACTTGTTCCAAACCAAGTTGGGCGACCTCTTTGGAGAGGTACTCCATGCCCTGCCGGTTGACGGTGAGACTCCGAGATACATGGTCATGATCCTCCAAAGCCGCCAATGCCGCCCACTGCGCCACCGCGTTGACGTTGAAGGGCTGGCGAACCCGATGCAGGAGGCCGGCGATTTCTTTAGACGCTAGGCCATAGCCAATCCTGAGGCCGGCTAAACCATAGAGCTTGGAAAACGTCCTGAGGGTCAGCAGGGTTTTTCCATGATCGTGATATTTTAATGAGTCAGGATAGTCCGGGTCTCGGACATATTCGAAATAGGCTTCATCGACAACGATCAAAACGTCGGGAGACACCTGCTGGAGAAAGCGTTCCCATTCGTCGCGACGATAAATCGTCCCGGTCGGATTGTTCGGATTGGCCAGAAAAACGATTCGTGTCTTCGGGCCGATAGCCTCGCCCATCGCTACAAGATCATGCGCAAAGTTTCGCAGCGGCACGATTTTGCCCACGCCCCCCGAGGCCTGGACCACCAATTGATAAACCACGAAGGCCTGCTGCGCCATCACGGCTTCATCGCCGGGACGCATGAAGGTCCTAACGGCCAACTCGAGCAGTTCATTGGAGCCATTGCCAAATATCAGTCGCTCGGCATCGATCCCCAACTTGTTCGCCAAGGCTGATTTCAGATAAAAACAATCCCCATCCGGATAGAGATGAAGCTGCTCCAGCTTGTCTCGCATGGCTTGGACCGCCTTAGGCGACGGGCCCAAGGGATTTTCGTTGGAAGCAAGCTTGATCGAATTGGCAATGCCATACTCCCGTTCGACTTCCTCAATCGGCTTACCCGGTTGGTAGGGCACCAATTTGCGGATATATTCTGGGACGCGATCGACCACGTTCATATGCCGCTCGGATAAGAACCCAAAACTTTGAGGAAGAGGCAATTCCCCTCGAGTTTTTTAATAACTCGTTTAACTCCGCCTTGTTCTTTGTGCCCCTTGAAATCAATGAAGAACATGTACTCCCAGGGTTTATCCTTCAACGGGCGAGACTCGATCTTCGTCAGGTTGATTCGGCTTTTGGCAAACGGCTCCAACATCCGGTGCAAAATCCCCGGTTGATCCTTCACCGAAAAGACGAGGGAAGTCTTGTCATCCCCACTCGGCTTCGACTTATCGCGCCCGATAATCAAGAACCGTGTAATATTATTGCTCTGATCCTCGATATTTTCCGCGACCATTTGAAGACCATACACTTCCTTCGCCAAACTACTGGATATAGCGGCGAGCTTGGCGTCCGTTGCCGCCATCATCGCCGCGTGAGCGGTGCTCGCCACCTCCTCCACCTCGACCTTGGAAAAATGGCTGCCTAGCCAACGACGGCACTGACCCAACGCCTGCGGGTGCGAAACGATCTTCTCAATATCCTCTGCGCGACCACTGCGCGACAACAGGTTATGATGGATGTCCAAGAAAACTTCCGCGCAAATTTGCAAGTCAGAGTCCACTAGGAGATCCAGGGTGTGTGCCACCACGCCCTCAGTCGAATTTTCTATGGGAACGACACCAAAAGAAACTCGTCCCTGCCTGACTTCTTGAAAGACCTCACCGATGCTGGCAGTCGACAGCAAGGCGACCGCAGAGCCGAATTTTTCCCTAGCGGCAAGGTGAGAATAAGTTGCCTCGGCGCCGAAGAAAGCGACCCTCAGCGGTGACTCGAGAGAACGACAGACACCGATGACTTCAGTGAAGACAGAACGAATTGCCTGTGGGGACAGCGGACCGCGACTTAACCGCGAAACGCGATGAAGAATTTCCTGCTCGCGACTGGGAGCGTAAACCCCTTCGTTGTTTAGCTTTTTACTATGACCGATCCTTAATGCAAGGGAGGCACGGTCGTTCAGAAGAGCAACAACTTTTTCATCAATTTGATCGATCTTTTTTCGAAGAGCATCGACCGACTCTTTACGGCTCAATGACACCTCACGCGGCGCTAGCGCCACCCGCGTAACCTATCTTAATTCCTACACAATTGCAAATA
>WNFO01003673.1_pt1 | contig 16111 bp, 14 predicted proteins | sample 5400251 | NCBI WGS metagenome assembly WNFO01 (sample SAMN13153354, study PRJNA577476) | soil metagenome | isolation source: 100 cm saprolite under Madrone tree | place: USA:California | collected 2016-06-14 | reverse complement strand
TTGTCCGGGGCCTGGGCTAGCTCGGCGTACGCGCCGGATTTCTTCTTGTCCATAGAAGTACTGCTTTGACTGGCTGGAAGGAGTCCGACAGTCAGCAGACCCAACGAAATGGTGAGAGCGGCGGCGCACGCCTTCATGGGCGGCTTCCAAAAAGGCGCGAAATCATCCGGCCGAAACCGGGAATTTCATGCGCGACACCCCAGCGAAGAAGGAAGCGATGGCTGTTGTCGTTCAAACCGAAGCCGGGAGAGACGCGCACGGTCCACCCGGCAGGAAGATTCCAGGCCAGAACCGGAGCAAGATAGTGCGAGGTATCACGAAGCCCAAAGCTGTGACGGTCTCCGAGCCCGCCATACATCTCGACGCCGGCGGCAAACTTCTCGCGGCAGAGTGTACAGCGTTGAGTGGAGGCTTTGAGGGCGAGCGGGCGGCTGGCGCCGAGAGCATAGCCGAATTCCCAGGGATTATTGTTGACGTTTTTCACCGCGATCATATTTTCAGAGAAATTCCAGCCTTCCCAATTACTGGAAAGAATCAGCTTTAGTTCGAATTCTCGTTCCCGTTCGAGGCGGCTCGCGAAATTCGGCTCAGCCTTACCGGCTTCGACATCGTGACCGACGACTTCCTTTATGATTTTGTCTGCGCCGTTCACATTTTCGAACTCGGCGTAGAGGATGGGGTTAAGGAAGTGTTCACGCTTCAACGGACGGAAGCGATTCTCCCAGCGGTAGCCGGTAAACAGGGTGCTGTCATGGAAAGTGCTTTGGGCGTCCAGGTAAAGTTCAGTGGTCCACCACGCGGTGACGCCATATTCGAATTCTGCCCAATAGCTATGGAAGTCGTTGCCAGCGCGCTGCGTACCAAACGTGGAAGAGTATTCGATTTCTAAACTACCGGGCTCTTCCAGATAGTGATCATAGGTGATGAAGTACGGGCGCTCTTGAGCCAGGGCGCGAGGGGGAAGCGCGGCCAAGACGGCAAAGAGGGACAGGACGAAAAGGGATCTGCAGACAGACGAAGGCAAGCGCGCTCTCCTTGCAACTTAGTTGCAACTGAATATAAGACTAACTTAGTCCGATATCCTTGGCAAGCAGGCGCAAGCCGACTCTAGTTTCGCACGGTGGGTTTTTCAGTTTTGAATCGAGGGAGGCTTTTCCGGCGAGGCACTCGAAGGAGGAGAAGGCGCGGTTTTGGGGGCCGTAGCGGGAGGCTCAAGCAAGTTCTGCACGCATTCCAGCAATTTACCGATTCCGTCGGCCTTGGAGATTACCGCTTTGGCGCCCACCGCAGTAGCCAGAGACAATCCCAGCATTTCATCGTACATCGTGTAGAGAACGATCGGAACCTCGGGCATAATCCCGGCGAGCACGGAAGCCGTTTCCACGCCGTTCATCAAGGGCATGGCTACGTCCAGCACAATAATGTCTGGTTTGAGCGCCTTGGCTTTTTCGACGGCATCCAGGCCGGTTGCCGCTTCTCCGCAAATCTCGAAGCTGGAGCGCGTCTCGAACAAAGCGCGCAAAACGTCACGCACCGCCTGCCCGTCATCCGCAATCAGGATACGCTTGCCCACTTCTTTCCCCGGTTTTCTGGCGCAAAGGGACGGTAACACGACGCGGGTGCCAATGAGAATCAGGCTATTAGTGTAGGGTAAACTACGGAGGAAAAAAGTTCCCCTGACTAGCAAGTTTAGCCCGCAACCCCAACTGCTTGCTTTTGTGGTGTGTGCATCGTAGGATGCCCCCTATGTATCCCGGGGCGGTCCGCCGGGAAAGTGCCGGCGACAGCCCGAGGCGCGAGAAGCCTCTCACCTAATTGCTCAAGCAAGTGCCGCTGTGTGGACCGTCATTTATCGCTTACGCGTATGCGGGTGGCCTGCCGCGTTCTGGCGCCAACTGCGCCAGGTGCAGACAGCGGTAGCTTGCACCGTCGCGCTGGCGGCATGCCCAGCGGTTCATGGTTCTTCGGTATTGTTGCGATCAAGCTCCCGCCTTCCTCCCGCGCTTCTTGCCGCACAGACCTACGCCGGCAAGTCCGAAGTTACCGTCACCGCTGTTCAGCCTGCCGCGCCGTTGACGGTGGTGTTGCTACTGGATTCGCTGAGCGCGGCGCAGTTCGCCGGGGTGGAAAGGGATTTGCTGACGCTGTTCACATCCCTGCACAAGCACCCCCTACGCGTGGCGCTGCTACACAACGGGGCGCTTGGGATGGCGGGGCCGTTTGCCTCGCGAGCGCGCCTGAAAGCGGCACTGGATGATGCGGCTGCAGATATTTCCGAACCACCGGCGACGCTGCCGATTTCGATGCTGGACACATTGTGCTCCGCGGCTTCGGAGTTAGGGGCGGATTGGTCGCGCGCGCTGCTTATCGGCGACGTGGGCGCGATGGACGCCGCCACGGCGGAGTACGCTTCGGCGCTGGTGTCGCGAAGGTTCGCAGCGCAACGGATCCAGTTGAGCTGGTATTCGCTCAACGGCGCAAACGGGGCTTGGCTTCCAGCGTTGCGCGCGACGGGCGGCGAAGTCTTCGGCGGTGACCTACACCAGTTCTCCGCTTTCCTTGACGAACCAGCGCAGTTCTTTTTCCAGGCCGACTGGGCTCCTCCGGTACCGGTAGCGGGGTTCGTGGTTTCTCTTACGGTGCTTTCGGATGCGCAAGGGCAGGTAAGCCTGGCAACGCCAGACCTTGCGGCCTCCTCGGGTGCCGCCGCACTTCCTACGGTGGAGCGCTATTCCGCAATGCAAGCCAAAGTGGCCCAACTCGCCGCGGCGCTAAAGCAGCAGACTGGCGGCGCCAACAGCGAAGCGGACGCCAGCATGCGTGAAGGACTGCAAGCCGCGCTGGAGGTGAACCCGCGTGACCCTGGGGGGTTACTCGCAGCGGCCACTTTCTACGAGAAAACGAACGACTTTCGCACCGCCGCGGGATTCCGCGCGGCGCTGGTGGAAGTGCACCCGCAAGATGGCCCGGCCTATGCGGCCCTGGGCCATGTGCTATTGCTTGCTTCCGACGCGGATAAGGCCGAGGAGGCGCTGCAGCATGCCGTTGCGATTACTCCGAGCACGCCACAGATGGCTGAGGATTTTGCCAAGATTTACCTGGCGCGCAAGAACGATAAATCCGCCCTGCCGTATCTGGATGAAGCGTTGCGCGCCGATCCCAAGCGACAAGACTTGTGGTTTCTAGAAGCGCAAGCGAGTGAGCGGGTGGGAGATTCCTCGCTGGCTATGCGTTCTTTCGAACATGGGCTGGCCCTTGGCGGCGTGCATATCGGCGAGATCACATCGCTGTTGCGCCTCGAGCTGGGCGCTAAGCAAACGGCAAAAGCACAGGATCTTGCACGCCGGGTGCTGGCAAGCTTGCCGGCGGATCCCGCTGCTCGCATCGAATTCGCATCGTCGCTGGATGATTTGCAGCAGGCGCGCGACGCGCTGGCGGCATGGAAGCGCGTATTGGAAGTCCAGCGGGATTACGATCGCGCGCACTTACGCGTCGCCCAGCTGATTCTCGAATCCGGCGACGCGAACGGAGCAGAGCAGGCTGCTAACGCCGGTCTGGCGATGGCGCCAAAATCCGCCGCGCTATACGTCATCAAAGCGGATGCGCTGGCCAAGCAGCATCGCCTTTACGACGCGCGAGCTGCGCTGCAGCAAGGAGCGGAGAATGCTCCGGAAGCCGCGCTGCTTTTGCGTTTTGCGGAGCGGGAAGATTCGTTCGGGGCCCCAGCGGCCGGGGCTTATGGACGTTTGGCGGAAGCGTTGACAGCATTTCCGGCGGATCGCCAGCGTGCCCTGGAGCGGGGTTTCGCTGTCGCTTTGCGCGACAATGATCCCAAGCAGGCACAGTCGTTTGCGGCGCTGCTCCAGTCCGGCGGACACCCAGAGTTTCGCGCGTTTCTCGGCGCGGACCAGCGCGCGGAGGAAGGGGCGCTGGTGCCGGGCGGGCTGGATGCGCTGGAATTTGCGGCGCACGCCGAACCAAACATTCCACGCGCGCGCTTCTTTGCGGAGTACTGCCGCACACTGATCAACCAATCGAAGGCGGCGGGACCTGCCAGCACGCAATACCTTGCGTCCATTCGCGAGCACTTTGAACGCATCGCGGCGCTGGAAGCCTTTGGCAAGCGCCAAGGCGATCGCGTGGTCATAACCCTTTCGCTAAATGGCAAGGAGGCGCGGCGCAATACCGAGAAAATTTTGAGCTTGCTGGGCATCAAGGTGCATTCGGCGAAGGGCGAGGTGGCGCTCGGACGCGGAGAGAAGAAAGAGCAGGCCAAGAAGCAGGAGACGGTGTCGGCGTTGGCGCTCGACGAAGTTGGAATGCAGGAAGCCTTCCAGGCCGGTAAGCCTTTTACGTTTGAGATTCTCGACGAACGTGCGCCGCTGTATCCGAGTGAGAAGTTCTGGCGAGACGGTTTCTATTCGAAGGATAACGATCCGGCTGGTTTCGCCAGTGCGGCCTTGCGGCTGCCCAAATTGCCCCATCTTTACCTGGCGCTTAGCTCGCTGAACAGAAAGTCCATCGCGGAACTGCTGGCAGCCGTGCCGCTGCAGACGCTTTACGAGCGCTATACGGAGCTGCTCGACAACTTTGCCGCGGCCTTAGCGCTGGACGGCGATCACGCAGCGGTCCCCGGGGGACCGCGCGCCGAGCCGTTGTGGGCGACATTGGCGGGCGTCGCTCCCGACCATCCGGGCGCTTTCTTTCGAGCGTTGCTGGAGCGTGAAAACGGCAAGCTGCTGGCTTTTTTCTTCACGCTTTCGCAACTCGACCGCGCTCACCAAGTGTTCTTCACCGCCAATGTTTCGCGCGCAGCGGAGTTCTACAAGCTGTTCGCCGCAGCGCAAGCGGTGCGGCACCACGCATCGGGCGGGTATTCGACGCTCGCGGAGGTGTTGCGCTCGGTGCCGCTGGATTCCGCGAACCATGTCAACTTTCCCGGGTCCCAGGAGGTTTGGGTGGTAGCCAAGGGTCGCGGGTCGAACGACGCACAAACCGCCAAGATGCTGAAGAAAATATCAAAAGCAGCGGCGCCCGAAGTCGAGGATGAAGTGCTGCTGCGCCTGGCGCAAACCCATTACAACGAGAATGCCACTCGCCACACCGAGCTTGATAATTTCCTGGCCGTCTCGCGCATCGATGCCCACCGAGTTACTCCGCTGGACTCGGAAGCTGCTTTGCTGTTGGCCCAGCATTACAGCGAGGCCTTCGATGCGTACGCCTATTTCACCGACCTGCGCGCGCTGCAGGCTGCTGATTTTCGCCAGTTTTTTGCCGTCGTGGAGCGCTTCCGCGGCCTGCCGCCGCTCGACGCCAATCTACGCCTGGGCCAGTTTCATTCGTTAATCGAATGGATCTGCCTGTTCCAGCGCCTGGGCGTGGTGGACGACAGCCTGGCTGCTAAACTCTTCCGGCATGTCTGCGATCGCTTTGCTGGCGCCGACAGTGGCGCGGCTTACGCCGTTGCATCGCTGCAGTCCGCGCGAGCCATTCTGAGCGATTGCAAGGTGACGGCGAAAGGCGGTTCGGCGGATCAAAAAATCAGCACTTGCTTGCTGGGGCCTGATGGCCCTGCAGCCGGCCGCCGGATGAGCGAGTTTCAAAGCGTTCTCGAGTCGCAGAAGGTGCCCAGCCTTGACGCGCTGTTTTCGATTTACGATGCCGCGGCGAAGCTCTCCAACACCGGGACAGGGGACGTGGCTCCGATCGAAAAGGCCGCGGCCAGCCTCTCTTCCGTGACTCTGCCCAAAGGCATGAAGGTCGACGGCAGAGAAAAAGAAAACATCCTTCGCTATGACCCCGCGGCCATCCACAAAATCGTTGACGAGTTGAAGCAGAAGACGGCCAAGCGCAAATCCAATCCCAAGGACGTTGAGAAGCTGGCGCGGGAATTGCTGGCCGCGCTGGAACCTCAGGTCACCGCCGCGCTTGCCGGGCCGGTATACGCGTTTTTTCTGCGTCCGTCGGACTTGCTGGTTTCGGAAGATGCGCTGCTGTTGCGCAAGCACCGCTATTTTGAATTCACAGCGGAAGGACACCACGAACGCGTCCTTGCGGAATCACAATTTACAAAAGAAAGCGAGCATGCGGGCAGCTACTTTGCCGGGGGCTTCGCGCAGTTTGCTTTGTCAGCGGGGACGGCGGCCGGGGACGGCTGGAAAACCGGCGGGCATGCGGGCGAAGAGGCCATCGCCGCGGAGATTGCCGCGGTTCGCAGCGCGGTGTGGCAGCACCTTGAAGAGTCGGACCAGCGGCTGGTGACGCTGCGCATAGAGGCGGCCCGCGAATGGGTTATCGAATCGGCCCGCAATCCGGAGGTCAAGCGCGCCCTGAGCGAAGAAACGCTGGGTTTGCTGTCGCTTTCTCGCCGCGCGGAACTGCTGGGCGGCATCGAGGATCGAAACTGGAACCAGGTGTGGAACGCAGTGACCTTGCCGGATCTTTTTACCCTGGGCGGCAAGTATCTCGAGCGTTTCAAAACCGATGCGTGGGCTTCGCCCGTTACCGCCGCACTGCGAGCGGTCTCCGCTGCCAACAACGGCTCGCGCCTCGCGGTGCTCGGAGCAGTCACTTACCACTCCTTCGGCTGCAGCCATGCGCACTTGCAGCCGAATGCGCCCTATGAAGAGTACGCACGCCACATGTTCCCGGATGAGATTGCCGAGCGTTCCGCGGAGTTCAAGCTATATTTGGTGTTGCAAGCCGACGCGCTTGGCGTGCCACCTGCGGCTCTTGGCGGCATTGCGGAAGCGCTGGCAGCCAAGGCGTTTCGCAATGCGCAGATGGCGGACTTTCGAGACTGGCGCGCGCTGCTCTCCGCTTATTCCTCCATCTCCGCAAGAGATCTGTCTCAGGCGCTGCAACAATGAACAACGCGCTTGCGGTGTTTAGCCTTTTGGTCGCATGGCTTCCGGCGTTGGCCAGTTTCCGTGGAAGCGGCAGACAATCCGCGCCCGCGATTTCCGCCCCGGCCATTAAAGTGGAGGTACGCCTGGTCGAGGTGTACGCGACGGTTTACGACCATAAAGGCGGTTACGTTGATGGGCTGGGCCGCGAACATTTCCAGATCTTCGACGATGGAAGATCCGAACAAATCACGAATTTCGAAACGAGCGGGCAAAGCTTGTCGTGTGGAATCTTGCTGGACACGACGGGGAGCATGGCCGAGGCGCTGCCGCGGGTGAAGAACTCGATCGTCAAGTTGATCGACACGCTGGAGGCGCAGGATTCCGTGGCCATTTACACCTTCAATTCCCGGTTGACGGTGCGCCAGGAATTCACCACGGAAAAAAGCGCCGCCAAGCGCGCGGTTTTGCGGACGCGCGCGGAGGGGCAAACCGCTCTTTTTGACGCGCTCTCCGAAGCGGCCCAGGACATTTCCCAGCGCGCGGGGAAGAAGGCGCTGATCGTCTTCACTGACGGGGATGATAATGCCAGCGTTTTGAACGCCAGCTCCGCCATCACCAGGGCGAAGAAACTGGGCATTCCGCTTTATGCCATCGCCGAGGGCGAAGCCACGCGTTCTCGTAATCTGAGGAAAATCCTGGACGAGCTCAGCGAGCATACCGGCGGCACTTCGTACCAGGTGAAAAAAGCCGGCGACATCGAGGAGGTATTCCAGAAAATCGCGGAGGACCTAAAACACCTGTATATGATCGGCTACCAACCACCCTCGTCCGCAGCCAACGGCAAATGGCACAAGATCGAGGTGGCCGTCCGCGGCGTAAAGGATTACCGCATCCGAGCACGGGAGGGGTACTTTCCGCAATAGCAAATCCGCGACGATAGGCCGCAAATCGGGTACAATGCCCGGCGCGGAAAATCGAAACGTTCGCCTTGCGCGGACCCAACATTAACCATGAGAGACAATCGACCGAGACCCTGCCGATGCGGTCATCCCAAGAGCATTCATGCTCGCATGTACTTGAAGGCCAAGCCCACCAAACTACCGCATGGCTGCAACTTCCCGGAATGTAAGTGCGGCAGCTATAGACCCGCCAACGGCGATTCGTCGCCCGGCGGGAAATGAAGGAGTGAGCCGGCGGGGTCCGCAGTCGCTGCAGGCCTGCGACAAGCGGCTCCCTTGCGGAGGCGCAAGAGGCTTACGCGCCTTAGCTGCGCCTAGGGCGCGCACACTCCGGCAAAAGCGGCTGCGGCACAGCAGCCACGTGAGGTATGATAGAGTCTTCGGAAACTACACACTTGGGATGATGATGCAGACAGAGAATGGGAAGGTTTTGCTGAGGGTCCGCCCGCGCGGTTTTTGCGCCGGGGTAGTGCGTGCCGTAGATATTGTGGAGTTGGCGCTGGAAGCATACGGCGCTCCGGTATACGTGCACCACGAAATCGTCCATAACACCTACGTGGTAGAGCAGTTGCGGCGGCGCGGGGCGATCTTTGTGGAGTCCATCGAAGATGTTCCGCACGGCGGCGTGCTGGTTTTTAGCGCGCACGGCGTTCCGCCGACGGTCCGGCAGGAAGCCAAGGACCGCTCGCTGAAGGTGATCGACGCGACTTGCCCGCTGGTCACCAAGGTACACTTGGAAGCGCTCAAGTTTGCACGCGAGAAGCGCACCATTATCCTGATCGGGCATCGCGACCATCAGGAGATTATCGGCACTTCGGGGGAAGCGCCGGACCGCACGATTGTGGTTGATTCCGTCGCGGCGGTAGACGCCCTGGAAGTCGATGACCCCGAGAAGCTGGCGTTTCTGACGCAAACCACGCTGAGCCTATACGACACGCAGGAAATTGTCGCGCGGTTGCGCCAGAAATTTCCGTCGATCAAAGGGCCGGCCAGCGACGACATTTGTTACGCCACGCAAAATCGGCAAGAGGCGGCCGAGCAGGTGGCCAAGGACGTAGACCTGATCCTCGTGGTGGGCTCGCCGAACAGCTCGAACTCCAACCGGCTAGTGGAAGTGGCGCAGCGCAGCGGTGTGCGCGCGCAACTGATCGACTCGGCGCAAGATATCGACGTGAAATGGCTGGAAGGCGTGAAGCGCGTGGGCTTGACCGCAGGAGCATCGGCCCCGGAAGTGCTGGTCGAGCAGGTTAGCGAACGATTGGCGCAATTTGGCTTTACCGACCAGCGGGATTTGGATTTGATCCGCGAAGACGTGCGCTTTACTTTGCCGCCGGAGCTCGCGACCATCGCGGCCGCGCCGCGCCGCTAAAACTTTCCCAGGTCCGGCAGGGGCGAGTGGGCCGGAAGCAGCAGAACGCAGCCCAGCGCGGTGGGGGCAACTCATACAAGGAGCGCAACCTTGGCGGTCAAAATCGTCCGTCAGCCGAAGAAGATTGCCCTGATTGGCGCGCCTTCCAGCGCCGCGGCGTTTTCAGCGGGGACCGAGAAGGCTCCAGCGGCGCTGCGCGCGGCGGGCTTGGCTGAGCGGCTGCAAAGCGCCGGGTTTGAAGTGACGGATTACGGCGATTGCGCGCCGCGGCATTTTGCGGATGACGAAGAGCATCGCCGGGCGCGCAACTTGACGCAAATCGTCGCCGGGCTGAACGATCTGAAAGCGCGCGCGGAAATTGCGGTAAAGAGCGGCGCTCTGGTTTTGGTGCTGGGCGGCGAATGCGTGCAGGTGATCGGGTTGCTCGCCGGGGCGCGGCGCTACTACAAGCACATCAATTTGTTCTGGTTCGATCGCGATGCGGACTTGAATACTCCGGCAACCACGCCTTCCGGACGAATCGACGGGATGGTGGTGGCGCACATTATCGGCAAGGGTGCACCAGAGCTGGTGCGCTTTTGGGGAGAGCCCCCGCTGGTGCGCGAGCCGGACGTCACGCTATTCGGGTTGGCGCGCCTCGATCCGCCGGAGAAGGATTTTCTCTCGCGCTCGCCTTTGCGCCATGTGCAGGCCACCGACATTCAGTCCAAGGGTGCGGCGGCGGCGGCAGCCGATTCGCTGAATCACTTGCATGCCAACACTCGCGAGTTTGTTTTGCACCTGGACCTGGACGTCATCGCGCAGGAGGAGTTTTCCGCGGTGGTGGTGCCAGGGAGCGGCGGGCTTGGCTTTGAGGATGTGCGAGCGGCGTTAAGAGAAGTCGTGCGGCACAAGAATCTTGTTGGACTGGACGTCGCGCAATTCAACCCTGACAAGGACACCAGCGGCGACGGCGCAAAAAGAATCGTGGATCTGCTGGTGGAAGCGCTTTCTGTCCGGCTGGAGGCGCCCGCACCGCCGAGCGCAGAGCCAGCGGCGCAAACGGAAGAATCCTCCGCCGGCACACCTGCCTAGACCTTCGGGAGTTTCGCTGAAAATTTCCTAACGCATCACAGTTGTCACCAAGAACGTCTGCGCCAGAGGGTCGCCCCAGGCTTCGCGCATCTCGAGCGCGACGGCAGCGCGTAAATGTCCGCGACGAACTAGGCAAGATGTGTCAGGCGGTTGCTTGGGCGCGCTTGCGAAGGTAGCGCGAGAGACCCAAAAACGATAAATCCAAACCGGCGGTGAAGGTGTAGTGCTCCGCTTCGGCGGAGCCAAGGCGCTCTACCATCTCGGCCCGGGCGCGCGCCGCAAAGGATTCCTTGGCGGCTGATTCGCTGGAGGAGGATTGCAGGATTTCGGCAGCGAGTTCGGCCCAATGATGCAGACGCCGCCGAAATTCCGCGATATGTGCGGCGGGATCTTCCGCATAGCCATAATGCGTGAGGAAGAGGCGCGAAGGGCGCCGCGAGAGGATAGCGGCAAAAGAGTCTTCCCAGATTTCCAGACTGATGTCCGGCGGGGGCGTGGCGGGAAGAATGAAGGCGCGATTGTCGATGCGAATGCCAGTGGTGTCTCCCACGAAAGCGATCCCTTCGCCTGCGTCCAGGTAGCTGACGTGGTGCGAGGCATGTCCCGGCGTATACAGCACATCGATTTTGCGCGCGCCCAGCGTGAGGGTCTCGCCGCCCTCGAGGATGCGGATATTTTCCTGGGGCACGGGAAGCGTCTCGCCGAACAGTTGGTGGAGAGTATCGGGCCAAAGCCGTGCGGCGCTGGCCAGCAGCTTGGCGGGATCGATCATGTGGGGCGCGCCGAGTTCGTGGACATAAACGGCAAGGCGCGGATTCTCGCGCACCAGCGAGCCGGTGGCGCCGGCGTGATCGAGATGGATGTGCGTAAGCAAAATCGCGTCCAGTTGCGCGACGGAGAGTCCGCGCGATTGCAGGCGTTCGCGAAGCGTGGGAAAGGTAGAAGCAGGGCCGGGGTCGATGATCGCGCGGTGGCCGTCCGATTCCAGCAGAGCAGCGGCAACGGAATGCGGGTGTCCCACCCAGTTGGTGTCGAGGATGCTGATGTCGCTCATGGTCAGACATAGTATAGCGTGAGGGCCAAAGCGGCCTGCTAGCGACGACGGCGCGGGGAGCGCGGGATTTTTTGCGTTGGGGAATTCGGGGCAGAATGCTTGGTATATGAGCGAACAAATGGTGATAGCGCCTGTGACTTTGGAGGGCCGGCATGTGCGGCTGGAGCCGCTTACATCAGGACACGCGGCTGGGCTGGCGGAGATCGGGCTCGATGAGGACCTTTGGAGGTGGATTCCAACTTCGGTACGCACGGCAGAGGAGATGAGCGCGTACGTTCAGACCGCGCTCAAGGAGCAGGCGGACGGTTCCGCCTTGCCATTTGCGTTGATCGAAAAGACGAGCGGGCGCGTCATTGGGAGCACGCGTTACGGGAACATCGAACGCGTGCATCACCGGTTGGAGATCGGGTGGACCTGGGTAGCCCGCGCGTGGCAGCGCACGCCAATCAATACGGAGGCGAAGTACCTGCTGCTGCGCCACGCGTTCGAGACGCTGGGCTGCATGCGCGTCGAACTGAAGACCGATTCGCTGAACGAACGGTCGCGCGCGGCGATTCAGCGGATCGGCGCGCGGGAAGAAGGCATTTTCCGCAATCACATGATTACTTCGACCGGGCGGGTGCGGCACACGGTTTACTACAGCATTGTGGATTCCGAGTGGCCCCAAGTGAAATCACGCCTGGAGGCCAAACTGCGCTAGTAACAACATCGCACGAAGCGAGGCGGGCACAGCCGTGCGCGTGAAGGGCCTAAGGTATAGTGATTGGGAACCCTGTCGAGGAAACCGTGACGGCTCCGAGTGCAGCAAATCGGCGGCGCAGCGAGCGTGTAATGCTGCAAGTTCCCGTAACCGTGCAGGCCAAAACGCGCGACGGGAAAGATGTGCGCGAAGAGACGCAGACGGTAGTAGTCAACGCGCACGGCGGGCTGATGAAGTTGAAGATGGACATCAAAACCGGGCAGCCGATCCTTCTGATCAACGAAAAAACCAGGGCAAACCAGGGCTGCCGCGTCGTGCGCGTGGAGACTTCTGATGCCGGGAATTCCGCAGTGGCCTTTGAGTTCGACCAGCCGGCGCCACAATTTTGGCCGATTGTGTTTCCGCCAGCCGATTGGGGAAAGTCGCCGACGCGATAGACGCTGAGGGCCAGGCGACACAATCATCTTCCTGCCGCAACTATCCTAGAAATTTGGTGTTAGACAAGTGGGATTTTATCGTTGCTGCTTTGGAGGGCCTGTAAATGTTGCCTGAAAGGCTTTTGCGGGATCGAACGCCCCTTTGTGCCGCGGTTGCGGTGGCATGCGCGTTTTTGCTGGCAGGATGCGATGAATATGTACGAATCACCCGCGACCGGGACGTGCACATTGCGCGGCACGCGACGTGGGCTTGGCGTCAGACGCAACAAGAACAAGGCGGCCGCAAAGGCTCGCGCCCGGTAACTTCCCGCGACGTGATTGCCCGCGGCGAAACGGTGACCCGCGATCGCGACGCCGACAATGATATCTTGCGCGACAAAGTGAAGACGGCCATCGAGCGAAACTTGAGCGAAAAAGGATTGGCGCCTATCCGGGGCTAGTTTGCGGCCCCTTTGGTTGCTATGAAAGTATAGGCTGGGGACCGGTGGGTTACGAAAACATCCGCTTCCGCGAAGGCACCGTCGTTTTCGATTTCCTGCAGGGGGCGTCGAATCACTTGGTCTATCGCGCGGTGGGGGAGAAACCAGTGCGGCGCGACACGTTCTCCTTCTCGCAAGACGAGGTGAATGGGCTGGTGCATCACCTGCTGAAGGACCTGAAACCCGCGAAATGACCGACTCTTCCTGTTGATTTCCGTGCCGCGTCGCTTAGGCGCACGACTGATCGTGCCCTAGCTTGCCTCCAACTGCGCTTCCCACTATTCTCCTCGTCTTATGCTCTTGAAAAATCAAGTTGCACTGGTGACCGGGTCCGGACGCGGCATTGGACGCGCGATTGCGCAGCTGTTTGCTAGTGAAGGCGCAGCGGTTTTTTTGACCGCGCGCACGCACGGCGAACTCGCCTCCACAAGCACGGAGATCAACAAGATTGGTAAAGCTGGATTCGTGACCGGGGACCTCACCAGCGCGCTGGACTGCGCGCGGATTGTTGGCGCGGCGCGCAAGAAATTCCGCCGCGTCGATATCCTGGTGAATAACGCCGGACACTACGGGCCGGTGGTTCCCGTCGAAGAGTATCCGCTGCAGGAATTTGACAACGTGATTGCCGTGCACCTGCGCGCGGCGTTTTTGCTGAGCAAACTGGTGCTGCCGGAAATGTACGCGCGCGGCTCCGGCGTCATTCTCAATATTTCGAGCTTGTCGGCCAAGTCGGCGTTCGCGTGGGGTTCTGCGTATGCCGCGGCGAAAGCGGGAATGCTGGGCTTGACGCGTGTGACTGCGGCGGAGGCGGCGCGCAAGGGCGTGCGCGTGAACGCGCTGTGCCCTGGACCGGTGACGGAGACGGTGATGTCCAAGGATTTGGGCGCGGTACTCGCGAAGAAGATGGGCGTGAGTCCCAAGGAACAACTGGAAGGTTTTCTGAGCACACTGCTGCAAGGGCGCGCGCAGACGGCGGACGAGATTGCCCGTGCTGCGCTGTTTTTGTGTTCCGAGCAGTCCAGCGCCATTACCGGCCAATCGATTAACGTCGACGGCGGCGCGGCGTTCTTCTGAGTCGAGTGCGGACCTCAGATATCGCAGTCGATTACCTTGCTTTGGCGAATTACGCCACGCTCATCGCTAATGGATTTCGTTCTTGTAGACGGCTCCGGCTTTCATTACAAATTTGACGCGCTGGAGTTCGGTGATGTCTTTCAGCGGATCGCCGGTTACGGCTACCAGGTCCGCCCACCGGCCTGACGCGACCGTGCCCATCTTGTCGCTCCAGCCCAGCAGCTCCGCGGGAACCACCGTGCCCGAACGAATTGCCTGCATGGGGGTCATTCCATAATCCACATAATAGGCAAACTCTTTCGCTTGATTGATTTCTTTCCAGTCGAAGCCGCCGGCGTCGGTTCCAAGCGCTATCTTGACATTCTTTTTGAGCGCCTTCTGAAACGCCGCCTTCTCCAGGTCCACCATCTTGGTCCAGTTGCCGCCGCGCCCCGGCGCGACGTAGGCGCCCACGGTAATGGTGGGCACCCAATATACGCCCTTCCTGGCGATTTCTTCGATCAGCGCATCGGTCAAGCCCTCGCCGTGCTCGATGCTATCGACGTCGGCGCGCAGCGCGGCGGCGATGCCGTCGCTGCCAATCGCATGAGCCGCAACTTTTTTGCCCAGCCGGTGCGTCTCTTCAACGATCGCTTTCGCTTCTTCCTCCGTGAAATTCACCATGCTGTGCAGCACGCCATCCGCTTCAAAGTGATAGCGCCGGTCAGAATAATACTTAATCCAGTCCGCCCCGTACATCACCTGCTCGCGAACCGCCTTGCGCGCTCCGTCCACGCCATCGACATATTGCACGCCTTTGGGCACTTGCAGCTCCCACGAGTAGCCCAGTAAGGGATACATGCCCGTCGGGGTCATCGCGCGCGTGGCCACCTGCATGCGCGGTCCTGGCACTTCGCCATTGGCGATGGCGGTTTTGATGTCCACGTCCGCGTACATCGCGCCTTCGGTTTCCAGGTCGCGCATGGTGGTGAAACCATGCTCAAGTGCAATCCGCGCGTTCCGGGCGCTGAGGATCGCACGGTACGGAATCGATTGCTTCAGAAGCTGCACGTCGTAGTCTTCGGAGGTGATGTCGCCATTGAGCAACAAGTGCGTGTGCGTGTCGACGAATCCCGGCAGCACCGTGGCTTTCGATAAATCAATCATCTCCACGCCCGCAGGCGCAGCTCCGCCAGGAGTGACCGAGACAATCTGCTCGCCTTCGATCAAGATCAGCGCATTCGCGATGGGCGAATCGCCTTTGCCATCGATGAGCCGCCCCGCGCGAACCGCGATTTTCTTCGGCGCGGCTGTTTGTTTCTCCTGCGCTTGGCCCCCGTGGCCCAGGAATAAGAACAACCCGGCAGCAGCGACGGCAGACCCCCAAAATTTCACTCGCATCTGTGCCCCCTGGGCCGCAGAGAGTAGCACAGAAAGGAAAAGGGCCAACCGGTCTCAAGCCGGCTGGCCCTGACGTGCTTTTGGACTACCCTTAGAAACTTATCGGTTAGACGGTCCGCGCAGCTGCAGAACCGGGTCGGCGCAGCGGACGCCGCGCCATATCTTCAATGGCCGTTGCTCCGCGCCGCGCATAGTTGACCAACGGATGATTGCTGTCCGCCACCCGGCCAACCGCGACCTCCCAACCCTTTTGCAGCATGTACAAGCTCACGATCACGAAGGCGATGGCCGCGAAGGCCATGGCAAACAACGCAAACGCGGCCAGCAGCTCGCGCACAAAATACAGCTGCAGCGCGACCAATACCCCCAGGAACCGCCACATCCACTTCCGTCCGTTATCCTTGGTCTTCTTCATCCTGTCCTCTGTCCATTCCCCTCGGCTACGCAACCGCGAACTTTGTTTGTTTCGACTTGCACCTCTTAGATGCGCAACCCTGTACTTAGGGTCCACTCCCCGATTACCTGTACGATTTGACACCAAGTCTGGTCCCAAGCGCGATGGTACACAAGACACATTTTGCGTTCTAAACGAGTGTCCCAGTACCGCTCGCTAAATCCAACATCCACGTAAGGGTAATAGTTTCAGTGATATACAAAGATAGCCCGTTACCCGAGAAATTCGCTTCTCATTCTCCTGTCCCGCCTGTGGAAAACCTGGCCCTCCGGACAGGCACTTT
>WNFO01002659.1_pt1 | contig 16112 bp, 17 predicted proteins | sample 5400251 | NCBI WGS metagenome assembly WNFO01 (sample SAMN13153354, study PRJNA577476) | soil metagenome | isolation source: 100 cm saprolite under Madrone tree | place: USA:California | collected 2016-06-14 | reverse complement strand
CGCAGCGCCGCGAGCCGCCGTCGCCATCGGCGCGCCCGCACGTGCGCCGCCGCCGGCGACGACGCGGAGAGTGTCCCGGCGGCGACCGGCGTGCTCATGGCTCAGGCCCGGATGCGCGGATCGAGCAGCATGTAGGCGAGATCGCCCAGGATGTTGGTGACGACAGCCAGAAAGACCGCGACCAGCGCGCCCGCCTCGATCAGCGCGATGTCCTTGAAGAGCGCCGCCTCGAGCATCATGCGGCCGAAGCCGGGATAGGCGAACACGGTCTCGACGACCACAACCCCGGCGATCAGGTAGTTGATCTGCAGCATGATGACGGTGACCGGCGTGAGCATCGCGTTCCGCAGCGCGTGGCGAAAGATCACGGAGCGGAACGGGAGACCCTTGAGCACCGCGGTGCGGATGTACGGGCGCTGCATCACCTCGACCATCGACGCGCGAATCATGCTGACGACGTAGCCCGAGTCGAACAGCACGATGACGGCCACCGGCAGCACGAGCTGCGCCGCCACCGACCAGCCGCCGCCCGCGACCAGGGTGGCCGTTCCGGGCAGCCAGCCCAGCCCCACGACGAACACACTGGCCAGGAAGACGCCGAGCGCGAACTCGGGGATCGACGCGATCACCGTGCTGAACATCAGGATGACGCGGTCGAGCCGCGAGGCCTCACGCATGCCGGCCACGACGCCGAGCAAGGTCGACAGCGGCACGATGCACGCGAACGCGAGCGCAGCCAGGAGCGCCGTGTTCGCGAGGTGCTTGAAGATCACGTCCTTGACCGGCAGCTTGAAGCGCGTGGAGTAGCCGAGATCACCGGAGGCCAGCGCGGCCAGGTAGTCGACGTAGCGCACGAGCACCGGGCGGTCGAGGCCCATCTGCTTGGTCAGCAGATCCACTTGCTCCTGCGTCGCGTACGCACCGAGGACCTTGCGCGCCACCGCGCCCGGCGAAAACTCGTTGAGCGTGAAGACCAGGAAGGAGACGGCGAGCAGGGTCAGCAGCAGGAACAGCAGGTGCTTGACGATGAACCGCTTCATTGCGCCGCCGGCGGTTTAACCGGAGGCGGCGGGCGATCGATAGTTGCGGCGGGCGTAGTCCAGATAGTCCTGACGCAGACGCTTGTCGGTGCCGAAGAGGATGTGCTTGGACATGTCGGGCGAGTAGCGGCTGGCGGCCGGGCGGCGCCCGAGCGCCTCGGCCAGGCTGCGGACGTGATGCGGGCCGGCGCCGCAGCAGACGCCGAGATACCGCGCGCCGAGCGCGAGCGCCTCCTTGCCGAACTCGCCGATCTCGTAGCGGTTGGAACGTCGGCTCGGCCTGAGTCGTTCGATACGGTACCGGCAGCGCCGCGACGTGGCAGGTGACCGCCGCGCGGATCTCGCGCAGCAGCGGCAAGGTCGTCGCCGGCCCCCGCGCGCAGTTCATCCCGACCACGTCGGCGCCGGCGTCCTGAAGCCGACGGCACGTCTCGGCCGCCGTCCACCCCTCGCGCATGCGGCCTTCGCGCGGGACCGACAGCGTGATCACCGCCGGTTTGCCGGCGCGCTTGATCGCCTCGAGCGCCAGGAGGGCCTCGCTGCCGAACGAGTACGTCTCGCCCACGATGAAATCGACGCCGGCGTCGACCGCCCAGCCGATCTGCTCGTCGAAGATTCGCCGCGCCTGTTTATGCGATTGGGCGTCGTCGGTCGCATAGATGCTCGTGTTGCAGATGTCGCCGGCCAGCAGAGTGCCGGTCGAGCGCGCGACCTTCTTCGCGATCGCCAGCGCCGCCCGGTTGATCCTCGCGAGGTCTTTCTCGCGCCCGACGATCTTGAGCTTGGCGCGGTGCGCGTAGTAGGTGAAGGCCTCGACGACATCCGAGCCCGCGTGGACGAAATCGCGATGAAGGCCTTCGACCAGCTGCGGGTGCTCGAGAATGACCTCGGGGACGTAGGCGCCGGCCTGCAGGTAGCCGCGGCGCTCGAACTCGAACAGATAGCCTTCGGCGCAGATGACCGGGCCGGCGGCCAGCCGCTCCAGGAGTCCGAGGGATTTTCGAGGTACCTTCTTGGGCGCGTTCTTAGCCGGCATGACCGGGACTATACACGAGTGGTTGAATCCGGCGCGATCCCGTTGAGTGTCGCGTGAGTGACGAGATCGCCGCGCCAGAGGTAAATCGCCAGCAGAGGCGAGGCGCCGGCGCGCGTGGCGTGGCGCTCGTCCGGCGCGTGATGGATCAGCGCGCCGGGCGGCTCCTGCCGCCAGGGCCCGTCGCCGCGCCACCATTCGCCGCCTTGTGTCAGCGTGTAGTAGATCTCGACGGCGGGATGCGCGTGGAGCGGATAGTGCGCGCGCGGCCCCAGCAGGAGCACGCCGAGCGCGAGTCGTGGATCGACGACGAGCGCGGGCGGGCCGTCGACGGGTCCCGCGATGACGGCGTAGCCATAGTTGGCGAGGAATGTCGCGTCCGGCGGCTGGTGACGATAGTTCGGATTCTGAGCCCACGAGAGCGATGGGCCGAGCGTCTCGAGCGCCGCGACGAGGGAGCGCGGGACATCGCTCGCCCCCCGGAGACTCGCCTCCCAGAACCGACACACGGTCAGCTGCTCGGCGCTGGCATCGCCCGCCGGCGCCGGTGATCTCGGGTCGATCGAGCGCAGGAGCCGCGCGAATTCCCGCAAGCTCGCCGTCAGATCCATGTCGGCGGCCTTCATCGCGGCATCGCGCAGCTCGCCGTCGAGCGCGGTGAGCAAGCTCTCGAGCGCCGCGCGTCGCGCGACGGGATCAGGATGCGCTATGCTGCCGTCCATGCCGCCTCGGCCACGCGTCCACCAGCTCTCAGTGCCCAACCTGAGCGAGATCGACTTCGGCAAGCTCCGCGCCGGTCGGCTCGCGCGGCTGCAGACGATGCTCAAGCGGCACGACTTTCCGGTCGCGCTCCTCTATAACACGGCCAATATCCGCTACGCGACCGGCGTGGACGTCATGGCCGTGTGGACGGCGGGCACGTTCGCCCGCTATTGCCTCGTTCCGGCCGAGGGCGCGCCGATCCTGTTCGAGTACAAGGGCTCGATTCACGTCTCCCAGAAGGTCGTGCGTGACGTGCGGCCGGCCTACACCTGGCAGTACGGCGGCACCGCCGCGCGCGACAAGGCCCGCGAGTGGGCCCGCTCGATCAGGTCGACCTTGCGCGAGCTCGGGCTCGAGCGCGAGCGCCTCGCCGTCGACAAGGTCGACGCGGCGGGATTTCTGGCGCTCCAGGAAGAAGGCATCGCGATCACCGACGTCGGCGCTGCCACGGTCGATGCGCGCGAGGTCAAGACCGCCGAAGAGGTCGCGCTGTTCGCGATCAATGGCGGCATCGGCGACGCCATGCTCGCCGAGTTCGAGGCGGCGATCCGCCCGGGCATCCGCGAATACGAGCTCTGGGCGGTGCTGAGCGACGCGCTGCTGCGCCGTCACGGCGAGGGATTGTTCACGCGGCTGGTGGCGTCGGGCACTAACACCAATCCATGGCTGACCGAGGCGCACGACAAGATCGTGATGCCCGGCGACCTCGTGGGCGTCGACACCGACGCGAACGGCTACGAGGGCTACGTGATCGACGTGTCGCGCACGTTTCTGTGCGGCGATTCGCCGTCACCCGAGCAGACGGAGGCGTACCGGGTCGCGTACGACTGCGTCATGGGCATGTTCGATCTCGTGCGGCCCGGGTTGACCTTCCAGGAGTTCGCGGCCAAGGCGCCGCGTCTGCCCGCGGCGTACGCGGCGCAGCGCTACCCGACGATGGTTCATCAGGCGGGCCTCGAGGACGAGGGACCCGGCATCCCCTACCCCGACGACGACCGCGGCCCGCGCCGCATCATGCCCGAGCGCGAGCTCAAGGAGAACATGGTGCTGTGCCTGGAGTGCTACGCGGGCAAGCCCGGCGCGCCGTTCGGAGTCAAGCTCGAAGACCAGGTGCTGGTCACCGCTGACGGTGCGCGCCTCATCTGCACCTACCCCTTCGACGCAAAGCTGCTCGACTGATCGCCTGCTGATTCGTTTCTAATCGTCGCGGGTCCACCCGCGGCGTCGTGCGCCGTGAAATCACTGACGCGGGCGGTAGCCTCCGTCCCGGATCGCGATCGCCACGTCCCGCCAGTACGCATGCTCGGGGCTATCCGGGGAATGGGCATCGGCATTCGCCTGCGCGGTTCGCCAGGCCGGGTCCTGGCCGAACTGCGAGACGAGAAATCCGGCCATGACCTGTGCCATGTCCAGCTGAGGGCCGGTCCACGATCTGTCAGCCGGCCGCGACGAGTCTGCTGCGCGCGTCGGCGCCACCGGAATCGGTTGCGACGACGTCGAGCTCGGCACCAGGCCCCTCGTCAATGCCGGAGAACCGGTCGTGGCGTGTGGCAACTCGAACCCGTGGGGACGGTCGGACCGAGGCTGCGTCGAAGAGCTCTCCCGCCAGGCAGCGATGATCCTCTGCCAGCCCGGGCTCGCGATGACGATGCCGGAGATGACGGCGATGCCGGTAGCGATGACGCCGATCGCGGCTGCAATCTCGCGTCGGCTGGTCGAAGGGCGCATCCGGCGGGGGCGACCGACGACATAGGAGCCGATGACTGAACCACACTCATCGCAGAATCTGGTGCCGGAGCGGTTCTCGTGTTGGCACTGAGGACACTCCATGCAGCGCCTCCCCCGTGTCGCCGGGTCTGCGGTACGAAGAGGCGCCAACTCTAGCTCCTCGCGAGGAGATGGACAACCCTATCGGACTACCGGCAGGAGGCGGGTCGTCAGGGCTTCTGCGCTTTGGTCGGGGTCGACCACGCCGAGCGGATCTGCTGTCGGCTCAGGCCGATCTCCCGACCCGGGAGGAGCACCCGACACTCGACGGCCCTTATCATGCCTTCGGAGATCTTCGGCGGCACCACGTAGGTCGCGACGATCTTGTCTCCGACGCTGTTCGAGCGCGTCAGCATGATCGTCCGTCGATTGCCATCGCAGGTGATGTCCGCGCTCGGATAGACGGGTCCGCCTCGCTCCGTCAGCTGAAGGTAGCGCTGACTCCCCTTCGCGTCGACGCCCAGGACGACACGCGGACCGACGCTCTGCGCCGCGCCCGCTCCGAACGCATCAGAAGAGACTATGTGCGCGACGCTGAGCACGAGAAGAACGACGAGACCTTTCATGGTGAGCTCCCGGAGGCATGCCGATAGACAAACTATCGTTCTATTCAATGTAGCCGAGGACGACGAGGCCAGGCCTATTTTCTCGAAGTCATCGGACCATTGATGAGGCAATCCCCATCAAAAGGCCTAGAAGCCCGCGCCAACATGCGTCGGATTCATGGTCCTCAGTGGACCAATGTCCAATGGCCGATGACGGCATGGGGCCGTAGCGTACGCCTCGTCGAGAATCGATCGGCCAGGAGGACATCATGCGCTCGCAGCTTCGACTCGCTGGACTTCTCGTTCCGGTGCTCGCGCTCGTCTTGGTGGGCGCGTGCGCCCGGCGTCCCGACCTCAGGGTCGCCGCCGCTCCCGCGCCAGCTCCGTCACCGGCGCCTCAGGCCAGCCCGCCCGCTCCACCGCCACCCGCGGCGGCCGCGCCCGCCCCGGCGCCCCCGGCTGCCGCGGCTCCGGCGCCGCCACCGGCCGCGCCCAAGGAATTCGCACCGAACGCGGCGCTGCGCCCGATCCACTTCGACTTCGACAAGTCGAACATCCGCCCGGGTGACGAGCACATCCTCGATGCGAATGCCGGGTGGCTGCGCGACAACCGGAGCCAGCTCCTCCTCATCGAGGGCCACGCCGACGATCGTGGGACGAGCGACTACAACCTCGCTCTCGGTGAACGCCGGGCCACGAGCACCAGGAGCTTTCTGGTGTCGCGCGGCGTCGGCTCCGATCGCATCACGATCGTGTCCTACGGCGAGGAGAAGCCTCTCTGCACGGCAGAGACGGAGGCGTGCTGGGCCCAGAATCGACGCGCGATGTTCTTGACCAAGGAACGCTGAGCCGAGGGCGTCCCGACACCATCGGTCGTGCAGGGCGAGCCGCCTCAGTTCGCTCGCCGACGGGCCGGCGGCCCAACCCACGGGACGGACTCGCGCAGGAGGGCGTCCGGTCCCACGAGCGCCGGGGTCTGCTCGTACTTGAGCGCGTGGAGTCGCTCCGTGGTCATTCGCACCAGCGTTCGAAAGCTCGGATTGCGGCCGGCCTGGCGCGACCGTCGGAGCTCCTTGGCGAGGCTGTAGGTGAACGCGCCGTAGGAGGTCGCGCCGTCCCGGTACTCGTACGACAGCTCTTGCTCCTGGCAGGCCTCGATGATGATCGGCAGGTAGGGACCTTTGTGCCCCAGTGCCCGGCACTCCCGGTCATAGACCCGATTCGGCAGCCCGCGCAGCGCGACGGCGCGGCCGATGCGGTAGGTCGCCCCCGTCTTGCCGAGATACTTCGTCCCGACCCGTGACTGGGCGAGCGAGCGATTCGGCGACGGGAGCGGCCGTTCTTCCCACATCTCGAGCCCCAGGTTCCATCGGAGCGCGCGATGCCGGATGTCATCGGGCGGATCGATGCCGCGAGGACGGAGGCCGCCCTCTCGCGTGAGCCCGCCGGAGTGGCAACAATCGAAGATCGCCGCGAAGTGGCTCTCGTACGGCAGCTGGCTGTAGAACGCCACGAACTGCTTGTCGGTGATAGCGTGCTCGGGACTCCAGTCGAAGTCGTAGGGAACGAGGCATTCGTTCAGATGGTCGATCTCCTGACGGCCGCCGTAGGCGGGAATCTGGGCGCCGTGGCCCGAATAGAAGAGTACGCGCTCGTTACCGTCCGCCACGTCGTCGAGAAGCCAATGGAAGCGCTCCAGGATGTTGGCGGTGGTGGCCCGCTCGTCGAGCACCACGCGAATGTCCTCGGGCTGGAATCCGCACTCCTGCAGCACCGCGCTCATCAAGAACACGTCGTTCACGCAGCCCTCGAGCCGGTTCGCGGGGTTCGGGTATGCATTGATCCCGACGAGCAGCGCGCGCCGCCCGGGCCGCGGGCTCAGCGCCCGGCTGGTCCGCACGTCGCGGGTCACCGTGCGGGCTGGGCGCGCCCCCGACAGGTCGAGCCACACGCGGTTCTGAGTGCTCGCGTGGTTGAAGTACCAGACCGGATCGTGGTTGAGGAGATCGTTCGGCTTGTCGAACTTGGCCTGGATCTCGACGAAGTTCTGGGCCTGGACGCGGAGCTCGGCGGTGAAGACGTGATCGTCCGGGTTGTAGAGGTGATACCAAATCCGTGCGTGCTCGAGCGGCTCGATGCGTCCGGCGAAGCAATCTCGCACGAACGGGTTGCCGATCTGGGACCCCAAGGTCACGAAGGTCCGATCGGTCAGGGCGCGCGGGCTCCGCTGGAAGGCGTCATAGCAGACGAGCGAGCCCAGGCTGTGCGCGCACACGACGTCGGGCCGCCTGGTCGCGACGGCGTCGAGCACTCGAGTCCGGAGCCGCTCGCGAAGACGCTCCTCGGTCGCCCACTGCGCGATCATTCCGGCGGTCCAGCGGAGCTGATCGGGCAGGTCGAAAAGCCCGCGGCTGCCGGGCAGAAGATCACCGATCCCGTGGACGATCCCGCTCGCCGCGAGCTTGGCGACGGCCGCGGCGTACGTTCTCGCGTCGAGCGGCGCATGATCGAACTCGTCGTCGTACGTGAGGAAGTCGAAGTCCACCTGAAGGCCCGGCGCCCAGCGCTGGAGATCGGCGGTGATCGCGTCGCGCCAGGCCGGGATCAACCCGGGGTCGACGTCACCGTGACCGATACCGTGGACGCACAGGATCGCTAGACGATCAGGCATGGCTCGTCTCCTCAATCGCGCCTCGCGGAATTTCTAGCCGCGTCGGCTCACGCTCCGGGTGTAGGCATCGACGAAGGCGGACCATCCGCCCCGCTTCGCGAAATCCAGCGCCCGGTACAGGCGAGACACCGTCTTCTTGGGGAAGTAGATGGAGATGCCGTGCGAATGGGCGACGTTCTTTCCCTTGGCCCCTGTCGCGATGACGACCTTGCCGAGGGCGGCGCGAACCGCTCCGCACGCTTTCGTCAGGCCGGGATCGCCGACGCGCCGGACGAGGAGCTCGCAGAGATCGGCGAGATCGCAGTACTGATCGTAGGGCGCGGTGTACTCCTGGACCTGGGACCGGACGGCCATGACCGCACCGCGGACGTCGCCAGCCCCGAGGAGCGGCGTGAGCACGCGGCCGAGCCCGTTGGCCGCGTCGGCCAGAGCGCCGATCCCCGCGAGATTCGCGGCGGCCAGGGTCACGCCGTCGCGTGGCTCGTACGAGGCCATGTATCGGTTCACCATCGTCTTGGCGAGCTCCGGCGGAGTCATCGAGGGTCGGCTCGCGAGGGCTTTCAGGATCGCGTCGTACGGCCAACCGTCGCCGGGCTCTTCCTCCTCGGAGGCGCAGGTCAGGCCGACCGAGTTTCGGATCTGATAGGCGACCTCGACCATGCTCATCAGGCATGCGTCGAAGCCGAGAATGTCGATCTTGCGCCCGAGACGGCGGCGGACAGCATCGAGCACACGCTCGAGCTCGATGTTGTCGAGGAAGTCCTTGGCCTGGTCGTCGAACGCGATCGCGCGCGAGGACGCCATGGAGGCCACCGTGGGCTGGAATAGCGAGCGACTCGCTCGCTTGACCGCCGCGCGCACGGTGCCCATTCGCACCGGCGTCCGGGCGGCAGCCGCGCGTGCCGCCGCGATCACGCGGCCCTTTCGGGTCACGGGAGGCGCCGCTCCGCTGAAGTAGCCGTCCTGGTAGAGGTTCGAATCGTCCCAGCCGGAGCCGTGGTTCCAGATCACCAGCATGTAGTGCGCGGCCGGATGCGTCGTGACGGTCCACGTGACGAAATCGAGCAAAACGGCAGGGTCACCAGTGTTGGTCTCGCCGAGCGCGGTCACGAGATCCTCGGCCAGCGTCGTCCCTTTGCGGAGCACATAGCGGTTGGTCACGCGCTTGGAGCCGGACCGATCGAACTGGGCGACGATCGAAACCTGGTCCGTGGAGCCGACCGCCTTCATCTCCTGGAGGTCGGCGACGCCGGCGCTGTCCAGATTGTTGTCGCCGGCCAGGTAGACCATGATGGTCCATCGCTTCGGCTTCGAGCGCGCTGTCCGTGCCATCCGCACCTCCGCGTCGACTGAGATTCAGCCGACAGGTTCAAGCCGGTCAAGAGAGAAGCATCTGCACCGCGTGGTTTGCGGCAGAGCCGTCCCATTCTTCAGCAGCTTTGTCTATTGACCCGCCCACACGGCTGCGCGACCTTCGCGGAGACACGCGCAGGATAGAAGAATGGCCGATGGGACGTCGGCATCCTCGTCCCTGAAATCGAATATTCTGAGGGCGACGGGGATGACGAAGGGGCCGTAGGGGACGGTCCCGTCTACCGAGCTCGCGCCGATGAGAGCTCAGTTCCGCTTGAGCTGTACCTCTTCGAGCGGCGCCGACCACGGGTAGGGATTGATCAGCATCAACGCGGGCTCCTCGACTCGTGGGCCCACGCCGCTCGGCCAGACGTAGTCCCAGATCGGCCCGAACCTCACGCGCTCGTGGACGAGCTGCTGGATCTGGTGCAGCAGCGCCTCGCGCTTGCGGCGATCGGTGACGAGAGCCTGCTCCTTGTACAGCGCGTCGATATCGGGGTAGCCGCCGTAGGCGTAGGTCCCGGTGCTCGGGACGTGCTCGGACATGCGAGAGGCGGCATTGCCGTAGGCCGCGGTGGCGCAGACACAGAGCCCCCGCAGTTTCTTCGCCTGTAACGCCGAGGTGTACGCGGCGCGCTCCATCGGCCGCATCTTGAGCTTGATCCCGACCGCTCCCAGATACCCCAGGATGGATTCGCCCATCGAGAAATACGGTGGAAGCTGATGGAGCTCCCCGCCGTCGAAGCCCTTGGGATAGCCGGCTTCAGCCAAGAGCTGCCTGGCCTTCCCTGGATCGTAGGGGTACGGCTCGATGGGCAACGCGAACTCGAAGTTGCGCGGGACGATGCTGCCCGCCGGCTTGGATGCGCTGAGCGTTTCCGCCTCGCTCAGCGCCCAGCGATCGATGGCGTAGTTCGCGGCGAGCCGCACGCGCCGGTCGGCCCAGGGCGACTTGGGATCCCATTGATCGAGGAAGTCCAGGAAGAACGCCGCGATCCCCCCGGAGAAGGCCAGCCTCATCGTCGGATCCCGCTTCACTTCCTGGGCCTGCGGAGCGTCGAGCAAGTAGGCGACGTCGACCTCGCCCCGCTTCAACATCGCCGCCCGCGTGATCGAATCCGGGACACTCTTGAACACGAGTCGCTTCACCGACGGTACTTTGCGCCAGTACCCCTCGAACGCTTCCATGACCAGCTCGATGCCCGGCGCGTGGCTCACGAACCTGTAGGGTCCGAGCCCGACCGGCTGCTTCTTGAAGCCGTCGTCACCCACTCGCTCGACGTACTTCTTCGGCACCACCCAGCTCGCGCCGCTGACGAGCGTTCCATAGAACGTCATGAAGTCGGGCCAGGCCTCGTGCAAATGAAAGCGCACCCGGTGCGGATCGACGACCGTGACCTCCCGCACCTTGTCGTGCAGGATCTTCGATCCCTTGGCGCGGTGGAAGCTGAACTTCACGTCCTCGGCGGTGAACGCATCGCCGTTGTGGAACTTGAGTCCCTCGCGGAGCTTGAACTCGTAGATCCTCTGATCCGCGCTCACCGTCCAGGACTCGGCGAGGCTGGGCGCCATGAGATTGCCGGGCATGGGCTTCACGAGCGCGTCGTGGATCGCGTAGAGCACCCAGAACGCGGTGAGCCCCTGGAATTCCCCGGGATCGAACCACAGGGGCGAGAGCGTCACGTACAACGCCCAGCGCATCTCCCCTTCCGGCTTCGGCTGAGAGGCGGGCCTGGATTGGGCGGATGCTTCTCCGAACGGCACGATCGTGAGGAGGCTGCACAGGGCGACGACTCCGGCCACCACGGACCATTGCGGGAGTCTCCTCACCAGGGTCATCTCCGCCTCCACACCCAGAGGGCGACTCGGTCAGGCCAGTGCGCGGACCATAGCCCCGCCGTGGAGCCCAGTCAATGACCGGGGCAGTCGCCCTTCACCGATCGCCGCGGCGGACCTCGATCAGCGACACGCTGGGCAGCGGTAGCGCGAGCCGCAAGGTCAGCGTTCCATCCCGCACCGACGCGGTCTGATCGGGCTCGAGCCGCTCGAGCCCTTGACGCTCCTCGACGGCGGAGAGCTCTCTCGGCGAAGGGTCCTGAGGGGCGCCCAGCGCCCGCCACACCGTGTGGCTGTTGCTGTGCGCCGCGTCGATACGGGTTGCGCTCGATGATCGCCACCGCGCTCTGCTGCGGCCCGCGCATCCTGATCGCTGACGAGCCGACCACGGCGCTCGACGTCACCACCGGGAAGCGCCATCTCAAGACCATCGGCGCGTTCGCCGAGCAACCGTATTTCGTGCGCTCGCACTACATCTTCAACAAGTCGTAAGCACACGGGGGCCCTCGCCGGGCCCCCCGTTCAGAAGGCGCGCGTCGTCAGACGCCGTAGAACGCGTAAAATTCCTGCACCGGAGCCTCGACCGTCAGCACCTGCAACGGAAAGCATCGATCCAGGCCCTCCAGGCTCGACTGGCGCCCAAGACGATCGAGAAGCTGGCGCGCCATCTCCTCCTTGACCTCACCGTGCCGGTTTGCGAATTGGCCCCACAAAGGCATGTGCCGAAATCGGTCGTGCAGCACGCGAGCGGTTGCTAGATACGCCTTCGGGAACAGACGACGATACGCCTCGAGGTTGTAGAGCCATGACGCTCCAACCACGCTGGGAGACCCTCGCTCGGCGCGTTTGACGTGCGCAAAGAGCGCGGTCAGGTCCGCGAGTCGCTGGCTCCGACGGCTGCTTCCGAGCGAGGAGCACTCGTCCGTTTGGGCGTTCTCGAAGTGAAGGCGAATGCGGTCATCGCGCAGCCGCGAGTACGAGAAACAGCCAAGAGTCGCGATCACCGGGGGCGAAGCCAGACCGTGTGGTTGCTTCATGTAGAAGCGATACGTCCAGTCGCGGCCGTCGTCCGCGTCGCGCAACCCAGCCAGATATTCCTGCCACCTCGGGTGCGCTCGGTCAAAGTCACGCCCCAGGCCAAATCGAATATAGAAATTGGTGTAGCCGAGCAACGCATCGGCGAGAGGCAGCCGAGATAGGACCGAGACCGTCTGGGCGAACTGGAACTGCAGGTCGAAGAATGCCTTGCCGTAGATCAGGCGCGTCCCCAGAGCTGTCGGGTGGCGAGACGGGCGCCCTCCGCCATCGCGGCGAACTTCAGCCACGCCACGCTCGCATGGGTGTCGTTGAACCGCGCCGCGGAGGCGGCAAATCCACAGTCGGCGCCGGCGATCACGTTCTCGCGCCCGACGATTCTGGCGTACCGGACGATCCGCTCGGCGATCAGCGCGGGGTGCTCGATGAGATTGGTGGTGTGGCTGATGACCCCGGGAATCAGGATCTTCCCGTCGGCCGGCCGGAACTCTTCGAAGACGTGATACTCGTGCTCGTGCCGCGGGTTGGCCGCCTCGAAGGAGTAGGCGCCGGTATTGATCTTGTAGATGATGTCGACGATGTCCTTCAATTCCATGTCGTAGATCCGCGGGCCGACGTCGATGCTGTAGCACGTGTGGAAGCGAGCCTTCTCGGGTGGAATGTCGCGCAGCGAGTAGTTGATCGCTTCCACGCGCCGGGCCGCCCACTTCCGGCAGTCGGCGATGCTGAGGTCCGGGTTCATCATGTACTGGGTGACGAGGCGCGGGTCGTCGATCTGCAGCACGAAGCCCGCGTCGACGATGGCCCGGTACTCCTCGCGGAGCGCGTCGGCGAGAGCCTGCTCGTACTCTTCGTCGGTGCGGTAGTGCTCGTTCTTGAGGGTGGCGAAGAGGTACGAGGGCGCGATGGCCGGCATGAACACGTCTTCGTGGGCCAGGCCCTTCAGCGCGTCCTTGATGCGCGCGATGTCCGCCTGCACCGCGGCGTGCCCCTTGTAGCGCACGGGTCCGACACAGACGTCGACCCCGTACCGGCGGTCGCCACCGCGGCCGCCCGCCCATTCGGCGATGCGCTCCGACCATGCGTAGTAGTCAGGAAATGCCCGGTAGTCCCGGCTCGCGATTCTCGGGTTCCCTTCCTGGCCCGACGGCACCGGCTTGCGAGCGAAGCCGTCGAAGCGTTCGACGATGTAGCCGAAGAAGCTCGCCTTGCCCTGCTCGCCGTCGGTGACGATGTCGACGCCCGCCTCGACCTGCTTACGGACGACGTCCGCCACCGCGTCGCGGACCAGCTTCGCATAGGCGTCCCGGTCGTACGGCTGGCCCCGTTCCATCGATCGAAGAATCGGGATGAGGGGCTCCGGCCGAGCCAGGCTGCCGACGTGCGTGCTCAAGATCCGCTCCGTGCTCCGCTTCATCGCGCTCTCCTCGAGTACATGTCGGACATCAGCGCCGCGAGCCTCCGGACGTGACCACGACCGTGATCGGCCGAGCGCCGGGCGTTCGGACGCCGAGGAAGCCTTCATTGTCCATCCACCAGCCCGGCCGACCCACGTCGGCGGTGGTGTCCTGGAGCTCGCCCGCTCCCTCCACGGCGACCCCCGCCGGCCGCTCCAGTCGCAGCCTGAGCAGATAGCGCCGGGTCGTGGGCACCACGGAGGGGTCGCCCGTCGGCGCCCCGATGCGAACAGTGGTGCGCCCGCGCTCCGCTGCGCAGACGATCGGCGTCAGCGCGTGGGCACCGCGCCGGTACGCGTTCGAGCGGCCGTCGTCCTCGTACAGCTCGAAGCGCGAGGTGCCGTGCGGATAGATTTGTACGATCAGCTCGTCCATCGGGCGCTCGCCGGTGTGCTGCACGATCGGGCCGGCCATTCCGCCGTCGGCCGGTTCCCGTAGCAGCCACGCGCCGCCGGCATCGGCGAATGTCAAGCGCAACGGACTGGTCTCGACCTCGAGCCGCAAATCGCTGGTCGCCAGCCTGACGGGCTCACCCTCGGCGACTTCGAACACCGTCGGGGGCCAGGCTCGAGCGCCGACGAACGAAGCGTCATGCGGCCGATTCGCTCTCTGGTTTGCAATGTGGTCTGCGCCGACGCCTACGCGCACGATACGGGGGGTGCAGACGGTGATCGTCGCCGGTCCGGTCGGGCCTGTGAAATGCCGGCTCGCGTCCCGACGCTGAGAGCGTGACGCGTCGCTCACCGAAGGTTGCCTTGCCGCCGGCGATCGGGGAGCGCGCGTCGAAACATCTGGCGCTTGTCTAGCAGGCAAATCGCCGAGACGTCAAGCGGCTCGCGGCGTGCCGACAACACGACGAGCGCCGAGAAGACTCGACGCTCGTCTGCCCCAGGTCGCGGGTTACTTCTTGTCCTTGATCGCCGCTTTGACCTTCGCCGCGATCTCAGGTGGGATCGAGGTCATCTTGTGTGCCGTCTTGGCGTGCTCCGCGCCTCTGGCCATCACCTCGGCTTCGTCCTTGCCTTCGATGACCGCACTACAGCCTGGCATCAAGTCACCGCACCGAAGCACCTTTGCCATCGCGAACTCCTTTCGTCCTTGCCGCTGATCGCGGCTTGGCACACCGGCCTTCGTCGCCACGGTCCCTTCGCGTGACGACGAGGTCTACAGCTCGAGTGTCCGCGTCGCCTCGGGCGCCGTCAAGCCGAACGACTTTTTCAGCCCCAGATCGCCTTGAGCTGATCGACCGACTCGTCCGAGAGCTGGATCGGCGGCAGTGAAACACCGCCCGCCGTCAGCTTGTCTCCGGCGGCGCGGTCTCCCGGCACCTTGCCGAACGTTCGCGCCATCAGGTGCGAGTTGTGAGGCTCGTGCCCGAGCGCGTGCACGAATTCGTGGGCGGCGATCACCTCAGCGTAGCCCGTCCCGGCGTCCCGTACACCCTGCGGCGTATTGATGCTGAGCTTGACCGGCAGGCGCACTTCGGCGCGCACCAGCTTACCCGCGCCGTCCGTCTCAGCGTGGGTCTTCCCGTGCACCAGGGCACCGAGAATCGCCGGGTCGGTCATGACATTGATAGTCGGCCCCGACCCGTTGACCGCGAGAGTGACCTCGATGCCCTTGCGTCTGAACAGCGAGTTGAGATCGGTCACCGCCTGCTTGCAGGCCGTGACCCAGTGTGAGCCGATGCCGCCGAGCTTCACGCCCACTGACACCATGATCGCCCTCCCACAATGCCTTGAAGATCGTGTCGCCCGCCACTCACGACCACAGCACCCGCCGCAGCGCGCCGCGCGTGAGCGGCATACGCTCCACTCGGATACGCGATCCGCTCAGCGCGTCCTCGACCGCCGACGCCACGACCGCCGCGACCGGGAGCGAGCCCGATTCGCCGACGCCTTTGGCGCCGAGCGGGTTCAAGGGGGACGGCGTCTCGAGGTGGTCGATCTCGACCGGCGGAATATCGTCGCTTCGCGGGAGCGCGTAGTCCATGAACGTGGCGCCGAGCGGCTGACCGGCGGCGTCGTACTGGATCTCCTCGAGCAGCGCGCTGCCGATGCCGAGGGCCACCCCGCCGTGGATCTGACCCTCCACGATCGTGGGATTGATCAGCCGTCCGCTGTCGTGGCTCACCCAGTAGCCGAGCACACGCACCCGCGCCGCCTCTCGATCGACCTCGACGAGCGCGACGTGGGCGCCGCTCGAGTAGGCGATGTCGGGCGGCTGGAAGAAATGCGTCGCCTCGAGCCCGGGCGCCACACCCTGCGCCGCCGAGGCTACCGCCGCCACCGACGCCAGGCGGCCGAGCTCGATCCGTCGCTCCGGACGGGCGCGCTCGGCGAAGCTTTTGCCGTGCTGCTGGATCTCGTCCTCCGCGACACCGAGGGCGTTGGCCGCCAGGCGCACCGCCTTGGCATGTAGCTCGCGCGCGGCCAGCGCGACGGCGCTCCCGCCGACGACCGCGGCGCGACTGGCGAACGTGCCGATGCCCTGGCTGATCCCGAGCGTGTCCCCGCCGACAACCGAGACGTCCTCCGGCGTGACGCCGAGCTCGCCGGCGGCCACCTGAGCGAGCGTCGTTTCCAGCCCCTGCCCCTGCGACGGCACGCCGGT
>WNFO01006058.1_pt1 | contig 16114 bp, 16 predicted proteins | sample 5400251 | NCBI WGS metagenome assembly WNFO01 (sample SAMN13153354, study PRJNA577476) | soil metagenome | isolation source: 100 cm saprolite under Madrone tree | place: USA:California | collected 2016-06-14 | reverse complement strand
ATCAACAGCCCGAAATTGGAGAGCAGGCTCGCTAGCCAAATACGCCGGAATACCGAATGCCGCAGCGGCGCCGTGACGCTGTCGGCGGCAAACATCTTGCGTTTCGGCTGGTCCGTCATCGTCCGTTCCGTATGAGCCGTCATGGTCGGCCTTTGATTCCCTGCGATCTCAAGTGATGCCCGTGAAAGTCCTTGGCTGTCCAGTGGTTAGGCCGCTATCAGCGGTCATACAGCGCGGCTAAAATGCCGAAAATGCAGGGAGGTCGAAAATGAGCATATCGCGACGGACGATCCTGAAAGGTGCCACGATACTTCCCGTGCTGGCCGACAGCTTTGGGCTCCGCGCTGCTGCGCAAACCAGCTCGGCGGATCCCGGAACGACGGAAATTCCGCCGGTTCTGTTCGTGCACGGCAATGGCGACCATGCGGCGCTGTGGATCACCACCGTATGGCGGATGGAATCAAACGGGGTTCCGCGCGACCGGATGTTTGCGATCAATTTCACCGATCCGCTGGCCCGAACCGATGATTCGGTACCGCAGCCAAACCGGTCATCGACCGAAGACGCGCGCCGCGAACTTGGCGAGGCCATCAAGGAACTGAAACGCCGCACCGGGGCGTCGCGCGTTGCACTGGTCGGCAATTCGCGCGGCGGCAATCCGATTCGCAGTTATATCAAGGGCGGCGGGGCTGCGGATGTCAGCCACGCCGTACTGTGCGGTGTTCCCAACCACGGCGTCTATGATTGGGACGATGGTCTCGGTGGCGAGTTCAACGGCCGTGGCCCGTTTTTGCGCGGGCTCAACCAGGGCGAGAGCGAAGTGACGCCGGGCACCTCGTTCCTGACATTGCGCAGCGACGGTCTCGACAAATATGCCCAAGCAGATGGCCGCTTCGTCGGCAAGCCGGGCACACCGACCGGGATCACCGCGGAAGGTCCCGCGCTGAAGGGCGCAACCAATCTCGTGCTCGGCGCCGTCGACCATCGCGAGACGGCGTTTTCTCCACGCGCATTCCGCGAGATCTATAAATTCATCGCCGGCCGCGAACCGGACCGGATCGAAATTACACCGGAAGCGCAGGTCAAACTCAGCGGCCTCGTGACGGGAACGCCGGGCGGCGTTCAGACCAATCGTCCGGTCGCGGGTGCGTCGGTCGAGATTTATCGCGTATCGCCCGACACCGCAGAACGCACCGGCGGCGCGATCCATGCCTCGCAATCCGCCGAGGATGGACGCTGGGGGCCGGCCGAGGTCGATCCATCCTGGTGTCTGGAGATCGTGCTCACATCCGCCGGTTCGACCACCACGCATTTCTACCGCTCGCATTTTGGCTTGCCCCGCGATGTCGTGCTGTTCGACGGCAAGGAGCCGTCGGATGTGAAGCCGGGCGTACCGACCGACTCGGTCAGTACGCTGCGGCTTCCGGCTGCCGACATCGGGCGTCCCGTGGTGGCGCTGTTCAACGCGGAACGGATCGTGGTGCGGGCGCGGCCGGCATCGGAAAACAGAATTACGGTCGCCGAGCTGACTTACTAGCTATCATTTTCCAGTTGTCATTTTTGGGTCAGAGCGCCTTCATGGCGCCCCGGATTTCGGACCTGATATGATTGCGAAGCGTCGCCCGTATCATATCTAGGTTTGAGATCGCGAGGCCGTCAAATGAGCATAGCCGAAGTTCTGGACATGCCCGTCCCGCGTCAGCCGCTGGTGCCCCCGAGCCCGCCGCGCGCGTCTGAAACCATGACCTTCTTCGGGCGGCTGGCGGCGATGCGCGTGAGCGTGCTCGGCATCTGGGGGCAGCGCGCTTACGAAGAAGATATCATCCAGGGTCGCTTCTTCGGGCGCAGCAGTTTCATTCTCAACACACCGGATACGATCAAGCATGTGCTGGTCGACAATTACGAGAACTACACCCGGACTCCGGCGGCCTTCCGGGTGTTGCGCCCGGTGCTTGGCGAGGGGGTGCTGCTCGCCGAGGGCCGTGCCTGGAAGCATCAGCGGCGGACGCTGGCGCCGGCTTTCACGCCGCGCGCCGTCGGGACGCTGGTTCCGCTCATGTTAGCGGCGACCGACGAGACGATCGCGAAGCTGCAGGCGGCTTGCGGCACGCCGGTCGATCTGCGCGAGGCGATGCAGCGGATGACGCTCGAGATTGCCGGACGCACGATGTTTTCCTTCGAGATGAACCGGCACGGCCCGGCGTTGCGCGATTTCGTCATGGAGTATGGCGCGCGGCTGGCGCGGCCGCATGTTCTCGATGTGCTGCTGCCGCAGGGCTGGCCGAGCCCGCAGGATTTCCCCCGCGCCCGCTTCCGCAAGCGATGGACCAGTTTCGTGGCTATGCTGATGGCCGAACGCCGCGCCGCCGGCAAGCACGAAGGCGCGCCGCCGAGCGATCTGTTCGACCTGATGGGTGCCGCGCGCGATCCGGAGACCGGAGACGCCTTCACCGACGAACAACTCGGCGATCAGGTCGCGACGATGATCCTCGCCGGTCATGAGACGACCGCGACCGCGCTGTTCTGGTCGCTCTATCTGCTCGCGCTCGATTCCACGAGCCAGGACCAATTGGCCGCCGAGGTACAGAACGCAACCGTGAACGGCGCGCTCGATGTCGAACGGTTGAAATTTGCCCGCGCGGTGGTCGATGAGACCATGCGGCTCTACCCGCCGGCTTTCTTGATTGCGCGCGCCGCGGCCGGCCGGGACACGATCGCAGGCGGGCCGGTGAAGAAGAAGGATGTCATCCTGATCGCGCCGTGGCTGTTGCATCGGCATGAAAAGCTCTGGCGCGATCCGAACGCGTTCATTCCGGCTCGATTCATGCCGGGTACGCCGCCGCCCGATCGTTTTGCCTATTTGCCGTTCGGCGTCGGGGCGCGGGTCTGCATCGGCGCGCATTTCGCGCTGGTGGAAGCCACATTGGCGCTGGCCAGGATGATCGGCGCGTTCCGGATCGAACTGCTCGATAAAGCGCCGGTGCTTCCCGTCGGCGTGGTGACGACACAGCCCGATCGCTCGCCGATGTTCCGCATCACGCCCCGGTGAGAATGCATCGCTTGGACGCACGCGTAATCTGCTCTAAACTCGCGTCATGAGTGATGCCCAAGCCCAGTTTTCGGTGCTGCAACAGACTGCCGACCCTGCGGTCGCCGATGCGATCCAGCTTCTGATCGAACAGGGCGAGGATCACGAGCTCAACCGGATCAATCTCCTGGATTTTTCGGGGCGAACAGGTCTCGACGAGGAGCGGGTTATCTCCGGCTTCCTCCATGCATCGCGGCTGGGCCTGTTCGATCTGACCTGGAACGTGCTCTGTCCCGGCTGCGGCGGCGTGCTCGACGCCCACTCAACCCTGAAATCGCTGCGTCACGACGATTATCATTGCGGATTATGCGCCTGCGGTTATGAGGCCTCGGTCGACGAGCAGGTCGAGGTCGCCTTCACGGTCAGTCCCCGGGTCAGGCGGATCGCGGCGCATGATCCCAATGCGCTGCCGCTCTGGGAATATTTCAAGCAGATCTTCTGGAGTTCCGGCGTCGATCTCGACAGGGAATCGTTCGCGTCGCTGTCCAACGACGTGGTGTTGGATGCAATCGAACTGCCACCGCATGAAAAGGCAGCGTTGTCGCTGCAGTTGCCGGCGCAATTCATCATCGTGTTCGAGCCGGTGACGCATGCCGCGCAATTCATCGACGTTCAGGGCGAGCCGACCGAGGAATGTCGGGAGCTATCGCTGACCTACAACAAGATTCAGGCGCCGGTCGGAACCGTGACCTTGCGCCCCGGGCCGCTGCGGCTGTCGCTCGACAATCAGACCGATGTTCGCGTGCTGCCGTCGGTGCTTATCGCCGCCGACGCGCTTCATCATCTGATCGGCAAGCGAAAGCCGTTCCTCACCGCCAAGCGGATGCTGACCAACCAGACGTTTCGCGACGTCTACAAGGCCGACAATCTCAACATCGATCAGCGCCTCAAGATTACCTCGCTGACGTTCCTGTTTACCGACCTCAAGGGTTCTACCGCGCTATACGAGCGGGTCGGCGATCTCGTCGCGTTCGATCTGGTCCGCGCGCATTTCCATGCCTTGCTGGAAATCATTGCGTCCGAGAAGGGCGCTGTTGTGAAGACGATCGGCGATGCCGTGATGGCGACATTCGTAAAACCGGAACATGCGCTGGCCGCAGGTCTGCGGATGCGCGCCGCCATGGAGGCGCTCAATGCCGAACGCGGAACCAAGGACCTCGTGGTCAAGATCGGCATCCATGAAGGTCCGTGCCTCGCGGTCATGCTGAACGAGCGGCAGGATTATTTCGGCCAGACCGTCAACATCGCAGCAAGGGTCCAGGGCCTGTCGACCTCGCACGCGATCCACATCACGGGGCCGGTGATCGACGCGCCCGCGGTAGCCGCCATCCTGGACAAGGCGGCGATTACGCCCATTCAAAAGCAGGCGGCGCTGCGCGGCATCGCCGACAAGATCGTGGTTTATGAGATCCCCTGAAATTGCCAAAACTTAACACGGGCTGGAACCGGCATGGATTGCGCGGGTTGAGCTTACGGCCCATATATCGGCCACACCGCCGATGCGGCGGTCGGCTGAACTTACCCCCCATATTCGGTGGATAGATCGATGCTCGACGGACTACGCCAATTCATCGCCGACATTGTGTCTCCCACGGCGCACCAGGATCGGGCCTTTGACGATACCGGACATCGTCTGGCGGCAACGGCTTTGCTGGTTCACGTGATCTCGCTCGACGGCGAGCCATCCGAAATTGAAAAACGCAAACTTCACAGTCTGCTCGAGACCCGTTTCGGGCTCGATCCCGGCACCGCAGATCAGTTGATCGCGTCTGCGATGCTTGTCGAGGGTGAGGCGGTCGATCTCTATCATTTCACCAGCGTCATCATGCGCTCGGTGAATGAGGAGGGCAGGCTTCGCATCGTCGAAATGATGTGGGAGCTGATCTATGCCGACGGCCAGGTCAGCGAGTTCGAGGACAACGTGGTCTGGCGCGCCGCCGATCTCCTGGGCGTGTCTTCGCGCGACCGGATTGATCTCAAGCATCGTGTCGCCGCCGCTCAAGCCACGCGGGCGACCGACGATACAGATATTGCTGACCCGGCAATGTGACACGTCACGGTCGAGGCGGCTCGATCCATCAACCGTGCGGTACCGGACATGACGAAATTTTAATGTGCCGCGCGATGGCCACTCTTGAGCCGCGATAAGCCCTGAAAATATTGCTATTCGCCGCTGCAGCACTGTGTGTCCGACGACACCGACATGCTTGCAGATGGCTTGCATCCCGCCTAAGGCGTATGCTCTCGTCGTGGGGTTTGGCGGCATATCCCGCAATTCAATTAAGAGCGCTGAAATCGTGACTGAGCGTGTGACGCTGATTACCGGTGCCTCGGCGGGAATAGGCACCGAACTGGCGCGCGTTTTCGCATCGAACGGCCATCGCGTCGTGTTGGTTGCGCGCCGCGCGGATCGCCTGTCGACCTTGGCGAATGAAATTGTGGCCAGCGGCGGTGCCGCGCCGATTGTAGTCCCCTGCGATCTCGAACAACCCGATGCCGGCGATAAAATTGCCGAGGCCCTGGCCGCCGAGGGGGTGGAGGTCGAGTTCGTCGTCAACAATGCAGGCTTCGGTTTGTTCGGCGAGGCGATTAAACTGGACCGCGCCGGACAGCTCGGCATCATCGCGGTCAACATTCGCACGATGACCGATTTGTCGCTGCGGTTTGCCGACAACCTGATCCGCAATCGCGGCGGCATCCTCAATGTTGGTTCGATCGCCGGCTTTCTGCCAGGGCCGGGAATGGCGGTGTATTATGCCTCCAAGGCCTATGTGCTGTCGTTCTCCGAAGCGCTGCGCCGGGAGCTCGCGCCGCGCGGCGTACGCGTGACGACGCTTTGTCCCGGCCCGGTGCCGTCGGAATTTCAGGCGCGGGCGGGGCTTGTACCCGGATTCGATTCGGCGGTCCTGAATGTCTGCGCTTCGGATGTCGCACAGGCCGGGTATCGCGGGCTGATGGCCAACAAGCGGGCGGTACTGCCGGGCTTCGGCATCAAGATGGTGCCGTTTATGCTCCGGCTGTTTCCGCGCGGGTTTATCCTGGCGGCGGTCGGGCGCCTTCAGTTGCACAGGCGCTCATGAAGGGGCGCTCACAAAGCGCGTCGGCGGGCTTTTTTGGCCCGCGATTTGCTTTGCAGTCCTGAAAGCTCAGGCCATTTCATGTGAGCTCACACCAAATTAACGGTCACTTAGGTACGATTCCGGCTTGATAGCCGCCAGTAAGAAAAATCGATGCCGTTTCAGTCGAGCAAAATCACCCAGAAGACCCTGCTGCACTTTCCCGGCCGCGTGTCCACGGCGCGTTCGGCGCCGGAGCCGTTGTTGCCGGTGCTGATCGTCCTGCACCAGGAAACCTCCTCGCCGGGCCGGGTCGGTAATGCGTTGCGGGCGCTTGGCTACAGCTTGGATATCAGGCGTCCGCGGTTTGGCGATCCGCTTCCGGAAACGCTGGGCGGCCATGCCGGCGCGGTCATCTTCGGCGGCCCGATGAGCGCGAACGACCCCGATGATTTCGTTCGCCAGGAGATCGGCTGGATCGCCGTGCCGCTCAGGGAGCGACGGCCGTTCCTGGGCATTTGCCTGGGCGCGCAAATGCTTGCCATGCAGCTCGGCGCGCGGGTGGCGCCTCACCCGGAAGGCCGTGCGCAGATCGGATACTATCCGATCCGCCCCACCGCCGCCGGGCTCAAGATCTGCGCGGACTGGCCGGATCATGTCTACCACTGGCACCGCGAGGGATTTGAACTTCCCGCCAGCGCCGAATTGCTGGCCGAAGGCAGCGATTTCCCGGTGCAGGCGTTTCGCTTCGACCAGTCGTTCGGCTTCCAGTTTCATCCCGACGTGACCTACGCGATGATGCATCGCTGGACCACGCGCGGCCATGCGCGGCTCGAATTGCCGGGCGCCCGGGCGCGCCATCACCACTTCGCCGATCGCGCGGTCCATGACGTGACCGAGCGCGCCTGGCTGAAGGCATTTCTCGATGGCTGGCTGGCGCGCGTGCCGCAAGCCATGTCGGAAGCCGCGGAATAGCGCGCAAGGCGCGGCCGAAAGGTTCGCGCGCGAAAAGCAGCGTCTGACAGCAACCATCAACAATAGCAATTTGTCGCAAGGACAATGATGAACACGGGGAGATCGCGGTGACCTATCAGCATATTCTCTATGAAGTGAGCGAGAAGATCGCGACCATCACGCTTCACCGGCCCGACCGCATGAATGCGTGGACGCCGATCATGGAGCGCGACGTGCGCCATGCCATGGAAGCCGCGGCCGCGGATGACGATGTGCGCGTCATCGTGCTCACCGGTTCGGGGCGCGCATTCTGCGCCGGCGCGGACATGGAAAGCTTGAAGGGGCTCGATCCCGGCGATATCAAGCGCGCCGAAACCGTGCCGCCGTTCGATATGAACCGCAGGCCGGACTGGCAGACGCGCTATGCCTACTATCCGTCGATACCCAAACCCGTCATCGGCATGCTGAACGGCGCCACCGCCGGCATCGGGCTCGTGCACGCGCTGTATTGCGATCTTCGTTTCGCCAACGACAACACCGTGTTCACCACCGCGTTCTCGCGCCGCGGGCTGATCGCCGAGCATGGCATCAGCTGGATGCTGCCGCGCATCGTCGGTCACGCCAATGCGCTTGATCTCTTGATGTCTGCGCGCCGAGTGCAAAGCGACGAGGCACTGCGCATCGGGCTCGTCAACCGTCTGTATCCGCCTGATCAGTTGCGCGAGCAGACCTATGCCTATGCGCGCGATCTGGCCGAGTTCGTTTCGCCGAGCGCGATCGCCGTCATCAAGCGGCAGCTTTACGATGTGCCGTTCCAGACCTTGGCCGAAGCGACCATCGACGCCAACCGGGAGATGGTGGTGGCGCTGCGCGGCAGCGATTTTCGCGAAGGCGTGGCGAGTTTCATGGAAAAGCGGCCGCCGCGGTTTACGGGGAAGTAATACCAGGTGAATTGCCAGAGCCCGTCGTCGCCCTTCGGGCTATGCCGGGCACGCTTCGCCTTCGGTCTTGCGCGGCTGCGCCACGCGTAGCCCGAAGGGCGAAGCGTGGTGGAGCCAGGCGGGATCGAACCGCCGACCTCGTCATTGCGAACGACGCGCTCTCCCAGCTGAGCTATGGCCCCATCGCGACTGCCCCGACGTTAACCACGACGGCAGACAATCGGCGCCATTTACAATCCGCACCAAGGCCAAGTCAAGAACGGCGAAAACGCCGTTTCGGCGGCATTTGCCCGGAACTTCCCTTGTTTGCAAGGGGATGAACCGGTATCTAGCAAGAAGTCGAATCCGCGACCAACCCCGCGAGTAAGCCCACCCATGCGTGCCGTTCTCGACATCATTCTTATCGTTCTCGATCTCTATGTCTGGCTGCTGATTGCCTCCGCCATCCTGTCCTGGCTGATCGCCTTCAATGTCGTGAACACGCGTAACCAGTTTGTCGCGGCGGTCGCGGAGTTTCTGTACCGGATCACCGAGCCGATGCTGGCGCCGATTCGCTCGTTCATGCCGAATCTCGGCGGTCTCGATATCTCGCCGATCATCCTGATCCTGATCATCATGTTCATTCAGCGGGTGATCCAATACTACATTTATCCGAGCGTATTCTGATCGCCGGCCTGGATGCTTTATGGATCCTTGGCGTTATTCCACCCAAGGCATCAGCGTCGCGCTGCGGGTCACGCCGCGCGGCGGCCGCGACGACATCGACGGACTTGAGACGCTGGCCGATGGCCGCATGGTGGTAAAAGTGCGTGTCCGCGCCATCGCCGAAGGCGGCGAGGCCAATCGCGCGGTCACGGAGCTGTTGGCAAAAGCGCTCGGCGTGCCCAAGGCCAGGGTGCGGATTCTGTCCGGCACGACATCGCGCCTGAAACAAATCGCCGTCGATGGCGATCCCGCCAGGCTCGGCGACGCCCTGCGGAGCCTGACCGCCGCAAAGCCGGCAAAAAACAAAGGCAGAAACAAAGGACTGAGATGACGGCCCGGATCATCGATGGAAAGGTCATTGCATCAGAGCTTCGCGCCCGTGTTGCCGCTGAAGTCGCGCGGGTACAGCGCGAGCGGGGGATTACGCCCGGCCTCGCGGTGGTGCTGGTCGGCAATGACCCCGCCAGCGAGGTCTATGTCCGCAGCAAGCACAAGCAAACGCAAGCCGCCGGCATGGCGTCGTTCGAGCACGTGTTGCCGGCCGACGTTAAGCAGAATGATTTGCTGGCGCTGATCGAAGAGCTCAATCGCGATTCGAGCGTGCACGGCATCCTGGTGCAGCTGCCGCTGCCGAAATCGCTTGATACCGAAACCATCATCAACGCCATCGATCCGGCCAAGGATGTCGACGGGCTGCATCCCAGCAACGCCGGACGCCTGGCCGGCGGATTGGCCGCGCTGTCGCCGTGCACGCCGTTGGGGTGCATTATCCTCACCAAGAGCGTGCATGCGTCGCTCGAAGGCATGAACGCCATCGTCATCGGCCGTTCCAATCTGGTCGGCAGGCCGCTGGTGCAATTGCTGCTCAACGAAAACGCCACGGTAACGATCGCCCATTCGCGCTCGCGCGATCTCGCGCAACTCTGCGCCCGCGCCGATCTGGTTTACGCCGCCGTCGGCAAGCCCGAAATGGTGCGCGGCGATTGGATCAAGCCGGGCGCCACGGTGATCGATGTCGGTATCAGCCGGCTGCCGGGCGCTGACGGCAAGACCCGTCTGGTCGGCGATGTCGCGTTTGCCGAGGCGCTGAATGTCGCGGCCGCGATCACACCGGTGCCCGGCGGCGTCGGTCAGATGACGGTGGCGTGTCTGCTGGTCAACACGCTGCGCGCCGCCTGCGCCATTCACGGGTTGCCCAAGCCGGCGGTGTGACTTGGACTCTTCCCCCTCTCCTGCTTGCGGGCACTTGCGGGGAGGGAAGAAAGCGTCACCCTGCCGTATTCTCGATCAGCCGTCGATAGAACCGGATCATATCGGCATAGCCTTCGATGCTGAGGCGCTCGTTGGTGCCGTGAAACCGTTTCAGATCTTCCGAGTTGGCGCGCACCGGCGAAAACCGGAAGATGTTGTCGGCGATCCCGGCGTAGTGGCGCGAGTCGGTCGCCGCCACCATCAGCCCGGGCGCGACCACGACGTCGGGAAAAATCTCCCGGATGGTCCGGTTGAGCATGCGGTAGGATGGGCTCGCGGTGCCCGTCACCGGCGGCGGATCGGTGTTGCCGGGAAACGGTTCGATCGAGATACGGTCGTTATTGACGGTAGGACGAACATGATCGGTCACGCTCGCCTGCGTATCGCCCGGGATCAGGCGGAAGTTGACCGTGGCCTCGGCATTGCCGGGCAGCACGTTGTCCTTGTCGCCGGCATTGAAGATCGTCAGCGCGGTGGTGGTGCGGACTGTCGCTTCGCTCGGTCCGCTCTTTTCGAATTCGCGCAATAATAACAGCTTGAACAGCCAGAGATTGGACAGCGCGACGCGGTTGAAGCCGCTCATTTCCGGCGCCAGTGTGTCGAACATTTCCGAGACGGCGCCGCGAATCTGCATCGGCAGCCGATGGTCTTCGAGCCGCGCCAACGCTGCGCTCATCATGCCGATCGCGGTATCGCGCGGCGGCATCGACGAATGACCGGGCGTCGCATGCGCCGTCAAAACCAGCGTGGCATAGCCTTTTTCGGCGACGCCGATCAATGCGGCTGGCCGGCCGAGGCCTTTAATGAGGCCTTCCGCGATCAACAGGCCTTCATCGAGCGCGCGGGGTACCGCGGAGACCTCGATCTTGCCGCGAGCGGTGCGTAACCACATTGAACGTCAGCACGCCGGCGAGGATCACCATCGCAGCGATCACGAGCAGCAGGATGTTGCGGATGATTCTTATGAGCCGGCGCATGGTCCGCCGAAGTTGGGAGAAGCTTCGATTTGCTCGCTTGCTTCGTTCCCTCCCCCCTCGTGGGGGAGGGAGGGGGTGAGCCACGGGCACCGGAGTCCGCGGCACCCTCCTCTCTGGCTCTCCCCCAACGCAAGTCGGGCCGGCCCGACCTGCGCAAGATTAAGACGCGCAACCGGGGCAGACCCCGGTCGCCGGGGGGAGAGAGCAGAGCGTGCGCGTCGCGACTCATGTCTCATCAACGGCTACTTTGCCTTGGCGCGCGCGATACCTTCGAGAATCAATTGATGCGCATCCTCGGCGCCGCCCCAACGCAGCACTTTCACCCATTTGCCGGGTTCGAGATCCTTGTAGTGCTCGAAGAAGTGCTGGATCTGGTGCAGCGTGATGTCGGGCAGGTCGCTGTAGGTTTTCACCTTGTCATAGCGCTGGGTCAGCTTCGACGACGGCACCGCGATGATTTTCTCGTCGCCGCCGGCTTCGTCTTCCATCAGCAGCACGCCCACGGGGCGCACGCTCATCACGGCGCCCGGGACGATCGCGCGGGTGTTGGCGACCAGCACGTCGCAAGGATCGCCATCGCCCGAGAGCGTATGCGGAATGAACCCGTAATTTCCGGGATAGCGCATCGCGGTGTAGAGAAACCGGTCGACCACCAGCGTGCCGGCGTCCTTGTCCATCTCGTATTTGATCGGCTCGCCGCCCACGGGCACTTCGATGATGACGTTGACCTGACGCGGCGGATCGATCCCAATCGAGATGGCCTCAATGCGCATGGATGCTCCGCATAGCTCCGAGATCAGGCTTTGGATCGGCGGGCGGCAACTTCAATTAGTCCAGGCGAACGCCACCTTGTCGAGCGACTTGGGCCCGAATTTCTCTGACGAACGCGCGACCATGCGGCCGCCAAGGGCGCGGTAAAATTCCGTCGCGGGGTCGTTGTCGGAGAGCGCCCAGACCACCATGCTCTTCAGGCCGCTCTGCAGCAGGTCGCGCCGCGCGGAGGTGAACAGCCGGCGGCCAAAGCCAAGGCCCTGAAATTCCGGCCGCAGGTACAGCTCATAAATCTCGCCTTCGAAGTGCAGGCTGCGCGCGCGGTTGCGGCCGTAATTGGCGTAGCCTGCGACCTTGTCGCCGAACACCAGCACGCTGACGCGGCTGCCCTTGCGGATCGCGCTGTCCCACCATTGCGGGCCGCGGCGGTTGATCAGCTTCTCCAGCTCGGCACCAGGAATGATGCCCTGATAGGCCGCGCGCCAGGCTTCGTCATGGGTGGACGCCACCGCGGCCGCATCCGCAGCTTTGGCCGGCCGAACCTCGATCAGGGTTGTGCTCATGGTTCTAATCAAAGCAATTCAGCGCGTCCGCATCAAGGTCCATCGTTAATTATCGGTTAACCTGTGGATTTTGGGCATCAGTTTTACCGTCCGGTTGTACCGAAAGAGGACAGGGACGTGTTTTAAGCGACATTTCGATCGGGGTTGGCGGACTATGACAACCGGACCAAACGTTTTGGCAGGCCGCGTTCACGGAAAAATGCACTGGATTTGATTCGCCATAGGTATTGTGCCGCGCGAATCCGAGTCGGGTTTTCCGGTTGGCGTCAGGGCAATTCATGCAATCGAGCAAGGCGTTTTTCGTACTGGTTGTGCTTGGACTCGTCGGTGCGCAGAGCGCGACGGCGCAGCCGCGGTTCGGCGCGCAAGGTGCTGAAGCCGAGCCTGCCCGCATGCAGCAATGGCTGGTGCCATCGCCGGATCCTGAAACCGCGGCGCACGCACTGTTGTTCCGCCCCTCGGGCGATGGGCCGTTTCCGCTGGCGCTGATTGCCCACGCCTCGACGCAAAACGTGCTGCGGCGCGCCCAAATGCCGCAGCCCGAATACCGCGCGCTGGCGGCCTGGCTAGTCGCGCGCGGCTTTGCCGTGCTGGTGCCGGAACGTCCGGGGCACGGCGCGACCGGCGGAAAATATCTCGAGGACCAGGGCGGCTGTGACGAAGCCGACTATTCCCGCTCCGGCTATGCGACAGCAGACTCAATTAAAGCCGCGCTCGGCTATCTTCGCGAACAGCCTTTCGTCCGGCAGGACGGCACGGTCATTGTCGGGCACTCGGCTGGCGCCTGGGGGGCGCTGGCGCTGGCCGGCGAGAATCCGAAAGGCGTCTCCGCCATCATCGCCTTCGCGCCGGGGCGCGGCGGCCACGCCAACGACCTTCCGAACCAGGTCTGCGCGCCGCACACGCTGATGCAATCCGCGGCCGAATTCGGCGAGGATGCGCTGGTGCCGGTGATCTGGCTGGTGGCGGCCAATGACAGCTATTTCTCACCCGATCTGTCGCGGCAGCTGGCCGATGCGTTCCGCACCGGCGGCGGAAGGGTGGACTTTCGCGTGCTGCCGGCATCCGGCAGCGAGGGCCACTGGCTGGCGGAGACCGAGGCCGGCGTCAAGATTGCCGGACCGGAACTGGACAGCGCGCTGAAGGCGCTCACGCCGGTCGCGGCGAAAAAGCGATGACGCTGGGCACGGTGAACAGGTGGCCGGACGACGACGTGATCCTCTACGACGGCGTCTGCGTGTTTTGCTCGCGCTGGATCCGCTTCGTCGCCGCGCGCGATGTCGATCGCCGGTTCCGCTTCACCGCGATCCAGTCCGGCTACGGCACGCGGCTGGCGCAGGCGTTCGGCATCGACCCGGATGATCCTGACACCAATGCTGTCATTCATGGCGGTATTGCCTACTTAAAATCCGACGGGGCATTGACGGTGCTGTCGAATTTGCCGGGCTGGGGCTGGGTGCGCGCCTTGCGCTTCGTGCCGAAGCCGCTACGTGACGCGGTCTACAATCTCGTCGCCCGCAACCGCTACCGGATTTTCGGGAAGTACGAAGCGTGCTTTGTTCCAGGTGCCGAGCTGAAGGCGAGAGTGATGGAGTAAGGGAAATTGCGTCATCGGTGGGTCGGCGCAAAGCGCCACCCGATGACAGGTTCCGCGAACATCCAGAGATCGACACTCATCCCTTCGCGACCGAAGCCAGCACCTCCCTCGCCGCCCTCTCCCCACTATCCCGCGCGCCATGTGCCGTGGAGAAAAAGTTCGGCGAGGTCGCCTCTCCGGCAAAAAACAAACGCCCATCAATCGGCGCCGCCAGCACCGCGCGCTTCCCCGCATGGCCGGGCAGGGCGTGCGAGTAGGAGCCTTGGGCGAACGGGTCGTGCGCCCAGCGCGACTCCGACATCGGTTTTAGTTTGCGGCGGAAATCATTGCCGAGCAGCGCTGCGATCTCGTCGATGCTTTGTGCCGCGAGTGCGCCGTCGCCGGCATCTTCCAATTCCCGCGCAAAGCGGCCGCCGAAAAAACCTTCGATGCAGGGCTGGCCGAACGGCCGCAGATGATAACCACCCATTGCGGTGCGCATGGTGGCGCCGCGCAGATTGCCGTCCTTCGGCAGCGCCTCGGGTTCGTCGAGCGCCAGCATCACCTTGTTGGCGAGGCCAAGCGGCAGGCCGCGCGCGGCGTCAATTTTTGCCGGCAGCTCCGGGTGAAATCGAAGCGCCTCACTGGCGATCAGGTTGGTGGGGATGGTGACGATCACCTTGCCGGCCGAAAGCCGGCCTTGCGATGTCTCGATCTGTACCCGCTTGCCGGAATGATCGATGCGCTTCACCTCGCAATTGAGCGCGAGCGGGCAGGGCGCGCCATAGGCCTGCATCAGCGCGCCGTAGCCGCGCCGTACCCGCCAGTTGATCTCGGTGTCCTCGTAGGCCTCCATGTCGAGGATCGAGACGCGGTCGAGTTCGCAGCCGTTGACGTAGGTCGAGATCGCATCGATCATCGGATTCCAGCGATTGCCGGGCTCGAGATATTCGCTCGCGGCACTGTCGCGGCCGCTATTCGCGGCCTCTTCGGCGCGGTCATAGAACGCATCGAGGGCTTCGATGAAGTCGGCGCGCTCCCTTGGCGGAAACCCGATGTCAAAACTCTGCTCGCGCCATGGCGGGCGGGTTTTGTCGATTTCGAAATCAAGTTGCGCGGCGATTTTGACGAACGAATTCCGGTCGCCCGAATGCAGCCAGCCGCAGCCGAGGTCGAAGGTGATATCGGGCGCCGCCATAATGGTGTGGGCACGCCCGCCGACGCGGCTCCGCGCTTCCAGCACGACCACCGAGAGGCCGGAGTTTTCCAGCGCCCGCGCAGCCCCAAGGCCGGCGGCGCCCGCACCGATGATGGCGACATCGATTTCGGAGGGGAGGGTCATGACAGGGCGAATGGTGAGTGGCGAAGAGCGAATAGAACTTCACTTATATGGTTCGTCTACTCGCCATTCGCCACTCCCTATTCGCCCACTTAGGCCACCGCTTCCTTGGCCTTTTCCGCGCGCTTGCGGTCGTTGGCGTCGAGGAATTTTTTGCGCAGCCGGATCGATTTCGGGGTCACCTCGACCAGTTCGTCGTCCTCGATATAGGCCAGCGCCTTTTCGAGGGTCATCTGGATCGGCGGGGTCAGGCGCACCGCTTCATCCTTCGAGGTGGTGCGGATGTTGGTGAGTTGCTTGCCCTTCAGGATGTTGATCTCGAGGTCGTTGTCGCGGGTATGCTCGCCGACGATCATGCCCTTGTAGACCTTGGCGCCGGGCGTGATCATCATCGGGCCGCGGTCCTCCAGCTTGAACATCGCATAGGCCACGGCCTCGCCCTGATCGTTGGAGATCAGGACGCCGTTGCGGCGGCCCTGGATGTCGCCCTTGTAGGGCGCATAGCCGTGGAACAGGCGGTTCATGATCGCGGTGCCGCGGGTGTCGGTCAGCAATTCGCCCTGATAGCCGATCAGGCCTCGCGTGGGCGCGTAAAACACCAGGCGCAACCGATGGCCGCCGGAGGGGCGCATCTCGATCATCTCGGCCTTGCGCTCGCTCATCTTCTGCACGACGACGCCGGAATGCTCCTCGTCGACGTCGATCACAACCTCCTCGATCGGCTCCTGCCACTCGCCGGTCGCATCGTCCTTCTTCAAGACGACGCGGGGACGCGATACCGACAGTTCAAAGCCTTCGCGCCGCATGGTCTCGATCAGGATGGCGAGCTGCAATTCGCCGCGGCCCGAGACTTCCATCGAATCCTTGTCGGCGGCTTCGGTGACGCGCAGCGC
>WNFO01002143.1_pt1 | contig 16116 bp, 13 predicted proteins | sample 5400251 | NCBI WGS metagenome assembly WNFO01 (sample SAMN13153354, study PRJNA577476) | soil metagenome | isolation source: 100 cm saprolite under Madrone tree | place: USA:California | collected 2016-06-14 | reverse complement strand
AAAGAAACCGGCGGATGCGCCGCGCGAGCCGGTCGGAGAGACGTAGACGGCCACGGGAATGGACGAATTGAGGATGTGCTGGATGATGTCCCTCATGGAATCGCTGAGCCCGCCAGGAGTATCCATGGTGATGAGGATGAGAGAGGCGTGGCGGTGCTCGGCGTCGGTGATGCCTTCGTCGATGTAAGTGGCGAGGATGGGCTCGACTTCGCCGTCGATTTTCAGTTCGAGGACGACGGGGCTGGAGGGATGCTCGTCGGCTGAGGCCGAGGGGAAGAGGGAGAGAAGCGCGAAGCAGGAGAGAGTTGCAAGGATGAATCTTCGCAGTCGAGGAATGAGGCAAGCCTTCTCTTCATAAAGTGGACCTGTGGACATTAGTGCGCACCTCCGTTGGGCTTGGGGCTTTGCAGGTGCTCGAGCAATTGTTTGGCTTCGGAGTAGTTGGGCGCAAGCTTCAGAGCGCGCTGGACCTCGGCGCGGGCCAGATCCGTTTTCTTCTGCTCGAGGTAGACTCTTGCGAGCAAAGTGCGCACCACAGCGGAATCACGCGATTGCAGAGAGGCCTGGAGTTCGCTGACGGCGTCATCGAGTTTGCCGCGGCGGCGATGGATTTCGGCGAGGCCGCGATGAGCAGCGGCATTGGCAGGCTCGGTGCGAAGAACAACACGGAATTCGGTCTCGGCGGTATCCAGATGACCGGCGATGAGTTCCTGGCGCGCGCGACGAATGTGCGAAGCCAAAGTAGCCAAGGAAGCGGAGCTTGCAGCGGAATTTCCCATGCCCGCCGCAGAGGCAATTTCCAAACGCAGCGCGGTGGTATCCAGCTCCATACGCACGCGGGCAAGGCGAGAGATTAAGTCCGCTCTGGGTTCAAGTCGCACCGCCGGCAGGGCGTTGGGGCCAAGCGCTTCCGCGGCGGTTTCGCGCTCTTCGTCGGCTTCGACCTTCTTGCCGGCTAAATCCAGGGAGGCGACGAGCAGAGCGCGGTCCTCGGGATTTTCCGGACGGCGCTCCGACGCTTCGCGAAAGCTTGCGGCGGCGGCGGCGAAATCGCCGGATTGCAAAGCCAGCAAGCCGAGATTGAACGGATAATCGTCTTCGTCAGGATCGAGATCGGTGGCGCGGCGCAAATCGGATTGGGCGGCGGCGCCCTTGGCCTGCCGCGCGCGCGCGATGGCCAGATTATTGAGAATTTCGGGGAGGTCGGCGCCCGATGCACCGGGCTGCGAGTCGCCGTTGCCGGCACCGCTCAAAGCTTTCTGAAGAGAGGTAAAGAGTTCTTCCGCGCGCTCGGGCTGATTCAATTGCAAACGGCAGACGCCGGTGGAGAAAAGCGCTTCAACGTAACGGTTGTGCGCCGGCGGGACGTGGGTGAAAAAAGTGAGCGCGGTGTTGCAGTCGTTGCGCAAGAAGTAGGTTTCCCCGAGAGCGAAATAAGGATCGGGCCAAGTGGGCTCAAGACGCGAGGCTTCGCGCAATTCGCGAAGGCGCGGCTCGTCCTCGGTGGCCAGCAGCCCGCGGACATAGTGCTCGAAAGCATCGAGGCGTACGGGGCGCTGTGCTTTGGAGAACTCCGGGAGGGTCGGGCGGTAGGCGCGATCGTTTGTGGACAGTAGGCGCCAGACAATTTTGGATTGCAGGTCCATGAGGGAATCGAGAGGCCCGGTCTCGCGAACCGCAGGAAGCAAGGTCAAGGGGTCGGTGCGGAGAATGCGGGCTTCGACGGTGAGTGATTTGCCGTCGGAAGTAAAGGAGCCAAAGATGACGAAGTCGGCGTCGAGGTCCTGGGCGATGCGAAGCATGCTGGCACGGCTTAGCTTGGCGGAGGGCGGAAGGCCGTTGCGCTCAAGCTCCGCGGTGCGCCCGGCATGAGAGTAGACCTGCTGTACCCCTGCGGAGAGATATTGGATGGTGAGCTCTTCGAGGCCTTCGCCGAGCCAATCGAGGCGCGGGGTGGCACCGGCATTTTCGAAGGGGAAGACCAGGTAAACGCCCGAATTGGCCGCTTGGCTGGCGGCCTGATCGGGGGGCGACTGCTGGGCGCGGAGAGAGACGGCGACGAGGAGCGCCGCGCAGAGAACGACTATTGCTCGCGACTGAAATTGTTGCGGGGACATACTCGATGGATTGTAACAGAGGGGGGCGAGTGGGGATTGGCAGATGGAAGGGGTGCGACTAATTGGGAAAGAGAGGGAGCGACTGAAAAGGTCGGCGATGGTACATAGACCAACAGCCGTTGCTGACACGTTCGGCTGAAGTCCTTTCCGACAGGAGCCGGAATCTTCGATCGGCTACCCTCTTCGGCTAGCCTCAGGATGAAAACCGCGGTGGTGCGTTTAGGGCTGCGAGGACTCGGGCGGCTTAGGAGCCAGAAGGTCGATTATGACGGGGTCCTTCACGACGGCGGCGAAGGCCGGATCTTTTTTCACGTCATTGATTTGGGCGTAGCCTTCTTCTTTGGCCTTGCGCAAATAAAAAACGGAGCGCTCGACGTTGCCGGTCTCGGCAAAAGACTTGGCCAGGAGGAAGTAGAAGCGGCCGCGGTCGGGCACGGAGCGATCTTGCAGTATGGAACCGGTGCGCGAGGAGCCACGCTCGAAGAATTGCGGGTCTTTGGCGAGGGCAGTGCGGAAAGCGGCGATGGAGTCTTCATACTTGCCCTGGCTGAAGTAGGCGTAGCCAAGATTGCTGTAGAGAACGGGCATATCGTCGCGAATCTTGATGGCTTTTTGATACGCGCGCACGGCCCTGCCGTACTTCTTGCGTTGATACCAAATGGTGCCGATATTGTTTTCGGCGTCGGCGTACTTGGGGTCGACCTTCATGGCGCGCTCGTAAGATTTCAAGGCCGCGCCCAATGCGGTTTGCTGGTGCAGGGAAATGCCCAGCTTGTTGAGATAGACGGCATTGTGGGGGTCTTGCTGGCTCAGAAGCTTGTACTGCTCGCTGGCTTCGCGATATTGCTTGCGCGCCATGTACAGGTCGCCGAGCTGTTCGCCAGAAAGCTGAGGCTCCACGGGCGTCGCAGCCGCGTTGGATACCTGAGACTGCGTTTGCATGGGAGCGAACGCTTCTTTGCGGGGATCATCGCTGGTCTGGCCAATGGAAGGGAGGGTCAGGCTAACGAGGAGAAAGCTGATGCGCAACGCCATTCGAAGACGATTCATGGCGAGTCTCCTTTGTCATCCGGCTTGGCTTGATCGGGTTTGTCTGGGTCGCCCGATTTGGGCTTGTCGGAGTCCTTCTTCCTACCTCCAAAGATACCAAAAATCTTCTTCAAGGGATTCTTTTTCTTTTCATCATCCTTGTCCTTGGCCTCCACGGCGGTCGGAAGTTGCTGCTGGCCTTGTCCGGTGGCGTAAGGAGGACGATTGGGATCGTAGGGAAGGGGCTTGCCGTCGGCGTCCTTGGGCGGCTCCTTGGGCTGACCTCCGCCGCCGAAAACGTGAGAGAGCCAGGAACCAGCGGAAGTGAAAACATTGTGGCCGCCGTGAATTTCGCAATATTGCGTGGGAGCGGAACCGGTGACATAGACTTCCTGGCGCGTAGTGGGGCAATTGGAGGTGGCGAGCTGCAGAGATTCGGGATCGATGAGAACGGATTGCACGCCTGTGGGTGGATCGAAATCCCTAACGTCGCGATAGATCGGCAAGGCCGTGGCGTGATTCATGAAATCCGCCCAGATGGGAGCAGCAGCCACGGGACCGGAAAGGCCCAGGTCGCGATTGTCGTCAAATCCGATCCAGACCACGCAAACAAGATTGGAGGTGAAACCGGCAAACCAGGCATCGCGCGAGGTTCCCGTTTTTCCAGCGGCTGGCAGGGTGAAGCCGCGGGCGCGCACGCCGGCGCCGGTTCCGCGATTCAAGACATCTTTGAGGACGCTGGTGACCAGATAGCTGACGCGGGGGTCGAGAGCAAGGTGCGTCTGCGGCGTGACCTTCTCGAGGATTTCGCCGTCGGCACCGATGATGTTGCGAATGAATTGCGGCTCAGCGCGAGTGCCGAGGTTGGCGAAGGTGGTGTAGCCGGCAGCGACGTCGACGGGAGTCATTTCGTAGGCACCGAGGGCCACAGCGGGGGTGGCGCGGATGTTGTTGCCGAGACCCATCTGACGAGCAATCTGCACGACGCGGCCGTAGCCGATGAGCTCGGCGACTTTTACGGTGGCGACGTTAAGGGAGTTGGTGAGGGCGTCGCGCGCGGTGACGCGGCCCATGAAGCGTTCGCCGAAATTGTTAGGGGTGTAGTCGACCCCATCGTACTCGAAGGTGGTGGGCTCGTCGTCAATGGTGGTGGCGGGAGTGACGATGGGCTGCACGCCATCGACGGCGCTGTCAAAAGCGGCGGCGTAAACGAAGGGCTTGAAAACCGAGCCGGGTTGGCGATGCGCGAGAGCGTGATTGAGCTGGCTCTGGCCGTAATCGCGGCCGCCGATGACCGCCTTGATTTCGCCGGTGCGCGGATCCAGAGCGACGAGCGCGGCTTGCGCCTGCGCGATGGACTCGTTGCTGCCTTTCTTGGCCAGCTCCTTACGCCAGCGGTCGTATTTTTTAGCGAGGAGGAGGTCGACATTTTTCATGCCGATATCGATGGCCGAGGCGGCGGCGCGCTGGAGAGCGGGGTCGAGGGTGGTGTAGACGCGGAAATTCTCGCTGAGGAGCTCGTTTTCGGAGTATTTGTCGAGCAGGTGGTCCTTAATCATGTCGACGAAGTAGGGAGCTTCGCTGCCAGAGACAGACGCTTTGACGATTTTTAGCGGGGCTTTTTTGGCTTCCTGAACATCCGGATCGTTGATGTATCTGTTCTCGAGCATTTGATTCAGGACGCGGTCGCGAGCTTGCCCTCCGCGCTCGGGGTGGCGGTCGGCGGACGAATAAAAGTTGGGCGCGCGAATGATACCGGCGAGGTAGGCGCACTCGGAAAGCGTGAGCTGGCGGAGGTCCTTGCCGAAGTAGGCGACGCTGGCCTGGGAGAAACCGCGAATGCCGAAGCTGCCGCGATTGCCGAGATAGACCTCATTGGCGTAGAGCTCGAAAATTTGCTGCTTGGTGAAGCGCTGTTCGAGCTCGAGGGAAACCATGGCTTCGGCTACTTTGCGGCGCCAGGTGCGCTCATTGCTGAGGAAGAAAGTGCGCGCGACTTGCATGGTGATGGTGCTGGCGCCCTGAAAGTGAGTACTGGTGTGGCGCAGATCGGCCCACGCTGCGCCCACGATGCGCACGAAATCGAAGCCGCCGTGCTCGAAGAAGCGCTTGTCTTCCGCGGAGAGGATGGCGTGAACGAGAACGCCCGGGAGGTCGTCGTAGCGGACGGGGCGGCGTTTTTCGCGGGCGCTATCGAAGAGATTGGTGATGAGCTCGGGCTCGATTTCGGCGGTATCGAGGGTATTGCCACCGCCGAGGGGACGGATGGCGCGAATGGCTTTGCCGGTGAATTGAACGTCGAGGGCGTTACCGCCGACGAAATAGGAGAGTTTGGAGGGGCGAATGTCGATGGAGTTGGGCTGGACGGTGTATTGGCCGAGGGCGTTTTGGTCGGCTTCGGGGCGGTAGCCGGCGCGCTGGAGGTAGCTGGTGAGCTCTTCGGGGCTGATGGCCTGGCCGACGGAGATGTGCTCGGGGGCCGAGAAGATCTGCGTGGTGTTCTGCAAAACGTGGCCAGAGAGGCGGGCGTCGATCATGCGGGAGTATTTGGTGTAGAAGTAGGCGAAGAGGCCGAAGGAAGTGAGAAAAAGGGCGAAGACGACGCCAAGAATGGTCAGACCGAGGCTAGAGGTCCAAAAACCTTTCAGGATGCGAATGCGCACACTAGAGCTCCCGAGGGCTGAACATTCATTGTCTCGCAAGTGCGCGCAGTTAGAAAGGCGGAGCTGGGATATAGGGAGTTGGCAAGACGGCACATTTGCGTGAGTGCCGCGTGGTTCGCCAAGGTGACCTGAGCACGCACGTGGTCTTCCTACTTACAGAAGCGACTTATTTTCGCTGGAAGGGGTGAAGTGGAGTTGCACGCGATAGATAAAGAGGTCCACCGGAACGGTGTAGTCCACGGAAATGGTGACGCGGTCCGGGCTCGCGACGACCTTGATGTTGTCTGCTGTGGCGGGAATATCCAACGACTGTATCTCTTTCAGGATGATCTCGCGGATCTTCTCTTCGCTATAGCGATTAACAATACCGAAGCGCGCTTCTTCTTGCATCTTGTCGGCAAGCTGGTATTCCGCGAAATAGACCGGGATAATCTTGAAGGCGGCAAACGCAATGAAGACCAGGAGGACAGTCCAAAAAAGGGCCTTAAGTTTTCCCGCACCCCGCTGGGCGCGGACGCGAGGGCAATGTTGTCTGGCTGTCCGATACACTTGTGTTCTTTACTCCAGCGCCAACCGGCATGGAAAGCGGAGCCTGGCCGGCGGAGCATAGCTGCAGGATGCGCAAATTTACGCTAGCACCGGGAGAGAACAGGTGTCGAGCGGAGGAAGCGCCGAGTGTTCCGGGAAAGCCAATAGGGCCGTGGCATAGAACAGCCGCGGGAAAAGACAAGGTTCGCGGAATTTGCAGAAAGCGAACGACTAATAGGCGCGGGCGAAAATGGCGCGCTCTGCGGCAGACTGGCCGCAGTAGACGCAGGCACCCGGGCCGCCAGACTGTTCGAACGGGATGCAGCGCATGGTGGCGCGAGCTTCTTCCTTGATTTTGGCTTCGCACTCCGGGCGGCCACACCAATACGAGAAGGCGAAACCAGTCTCGACGGCTTTTTTCAGTTCGTCATAGGTTTTGGCGTCGTGGGTGTTGGACTTGCGGAAGGCCAGAGCCTTGTCGTGAAGCGACTGCTGAATCTCGCGCAATAACTTTTCGATCGTTGCTGGAAGATCGGCGAGCGAGGCGCTGATCTTTCCTTCTCTGCCGGGCCGGTCGCGGCGGGCCAGCACCGCGGCTTGCTTGGCGACGTCCTTGGGTCCGAGCTCGACGCGCAGGGGGACGCCGCGCATTTCCCAATCGTTGAATTTCCAGCCGGGGCTGGAGCCTTCGCGCTCGTCGAGGGTAACGCGGATGTCCGCTTCGGCGAGTTCCGACTTGAGCTTGCGCGCGGTGTCCAGCACAAGATTCTTTTCGTCGTCGGTCTTATGGATGGGCACGATGACCACCTGATAGGGAGCGAGCTTGGGCGGCAAGATCAGGCCCTGATCGTCGCCGTGCACCATAATGATGGCGCCTACGACGCGTGTGGAAAGCCCCCAGGAAGTTGTCCAGCAATGCTGCAATTGGCCGTTTTGATCGAGGTAGCGAACCTCGAAAGCCTGCGCAAAATTCTGGCCGAGAAAGTGCGAAGTGCCGGACTGCAAGGCTTTGCCGTCGCCCATCATGGCTTCGATGGCATAGGTGACGTCGGCGCCGGCGAATTTTTCGGCGTCGGATTTCTTCCCGGGGATTACGGGAATAGCGGCGTCGTTCACCGCAAAATCGGTGTAGATGTCCAGCATTTGGCGCGTTTCCGCTTCGGCTTCCTGGCGCGTGGCGTGCGCGGTGTGGCCCTCTTGCCAGAAAAATTCCAGCGTGCGCAGGAAAAGCTTGGTGCGCAGCTCCCAGCGCACGACGCTGTTCCACTGATTCATGAGCACGGGAAGGTCGCGGTAGGACTGAATCCATTTGGACCACATGTGGCCGATGATGGTCTCTGAAGTGGGGCGAATGACCAGCGGCTCGGCGAGCTCTTCGCCGCCGCCGATGGTGACGACGGCGAGCTCCGGCGAAAAACCCTCGACGTGATGTTTCTCTTTGTCGATGAAGCTGCGGGGGATGAGCAACGGAAACGCCACGTTCTGGTGGCCGGTGGCCTTGAACCGGCGGTCCAGCGCTTGCTGCATGTTTTCCCACAGCGCCCAGCCGTAGGGACGCACGATCATGCAGCCGCGCACCGGGGCGTAGTCGGCGAGCTGCGCCTTCAGGACCAGTTGGTTGTACCACTCGGAAAAATCTTGCGAGCGTGTCGGGAGCTTTTCTTCTGCCATGCGGCGGTTTGTCCACTCTTGGCGCGGACGCTTAGTCCGAGCATTTCTGGTTGCACGCGCGGAAAAATGGGCGCAGTGCAAACTGAAAAGCGTAGCGAACGCTTGCAGGCGTGTCAACGCGAGAAAAGCTCAAGGAACACAGCGGTTTGGGGGGGGCAACACCAAATTGGAGCTTGGCGCTTGGTTAAGGGTCTTCTAGCATCCGTTTTGTGACTCCCGCACATCAGGATAGCCGCGCGCCCTCGGAAAGAGTGCTTGACTGGCTGCAGGCGCGCGAGGACGAAATGGCTGCTGTGCTAGCAGAGCTCGTCAGCGTGCCCACGGAAAATCCACCAGGAAGAAGCTATCGAGGGTGCGTGGATCTGCTCGAGAAAAAACTCGGCGAGGCGGGCCTCACCTGCGAGCGGCACCAGTTTCCGCTTTCGGAAACGGAAGCGAGAGACGAAACGGCCGTGAGCCTGCTTGCCGCGTATGGACGGGGAGAGCGCACCCTTCATTTTCACGGGCATTACGACGTGGTGCCGGCGCAATCCGACGGGCAATTCCAACCGGAGCGCAAGGAGCATTTTGTGTTTGGCCGGGGCTCGTGCGACATGAAGGGCGGCATCGTGTCCATGCTGTATGCCATTCGCGCGGTGCACGAGTGCGGCGCGGAGTTGAACGGCAAGATTATGCTCACGCTGGTTCCCGACGAAGAAACCGGAGGGGCTCGCGGATCGGCATGGCTCGCCAAGCGCGGGCTGCTGGGGCGCGATGGAATCGGCATGCTGTTGCCCGAGCCGACCAGCGGAGTCGTGTGGAACGCGAATCGTGGCGCGATTTCCCTGCGCGTCAAGGTGCTGGGCAAATCCGCGCACGTCGGCCTACAGCATCAGGGTGAGAATGCCTTCGAGCGCATGCTGCGCGTTGTCGAGCGACTGCAAGGATTGAAGCGCGAGGTAGAGCAGCGCAAAACCGGGTTGAACATTGGCGCCGAGCAGTTGCGCAACTCTGTCCTGATGCTCGGAGGGGAGAGCGGCGGCGGTGCGAATTTCAACGTGGTCCCGGAACAATGCTGGTTCACCGTGGACCGTAGGATCAATCCGGAAGAAGATCTGGAGAAGGAAAAAATGCGGGTTGTCGCGGTGCTTGAGGAATGCAGACGCGATGGAATCCCTGTGGAGTGGCAGATCTTGCAGGAAGGCAACTCGTCGGCGTGCTCCTCAGAGGAACGGCTGGGGCAAGCGCTGGCGCGCAGCGTGGAAACGATTACCGGCAAAGCGCCGCGATTCGAGATGTGCCCCGGCCTGCTGGAGATTCGCTTCTATGCCGGTCTCGGAATTCCGGCGTACGCGTACGGTCCCGGCCTGCTCTCCGTCGCGCACGGACCGAACGAATATGTGGATTTGCGAAAAGTGCGCGACTGCGCAGCAATCTACGCGCTGACAGCCGCTGAGATGCTGGGGTCTAGGGCAAAGCGAAAGTGAATAGGGCCGAGCCGGCGGCTACGGCGATGTACTCTTTTCCATCGACCGCGTAAGCCATGGGCGAAGAATACACGGAGGCGCCTGCCTGGAAGTGCCACAGCGGTTTGCCGGAGGCGGCGTCCAGCGCGATGAAATTTCCTTCGGCGTCTCCCGTGAAAACGAGGCCCCCCGCGGTCGACAGCACCCCGGACCACGTCGGCGAGGGATGTCTCCATTCCCATTTGATTTTTCCGTTGGCCGGATCGATGGCGCGCAACGCGCCCCAGAAGGGCGCCATTTCGTCGTTGGGAAAATACCCGCTGCCGTAGTATGCATGGCCGGCCTGATACGGCTGCGCCGCGGTGCTGAACACATCGCACTGCTCGCGCGCGGTGACGTAGAACAATTTTGTCTGCGGATCGTACGTCGGCGACATCCAGTTGGTCGCGCCGGCAGCTCCGGGGCAAACCGGGCTGCCCTCCGGGGTGGGTGTGGATTCTTTGTTGGCAATCGGACGGCCTTGGGAGTCTCTGCTCGTGCTCCAGGTCACCCTGGCATAGGAACTGGCCGACAGCAGTTTCCCGTTGGTGCGATCGAGCACGTAGAAGAATCCGTTGCGGTTGGCCTGCAGCAGCAGATGCTTGCCGTCCTGCTCCAGCAGGACGGGAACTTGCGTGGCGTCGTAGTCGTGCTCATCGTGGTTGGTGAACTGGAAGTACCACTTGAGCTTGCCGGTGTCCGCATCCAGCGCGAGCAATGAGTTGCTGTATAGATTGTCGCCGGCGCGTCCGAGCCCGCGATTGGACGGAGAAGGATTCCCGGTGGTCCAAAACGCGGTATTCGTGGCGGGGTCGTACGAGCCGGTGATCCACGCCGGAGCACCGCCAATTTTCCACGAATCGCCTTCCCAGCTTTCATGACCGGGCTCGCCGGGTCCGGGAATGGTGTAGAAGCGCCATTTGCGTTCGCCGGTGTTGGCGTCGTAGGCCTCAATGAAGCCGCGAATCCCGTATTCTCCGCCGCTAACTCCGACCATCACCAGATTTTTCACCACCAGAGGCGCAAGGGTGATGCTGTAGCCCTTGGTGTAGTCGAACGCGGTGACGTCCCACGCGACGTTGCCGGTCTTGGCATCCAGCGCGATCACGTGGGAATCGAGCGTGCCCATGAAAACTTTGTCGCCCAGGATGGCCAGGCCGCGATTCACGCGCCCGCAACACGGACGGATGTCGGCGGGCAGCGCGCGCTGGTATTGCCAGACGGGACGGCCGGTGCGGGCGTCGAGCGCAAACGCGCGATCGTCCTGGCCGGTGCCGTAGAGCACGCCATCGACGACCAGCGGCGTGGTCTCAAATTTGCCGCCGGCCATCGTTTGGTAGGCCCATTTGGGCACCAACGCATGGGCGTTATAGGTGTTGATCTGGTCGAGCGCACTGAAGCGGCGACCCGTGTAATCACCCGAATAGGTGAGCCAGTTTTGCGGTTCTTTGCCGGCATCGAGCAGCCGCTGCGGCGTGACCTGGGCGCGCGCCGCACAACAGAGCAAACCACAAATCATCAGGATTGCTGTCCCATAAATCGTTTGCTTCATCGCCCGCCTCGCATGAAACTCTTCTCCAACAAATCTCCTCAGCACGCCAGCTAGACTCCCTGTACCAAGACGATATCGGTCTTTGCCGCCTTCAATCGGGCAGCCTTCATTTCCTTGTATTCTTCGCAGCGGTACCAGCGTTTGGCCTGCTCCATATCCGGGAATTCCAGCATCACCACCCGCGATGGCTGCCAGTCCCCTTCCACGATTTCGAATTTGCCCCCGCGCACAATGTATCGGCCGCCATACTTCGTCAGCGTGCCGGGCACGCGCTCCAGGTATTCCTGCATTCCCTTTGGGTCGTGAACATCTACGTCGACGATGAAGTAGGCCGACATAATCTTGCCTCCGATTTCAAGAACTCACTTGCCGCTACCCACGCTCAACAAATAGGCCACGATGTCCTGCAGATCTTTCTCTGGCAGCATTTTCTCGTCGTATTTCGGCATCAGCGACTCGCGGCTTTTCTCAAGGGATCGCAGCTTGTCTTTCTCAAACAGATGCAGCTGTTCACGGGTGTCCAGCATTTGCAACGTGAAATTGTCCTCGTTCAAGACCACGCCCTGAAATTTTTGCCCGCGCTCGTCGGTGACCGTCACGGTCTCGTACTCTTGCGAAAATTCCTTCATGGCCTCGGAAAGCCCCTGCGCCAGGCGGCGGCTGGGGTTGCGAACCGAGTCCACGATGTACTCGGTCGAGCGGCTCGACCCGGTCGCGGTGAGGTCCGGCCCCAGGCGGCCGCCTTTGCCCTGAATCATGTGGCAGGTGGCGCACACCGCCGAACCGTTGAAGAGCTCCTTTCCACGCGCGGTATTTCCTGTCTGCTGCGCGGACGCTTTCACCTCCACGCTGTGAATGTAGGAAATCACCTGCCAGATTTCTTCCTCGGTCATTCCGACGCCTTGCTGGGTGGCTCCGTTCGGAGGCATAGCCGTCCCGGGGACGCCGACGTTGATGGTGCGAAATAAATCCGCGTCAGAATTTCCGTGCTTCTTCTGAACGCGGGTGAGATCCGGGCCGCGCCCTCCGCCGCGCGCGCCGAGCCCATGGCAAAAAGCACAGTTGGCGCGAAATTCGAATTCGCCGAGCTTGGCGGCGTTGGCATCGTTGGCCAGCGGATTCTTGTCTTGCGCACGGACGCTGGGTGCAACGGCGGCGATTAGCACCAGGACCGCGCCCAGTGAGACACTCGCCCAAGCTCTTGGCGAGCAGCGCGAAAAGTCCAATCTCATACGGTTCCTCCTGGCGGGGGCGCACATAAAATTTGGCTCGCACTATACCACTGAGAGAGAGCCTTCTGTCCTTTCGACCAGTTCTATTTTTCAGCACACCCTGCGGCGTCCCGATTGCGCCCATGGCGGCGCCAAGCCATCTTAGAAGCAGCGTTGTAAATCACCTAGTGTACGTTGGGACAGGTCGGCGGAAAGCGCGACCTTGGGGGGAAAGCAAAAATGAAGAATCGCATGTCTATCGTTGGCGTGCTGCTGTTGGGGGCAGCACCGGTTTTTGCGCAGGCGCCGGGCACGGTCAGGTCAAGACCGCCGGTGGCGGAGATGTTCGGCGGCTTCTCGTATACGCGCCTCAGTGATTCCGGGACCAGCACCAACACCAAGGGAATTGTCGGGTCGTTCGCGTGGAACGCCAGGCCGTGGCTGCAGCTCGTGGCGGACTCCAGCTACAACACGGGGTCGTACAGCGGCGTGAACGTGACGCTCTACGGAAACCACTATGGCGCGCGGGTGTTCTATCGCGAGCGCAACAAATGGCGCGTCAGCCCCTTTGCCGAGGTGCTGGTGGGCGGCTCGCACGTCAACAACACCATTTCCGGAACCGGCGGTCTCCAGTACACCGACCTGGCCTTTTCATTCAAGACCGGCGGCGGTGTGGACTTCAACCTCACGCCGCATTTCGCGATCCGCGTTTTTGATGCCGATTACTATCGGACATCGCTCTTCAGCGGCCACCAGAACAATATTTGGGTATCGAGCGGCTTGGTCGTGCGCCTGGGCGGCGCCAGCCCGGAGTAACAGCGTGACGAGAATGTGGCGGCGAGGGTTGGAGTCGCCGACTCTGAAGCCCGCCGCTCGGTGCCTCGTCGCGGGGGCTCACGGCTTTCCGGGTGACGGGTACCCTCTGCAAGGCCGCGGCGATAGGCGAGTTAATTTTTTGAACGAACCAACGATAGTGCCTTGGATTTCCGCTCCGACTGCCTTTCTTGGCTCATCTTATCGGTGCATTCGGCAATTTCGTCGTCGATCTTCTTGATTTCCAAGGCAAGGTGAAGTTCGTTTGGACTTCGTGAATATTTCTTGAACAGCGAGTTCCTTTTGCTGTTCAAGTCTTCGCGTTTCTTTTTCCAAACATCGGTGGTCGCTAACATGTTGTGGCCCACGCAAACAGTGTGAACCTCTTCTCGCCTTATTGATACAGATAAGAATCATTTGGTGCTAGTGATGTCATGCAGTCTTGGCCACTTCCTTGCTCGAAGACCGTAATGCAAAGGCCAGACAGAGCTCCGCTTCCAAGTCGCCGGAGTTGTGAACCGAATACGCGGAAAATTCATGGAATTCCGTCGTTTTTTCTTGCGAAATGTGCACTATCGCACAGTATTGAGGCTGACAAAAGTTTGATACTTGGGTCTCGAAGCGGTTTTAGAAGGAGACTCATGTTCAAGACATTAGGCATTACCCTGTCAGTAGTCATGGCGCTCGGCGCATCCGCGCAAGCGCAGGCCCAAACGCAAGCGCCGGCGAATTCCGGCAACCCAACATCGACATACCGGATTACTGTGGTGAGCCGTACGACCCGGGCGGTGAGTTACAGGCACCGCAGTGGAGCCACAAAGATCAATTTTCAAGGGACCGATTTGATGCCTGCCGCGGCGGGCGAGGCCAAAGTTGAGAGCAAGCGCGGGGCACTGGAAATCGAAGCGGAATTTTCCGGACTGGACAGGCCCACGAGCTTTGGCAACGAGTATCTGACCTATGTATTGTGGGCGATTTCGCCGGAAGGCCGGCCAGTGAACATCGGCGAAGTGCTGGTGGGCGGTAATCACCGCAGCAAGCTGGACGTCACCACGGACCTGCAGGCTTTCGCGCTGATCGTAACCGCGGAGCCTTATTATGCCGTGCGCCGTCCCAGCAACGTCGTGGTGCTCGAGAATGCCATTCGCTCGGACACCGTCGGTGCGACCGAGGCCGTAGACGCCAAGTTTGAATTGATCGATCGCGGCGGCTACATTCCCACCGGCTATAAGTTCGACCCCGTTATTCTGAACGCCAAATTGCCGCTGGAATTTTTTGAAGCGCGCAATGCCGTGCGCATAGCGGAATCTGCCGGCGCCGAAAGATACGCCGCAGCAAGCTACGGAAAGGCCGTTGCCCAGATGAACGAAGCCGATGCCGTGGCCACCAACAAGCATGAAAACAAGAAGTCGCTTGCGGCCCTGTCGCGCGAAGTGGTGCAGACCGCGGAAGACGCTCGCGAAATCGCCGTGAAGCATATCGACGAAGAACGTGCCGAGTCCGAACGCGCCGCGGGAGCCGGGCGTGAAGCCCACGCCAGGGCTCGTGCCAGCGAGGAATCGCAGCGCCGGGTCAACGCCGAAGCCGTTAGTGCCGATGCCGTTCGCCAGCGCGATGACGCCGACCGCAAGAACCTCGAAGCGCAAGCCGCCGCTCAACAGGCTGCGGGCGCCCAAGCCGATGCGGAAAGACAGCAACATGCCGCGGAAGCGGATTCCGAGCGGAATCGCGCCGCCGCAGCTTCCTCCGATGCGCAGCTGCAACAAGCCCGTCGCGATCGCGAAGGGCTTCGTGCGCGTCTCCTCCAACAATTCAACTTGATCCTGGAAACTCGCGACACCGCGCGCGGCCTGGTCGTCAATATGTCGGACGTGCTGTTCGACTCCGGCAAATTCACGCTTCGCCCGCTGGCACGGGAGAAGCTGGCCAAAATATCCGGCATCGTGCTCGCTTATCCGTCGCTCAAGCTGGCCGTCGAGGGCAACACCGATAGCGTCGGCACCGAAGCTTTCAATCAGCAGCTCTCGGAGCAGCGCGCCGCAGGCGTTCGCAGCTATCTAACCCAGCAAGGCGTCCCGGAATCTTCGACCACCGCCACGGGCTTCGGTAAGAGCCGGCCCATCGCGTCCAACGACACTTCCGAAGGCCGTCAGCAAAATCGCCGCGTCGAGTTGGTTGTCTCGGGTGAAGTGATCGACACCAAGATCGTTTCCCTCAGCCTACAACCCGTCGCTGCCGTAACACCTCAGTAAGCCAACCGCAAAAAGAGAGGGCCGGCTCTCCTCGAGAGCCGGCCCTCTTTCTTTGCTCATGCCCGCTGACAAACCAGCAAGCCTGAGACTCTTTGTTGTCTATCGGCCGTTGTTGTCGCCATCCGGATGACTGTGGCGCCAGCCCCAATAGTGCTTCTGCACTCTGTAGTGCTGCCTTTCGTATTTACGATAACCCCTGTGCTGTTCTTGCAGATAACGCCGGTAGGCGCGGTCTTCGCGGTCATCCCAGTTGTGATAATCACGGTGGTCCCGATCGTAAACTCGAACCTGGACGCTGGCGTCTTGAGGTTTGGGGGCCGCCATGATTGCCGTTGGTGCAGCAATAGCCGCAGCCAACAATAGGGAACCGATGTAGCGATCGATATGGTGCATGAAGTAGTCCTCCAAATCCGAGATGCCCTACGTGCAGAACCCCGGTTCCCATTACTATGTGCCTCGCGCGTCGCGATATCTGTTCCGTACCGCACATGTTTGAAAACAGTTCGCAATTAGCCGGTACCGAGATTTGGCCTTTACGTCTGGGGTCTGGAATGTTCGCCCACGGAATGGCAACTTCAAGACACTCTGGAAGGAAGGTCGCGCCGGTGCCCGACCGCAAAAAAGCTCGGAGGCGCCATAAACGTCGCGCCTCCGAGTAGCCTTGGGGTTAGTTGCTGTTTTACGAGCCCTCGTCGTCAGTGGTCTTCGTTGTCGTCACGATGGTCTTTGTCGTCTTTGTCATGATGGTCTTTGTGATGATGGCCTTTCTTATGATGGTCGTCACGCTCATCGTCGT
>WNFO01002448.1_pt1 | contig 16128 bp, 17 predicted proteins | sample 5400251 | NCBI WGS metagenome assembly WNFO01 (sample SAMN13153354, study PRJNA577476) | soil metagenome | isolation source: 100 cm saprolite under Madrone tree | place: USA:California | collected 2016-06-14 | reverse complement strand
ACTCGAGGCCACTCCGGCCGGATACCCTCGTGCGAAGACTCATGCCATCGCTGGCTAGGAGCGGTTGTGGGATCGCCACCGGAAGCCGGCCCTGCAGGGTCCGCAGCACGAAGTCCTCGAGACGCAATCGGGCGGCCGCCGCCGCCCCCTGGGCGATCCACACGATGTGAGCCGGAAACTCGACCACGACGCGTGCGTCACGTGCTTCGGCTCGCACGATCCGCGCGTCCACACCCGCCCGGCCTGCGAGGGCAACCGCCATCTCCCGATCGCAGGCACCCTTGTCTGTCACGGCAAACTGAGACAGTACTCCATCGGGAGGCAAGCTGAAACCGGTCACCTCAAATGAGGTACTCGGCGATAGATTGACACTCGTCATCGTACTCTCGCTCGATCGAGGGGCCAATGCGCCCGCACAAAGCCGGCCCACGAGGCGGCCACGGCCGGAGGCAGTAGTGGGCAGTCCCGCCGGATCACGATCAGCACGCCCGCTTCGACTCGGGGGAGCGGCCGGAATTCCCCCGCCGGGATCCGGCGACCGAGGCGGAACTCCCACCACGGCGCCCACACGGTCGATAGCAGCGTGGAAGGAGGTGCGGCTACCCGCTTCCGAGCCACTTCCCACTGCACGACGACGTCCGCCCGCTTCAGCGGCACTCCTGGGTTGTCGAGGAGGCGGCGCAGGATCTCAGTCGACCCGCTGAACGGCAGGGACCCCATCACGCGGAATGGTCGCTTCGGCAGGGGGAATGACAGGAAATCAGCCTCCACGACGCGCACTCGGTCTCGCCTCGTTTCGCGGACACGGTCACGGAGCCGCTGAGCCCACATGTGGTCGACCTCGACCGCGACGACCTCGAGCTCTCGGTGGGCGAGCGCGAGGGTGATCGCGCCAAGACCGGCGCCGATCTCTACGACCAGCTCGCCCGGCTGGAAGTCGGCGTCGGCGACGAGGCGGTCAGCGAACTCGGGACGGAGGAAGTTCTGACCGAGACGGCGCCGGCGCTCGTCCCGGGGTGTCCGCCAGTGGGCGGACACGACGGATCACCATGGTGATCATGTCGACAATGTACTGTGGGACGGTGCTGTGTCGCAATCGGATTCATCGCCCCGCGGTGGTATGGTTGGACGACCTGCACCAAGAAGCTGAGGCGAGTCGGCGCGCCCTGATCGGATCCGCTCGGGGACACGGCGGACGCCGTCGTGCCGGCGCCGCGAGGTGGCATTCGTGCCATTCGTGCTGATTCGGCCGGTCCGCTGGTCGATTGACGGCGGCAGTCTGTCTGGCCTAGCATGTCGCTCACCCGGGCCGGCTCGCTCGACCCGCGCGGAGGCCGCTGATGTGCACTGTGGCATCGGCTCCTGGGGCTCCTGGGGCGGCCAGCGTCCGAGTCTGGGAGGTCATGTCACTGGGACGGGGCCACGAAGGGGGTGCCCACCGCCGGAGGGCGTTGATGTTGGCTATCCTCATCCTCCTATCCTCCGGTATCGTTTCATGAAGGAGGGCACCGTATGAGACGGATCGGGTTCTTGCTGGTTGCGGTTGCAATGGGGACCAGCGTTGTCGCCTACATGGCTCCCGCATCTGGACAAGCAGACGGACAGGGTGCCCCGCGCTTCGTCACCAAGATCCCCTCTGGCTACCGCAACTGGAGGTTGATCTCCGTAGCCCACGAAGAGGGCGACCTCAACAGTTTTGGTGCCATTTTGGGCAACGATATAGCGATCAAGGCCTACCGCGAAGGGAAGCTTCCGTTTCCTGACGGCGCCATTATTGCTGCTTTGCACTGGCGTTACGTGCCGTCAGAGGAGAACAACAAGGTCTTTGGCCGGTCCCAATCTTTCGTTCCCGGGCCCCCCACGAACATTCAGTTCATGGTCAAGGACTCGACAAAGTACGCCGCGACGGGCGGCTGGGGATTCGCTCACTTCATGGACGGCAAATCTGGCGACGAGGCGTTCATGAAGACCTGCTTTCCCTGCCACGAGCAAGCCAAGGCTCGCGACCTCGTCTTCACCCGTTACTCCCCCTGATACCGAGAACCGAGAGCGTACGGTTGATGCAGGGGCCGCGATACCCGAAGGACCTACGGAGGTAGGGGAGTTGTCCCAGGAATTTGACGTCGTGTGTCTCGGCGGTGGCGTCGCCGGAGAAGCGATCGCGGCGGGCCTTCAGGACAGCGGCCTGACGCTAGCGGTTGTCGAGCGAGAGCTCGTCGGGGGCGAGTGCCCGTACTGGGGCTGCATACCTTCCAAGACCTTGCTTCGCTCAGGCGAAACGTTGAGCGAGGCCGGGCGCGCTCGCGTCCTGGCTGCCTCACGCGTGGAATGGGCCGTGGACTTTCCCAAGGTTTCGAAACGCACGCTGTGGATGGCACGCGACCTCGATGACAGCCGGCCTGCCGCCGCGATGGAGGCGACCGGGGCCAGGCTCTTTCGGGGCGAAGGGAGACTGACGGACCTGCGCACGGTCGCGGTCGGAAGCGAGCAGCTCGTCGCGCGCCGGGCCGTCGTGATCGCCAACGGCAGCACCGCGGCGATTCCAGCCATCCCGGGCCTGGACACCGTCCCCTTCTGGACCAACCGCCAGGCGGTGATTCCGAAGGAGCTGCCGGCTTCGCTGGCGGTCCTCGGCGGGGGGGCCATTGGCGTCGAGCTGGGACAGGCCTTCGCACGCCTCGGCTCCAAGGTGACGGTGATCGAAGCCGGACCGAGGTTCCTTGGCCTCGAGGAGCCAGAGGCCGGAGCCTCGCTCCGGCCACACCTGGAGGCGGACGGCATCACGCTGATGATCGGGGACCCCTGTGTCGCCGTCGAAAAGCAATCCTCGGCCGTCGCCCTCCACTTGAAGTCCGGAACGGTGGTCTCGGCCGACCGATTGCTGGTTGCCACGGGCCGCCGCCCCAACGTGGAGGCATGGCGCGCGATCGGGATCGCACAGACGGAGCGCGGTTGGTTGAAGGTGGACCCGGCGACGCTCGAGGCGCGGGCCGGCGTCTTTGGAGCGGGTGACGTCACGGGACTCGGCGGATTCACCCACCTCGCCTACTACCACGGTCAGGTGGTCGCGCGGCGATTGCGGGGCATGGACGCGAGGGCCGACCACATCGCGGTCCCTCGCGTGACATTCACCGACCCGGAAATCGCTTCGGTCGGGCTGTCGGAAGCCGCCGCGCGCCAGAAAGGCATCGACGTCGTCGTCGCCGGCGCCGATCCGGCCGAGACCGCGCGAGGCTACATCCACGACTTTCACCGAGGCGCGCTCAAGCTGGTCGGCGACCGCAACCGCCGGGTGCTGATCGGCGCGACGCTCGTCACGCCGCGCGCCGGCGAGATCCTGGGCGAGCTCGTGCTGGCGATCAAGCTGGGCACTCCGCTCCCGACGCTCGCCGACGTCATCCATCCATTCCCGGCCTTCAACCGCGTGCTCGGGGCGAGCCTGGCCGAGCTTGCGGCGAAGGTCGCCTGAACGCCAAAAAAGCGGAGGGCACGATGAGCAGGGTCGAAACGAAGCTCGAGGTCGTCACTATCCCGGTGTCCGACGTCGACCGCGCCAAACGTTTTTACGAGGGCCTGGGGTGGCGGCTCGACGCCGATTTTTCCAAGGGCGATTGGCGTGTGGTACAGCTGACGCCCCCAGGCTCAGCGTGCTCCATCTTCATCGGGAAGGGCCTCACGACCGCCGCGCCGGGCTCGGTTCAAGGAACGCTCCTCATCGTCAACGACATCCAGGCCGCACGCGCCGAGCTCGTCGCCCACGGCGCCGACCCGAGCGAGGTCTTCCATTTCGACGGCACTCTCCGTGTCACCGGGACGCAGGGCCGCTTGCCGGGCCCGGATCCGGAGCGGCGCTCCTACAGCTCGTGGATCTCGTTCAGCGATCCCGACGGCAACGGCTGGCTGCTGCAGGAGGTCACCACCCGGCTTCCTGGACGCGGGCTGAGCAGCTTCGACGTCGCGACGCTGACCGATCTCCTGCGCGAAGCCGAGAAGGGCCACGGCCAGTACGAACCAACCGCCCCGAAGCACCACTGGTCGGATTGGTACGCCGCCTACATCGTCGCGCGCCAGCAGGGGAAGACCCCCGAGGAGGCGGCCAAGGATGGCGCGCACCACATGGAGAGTGCCCGCGGGTGAGGGCCGGGTCAGTCCTGTTCGGCCAACATCTGCGCCTGCGTTTTTCCGTACGGAAAAAAACTCGCCTTCTCGCCCTTCGCCCAGGCTGTTCGCTGCTCTGCCCTACTGATATCCCAATCGGGACGGCAGCGCTGCAGCACGGCGCGCAGGTCTAGGCGAAGCTCCTCCACCGTCGGCCGGCCGAAGAACCAGTAGCCATTGTAGATCTTGTAGACACGCAACCCAGGCTCGAGCACCAGCGTGTGAGGAATCATCGGATTGTGATGCGGGTCGGTGTACTCCGCGATGTCGAGATCCTTCTGCAGTTTGCGCGCGGGGTCCGAGAGAAACGGCCAGTTGGCGCCGACGGCGGAGCGGAACTCATTCGTCTCGAGCAGGTTGTCGGTCGAGATCGTCACGAGACGGCAATAACCCACCTCCATCTCGCGGTGGAGTTGCAGGAGCCCCTCGTGTTGCCTCCTATCTTTTGGACAGAAACCTCCGCGGGAGAGCACCAGCACCAGCGGATCGCCTCCCTGCAACTCCGAGAGCGTGCGGTGCTTGGCGCGATGGTCAGGGAGTTCATAGTTGGGAAAGGCTGCGCCAGGAACGATGTCGGGTCGCATTCCGCCCCCCTTTTTGTCTCGTTCCGGGACCCGCGCAACGCAGGAATCGCGGAATCGCAGAGCCAGCAAACGTGGCGTACGGTCTCGCCCGGCGCCGGCAAGCGCGGCGCCGGGTTACGTCTCAACCCGAATCCTCGGCCAATGCTGCGGCTGATGCAGCGGGGCGGTTCACTCGGCGCTGAACAGTCTAGGCTCTTCATCTTCCTCGCTGTCACGGCTACCCTACAACGAGCTAGGCTTTCGCCCAAGGAGCTTTTGAGGGATATGCGCGGGAAAGGTCCTGCATGCCGCTTTCGCGGCGGCATCGGGGGCGTTCGCTTTGAAGCTGGCGTCAGACTCGCGGCTGCTCGGACTGCCCATCCTTCACCCCTTCCATGAGTGGTTGCTCAACTCGCGCGTTGGGGTGATCGCTTCCCGCGGGGTGCGCGGCGAGGCTCCCCCTATCTTTCGCCGCCGGAGACCGAAATGCGTTCCCCGGTCACCCAGGCGGATTGGTCGGAGGCAAGAAAGAGCGCCACGCGCGCAATGTCGTCGGGCCGGCCGAGCCGCCCCATCGGGAGCGTGAAGCCCATCCCTTTCGCCGTCTCGGCGGTGGCGCCGAACGCAGCCAAGCCTTCGGTCTCGGTCGGGCCGGGGGCGATGGCGTTGACCCGGATGCCCCTACCGGCGAGCTCAAGAGCGAGCGTGCGCGTGACAGCGTCGACCGCGCTCTTCGAGGCGGAATAGACCAGAGAATTCGGCACAGGATTCGTGGTCCAAATCGTACTGAAGTTGATGATGCTGCCGCCCGAGCCGTTGAAAGCCTTGACGGCCTCCTGCGCAGCGAGGATCGCGCCGAGCACGTTGGTGTTGAACTGGCGATGGAAATCCTCTTCGGTCACCGCCTCGAGCGGCCCCATCGCGTACACGCCCGCGTTGTTGACCAGGATATTTGGCCGGCCGAACTTCTCCATGGTCTCCTCGAACAGGCGCTTCACGTCGGCGCGCTTGGCGACGTCCGCCTGGATGGCGACGGCGTTGCCGCCGGCCTTGACGATTTCGCCCACCACCCGATCGGCGTCGGCTTTGCTCGAAGCGTAATTCACCGCAACGACCGCGCCCGCCTTGGCGAAGGCGCGCGCGATCGCCGCGCCGATCCCCTTCGAAGCCCCAGTGACGATTGCGACCTTCCCGGTCAGCTCGCCCATGATTGCCTCCTTTGCTCCGGTCCGCCCCGGCCTGCCGACCGCCTCGATTGTCAGGCGGCTCTGTGATCACCTGCCGGAGTGATTGCCGTCTCAACCTCCCTGTCCTCTCGGAATGAACCCGGGAATGCCGGTCTCTACAACGGCATTAAACCTGACCCGCGACTTGATTCCTTCGCTAATCTCCCGCATGGCGTCTTGAGGAAGGGTGGAGACGTCAACGTTCTCCTTGATCCGGCTGGGGGTTGTCGAGGTGGTCAGGAGGGCCGTCCCGCGCTGGATAGCCCAGGCGAGCAAGACTTGCGCGGGGGTCTTGTTGACGCGCTTGGCGATAGCGGTGATGACAGGATCTTCCAGCAACTTGGGCTCGCTACTGTGCCCCAGCGCCGCGAACGCTTGCAGCACGATGCGATTCTTTCTGCAATATTCCAAAAGGTCCCATTGCGGGAGATACGGATGAGACTCGACGTGAACAACTGCAGGCTTGATCCGCGCGACTTCGAAGATGTCTCTCGCCTGTTCCAGGCTGACGTCGGACAATCCGATGGCCTTGCACTTACCCTCGTCTACCAGGCCCTCCAACGTCCTCCATGTATCCAGCAACGTAACGCCCTTGTCGTAGATCACATTGCCGTTCGCATCCCTCGGGTCTTGCTCGTCTCCAGGTTGGAAGGGAAAGGGGGTGTGGATGAGATGGAGATCGACGTAGTCGAGTTGGAGTTTCTTGAGACTGGCCTCGAGGGCGGGTTTGGCGCGTTCAGGACGATGATTGTTGTTCCAGAGCTTCGTGGAGATGAACACGTCCTCCCGCTTGATCTTCCCCCCCCTTGAACACCTCCTGCATCGCTTCGCCGACCTCTTTTTCATTTCGGTAGCGTTCCGCCGTGTCGAGCTGACGAAATCCTGCTTCCAGCGCCGCCTTGGTCGCGTTTTTGGTTGCCACGGGGTCGGGAATCAATGTGCCAAATCCGAGCGCGGGGATCGCGCCGGATCCGTTGTTGAGCGGTATCTTCGTATAACGAAGGTTGTCGGGTTCTACCATTGTGTCCCTCCTCCGATATGTCCCGGGTGAGCTTCAGCCCGCGACTGTCGCGGACCCGCTCTAGATGTCGACTAGCAGATCTTTCAATGGGCGAGAGCAGCAGATCAGCGAACTCTTGCCTGGTGGGAGAATTCCGACAATGGTTGATCGAGAGGTGTCTACAAGGCGGGCGGGGCGCGGACGTCGAGAGGGGCCGCCGGGTGAGCGGCGATTCCAGTCGCGGCGCTTCCGGCGATGTCGGGGGCCGGACCAGGCGAAGAGCGATGGCGCCCTCCGATCCCACGAGCGACGTCCCCGAAGTGGCGAGCCCGACCACGTCGTCAAAGTCCGCATCATCGTAGATGCCGGGAATCCAGGAGGGATCGGGCGGACTCGCGTATGCAAGACTCGAGGTTGTGGCGAGCGCGGCCAGGATCAGGAGGATCAGGCCGCCGCGCGAGGTCGCAAGTGATGAGGATGAGACTGGCCGACGCATCATGGTTTCACCGGATACACCCGATGGCGGGGCTGTCAAGCTATATCGTGAGACGAAATAGAAATCCAGTGGTTGCCGTTCCTTCTTTTCCGGGCGGGCTGAGCTAGCCGACGTGGGCGGAGTGGACTACGAGGATGCGGGGCAGAGCCGGTCGAAAAACAGCGAGAGGAGGCGTTCCGCGTCAATGACGTGGGCCACGCGGCAGTTCGGAGCGCCGGCCGCGCGCCGGGTCTGGCCGTTCTCGCCAACGGCGATCCGCGCCGGCTGCCATTGCGCCAGGCTCGCGTCGACAGCGAGACCCACCGCCAAAGGGTCGTGCAGGTGCATGTAACCCCAGAGACGGAACGGCTGCTCCGTGAACGCGGCGATGCAGGCGGGGAGCGGGCCGGGCCGGCCGGCCAGCACGGCGTGGAGCTGGTCGCGGTGGATGGTGGTCTGGCGCGTGGCGTCCAGCGGCACGAGGTCGACCCGCAGGCCGGCGTCGAGGACTTCGCGCAGAGCGTCCGGATCGACATAGGCATTGAATTCGGCGTCCGGGGTGACATTGCCACGCACGTCCACCGCGCCACCCATCATGACCACACGGCCGATCCTCCGAAGGGGATCGGCATCGAGGCGGAGAGCGAGCGCCAGGTTTGTCAGCGGGCCCAGCGCGATGAGCGTCAAACGCTCGGCGTGGGCCCGGGCCAGGGCCACGAGCGCCTCGGCCGCCGACGGCGAGGCGGGCGGGCTGGCCACGGGCGGCCAATCCAGCACATCGTCGAGGCCGTCGGCGCCGTGATCGTCGGGAGCGGCGGTCACCAACGCCCTTCGCAGCGGGGTCGCGGCGCCCAAAGCGAGCTGGGGCAGGCGAGCCGGCCGGCGCACCTCGACCAGGCGGGCGGCGTTGCGTGCCGTGTTGGCGAGCGGCGCGTTGCCCGCGACCACCGTCAGCGCCAGGACGTCGAGTTCGGCCGTGGTCGCGGGCGGCACATTTGGCGGGGGCGCCGGGTCCGGAGCCATGTACAACAACAACAAAGTCAGCATGGTGTGGACCGGCACGAATCAGGGGCTGAACGTCACCCTTGCCCATTCCGGCGTCAACGTGGAGCTCACCTAGGAAACCAAGCTCCAGGCGGCGAAGGTCCGACAGAACGCCTCCGCTGAAGAGCAACAGCCCGCGGCGGCATCGCGCGCGACTCCATAATCCCGCGACCGACCGGCAGTTGGTGTTCGGGCGGACGACAGGCGGGCCTGGCCCAGTCGCGCAGCTCCGACGGCTGCCTCGAGGTCAAGCTGTCGCGCCCGGGCAGCCGGGGCACCGGCACCAACCCGGAGCAGTTCTTCGCGGCCGGCTGGTCCGCGTGCTTCGAGTCGGCGATGGAGTTCGCCGCGCGCAACATGACGATCACGCTGCCGGCCGATCACGCGGTCGACGCCGAGATCGATCTCGGTCCCGACGGGGGCGCGTTCAGCCTCGCGGCTCGCCTCTACGTGAGCCTGCCGGGGATGGAGCGCGCGACGGCGCAACGCCTCGTTCGGCCCGTAGCCGAGCAGGCCGCCCGCTTCGGCAAGCTCGGGTTGGACGCTCGCCGACGGCAGGCGATTGCGTATCGCGCTCTCGACGATCCTGGTGCGGTACGCGTAGATCACCGGCCCCGAGAGCACGAGAAGCGCCTGCGGCCGTGATCGCATGGCGCGTGAGACCGCGTTCTCCAGGTCGGCGTCGGCCCGGATCGCGATGGGGACCAGCGAGGTCCCCGTCGTCTTCGCCGCGCCCTGCGCCGCGCGCGGTTGCGCGTCACCTTGCCGCTCGTCCCACAGCACCGCCAGCCGCGCGAGCGCCGGTATCGCCTCGCGGAGAAGCTGGATCTCCTTCCCTGCCAGCTCGGGGAGATCCATGAAAGATTCCGGTCACATTCCCCCCAGGACGGGCGAAGCTCGCGACGAAGCCGCTCGCCACGGGGTCGCTCTCGAGATCTATAGAGATGATCGGTATGGTGGACATGATCTTCCGTCCGAGCTCCTGAGCTGACCCGGGAGCACGAGGCAGTCGGGCTTGAGCCGCACGAGATCCTCGATGCTGCGCGTTTCCCCTGCCGACCCTTGCCGCCAGTCTATGGCGATGTTGCACCCCTCCTGCTAGCCGAGTTCCTGCAGGCCGGCGACAAGCGCGTCTCGTAGCGCCGGATTCGCGACGGCGAGGCCGACCCGCCAGACCTTGTCGGCTTGCCGTGCGTCCGTGGCGAGCGGCGCGGCGAGGAGGCTGCCAGTCAGCGTCCCGATGAACGCTCGGCGGTCCATCACTCGATTACCTCGTCGGCCCGCTGCAGGAGCGACGGCGAGATCGTCAGGCCGAGGGCCTTGGCGGTCTGGAGGTTGATCATCAGTTCGAACTTCGTGGGTTGCTCGACGGGTAGGTCGCCGGGTTTCGTGCCCTTGAGAGTCTTGTCCACATAGGCGGCGGCGCGCCGAAACAAATCAGCTAAGTTCACTCCGTAGGTCATAAGGCCCCCAGCATCGACAAAATCCCGCGATGTATACACGGTTGGCAGCCGATGCTTTGCCGCCAGGTCCACGAGGCGTCTTCGCTCGCTGTTGAAGATGGCGCTCCCCAATACAGCCAGAGCGCCCGCGCGCGCCCTGGTCATGTCCGAAAAGGCCCGGTCGAAATCGGCGGGACCGCGCGCCTCAACGAATTGAACCCGCACCCCCAGCGCCCGGGCCGCGACTTCTGCTGGCTTCAGCATGTCCGTCCGTCCGCCGACGGCACCTGGCTGCCAGAGGACAGCGACCAGACTGACTTGCGGAACGGCCTCCTTGAGCTGTTCCAGACACTTGCCGACGAGCTCCGGAGCGAGGTTGGACAACCCTGTGACATTGCCGCCCGGGTGCGCAAGGCTGGTGACGAGCCCGTCCGTAACCGGATCGGTCGCAGAAGTGAAAACAATGGGGAGGGTCCTCGTCGCTTCCTTGGCGGCCAGGGCGGTGGGTGTGCCTCCTCCGGTCACGATGACATCGACCTTGAGCGCAACCAGTTCAGCCGCAAGAGCCCGGAGCCGCTCGAGCTTCCCCTCGGCCGATCGGTATTCAATCACGACGTTGCGGCCCTCGACATAACCGAGGTCACGGAGTCCTTGGAGGAAGGCCTCGCGCAGGTGGGGGTTAGCGCCCGGGTTGAGCGCCAGGAAGCCTATTCGAGGGACCTTGGCCGCCGCTTGCTGCGCCTCAGCGGAGCCCGGTGCGGGGAGAAGCCCACCGGCCATGGTTCTGATGAACGCCCGTCGCTCGATCACTCGATCACCTGGTCCGCCCGCTGCAGGACCTCTTGGGGGATCACCAGCCCGAGCGTCCGCGCGGTCCGGAGGTTGAGGATCAGCTCGAACTTCGAGGGCTGCTCCATCGGGAGATCGGTGGCGCGGGCGCCCTTGAGGATCCGGTCCACGAAGTAGGCGGCGCGCCGGTGCATCTCGGGATAGCTCGGCCCTAAAGACATCAGCCCTCCGACCTGCACCAGCTCGTTGTAGGCGTACACCGCCGGGAGCCGGTGCCGGGCGGTGAACTCGACGATTCGCGCCCGATGATGCAGGAAGAGCCGATCCGCCAGCATGACGAGCGCCCCGGACCGCTGCCCGACGATCGCCTGAAACGCGGGGTCGAACTCGCCCTCGGCCCGCACCGGAAAGAACACCACCTTCAGGTGCAGCGCCTTGGCGGCGGCGCTGGCCTGCTTTTCCGAGGTCAGGTGGATGGGGTTGGCCGGATTCGCCAGGAAGGCCACGGACGAGAGCTTGGGTACGATCTGCGTGAGCAGCTCCAGGCGCTTTCCCTCCAGGTCCGGCCCGATCGACACCAACCCAGTCAAGTTCCCGCCGGGCCGCGCGAGGCTCTTGACCAAGCCCGTGCCGATCGGGTCGCCTACCGCAACCATGACGAGGGGGACCGTCGTGGTCGTGCGCTTGACCGCGAGGGCCGCGGGCGTGCCAGCCGTGACGATGATATCCAACTTGAGGGCAATGAGCTCCGCGATGAGCGCTGGGAAGCGCTCGTACGCTCCTTCGGCCCAGCGGTACTCGATAGTGAGATCCCGGCCCTCGACGTAGCCGCGCTCGCGAAGCCCCTCGCGAAACGGCCCGACGAGGTTAGCCTCCAGAGCCTCGGTGGAGTTCCCGAGGAACCCGATCCGATAGACCTTCCCGGCGGGCTGCGCCCCGGCGGCGAGCGGCGCGGCGAGGAGGCTCATGGTCACTCCGAAGATGAATGTCCGTCGATCCAAGGAGTTCCCCCTCCCCGCCACAGGTGAAAGCGCGCTGCACCCTGAGCCCCGGCGGCCACACCCCGGGCCTCGAATCGCCCGGCACATCGGGCCGAGGCATGGTCGTTGGCGGGCCACGGGCGCAATCGGGTCCCGGGTACTGGCGGGATGGTAGCCCACCACCCGTAGAAACCGCACGTTCGCTTTCTGGCGGGACCTGGACCGGGTCGGAGGTGACCAGAATGCCGAGCATGGCGGGCCGAGCTTCTGGAGCGGAGTCTCGCAGCCCGCGAGTGCCAATCCGCTGGCAATCGATGGTCGCTGAGCGCCATGAGGTTGGCGGACGGATGTTATTTGTCGCTTCTCCTACTCCACCTTTCTTTTCAGCTCAAATACTTGCTGGGCGACTTCCCGTCCCTGAGCACTCGGCATGTGGATTGCCTCTCCTCGACTGACAGGAAGGAGAGCATATGAGCCTGGGATCGAAGTGTCTCGTCGGAGCACTCGTGCTGGTGCTGTCCGGCTGCGCAGCGGTTGGCGGCAACACGGTTCCTCCAAGTGTCGACGTCAGCGGAAAGTGGGCCGGGACCTGGTCGTTTCGCAACCCGACCATGGGGTCCGGAGACGTCTTCATGAATCTCAAGCAGAGTGGTGCCGACGCGAGCGGCGATCTCAGGGTGACCGGCCCGACGCCGGCCGAACCCACCTACTTCGAGGGCACCGTCAGCGGGAGCTCGGTCATCCTGAAGGTACCCTACCTGTCCGGAACCCTCGATGTCAGCGGTGACGAGATGAAGGGAGTCATCAACGGCATCATGCCGGCCAATGTGAGTTTGCGGCGTCAGCGATGACCTAGCATGTTCCCGTCATTGTTGGGAACGCGGAGCGGGTCCAATTTGCGTGGATCCTGGCCAATCAGGGGGGGTCCCGGTGCCGGTGGTGCCCGGCCTTGTTTGGAGTCGGCGCGCTGATCGCGAGTGGCCGACTCAGCATTGTGACGACGATGGCGGTCGCGGTCGGGGCAACGCTCTGCGCAGACCTTGTGTGGTACAGCCTCGCGCGATGGCGGGGAACCAGGACACTTGCATTGATCGCGCGCTTCTCGCCGGCGGCCCGGGGGAGCGTCCAGCGGGGTCAGTCTCTCTTCCGTGATCACGAAGGAGCATTTCGGTTGGGTGCCAGGTTCCTGCCCGAGCTGGGTCCGATCGCGGCAGGGCTTGCCGGGGCGGCCGGCGAAGGTATCCCGCGCTTTCTTGTCTACGGCGCGATCAGCGCGGCGCTCTGGGCCGGGACGTGGGTGGGCCTCGGATACCTGGTGGGCCAGGCAGTCACCGAGGCCGCGTTACATCTCGGCCTGCGAGTCATGCTCGTTGTCCTTATCGCGCTCCTCCTGTACGTGCCTCTGCGCCGTGCCAGGCGGCACCGCATTCTGCGCATCCTTCGGCGCTCGGGAGTGAGGCCTGACGACCTGCGGGCGCTGCTCGAGGCGAGCCGGCCCATCACTATCCTCGACGTGAGATCGAGTGAGGATGTGAAGGCTGCTCCCTATACGCTTCCCGGGGCCCGATGGATCCGACCGGATGAGTTCAGCCGGCACTGTCGCGGAATTCCGCGGACTGCCGAGGTGGTGGTATACGGCGGCGGCTCCCGGCAGGCGAGAACGGCGCGCGCTGCTTTGTACGCGCGGGCGGCCCTCCATCTGCGACGCGCGGGGGTCCGCGGCGTGCGGCCGTTGGCAGGTGGCCTGCACGGCTGGCGCCGGCGCGGGTATCCGGTCGACCCGTTCACGCAGGGCTAGGCCGCGATCCCGTTCACATTGGGCGGAGAGGCCGGGCGGGCAGGTCGGTTCGACGCCGAGCAGACTCTGTCGCGACCGCGCGCGGGCATCAGAGCGCCGCATGTGTGCCAACCGGCCGGCAGTCGGTAGCCGATTAGCAGTTCGACGGTGGGCGGGTGGCTCGATTTGGGGTTTGTCCTTCCTCCGGGCGTCTTCCACTACCGCTATTTGCGAAGCGTCAGACGACTCCTGATCCCCGGCATGGCGATTGCCTTTGGCTCAGCTGAGCGGGAAAGGGAAACGTCCCTGCGGAGAGAAAGGAGGCCGGGGTGGGTCGCAAGGAACCGTTGATAGGGCGGAACCGTCATAACCGCGATGCTGACAGGGTGCGTCTCGTCCGCGAGCGGAAGCCGATCGATCCGGACGCGGCTCTGGTGCAGCGGCTGCGCCGCCGGGAGGAGGCGGCGGTGACGGCGCTCGTGGTCGGGTCGGCGACTCGGAAGATTGACCGCTTGCGAGGGACTGCTGCGTTCCGGTCCTGGCTCTACCGGATCACCCTCAATGCGGCCTGTCAAAAGCGGCGGGGGCGACGGGCGGAGGGCCTTCTGCCATTCGCGGAGCGACTACCGTGCTGATTCGGCTACTTCTGCTCGCAACCACGGTGACCATACTCACGGCCTCGCCTGCGACGGCTGGTGGCAACGGAGTGGTCCAGACGCCGAGTATCTTCGCGCCGGTCTCCACCCCGGCCTATGCCACCCGCGAGCTGACATGGATCGTGTTCGTCATAACCGGCGCCATCTTCCTCGTCGTGGCCGGACTGACCGTCTACGCCATCATGCGCTTTCGACGCCGCCGGGGCGATGACGGGCGAGAGCCTCCCCAGGTGTACGGAAGCCTGCAGATCGAGCTGGCCTGGACCGTCGTCCCGATCCTGATCGTCGTCGTCCTGTTCCTGGTGACGACCCGGTACATCTTCGCGATCGAAGGGCGCCCGCCGGTTCCAGAGGCTCTCGAAGTCACGATCGTCGGGCACCAGTGGTGGTGGGAGATCCGCTACCCGAAGCTCGGCATCGTCACCGCCAACGAGCTCCACGTGCCGGTGAGCGACCCGGCGCACCCGACCCCGACCTTCATCACGCTCCAGTCCGCCGATGTCATTCACAGTTTCTGGATTCCCCAGCTCGCCGGGAAGATGGACGTCATCCCGAACAAGACCAACCGGATATGGATCGACCCGCAGAAGCCGGGCGGGTACGTCGGTCAGTGCGCCGAGTACTGTGGTCTCCAGCACGCGGGGATGTTGCTCATCGTGGCCGTCCAGTCCAAGGAAGACTTCGCAAAGTGGGCGGCCCAGCAGGGAGCGCCGGCCCGGAACGATGCCGAGGTGCAGGCGGGGCGCGAGCTGTTCTCGTCGCTGTCGTGCATCAACTGTCACGCGGTTCGCGGGACCGAGGCCAACGGCCTGTTCGGGCCCGACCTGACTCATCTGATGAGCCGGCGGACCATCGGCGCCGGAGTGATCCAGAACACGCCGGAGAATATTCGATCCTGGATCGACGATCCGGCGTCCCTGAAGCCGGGTGCGCTCATGCCGGCCATGAAGCTCTCTCGCGACGACCTGGACAAAGTGACCGCTTACCTTTTGGCCTTGCGGTGAGGGAAGAGAGCTCATGAGAGAGCTCATGAGCGTGCTGGCAGACACGATGGCGTCGAGGCGCGGCGCGGGAACGCGCCGCCCATTGCTGGCGGTGCTCCACGACTGGGTGGTCACGGTCGACCACAAGCGACTCGGGGTCATGTACGTGATCAGCGGGCTCGTGTTCCTGGTCGTTGCCGGCCTCGAGGCGTCGGCGATGCGCTTGCAGCTCGCCTCGTCCGGCCTCCACGTCGTGCCGCCGAGGACGTTCAACCAGCTCTTCACCATGCACGGGACCACCATGGTGTTCCTGGTGGGAATCCCCATCGTGTTCGGATTCGCCAACTACCTGGTGCCGCTGATGATCGGAGCCCGCGACCTGGCCTTCCCTCGCCTGAACGCCTTCGGGTTCTGGGCGTTCCTGTTCGGCGGGCTCTTGCTCTATTTCAGCGTCCTCGGGGGAGAGGGGCTGTACGGCGGGGGCTCCGCTCCCGACGTCGGTTGGTTCGCCTACGCGCCGCTCACCGGGCGAGCATTCTCCCCGGGTAACAGCACTGATTACTGGAACCTCTCCATTCTCGTGATGGGGTTCGGGACGGTCGCGACGTCCATCAACCTCATTGCCACGACCCTCGCGATGCGCTGCCGCGGGATGACCCTGAGCCGCCTGCCGCTCTACGTCTGGATGATGCTCGTCGTCTCCGGCATGACGGTGCTCGCCCTTCCGCCGCTGTCGGCCGCCCAGGTCATGTTGCTCCTGGACCGCTTCCTTGGCGCCCACTTTTTCGACACGCAGGCCGGCGGATCGGCGATCATGTGGCAGCACTTCTTCTGGTTCTTCGGTCACCCCGAGGTCTACATCCTCATGGTCCCGGGCTTCGCCTTCGTCTCCGAGATCATCCCCGTCTTCTCGCGGAAGGTGATCTTCGGCTACCCGATGGTGGTGGCGGCGTCGATGGCGATCGGGCTCCTCTCGATGAGCGTCTGGGCCCATCACATGTTCGCGGTCGGCATGGGTGCCCCGCTGAACTCGGC
>WNFO01002131.1_pt1 | contig 16142 bp, 18 predicted proteins | sample 5400251 | NCBI WGS metagenome assembly WNFO01 (sample SAMN13153354, study PRJNA577476) | soil metagenome | isolation source: 100 cm saprolite under Madrone tree | place: USA:California | collected 2016-06-14 | reverse complement strand
CACCGGCGTATCCGCCTCGACCAGCGTGACCGCCATGTAGCCGAGCGCCCGGTAGACGACGTCGCGCGCGCGGTCCGTGTAGCGGGGCTCGGGGGTGATGCACTTGCGGATCTCGTCGAGCTCGAGCCGCTTGACCGGCTGCCCCTGCGCCTGCAGCTCCGCAGTGGCCGCGCGCGCGATGGCCGACTTGCCGCTTCCCGGAGGCCCCGTGATCCAGATTGCCCAGCTCATATCGCGCTCTCGAGCAGCTCCGGCACCCGCTCGGGCACGAGCGGGCCGCCCGCCATCAGGGCGCGGGCGAAGCCCAGCAGTGCGGCCCGGGTCCGCGGGGCCAGCATGGGATACCAGCGCGGGTGGCCGATGACCAGCGCACGGAACGCGAGGAACGGAGGAATGACGTCCCAGAGCTCCTGATCCCGGGTCTCCTCGAGATAGGTGCCGAGGAAAGCGCGGAACAGGGTGCCGAACGGCTCCGCCACACCGCGGTGGCCGTCCGCGGCCGCCTTCCGGAGCCCGAAGAACAGGTAGTTGATGCCGAGCGCGCTCACGTCGTCTGCCGGCTCGCCCCACTCCCCTCGGCTGCGGTCGAGCACCGAGAAATCGGTGCCGCCGCGGAACAGGAGGTTCCAGGGATGGAAGTCGCCGTGCACCTGGGCGAGCCGATGGCTGCGCCCGCGCAGTCTCCACCGCCAGGAGATCGCGTCGTGCTCGAGGGCCTCGCAGACGTGCGGCAGGAGCGGAGGATAGGGATGCGGATAGCTGTCGAGGATGCCCATAAGGCATTCGCCGTGCCCCACCAGCTCGCGGATGCGGCGCTCGTAGAGCGTGGGCTCGTCCCGCTTGACCGCGTGAGCGCGCGCGAGGAAGCCGCCCAACTCCCGGGCCCGGGCCACGTCGAGACTCCGGACCGGTGCGGTCAGCATCCGATCGAGGTCGAGCCAGTAGAGCCTCCCTTCCGCCTTCTCGACCAGCTGGAAGAACTCGGTGGCGTCGCCGGCCGAGACAAGCGTCCCCGACGCCCGCGCGAACCCCACGTCGAGGCTCCGCACGTGAGCCGGAAAGCTGTTGTAGGCGACGTGCCCATAGAGGGCCTGCCACGCCCGGTCCGCCGGGTAGTCGTGACCGAACCCCTGCGCCACCCGGGTGCGGGCCATGACCAGATTCCGCACCGTCCCGTCGACCACACACTCAACCTCGAAGGGCACCCCGTAGCCGAAGCCCTTCGGATCCCTGCCGTCCGCGCTCGGGCGGCCGAGCGGCCGCAGGCTCAGGACTTCCACCGGCCCCCCGAATACCGCGGCGAGGTACGTGGCGAGGGCGGCGTCCATCCGGCTACTTTCCCCTGACCGTGAGCACCGGGCAGGGCGAGACGGCGAGCACGCGGCTCGCCACGCTGCCGAGGAAGAGCTTGGCGAAGCCGGTCCGGCCGTGCGTGCCGATCACGACAAGATCCGCCTTCCGGGCCCGTGCCGCCTGGGCGATCCGCTCGTGCGCTACGCCCTCGAGCAGCAGCCCCTTGACCCGCGCCCCCGCCTGCTTGGCTTTCTCCGCCAGCTTCCGGATCTGCTTCTGTGCGGCGCCGCGAGCGGCGGCCTCGAGATCCTCGTACACCTGCGGAGACACGTACCCGTCACCCATGATGGGTACCGCCGGGACCATGACGTGCAGCACCAGCAGCTCCGCGCGGTTGGTCTTGGCCATCTCCACCGCCCGCTTGAACGCGGGCGTCGAGGCCCGGGAGAAATCGGTGGGGTGCAGGACGCGGCGGATCCGGCTCATCTCACGACCTCCTTGGGCTGTCCGGGCACGGCAGGAAGCTCGACGGGAGCTTCGGACGGACGGAGGAGCAGGATCGGCACCGCAGTGCCGCGCAGGATCGACTCGGCCACGCTCCCCCAGACGAGCCGCCCGAAGCCGCTCCGCCCGTGGGTGCTCATGACGATGAGGTCTACCTTGTAGACACGGGCGGCCTCGATGATGGCGGGCGCCGCCGGCCCGTACCAGACATGGGTCTCGACGTTGCGGAAACCGCGCTGCTCGAGCTTGGTCTTGACGCCCGCCAGGTAGTCTTCGGCGTCCTTGACCGCCTCGATCTGTGCATTGATCGGATCGACCCCCGGGAGGATACGAGCCTCGGTGGCTCGCACCAGCATGAGGGAAGCGGAGTCGCGGTTCGCCGCGTCGAGGGCATCGGCGATGGCGGCCTCGGCCAGGTTCGAGCCATCGAGCGGAACCAGGATCTTGTTGGCTTTCATCGTGTCCTCCTCGCGCTGGCAAGAGTGCAACCGAGATGCCACGAGAGAAAGCCAGCCGAAACGACAACTTGAGGACCGCGCGACGGGAGGCCCGCGAGGCGGCACCTCCCCGGTTGGGTCACGGCCGCCACGGGCGCGGCCCAGCCCCGCGGATCAGGCCCGCAGGCCGTACTTGTTGATCAGGCGGTGGAAGGTCTTGCGGTCGATGCCGGCGGCTTTCGCGGCGGACGACACGTTGCCGTCGTGGCGCGCCAAGAGATCGCGAAGGTAGGAGACCTCGAGGACCTGTAGCCACTGGTCCTTGGCCGCCTTGAGCGTGAGATCGGCTCCGGACGGGATGTCGCCCGGCGGCCGGGCTCCGGGCAGGCTCGGCTCCGGTGAGGCCGGGTGCGCGTGGAGGACGTGCTCGGGCAGATCCTTCACCGTGGCCTTCGGCCCATCGGCCAGCGCACAGGCCCGCTCGATCACGTTCTGCAGCTCCCGTACGTTGCCCGGCCACGGGTAGCGCTCAAGCGCCTCCGCGACCGCCTCGTCCATGCCGGTCACCCGCCCCTGTCCGTAGCGCTTGAGGAACGTGTGGGCGAGGAGGCGCACGTCCCCGGCCCGCTCGCAGAGCGCGGGCAGGTGGATCGCGATCACGTTGATGCGGTAGTAGAGCTCCTCGCGGAACTGCCCCTTGGCGATGGCCTCGGCCAGGTTCCGGTTGGTGGCCGAGACCACCCGCACGTCCACGTCCACCAGGTCGGTGCCGCCCACCCGGCGGATCTGGCGCTCCTGCAGGGCGCGCAGGAGCTTGACCTGGAGCGAGGTGGGCAGATCGCCGATCTCGTCGAGAAAGAGCGTGCCATGGTGGGCCGCCTCGACCAGGCCGGTCTTGGTCCGCACCGCCCCCGTGAAGGCGCCCTTCTCGTGGCCGAAGAGCTCCGACTCCAGCAGCTGCTCCGGCAGCGAGGCGCAGTCCACCGGCACGAACGGCCCGCTCGTTCGCGGGCTGTTGGCGTGGATGGCGCGGGCGATCAGCTCCTTGCCGGTCCCGGATTCGCCCAGGACGAGGATGTTGGCCTCCGAGCGGGCCGCCTTCTTCACGAGCTCGAACACCTGGGTCATAGCCGGGCTCCGGCCCACGACGTTCTCGAGCCCCAGCGTCTGCTGCAGCTGCTGGCGGAGGTTGCGGTTCTCGATCTGGAGCCGGCGATGCCGCAGGGCCCGGTCGACCGCGACCCGGAGCTGGTCCACCGAGAAGCTCTTCGGGAGGTAGTCGAAGGCCCCTTCTCTGACCGCGGCCACTGCCGACTCGATGGTCGCGAACCCGGTGAGCATGATGACGGGGAGCGCAGGGTCCAGGTCGTGAGCGTGCCGCAGCAGCAGCATGCCGTCCATCTCCGGCATCTTAAGGTCGGTCACCAGCAGGTCGGGATGCTCCTGCTCGAGGACGGCCAAGGCGGCCCGCCCGTTCGCGGCGGTCAGGCAGGTGTGGCCCTGCCGGGAGAGGATGCGCGAGCAGTTCTCGAGCATGTCGGGCTCGTCGTCCACGAGCAGGATCCGCGCCGGGTTCATTTCTCGCCGCGATCATCGCCGAGAACCGGAGGGAGATCAAACACCCTAAAAATGGACGTCCGCGCGGAGCCGCTAAGTGGAGCGAGCCGAGGAGCGAGCCGACCCGTCGGGAGGATCGTGGTTCAAGGCCATCCGACTCGGTATCAGGCGTCCTTGGCGGGAGCGGCCTTCTGCAAGTACACAGACCGGAATAGTACCGCATGGACACGTCGTCAGCCCGGGGCGACTCTCGGGTCTGCGGGTGCACTCGCCGAAATCATGGGCACGCCTTCCCGCATCGAGATAGCGGCCGCCGGACTGTATTTGCAGCAGGCTGCGGAAATCAGCGCCCTGTGTTCACAATCCAGATGCCGGAGGCAACCCCGAGCGCCCCGGCAGCCTGGAGTGCCGTAGCCGACTCCCCGAGGGCGGCCCAGGCGATGAGCACGCCGAAAACCGGTGAAAGGAACACGAAGGCGTTGACGCGGGTCGCCGCGTAGGTGCGCGTCAGCCAGACGAATCCAACGAAGCCAACTCCGGCAGCCAGCACGCCCAGGTAGAGAATACTCGCCACGGCGGGAGCGCTCAGGCGCCAGCTCGCGCTGGGCTCGAGGATGACCGTCAGTAGGGCCAGCACGGGCGCGGCACCCGCCACGTTCCAGAAGATGAGCGAAACCGCGTTCACCTCGCTCGGCGTCGTCTTGCTCAAGATGATCACCATAGTCCAGGTCACGGCAGCGAGTAGCACCAACGCGTCGCCGAGCAGCGAACCCCCACTCGTACCGCGCTCAGCCAAGACCAGCACCACGCCGCCGAACGCCATCCCGGTACCCAGCACTCGCCGGAAAGTGAGCCGCTCCGCCGGCAGGACACATGGAAGCACGAGCAGGGTCAAGAACGGCTGGATGTTGTAGAGGATCGCAGCTCGGCCGGCGGGAGTCGCGGTGAGCCCCGCGTAGAGCAGCAATTGCATCACGATGAAGGCCAGCGTTCCTGCGGCGATGAACCATGCGGCGCGCCCTCGGTATAGCAGGGTCACCCCAGCCCAACGCGCGTACGCGCCGAGGGCCGCGGTGGCTACGAGCATCCGGAGCAGCAGCGAGCCGACGACTGGGAGATCGCGAAGGCCCACCTTGACCATGGTGTAGGTCCCGCCAAGAATGGCCATGATGAGGACGGCGAGGACAATCGCCCGTGCATCGAGCCGACTCGAACTCATAGTCCCCCCTTTGGCGTTCTGGACGTTTGCGGGGCGAAGTAGGGCCGTTACAGGAGATCAGCCACGCTTCTGAACTCGGGGCTCTCGACCAGCCGTCGCAGCGCCCCTACCAGATCCGGTGACTTATAGAACGGGTTGTCCCGGTAGATCGCGGCGTATTGCTCGTCGAGTGTCGTGATGGCTTCGCTCTTCGCCTGGACAATCTCGCGCACTCGCTGCACACGCTCGCGCGCAAACAGGAGGTTCTGTGGGTCTACGTAGCCAGCCTGGATGAACCCGCGGGTTTTCTTGGCGCACCGGCAAGGGTTTGCTTGATTGACGAGCCCGCACTTGTCGTTCATGAAGCTATGGAGGTCCCGGCGGGCGCGGGCCAGGCGTTGGCGGAAGTTCTCACGGCTGATCTCGAGCAACCCGCCGCCGACGACATCGGTCACCTCAAAGATCTCACCGAGGATATAGATCAGGCGTTGTTCGCGATCGAGACAGAGGAGCATACCGGCCGTGCAGCCGATCCGGGCTTCCTCCACCAGGAGCCGCACATCCGCCGCCACGGTGCCCTGATCGGGCGGATCCAGGTCGGGGGTATTCGCCAGACCGTGGCCGTAACAGCTGAACGTCAGCATCGGCGGCTCCAGGCGGCCACGTTTCATGTTGAGCACGTGGTTGACGACGATGCGATACAGCCATGTGCGGAAGCTGCTGCGCCCCTCGAACGAGGACAGCCGGGTCAGCACCTTGATGAGGATCTCCTGGGTCGCATCCTGGGCATCCTCGGGGTGATAGAGCATGCGAACGGCGATGTTGTAGATCCACGGCTGATGACGCCGCACCAGGTCCTCGAGTGCCTCGCGACGGCCTGACCGAACTCGCATCACCAAGGCATGATCTTCTCGGTCGGCAGAGGCACCGTCGTTGACGAAAGGGCTCCTGATGCTCATGGCTCGCCTCCCGGGAATGGCCAGGTCGTCACCGTCCGTTGTTCCCTACCCCTTGGACACTACCCGTCGGGGAGTGTGACAGAAGGCCCCGACAGAAGGACAATCGACGGCCGTTGCAGTATGGCTTTGGCGCGGTCTGTGGGCAAAGGGAGGTGGAGAACCTAAGGGGTCCCTTCCGGGCTCCGCCGAAGGCCCTTGGGGGGGCCGTTCGTGCGATAGTCGGTATCGACCGCCCACGCTCCAAAGGAGGCGACTATGGCCGCGACAGTCCGAGAGGCGATCCGCGAGCTGATGACACAGACGATGACGACGATGGATGCCCTGCTCGAGGCCTCTGACCACGAGCTGACGATGGCGTCGTCCCATGCATGCGCGCAGGGAAGAGACCTGTGGACTCTTCTTACAAACGACATCGATCACGAGAAGATCCATACGGGGCAGATCCTGGAAGCCCGCTACGAATCGCGGATCACGGCCTCTCGGATGCAGCGGCTCCTCGCGGAATGGCTCGAGGAGCGGGCACGTCTCATCGGCTCACTCATCGGGCTGAACGACGAACAATTCAACAGCGAGACGGCTCCCGGCCAGTGGACCTATCGAGTTGTGGCCAAGCACGTCCTGACGTTGGAACAGGACTCCTTAAAGACCATCGCTGCCGATCAGGCATCGAGGACGAGCAGCGCGTGACGAACCGCGCTGCCATTCGTCAATCGGCGCGGCAGGTACGCCCGGGAACCGCCTCAACGTCTTCCGTGGCGATGACCCGCACCATCGCCCACGCCCGCTAGCGATCGACCCACCAGTAGCCGAGCCACGCGTTCAGCGCGTCCTCCTTCTCGTATCGCCACGGCAGTGTCAACCTGCCCATCACGGAGCGGCCCGGGCCCGCCCCGGCGACACCTCGGCTTGCTCCACGAGCATGGCCACGAAGGCTCGAGCCCCCGCGGATAGAGTCCGCGCTTCGCTGTGGATGGCGTGAAAGTGACGGCGGATGCGCAGACCCCGCAGCCGGACGGAGGCCAGGCGTCGACTGGCCACCTCGCCACGCACCGCATGGACCGAGACGAAGGCGACGCCGAGGCCGGCCATCACCGCCTGCTTGATGGCCTCGGTGTGGTTGAGCTCCATGCCGACCCGCCAGCGCACCCCCGCCCGCTCGAGTGTACGCTCGGTGACCTGCCGGGTGGCCGAGCCCTCCTCGCGTACGAGCAGCGGCTCCTCGGCGAGACGCGCCGGGGCCACCTCCCGGGACCGCGCCCAGGGATGGCGCCGGCCCACCACCAACACCAACTCATCCACGAGACCCGCCGCGAGGCATTCTTCCCCGGGGGCGAGCCCATGCCCACCCACCACCGCGAGATCAAGCTCGTGCGCGCGGACCGCCTCCTCCATCGTGCGGGAGTTGGCGATCCGGAGCCGCAGCTCGATACCGGGGTACCGGCGGCGGAACCGGCCGATGAGCGGCGGCAGCACGTAGATGCCCGGTGTCGTGCTGGCGCCGATCAGCAGAGAGCCGCGCTGCAGACCGTGGAGCTCCCCGACCACCTCGCGGGCATCGGCCAGCGTCGCGAAGACGCGCTGGGCGCGCTCCTCGAGCAGGCGGCCCGCCTCGGTCAAGGCGATCCCCCTGCCGAGCCGATCGAAGAGCCGCGCGCCGAGCTCCGCCTCGAGCTCCCGGATGTGCTGGGAGAGGGCGGGCTGACTCGTGTGCAGCGCCTCGGCCGCGCGCCGGTAGCCGCGCGCCCGAGCGATGGCGAGGAACACCTCGAGTTGACGAAGAGTCACATCGATAAGTCTAGCCCTATCGATCCGGTAAGAAAACGGTATTGGCGCTTATCGGACTAGAGGGCTACGAGTGGACCCAGTGAGCCGCCCCATGGACGGGCGGCAGGAGGCCACCCATGATCTTTCGACAGTTCCTTGCTCCCAAGACGGGCTGCGCCAGCTACCTCTTCGGCTGAGGCGGCGCAGCCAGCTGCGCTGTGGTGGATCCACAGCACGAGATCGAGCCCTATGTCGAGGCGGCCGCGGAAAAGAACATGCGCATCACCCACATCTTCGAGACGCACGTGCAGGCGGACCACGTGTCCGGCGCCCGGCGGCTGGCGGTCGTCACCGGCGCGCCGGTGCTCGTCCACGCCTCGGCGCCCGTCGAATTCGCGCACGTAGCTCTGGAGGACGGCGAGGAGCACGAGCTGGGCAACGTCCAGGTCACCGTGCTGCACACGCCCGGGCATACGCCAGACGGCGTCTGCCTCGTCGTGACCGACCGGACGCGGGGGCCCGAGCCGTGGTTCGTGCTCACCGGCGATACCCTCTTCGCCGGGGGCGTCGGCCGGCCCGATCTGCTCGGGCACGGCGCGGAGACCCAGCTCGCCGAGCAGCTCTATGACAGCCTCTACGGTCGGCTCCTCACACTCCCCGACCACCTCGAGGTGTTCCCGGCACACTTCGGCGGCTCGGCCTGCGGCAAGGGCTTGAGCGGCAAGCCCGGGTCCACGATCGGCTTCGAGCGCCGGTTCAACCCGGCACTCCAGTTCCCCTCGAAGGCCGAGTTCGTCCGCTTCGTCCTCGCCGACCTGCCGCCACAACCCGAGGCCTTCGCCGAGCACCGCCGCCAGAATCTCGGCCAGACGTGAGCCCACCCCGGCTGGGCCTCAGGGAGAACCTGCCCCAGTTCTCCCTGCTCGTCCTGCTCAACGCCTTCGTGGGCGGGATGGTGGGCCTCGAGCGGACCGTGCTCCCGCTGCTCGGCGAGCAGGAGTTCGGGCTCACCTCGAAGACCGCCATCACCTCGTTCATCGTGAGCTTCGGAATCACGAAGGCCATCATCAACCTCGTCGCCGCCCGGCTCTCTGATCGGATCGGCCGCAAACCGATCCTCGTCACGGGGTGGCTCCTGGCCCTGCCGGTCCCCTTCCTCATCATCATGGCGCCGGCCTGGTGGTGGATCGATCTCGCCAACGTGCTGCTCGGCGCCAACCAGGCGATGGCGTGGTCCATGACCGTCATCATGAAGATCGATCTGGTGGGGCCGCGCCGCCGGGGTCTTGCCCTCGGGCTGAACGAGTTCGCGGGCTACTTCGCGGTGGGCGTGATGTCGTGGATCAGCGGCTACATCGCGGCCCACTCGGGACTCCGCCAGCCGTTCTACCTCGGCATCGGCATCGCGATCATCGGGCTGCTGCTCTCCGTCCTGGTGATCCGCGAGACGCGCGGGCACGTCGCGCTCGAGGCGCCGACCGCCCCCCACGGCCCGCGGCCCCCCGGGCTCCGGCGCATCTTCTGGGTGACGAGCGCCGGGAACCTGAGCCTCTTCGCCGCGTGCCAGGCCGGCCTCGTGAACAACCTCAACGACGGCATGTCCTGGGGCCTCTATCCGCTCTTCTTTGCCGCGCACGCGCTGCCCATCGAGCGCATCGGGACCGTCAAGGCGGTGTACCCGGCCGTCTGGGGCCTCCTCCAGGTGGCGACGGGCCCGCTCTCCGATCGCTGGGGACGCAAGGGCCTCATCGCCTGGGGCATGATCGTGCAGGCGGGCGGGATCTGGCTGACCGTGCTGGTGCCGAACTATGCCGCCTGGATCCTCGGCGCCGTGCTCCAGGGCCTCGGCACCGCCATGGTCTATCCCACGCTGCTGGCGGCGATCGTGGACCATGCGCACCCCACGTGGCGCGCCTCGAGCCTCGGCGTCTACCGGTTCTGGCGTGACCTCGGCTACGCCGTGGGCGCGCTACTCTCCGGCCTCATCGCCGACGCGATCGGCCTCGGGGCGGCCATCCATGTGGTGGCGGTGCTCACGCTGGCATCGGGGCTCGTGGTGGGCGCGACCATGCGGGGGCCCGCGCCGACGCCCGTCGTGACCCGGTGAACGGCGCGCGCGCCGGCTCCTTCGAACGGCTAGTCGAGCGCGTGCCCTTCCACTATGATGGCGGGCGACCAATCTCGTTGTGAGGCCGCCACAGGTCTGTTCCGTGAGTGACCAAGGCATCGTCATCCTCGGGATCGCAATTCCCTCGTCGTCCAAGGTCTTCCTGACGATCGTGGCCGTGCATGTAGTGGCCGGCCTCGTCGGCGTCGGCGCCGGTGCGACCGCGATGCTCAGTCTCAAGGCTCCGGGCCGCCATCCCACCGCCGGGACCCTCTACTACTGGAGCCTCGTGGTCGTGTGGCTGTCGATGACCGCCCTCTCCATCATGCGCTGGCCTGCCGACACCCATCTCCTCGTGCTCGGCATCCTTTCGTTTGGCGCGGGGGCTATCGGTCGCACGGCGCGACGCGGACGATGGCAAGGGTGGCTCCGCATCCACATCGCCGGGATGGGGCTCTCTTACATCCTCTTGCTGACCGCGTTCTATGTAGACAATGGCCCTTCCTTGCCGGTTTGGCGCTCCTTGCCGGCACTCGCGTACTGGCTGGGACCTAGCATCGTGGGGCTTCCGATTCTGGCGCGCGCACTGCTGAAACATCCGCTCATTGTGCGTAGAAAATCCGCTTGACCTTGCCCTGGGGGGCAGGGTTTAGGCTGCTCCTATGACACACGAAGGGCTGTTGATCGGGGAGGTAGCAGCGAGGAGCGGGGTCAGCCGGAAGGCACTCCGCCTATACGAGAAGGCCGGCATTCTCCCGCCCACTCGCCGCACCGGATCGGGCTACCGCGTGTATGGACCTGAGACGCTGGCCCTCCTCGGGTTCGTCACGCAAGCGCGGCGGCTCGGCTTCCGACTGGATGAGATCAAGCGCATCGTGACGCTCAAGCGGTCAGGACGCACGCCCTGCAAGCACGTCTTGGATCTCGTCCATCTGAAGCTGAAGAACATCGAGCAGGCGCTCACGGACATGTCAGAGGTGCGTGGGAACCTTCGCGGGCTGCTACGATCCTGGCAGGCCCGCCGACACCGTTCTGCCGCCATCTGTCCCTGCATCGAACACCTGACTGTCGTAAAGGGAGGGAGGTGAAGACCATGGCGAACCACAAAGTCACCCTGTGCCCGGCCGGCTGCGGTCAGTGCCCGGACGTGGAGATCGCTGGCGACAAGGTACGGATTGGCGAGACAGGCAACCTCGCCGTACTCAAGAAGGACGAATGGAATCTGCTCGTCGACCTGATTCAGTCGGGCCAACTGGCGAAGATCTGATTCAACGGCGGGTCAACCGCACGAATGAGGGCCACGTGTGGTTGACCCGCTTCTTCCACGCCGGGCGATCGGCGTCGAGCCCGGGCTACGCTCACCCACCATGGGCTCGAGATAGATGCTTAGTGGCTGTGCGCCAAGGTCTCGCCCTTGGCCATCGCGAGGTGGTGAGGCCCGTGATGCGCACCGGCCGTGAGCAGCCCGATGAAGCCGAGGCCGCGCAGCCGCGCCACGGCTTTGGCATCGTCTGGCGCTTTCGCCGTCACCGTGAGCCGCACCCCGCCCGGAACTAGCTCGGTCTTCGCCGTAAGCGCTGGCATCCGGTCGAGTTCCGTGGCATGGGGGACGACCATCGCGCGGATCGCCTGCTCGGTGCGACCGGTGCCAGTCACATCCATCACGAGCCCGCCGGGCACCTCGGACTGCTTGACCTGCGACCGCAGCACTACCTTGTTCATATCGATGAGGTGCTGGCGGAGGCGTTCCAGATCGACCTTGCTCCAGTCCGTCGAGGGATCGGCGTCGAGCATCTGGACGACCTCGGCGATGGCTCCGAAGGCGTCCTGCCCAGGCATCGCGGGCGTCCCGGTACTCGCCATCTCATGCTTCATGCCGTGCATCACACTGTGGGACCTGGGCATCTGGCCCTCGGGCATCGACTCATGCTGCATCGGCTGGTGCTGCATGGGCGCACTCTGGGCAAGAACGGTGTGCGCTACGAGGGCCGCACCCGCTACGGCACCCAGCGTGATCAGTCCCACTCTCCACATGGTCTCCTCCTGACTGGGGAAATCCAGTCGACAGGAGTATGGGGAAATCGAGGCCTCGACATCTATGACCTAAGTCACATCGCGACCTTGCTACGAGGTGCCCACCAGGTCCCCTCGAGCCAGTGCCGCCAGCAACGCCGCGTCCCGGATCACGATGCGGGCGCGCTTCCGCGTGATCACCCCACGTGCCTCGAGCTGCGAGAAGGCTCGCGCGATGGGCTCGCGCACCGTCCCCAGTCGCGCCGCGAGCTGCTCCTGCGTGAGGGCGAGATCCACCGTGAGCCCTGCGGCGACCGGGCGTCCCGACTCACCGGCGGCCGTGGCGATGTAGTGCGCGAGCCGCTCGTGCACCGGGCGGAAGGCAAGACTGCCCGCCATATCGGCGAAGCGACGCACGCGCCGCGCCATGGTCTCCAACAGCGACACGGCGACCGCAGGGTGCCGCCGGAGGAGGGCGATCACGTCCGCCCTCGAAACGAAGAGCGCCCGCGTCGGCACCGCCGCAACGGCGGAGGCGACGTATCCCCCGTGGTCGAACAGCGGGGCCTCACCGAGCGTTGCTCCGGAACCCTCCGTGTGGAGGACCTGCTCTCGCCCCCGGGGCGAGAGCTGGCGGAGCTCGACACGGCCTTCCACCAGGATGTGGAGGCCCCGGCATGGCTCTCCCGCCGCGAAGAGCACCTCACCCGCCTTCAGCATGCGTTCCGTGCATCGCCCGAGCAGCCGGCGCCGTTCGGGCGCAGGGAGGAGGCGAAAGTGGGCCGTCCGACCGAGCGGGTCTCCCGGGGACCCACCGCGTCGGCCGGCCATGGCCCTCGCGGGGGCCGGCCCGTCCTTAGACTTGGCTGTAGACGTCATTGGCACGACGGTATCATCCGCGGCCGACGCACCATCTTTCTGCTTGCGTCTGTGCCGCTTCATCAAGAGGTTCCCCCACGCCGCGGCGTAGCGACCGCACGGCAGCTCCGGAGCCAAATCAGGAGTTCTTCAGCGCCTCGGCGCGCAGGAAGAAGCTGCCCTCTGTGACCACAACGTCCCCCAGCTTGAGGCCCGCAAGGACGAGATAGCCGTCGCCCACGGGGCTCCCCAGTCGAACCGTCCGCGCCACGAACTTTCCTACCTCGTCGGGAGCGGCCACGAACACGATCTGGCGGTCCCCGATGGCCTGCACGGCGGCCCGCGGGACCATCATCGCCGGCTCGCCTCGCGGCGTGGTGAATGCCATCGTCGCGAACATGCCGAGGCGCAGGCGGCCGGCCGGGTTCGGCACCTCTACCCTGACCTTGGCCGTCCGGGTCTGCGAGTCGACACGCGGATCGATGTAGGCCACCCGGCCACGCGTCACCAAGCCCGGGTACGCCTGCGTCGTCACTGTGGCGTCCGATCCCACCCGGACGGCCCGAAAGTCCTGCTCGTAGAGATCGCCGACGACCCAGACGCTCGAGAGGTCGGTGACGGTGAAGAGTTCCTGGCCGACCGCCGCCACCTGGCCAAGGTTGACGGACCGCGCGGTGATCACCCCGTCGATGGGGGCCGGCACCAGGATGTCGGACGCGATCTGGCCCGGCGCCTTGAGACCCCCGAGCCGTTCGGGCGTGAGCCCCAGGAGCACGAGCCGCTGCCGCGCGGCCCCAAGGTCGGCTTCGTGAGCGGCGTGCTGCGCCGTGACATCCTCCAGCTCCTGGCGGCTGGCGGCGCCGATCGTGACGAGCTGCTCTGTTCGGTCGAGCTTCTTGTGGTCTGCCTCGAACGCAGCCTGCATCGACAGGTACTTCATCTGGGCATCCGCCAGCTCGCTGCTGAAGAGCGTGACCAGAGGTGCGCCCCGCTTGACAGTCGCGCCTAGCTCCACCTGGACCTTCGTCACGACGCCCCCAGCGACGGGCGTCACCTTGACCTCTCGGTAGGCATTGGTCATCACGCTGCCGGGCAGCTCGATCGACGCGGTGGGCGTCGTGGTACCGATCTTCGCGGTCTTGATCCCGAGTCGGCCAACCGCATCCGACGTCAGCGGCACCTCCACGTCGGCCGATTCGTCCCACGAGCCCGCCGTCGTGGTGGGCGCGGGTGTGTCGGATCCCCTCGACGGAGCCACCGACGGCGTAGAGGCGACCGGTCTCGAGCGCAGCGCCAGTGTCGTGGCCAGGACTCCGAGTCCGAAGAAGACCACGGCGACCACGGCCCATGTCAGGATCTTCATGTTCACTCCTTCGTCAGCGGGCCGACGATCCGATCGCGCGCTCGATCTCCACCGCCCCGTCGTACACCTGTTTCAGCGAGTCGGTGTAGCCGGTCTCGATCTCGATGTAGCGACGCTGCTCGGCGAGCACGCACAACAACGGAATCCGGCCGAGCTGGTAGCTCTGCCGGACCACGTCCAGGTTCTGACGGGCCACTTCGCGGACGCCGCGGGCGTAGATCTCCAGGGATTGCCGGGCCGCGCGCTCCTGCGTATAGGCCGCCTCCACTTCCTGGCGGATGATGAGCCGCATGAACTCGAGCCGCCGCTCGGCCGCCAGCGTCTCGGCCTTCGACGCCGCGACATTGCCCTGGTTGCGATTCCGGATGGGCAGCGTGATCGTGATGCCGCCCCCGACCATGTGGAACACGTCCTGGATGGGCCGGGTGCCGCCGCGGTCGGTCAGGCCGTTGAGGGCGAAGCCCGTGTCCTGTCGCTGGTAGCCGACGTTGACGCTCGCGTCCCACCGGCCCTCGGCCTCCTCCTTCTGGATGCGGGCACGGGCCACGCTTAAATCGGCTCGGGCCATACCGAGATCAGGCCGACCCTGCAGGGCCCGCTCGACTCCAAGATCTCCCGCCGGCGTTTCCGGCGCGTCACTCAGGTCCCCCTGGACCGACAGCCGGACCTGCGGCTCGAGGCCGACCATCGCCCGGAGCTGGAGGGCGAGCACCTGGACGCGGCTCTCCAGGCCTTGGCGGCCGGCGTCCAACCGATTCACCTCGACCAGCAGGAGGCTCTCCTCCAGCGGTGGCGCCGCTCCCTTCCGCACGCGCTCCTGGATCACGCCGAGCGCCTGGCGGTTGACATCGAGCAGCTCCTCCGTGAACCGCAGATTCCGGGCCGCGGCCAGCGCCTCTCCGGCCTTCAAACGCACCTCGGCGCGCAGCCGCCGTTCGCGGTCGGCGACCTGGGCCCACTTCAACTCCAGCTCGCGCTCGGCCACCGCCACGCGGCCTTCCTTGCGACCATTCAGATCGAGCGGCACGGTCACGCCGACCATGACGTTGTTGTCGGGCCCCGCCACGTTCTGCTGCCCGGCCAGGTCGAGCATCGGGTTGGGTCGCAGGCCGGCCTGACGGAGGCGGCCTCGGGCCGCGTCGATCTCGGCTCGCGCCGCGCGAAGCTCCAGGTTGTCGGCGAGCGCGTGCGTGACCAGCTCGTCGACGGTCACATCTCCTCCGGGTGATTGAACCTGGGCTCGGACCACCGCGGGCGCCGCAAGCACCCACGCGAGCAGGCCGAGCCAGATGAGCGAGCGTCCCCGACGCATCGCCGGCACGCCCTAGCGGACCGGGACGGAGAAGCGGGTCGAGCCCTTGCCGCCAGGCCCATCCCACGCCACCGTGACCTGCCGGGTGCCACCATCTGGAAAGCTGATCGTTCCCAGGTAGCGTCCGGGGGTCTTGTCCGCCGACACCGTTGCTCCGGCGATCATCGGAGCCATGCCGGGCATCGTCATGCTGGTGCTGAGGGTGACCTTGCCCGCGTCCAGCGGTTGGCCGGTCAGCGACGTGAACTCGAGGACGAAGGCGTTGGGGCCCGGGTGCCACGTTCCCGCCTCGCTCTTGAGGGTCATCACTGCCTCCTTGGTCTTCTGGGTGTGCACGACCTTGAGGTCGGCAGCCCACGTCCCGATCCCACCCGCCAGCACCAGCACGACCAGCAGCACCGCGGTCTTGGCTCGCTTCATGTCACGCCTCCTCTTGATTGGACTTCGGTGGTTCAGCTCCGTTCGCGGCCGAGACCAGCTCGCGCTCCCGGAGCCAGTGGAAGATAACCGGCGTCACGATCAGCACCAGCAGGAGCGAGCTCACCATCCCGCCCAGCACGGGCGTCGCCAGCGGCTTCATCACCTCGGCGCCCGCCGAGTGGCTCCACATGATCGGCAGCAGACTGGCCACGACGGTCGAGACGGTCATGATCTTGGGGCGCAGCCGGAGCAGCGCGCCCTCCCTCACGGCGTCGAGAAGCGCGGCGGGTGTGAGGCGCCCGCCCAGCTCGGTCCGCTTGCGCGCCACGGCCTCTTCCAGGTAGATGACCATCACCA
>WNFO01005540.1_pt1 | contig 16143 bp, 16 predicted proteins | sample 5400251 | NCBI WGS metagenome assembly WNFO01 (sample SAMN13153354, study PRJNA577476) | soil metagenome | isolation source: 100 cm saprolite under Madrone tree | place: USA:California | collected 2016-06-14 | reverse complement strand
GACGGCCGACGGTGTTCGACAATCTGCCGGAAGGCCTGCCGCGGCTGATCAGCATCGGCCGGCTCGATTTCAACACCGAAGGCCTGCTGCTGTTGACCAATGACGGCGGGCTGGCGCGCGTGCTCGAACTGCCCGATACCGGCTGGCTGCGGCGTTATCGCGTCCGCGCCCATGGCGAAGTCACGCAAGGCCAGCTCGATGAACTGAAAAAGGGCGTCGAGGTCGACGGCGTCAAATACGGTCCGATCGATGCGACGCTGGAGCGCGACCAGGGCGCCAATGTCTGGCTGGTGTTTGCGATCCGCGAAGGCAAAAACCGTGAAGTCCGCAACGTGCTGGCGCATCTCGGCCTCGAAGTGAACCGGCTGATCCGGATCTCCTACGGTCCGTTTCAATTGGGCGAACTCGCCGAAGGCGAGGTCGAGGAGGTCAAGACCCGGGTGCTGCGCGAGCAGCTCGGCGACAAGGTGGCAGCACTCGCGGGTGCGGATTTCGCGCGTCCGGTGCATGGCGAGCCGCAGGCAAAATCGGACGAAGACGAGACCGACGCGCCGCGCGAGAAGAAGCCCTTCAAGCCGGCCGGCAAGAGCGGCCTGATCTCCGACCGCAAGGGCCGCCGCGTGCTGGTGCAGCGCACCGGCAGCGACGAAGCGCGCGCGCGCAACGAAGCCGAGGCCAGCGGCTATGGCCCGCCGCGGCGTCCGCAGCGCGGCTATCACGGCAAGCGCGATCTGAAGCCGCGGGACGAGTAGAGTTAGTTCTATGAGCTTTCTAGCGCGGCAGATCGTTCTCCCTCCCCCCTTGCGGGGGAGGGTCGGGGAGGGGGGTAACCCACTGGGATCGCGTATCCTGGGCACCCCCACCCCTAACCCCCAAGAGCGAGCTTCGCTCGTCTCGACCCCGCAAGGGGCAAGGGAGCACGACTGATGCGCGTCGTCGGCGGGCGATTGAAGGGCCGCAACCTGGCGTCGCCGTCGTCGCGCGACATCCGTCCCACCGCGGACCGCTTGCGCGAGTCGCTGTTCAACATCCTGATCCATGCCTATGACGATCCGATTCAAGATGCGCGCGTGCTCGACCTGTTCGCCGGCACCGGTGCGCTCGGCATCGAAGCGATCTCGCGCGGTGCGGCGTTCGCGCTGTTCGTCGATAACGGCGCCGAGGCGCGCGCGCTGTTGCGCAACAATGTCGAATCGCTGGGCCTGGGCGGCGTGACAAAAGTGTTTCGCCGCGACGCCGGCAATCTTGGCCCGGCGCATCCGGTCGAGCCGTTCTCGCTGGTGTTTCTCGATCCGCCCTATCGCATGAAACTGGCCGAGAAGGCGCTGGCCTCGCTGCGTGATGGCGGCTGGTTGACGCCGGAAGCGTTACTGGTGGTGGAGGAAGCCAAGGCCGCGGAGTTTGCCGCGCCGGAAGGTTTCGAGGAACTGGAGCGCCGGGTGTACGATGACACGGAGTTTGTGTTTTTGCGTTTGCTAAATCGTAGTTCGTAGGGTGGGCAAAGCGCAGCGTGCCCACCATTTTTGCCAACACAAATGACGGCGGAATCGATTGGTGGGCACGGCGCAAGAGCGCCTTCGCCCACCCTACGATGTTGGCGCTCTTATCTTCTCCCGAACAATTTCTCGATATCGGCGAGCTTCAATTCCACGTAGGTGGGCCGGCCGTGATTGCACTGTCCGGAATTCGGCGTGTCTTCCATCTCGCGCAGCAGCGCGTTCATTTCTTCCGGCTTGAGGCGGCGGCCGGCGCGCACCGAGCCGTGGCAGGCCATGGTGGCCGCGACATGCATCAGGCGGCGTTCCAGCGGCAAGGCTTCATCCCATTCCGCCATGTGCTCGGCGAGATCGCGCAGCAACGACGCGGCATTGGTCTTGCCGAGCAGCGACGGCGTCTCGCGCACCGCGACCGCGCCGGGGCCGAAGGACTCGATCGCAAGTCCGAACGACGCCAGCTCCTCGGCGCGCGCGATCAGCCGCTCCACGGTGGCTTCGTCGAGTTCGACGATCTCCGGAATCAGCAGAATCTGCCGCTGCACGCCGTTGCGCGCCAATGACGCCTTCAGCTTTTCATAGACGATGCGCTCATGCGCGGCGTGCTGGTCGACCACAACAAGGCCGTCGCGGGTTTGCGACACGATATAGGTCTCATGAATTTGCGTTCGCGCCGCACCGAGCGGGCGGTCGAGCAGATCAGCTGACGGGGTTTCCTGAAAACGCACATCCGCCGTCGGCGTGCCGACGTCGAACGCGGCCTGGCCGGGTTCGGCAAAGGCTGATACCGCCGAGCCGTCAAACGAGGGCAGCGGTCCGGTCGGATAGGCCGGCGAACGCCGCCAGTCCCAATTGGCGCGCGGCGCGAATGACGGGCGGAACGAAGCAAGCGCCGCGCCATCGCTGTTGGCCGCGGTGCGCTTGCCTTCGCGGGCGAGGCCGTCTTTCAGCGCATGCACGATCAGCGCGCGCACCAGACCGGCATTGCGGAACCGGACCTCGGTCTTGGCGGGATGCACATTGGCATCGACCTCAGCGGAATCGAGCGTCACGAACAGCGCCACCACCGGATGGCGGTCGCGCGGCAGATAGTCGGAATAGGCCGCGCGCACCGCGCCGATGATCAGCTTGTCGCGCACCGGGCGGCCATTGACGAACAGATACTGCCCGAGCGCATTGGCCCGGGTCAGTGAGGGTGCGGCGGCAAAGCCTTCGACCACCACGCCTTCGCGCTCGCTGCGCACCTCGATGGCGCTGCCGCGAAAATCGCTTCCCAAGATATCGCCGAGCCGGGTGAGCCGGCCGGCAGCGCCGGGGAGGGCTGCGGCCCAGGTGACGGGCGCGCGTTCCTCGCCGGACAGCGTGAAGGCAACGTCAGGCCGCGCCATCGCGAGGCGGCGTACCACCTCGCGGATCGCTTCGGCCTCGGTGCGATCGGTCTTGAGAAACTTCAGGCGCGCCGGCGTCGCATAGAACAGATCGCTGACCTCGACGCGGGTGCCCTGCGACAAGGCCGCCGGCATGATCGCCGATTTCTCGCCGCCTTCGACGGACAGCGACCAGGCATGCGGCTCGGTGGCGTGGCGCGTGGTGATAGCGAGCTTCGCCACCGCGCCGATCGAGGGCAGGGCCTCGCCGCGAAACCCCAGGGTGCGGATCCGCAACAGGTCCTCGTCGTCGAGTTTCGAGGTGGCATGGCGATCCACCGCCAGCGCCAGATCGCCTGACGTCATGCCGTCGCCATCATCGGTGATCCCGATCCGCCGCCGGCCGCCGCCGTCGGTGAAGATGTCGATCCGGCTGGCGCCGGCATCGATGGCGTTCTCCACCAGTTCCTTGACCACGCTCGCCGGACGCTCGACCACTTCGCCGGCGGCGATGCGGTTGACGACCTGTTCGGGAAGCTGGCGGACGGGCATGGGGCGTCTTTTAAGTCGATTCGTGACCGAAGCGGCATTGTAGGCGAGCAGGGGGCCGGATGGGACTCCAATTGCCCATTGAAAAAGAATGCCGGCCCGCGAACCGAAATCCGGGCAGGGCGGCTCTATCAGACGAGAACATTCGAGTTCTCTCGCGAAAATCAAAGGAGTCGCTATGTTTTATCGAAAGAATTTGCCAGCTTGGGAGCGCGTTGCGCGGGTCCTCGGCGGTGCGGCGATGGTCGCGTGCGGGCTTGTTGGCCTTCCCGGCATGCCGATCGGGTATTTGATCGCCGGTGCCGGAGTTGTGACCGTGATGACCGGATTTTTCGGATTTTGCCCGATGTGCGCGATGGCCGGTCGAACGCTACCGTCGCCATGATGTCCTTGACCAGAAGCGGGCGCTGCGACCCCAGGCTGATCGAAGCCGCGCGTGGCGGCGACGAGAAAGCCCTGGTGTCGTTGATATCTGCGGCCCAGCCCGATGTCCGGCGCTATGCCGCGCGCAATTGCCGGGCGGCTGATATCGACGACGCCGTGCAGGAAACGCTGCTGCTGCTCTACCGGCGCGTCGGAACGCTGCGGGCGGTGACCTCGTTCTCGGCTTGGATATTCGCGGTCGCGAGGCGCGCCTGCCTTCGCCTGCTGCGCATGTCGGTGGGGATTCCGGAAATTCCGGTTGATGGGGCGGAAGCGCGACTGGCGCATCTGCGGCCCGAAGACCTTCGCATTGATCTCTCCCGCGCCATCCAGTCGCTGCCCGAGCATTATCGCGAGGTGATCCTGCTGCGCGATATCGAGGAGTTCTCGATCGACGAAATCGCCGAGGCCCTCGGGCTGACCCGCGAGAGCGTCAAGGCCCGCATTCACCGCGCGCGGATGCTGATCCGCGAATATCTGGTCCGCGACTGACGCCGATCAACGCAGTCTAACCCTGCGAGTCAAAAACATGTTTGCAAGCAACACGCTCTCCGAGCATATCCTGCGTGGCGCCATCGGAATTGCCGCACTGGGGTACGCCCTGGCAATTGCCGATATCCATCCCTGGGGTTCGCTCGCGTCAGGGGCGCTGGCGCTGCTGGCGTTTCGCGGCTGCCCGATCTGCTGGACCATCGGCCTGTTCGAAACCGCAAGGCAGCAATGGAGCCGGCGGCAGGTTCTCGATCGTTGAGTCCGCCCAGGGCGGAAATCGATGCCTCAAAAAAGCTTAACTGAGCAAAGGGATGGAGCCAGCCCGTTGTTGCAATGCCGTGCTGGCCGATGACGGAAACGTTGGCACCGGTGCCGACCCGGTATATCGTTTAGAAAAGCTATAAAGAAAGATCGGGAGGATACCTATGTGCCAGCTGTTCGCTCACCAGCCGCAACGGGACTATGAATCGCAGACCAGATCGCTTCGCATCGATGGCCATTGCACATCGATCCGGCTCGAAATGGCGTTCTGGGACACGCTTGAAGAAATCGCGAGCAAGCAGGACATGAGCCTGGCAAAATTCCTGTCATGTCTTCACAGCGAGGTTCTCGATCATTGCGGCGAAGTGCACAATTTCGCCTCGCTGCTGCGCTGTTCGTGCCTGATCTATCGGTCGAAAGCCGTAGCGGTCGTGCCCGATTTTCATGACGCCGCAGCACCAAGGCTTGTGGCCGCCGAGTAGCCGCAAGCATCGGCTGTTAGGTGCTAGATTTCCTTTCGCTGCATGGCGCCGGCGATATGATCCGCCTGCCTGACGGCAAGCGCCACGATGGTGAGCGTCGGATTGCAGGCCGCGCCGCTGGTGAACTGGCTGCCATCCGAGACGAACAAATTCTTGATGTCGTGGGTCTGGCCGAATTTGTTCACGACACCGTCCCTCGGCTTGGCACTCATCCGGTTGGTGCCCATGTTATGGGTACTTGGATAGGGTGTGGTCGGATAGGTCACTGTCGCGCCAACCGCCTCGTAAACCGCGGCACCCCGTTTGTAGGCGTGATCGCGCATGGCGACGTCGTTGGGGTGATCGTCGTAGTGGACGCTGGCAACCGGCAGGCCGAACTTGTCCTTGGCTTTCGGGTCGAGCGTGACGCGGTTGGTTTCCTGCGGCATGTCCTCGCCGACCAGCCACATCCCTGCCATGCGTGGATACCCTTCCATCGCTGACGTGAACGAGCGTCCCCAGGCTCCCGGATTGAGGAAAGCCGCCATGAAGGGCAACCCAAGCGACAGGGTCTCCATTTCATAGCCGCCCAGGAAGCCACGTGACGGATCGTTTCGCGCCTCATCACGGATGATGCCGGCCATGGTGGTGCCGCGATACATGTGAACCGACTTGTCGAACACCGCATAGACGCTGCCGGTCATGTGACGCATATAGTTGCGGCCGACCTGACCGGAGCTGTTGGCAAGGCCGTCGGGGAATGTGCTGGACGCACTGTTGAGCAGAAGCCGGGGGCTCTCGATCGAGTTGCCGGCGACGGCAACAACGCGCGCCTTCTGGCGCTGGGTCTTGCCGGCTTCGTCGGCATAGACGACGCCCGTGACCTTGCCCGATGCATCGTGCTCGATCTTGAGTGCCATGCTGGCGGGACGAACTTCAAGGTTGCCGGTGGCTTCGCCCTTCGGGATTTCCGAATAAAGTGTCGACCACTTCGCGCCCGACTTGCAGCCCTGGAAACAAAACCCGATTTGCTGGCATGGGCCGCGGCCGTCGCGCGGCTCGCTGTTGATCGCCATCCGTCCGGTGTGGACTTCCTTGTAGCCGAGCTTCTTTGCGCCGGCTTCCATCACCTTGAAGTTGTTGTTGCCCGGCAATCCCGGGATGTTGTTGGTGCGGGTGACGCCCATCCTGTCTTCGGCCTTGGCGTACCAGGGCTCCATTTCGGCCAGCGTGATCGGCCAATCCAGCAGATTGGTGTTTGGCACGTTGCCGTAAGCGCTCTTGATTCGAAATTCATGCTCGTCAAACCGCAATGACGCGCCGGCCCAGTGCACGGTCGAGCCGCCGACCGATTTGACAATCCACGCCGGCAGGTTGGCGAAATCCTTGGCCACGCGCCAGTTGCCGGATGTCGTTCGCATGTCCGTCCACGCCAGTTGCGTGAAGCTCTCCCACTCGTTGTTGATGAAATCCTGCAGCTCGACACGCGGCCCGGCCTCAAGGATCACCACCTTGACGCCCTTCTGCGCGAGCTCGTTACCCAATGTGCCGCCGCCGGCACCGGAGCCGACAATTACGACCACGCCATCGTCGTTCAGATCGAATTTCGCCATGATATGTCCTCCCAACCGGATTTTTGCTCGAAGCCTTCAGACTTTCGGCAGCCAATCGATGTCGTTGAAGCCGCGCTTGATGTAGCCACCATGCTCGGCGGACGAGCCCTCGTAGCCGAACTTCGGCCACACCTCTTCCTGGTTGTAGAGAGAGACAACAAGATCGGAGCGAACCTTCTTGAAAAAGTCGGTCTGCTCGATGCCCTGCAGCAGCACGACGCGGTCGGCCTCCCACGGCACCTGAACGTAGGCAAGCTTGTGCTTATCCTGCGCGTCCTGGTCGAGACGTCGAACGCCATCTTCAAGCAGCGCCTTGACGGCGGGATCCTTCGCGGCCTTGGCGTCCCACGGCTTGATCGCCGTGATGTAGTAACTGTCGACCAGCATGTCGTGCGGATAGATATCGCGCGCGACCTTGACCAGCGTTTTCAGCGTCGCCGGTGTCAGCGTGGTCGCATCGGCGGCCCACGCATCCTCAATGCCGATGCCGGCGCTCGCCGCGACAGCGACGACCGGAACCGCGCTCGCAGCACCCTGCAGAAAGATTCGGCGGCTGTATTTGCCTCGACGATCAACTTCTCTCATGGGTATCCTCCATTGAAACGTTTTTGTTGATTGCATTAACCGAAGCGGCCACCTTTCTGAATTACCTCGATCTTGTAGCCGTCGGGATCGGAGACGAAGAAAAAGCGCGCCAGTGTCGCGCCATCATGCTTGAAATCGCGCAGCGGCCCCGGCGAGAGCTTCTCGCGCTCGAAGCGGGCGTGTTCGGCATCGAGATCGTCGACCACGACGGCGATGTGGCCGTATCCGTCGCCCAGGTCGTAGGGCTCCTTGCGATCGAAATTCACCGTCAGCTCGACCTCGAAAGGCGAAGACGGATGACGAAGATAGATCAGCGCAAAGTCCGGAAATTTGAGATGGTCGGCCACTTCGAGCCCGAAAGCGCGCGCGTAGAAGTGAAGCGACCTCGCTTCATCGAGAACGCGAATCATCGCGTGAACCGGCTTTGCCATTCAGTGCAACTCCTTGAGATAGTTCACGATCGCCACACGGAGTTCGGATCGCGCCTGCCGGTAGGGCATGATGGCGCCGGGAATCATCGCTTGCGGGTTGACCAGCCACTCGTCGAGCTTCTGCTCGTCCCATTTGAATTTCGCATTGGCAAAACCTGCCGAATAACGAAATCCCTCGGCGGTCCCGGCTTCGCGTCCGACGATATTGAACAGGGTCGGTCCTTGCCGCGGCGGATCGGAGGCGTTGGTGGTGTGGCACAGCGCGCATTGCTGTTTGAAAAGCGCGGCCCCGTCGGCTGGCTTTGCCGCCGGCAAGGGTATTTGCGCCGAGGCGACGCCGACAATCGATACCGCGCTGCAAAATGCTAATGCCATGACCAGTGCCGCACGTCGTTGTCTCATGGATATTTCCGTTGGCGCGGATCGAGCTTAGGTCGTCGCGAGCAAGCGGTGGTAGTAGCGGGCTGTTTTATGGTGGAACAAGGCGCCGTCGTTTCGGGCTGCCGCATATGAGGACAGTCCGTGGCCAAGGTTTCGCAAAATTACCCTGAAATTCCTGCACGATGACCACACGGCGCGGCTTGCATGGTGGATGCGCCGTGCGTGACACGTTTGGTCTGTGCGATGGGCGGGTCCGGTACCGGCGGACGGCGCGTAGCCGAACCGTTCCTCGCGAATTAACCCAGGAGAAGTGGATGAAGTTAGTGAAAACCTCAGCGATCGCGTTTGCATTGTCGGCCATGCTTGCCGGCCCCGTGTTGGCGCAAGGCGCCTCATCCGACACCCAGATCCGCGGCGGCGCGCAGAGCAGGAGCAATATGCAGGGCGGGGCGTCGGGTAGCGGCGACGAGGAATTTAATGCGCAGCCGGGCGCGCCCGGAGAAAAGGCCGGCACCCGCGCGAAGGCAGGCGCGAAAGGTACTGTAGGGGCCGGTAGCGGAACGCCTAAGGGCACCGCCGGTGCGGTTGGCGATCCCGCGGCCGGGGCCAAACGCAACTAGCTGATCCGGAAAAGCGGAACCCCTCGGGTCAAACGCGAGGACGCCGATCCTTCGACACTGGTTCCGTTTTCAAAAACCAAACTCCGGTCGCGCGGCGACCGGAGTTTTTTTAAGGCGTACGGCAGGCTTGTCCGTCCGCCGTAGTTTTCGGAAACCTGCTCAATCGTCGAATCCACTCGAGCCGCGCTTTGCCTTGATGTCGCTGCGGCGTTTTTTGCCTTCGAGCCGGCGCGTCTTTGAGCCCAGCGTGGGTTTGGTCGCGCGACGTGGCGTCGGCCGCACTGCGGCCGCACGCAGCAATTCGAGCAGACGGTCGATGGCGTCGGCGCGGTTGCGCTCCTGGGTGCGAAAACGCTGCGCATGAATCACGATCACGCCGTCTTTGGTCATGCGCTGGCCGGCCAGCCGGTTGAGCCGTGCTTCGGCGTCGGCCGGCAGCGTGATCCGGCGGGTGTCGAAACGCAGTTGGGCGGCGGTCGAGAGCTTGTTGACGTTCTGCCCGCCCGGGCCGGAGGCGCGGACGAAACTGATCTCGATGTCGTTCTCGTCGATCGTAAGGTCGCGGGAAATCCGCAGCATGGCGTCACCGGAGGCCGGGATGATCCCTGACGGGAATCGGGCAAAGCGCAGGATAGCGGTTTTGCTTGCGGCGCTGAAGGACGCGTTCCCCGGATGCGGCGCAGCGCGCCGCCCTTGCGGCGTGGTGCGCTGCTGATCCGGGGTCCATTGCCGCAAGAGAAGCCGTGGGTCCCGGCTCTGCGGCACACCGCCAAGCGGCGCTGCACCGCGTCCGGGACACGATGCGCGGAAGTGCGATGCTAGTTCGCCGCGGGCGGGGTTGCGGCCGCGGGCTGGGCGGTGGCTTGCGGGGCGCGGCCGACGATCACGGTAACAAGGCCTTGCCCCCACAGTCGCCGGGCGGCCTTTTTGGCCTCGTCGAGGGTCACCGCGTCGACAATGGCGTTGCGCTTCTCGATGTAATCGATGGGAAGCTTGTCCAACTGATATTGCAGCAGCGCCGACGCCAGCTTCGAGGAGGTATCCAGCGCCAGCATTTGCGAGCCCTTCAGATAGGACTTGGCCTCGTCCAGTTCCTGCTGGGTCGGGCCATCCTCGGCCATGCGGCGGATTTCCTTGTCGATGGCAGCGACGGTCTCGCCGGCGCGGTCGGCACGGGTTCCGGTATTTCCGTAGAATATTGCGGAGTGATCCATCCACAGCAGCGATTCAGAGACCGAATAGGCAAGACCGCGCTTCTCGCGGACTTCGTGATAAAGCCGCGACGACAGTCCTCCGCCGCCGAGAATGTGGTTCACGACATAGCCGGCCATGAAATTCGGATCGTGGCGCTTGATGCCGGGGCCGCCGAACGTCACCACGGTCTGCGGCACGTCGAGCGGAATGAACTCGCGCCGCGGGGGCTTCGCGGCTTCGATGTCGGCGACCGGCGTGAGGCTGGCCTTGGCCGGCAACCCGCCGAACGTCTGGTCGAGCATTTTGCCGAGCGTGACCGGGTCGACATCGCCGACCACGGCAATCCTCAGCGTGTCCTTGGCGAGCACGCGGCGGACGTATTCCTTCATGTCGGCGACGTCGATTTTCGGAATGCTCTCCAGGGTGCCGTTGGCCTGCCGGCCATAGGGGTGGTCGCCAAACATGGCTTCCAGGAACTTGCGGCTGGCAATCGCGGTCGGATTGGAGGTGTCGCGCCGCAGACCGGAGATGATCTGTGCGCGAATGCGCTCGACATCGGTGCTGTCGAAATGCGGCGATGTCAGCGCAGTCCGCAGCAGTTCGAAGGCCTCATCCTTGTTATCCTTCAGCATACGCAGCGAGCCGCGAAACGTATCGCGTGCCGAACTGAAATTAAGTTCGATGGCGCGGCGGTCGAGCCGCTCATGGTAGGTGTTGGAATCCAGGTCGCCTGAGCCTTCATCGATCAGACTGGCGACCATATTGCTGACACCCGGCTTGTCGGCCGGGTCCTGTGACGCGCCGCCGCCGAAGGCAAACTCCATCGCGATCAGCGGCACGGTGGCATCCTGCACGAACCATGCCTCGATGCCGCCGGGTGAGATCAGATGCTGGATCTTTGCCGCGGCGCGCGATGGGGTCGACAGCAATGGCGTGATCGCCAGGCAGGCCGCAAAAATCAATGCAACGCGCCGCGTGCAGGTCTGGACATAGATCACGAACGCTTCTCCTCGCGTTTCGGCGTGGCGTCCTTGATCAGATAGCCGGTCACCGAGCGTTTCTTGTCGAGCCATTTCTGCGCGGCGTCACGGACCTGTTCGGCGGTGACGGCGCGAATGCGATCCGGCCAGCTTCTGATGTCGTCGATACTCAAGCCGGTGGTGAGCGCACCGCCATACCAGCGCGCCAGCGTCGCCTGATTGTCCTGGGCGTAGATTGCCTCGGCGATCAGCTGGGTCTTGACGCGCTCGAGATCCTCGGCGCGCACCGTGTTTTGTCCGAGATCGGCGATCACGTCGTCGATCGCCTGCTCGACCTGTGCGAACTCGACGCCGGGTTTCGGCGCGGCCGAGATCATGAACTGTGTCGCATCGAGCGAGGTGCCCTGATATCCGGCGCCGGCGCTGACCGCGAGCGGGCGGTCGACCACCAGCGCGCGATAAAGATAGGAGTTGTTGCCGTTGCCCATCAGTTGCGCGAGCACGTCGAGTGCCGGGCTTTCTCCTGCTGCGGCGGTGTTGGAGGACGGAACCAGATAAAAGCGCCGCACGCTGCTTTGTTCGACCCTGGGGTCGGACAGCGTCACGGTGCGGGGCGCCGCGGGCACCGGCTCCTGTGGCCGGAGGCGCTGCGCGGGTATCGCGGGCTGTGCCGCGACGTCGCTGAACGTTCGCTCCACCAGGGGGCGAACATCCTTGGCTTCGACATCGCCGGCAATCACCAGGATCGCGTTGTTCGGCGCATAAAAGCGCTTGTAGAACGCCAGCGCATCTTCGCGGTCGAGCTTCTCGATTTCCTGGCGCCAGCCGATCACGGGGCGGCCATAGGGATGGTTGAGATACAGCGCCGCCATGATCTGCTCGGTCAGCCGAGCCTCCGGGTTGTTGGCGACCCTCATGTTGAATTCTTCCAGCACGACGTCGCGCTCCGGCAGCACGTTTTCGTCCTTGAGGATCAGGCCGGTCATCCGGTCGGCCTCGAACGCCATCATCTTGGCGAGCTGCTCGCGCGGTACGCGCTGGAAATAGCCGGTGTAGTCGGAAGACGTGAAGGCGTTCTCGTTGCCGCCGACCTTGAGCACGGTCTGGGAGAATTCACCGGCCGGATGCTTGCTGGTGCCCTTGAACATCAAATGTTCGAGAAAGTGCGCGAGGCCCGATTTACCGGGCGTCTCGTCGGCGGAGCCCACCTTGTACCAGATCATCTGCGTGACGACCGGCGTGCGATGATCCGGGATCACCACAACTTGCAGGCCATTGCCGAGCGTAAACGTGGCGGGGCGCTCGGAGGTCACCGTGGTCTGGGCGAGGGCGCCGCTGGCGGAGATGGCGAACGTCGATAGGAGGGCGGCGAAGACAGCAACGGCAAAGCGGTGTGTGGGCATCATGACCTGTCTGGCGCGTGTTTCCGCAAAAGTGGGTACCGGTTTTGCGGCAGCAATTCGCGCAACTTTTCGAATAAAAGCGACCATCCCGAGCGGAAATGTCCGGGATAAACTCGCGGCACCGTACACCGCGCGACCGCCCGGGAGCGTCACGAAGCTGAGAGCAGGACGTGTCTATTCGCCATATTTGCCGGCGGCCGGGTTGTATTCCTTGTTCAGCGATTCCTTTGGCCCGGTGCCGTAGGCGAAATTCGGCGATGGCGTCTGATATCCGCCGGGCGGCTGCGTGAGCGACTCCCGGGTCGGCTCACCCTTGAACGGTGCCGTCTCGGCTTTGTTGCCGCCGAACAGACCGCTGAAGCCGCCAGTATAGCCGAGCTGCGAAGGGCTTAGGACCGGATTGTTGAGCGAATTGCCCGGCTGGATCGGGTCGTTGTTGGTGCGGGCGGCAGCGGCCGTCTTGCCCTGAGCGAGTTCGCTTGGCATCAGGACCCGGCTCGCTTCGCGGGGATCCTTGTTTTCCTTCTTTCGGGCCGCGATCGCGGCCTTGCGTCGCGCTTCGTCAGGGTCTTTCGGCCAGTTCTTCACCTCGGCCGATCCGGTTGCCGGCGGGGGCAGGTCGATTTTTGGAGGAACCACCAGCGGAGACCGCTCGCGATAGTCGATGCCCCGGTTTTCCATATTGGTACCGCCGATGCCGGCCATGATGCCCTCGATGATCTTTTCCTCGAAGGTCTTCTCATCCTCTTCGTCGTCCTGGGCCCGGGCTATTCCGGTCGTCATCACCACACCGATGCCCAGCGCGATAACGGCGAGCCGCAGCGCCCGCCTGAGTGCTCCCGGCGAACCCGGCACCATCCAACCGCTGGTTTCGGTTTTGCGCATCACACTGTTCCTGTTCAAATTTTGCCGCGGGGCCACCGACTCAAGGCGCGACTTCGCTCCTGCACGCAACGATCAACCTTGGGGGTCCGTATCGGCCGGGATCAGGGCGCTTTTGCGGCGGGTACTCCTACGAGGGAATCATACAGCAGGGCCGCTACCCCGGCAACAATCGCCACGTCCGCAAGGTTAAAGACGTACCAATTGTAGGTATTTCCCCCGATCTGGAGGTGGAACAGGGCGAAATCGACCACCGCGCCATAAGCGAAGCGGTCGATGCCGTTGCCGATAGCGCCGCCGATGATCAGGCCGAGCGCTATCGTGGCCAGCAGGGTGCGTGATCGCGCCATCCAGATCGCCAGAACGATCACGGCCACGGCCTTGATAATCATCAGGCTGATCTGGGCGAGCTGGCTGTCGTTCTGGAACCAGCCGAAGCTGATGCCGACATTCCAGGCCAGCACCAGATCGAAGAACGGCGTGACCTTGACCGCGCCGCGGCGGGCGATGTCGAACACGAACAGCAGCCAGAGTTTCGATGCCTGATCGAGCGCAAGCACGGCGACGGCGGCGATCACACCAGGGCGGACGTGAGGGTTCTGAAAGCGTTCCATGCCAGGCACTTATCTGGCCTTCTTCTTGTTCTTTTTTGCCTTCGTTGGGGTGCTCTTCCGCATGTTCTTGGCCGCTTTTTTCTTGGCGGCCTTTTTCGTTACCTTTTTTGCCGCTTGTTTCTTCGCCGTTTTCTTTTTTGCACCCTTCATTGCGGCCGCTTGCTTGACGGCCTTCTTGGCGGCTTTCTTTTTGGCGGGGGCTTGCTTGGCGTCGGCAGCTTTCTTGGCTTCGACAGCCTTCTTGGCTTTGTCAGCTTTCTCAGCGCTCGCCTTCAGGCTTTTCCTGCCAGCCGTGAGCTTCTTTGGGCCAGCCTTCTCAGAAACCTCCACGGTGGGACTCTCTTGCTCGACATGCTGTTTCTCAATCGGCTCGGCGACCACCGCCGCAACGACCCGCACCGGCTCGGGCTCCGCGGCGGCGGTATCAACGACCTGCACAGGCGCCGGATCCGGCGTGGCCGGCGCTGCAGAGGCTGGGTCCAACGCCTTCCATTCGCGCAGCGCCTGGGCATCGCGCGGCGACACGTTGGGATATTCGGGGTCGTCGCCGACGGTTGGCAGGATTTTCCAGGAGCGCGCGCATTTGGTGCCGACGGCCTTCTCGACGACGACGGCCACCCCGGGCACCTCGTTCAGCCTGAACGCATCTGCCGGCGCGTCGTCATTGGTCACCATCGCGTTCGAGGTGATGCTGACCTCGGCCAGATCGATATCGAACAGGGTGTCGAAAATCTTTTTGTCCGAAACGTACACCAGCGGCGACGCCTCCAGCGAGGAGCCGATGTTCTTGGCCGCGCGCTCGACCTCCAGCGCGCCGGTCACGACGCGGCGGACGTTGCGGATGGTTTCCCATTTTGCGGCCAGCGCATCGTCGCGGAATGCCTCGAAACTTTCCGGAAACAGCGTGAGGTGCACCGACGGCTCGGCGTCCGGCTTGTAGAGCCGCCACGCCTCGTCAGACGTGAACGACAGCACCGGCGCCAGCCATTTCAGGATCGCATCGCACAGAATGTCGATGGTGGTGAGCGCGGCCTTGCGCGCCAGCGACGACGGCGGGTCGCAATACAGCGTGTCCTTGCGGATATCGAAATAGAACGCCGACAGCTCGGTGTTCATGAACGCCGACAGGCTGGCGACCACGGTCTTGTAATCGAACTCGGCGTAAGCCTTGCGCACGATCGCGGCCTGCTCGGCGAGTTGATGCAGCATCAGCCGCTCCAGTTCGGGCATCTCGGCGTGAGCGACCCGGTCGTCCGGCTTGAAGTGATGCAGCGTGCCCAGCATCCAGCGCATCGAGTTGCGCAGCTTGCGGTAGGTCTCGATGGTGTTTTTGAGGATTTCCGGGCCGATGCGCTGGTCGTCGGCGTAATCGGTGGCGCAGACCCAGAGCCTCAGGATATCGGCGCCGGATTGCGCGATGACCTTTTGCGGCTCGACGGTGTTGCCGATCGACTTCGACATCTTGCGGCCGTTCTCGTCCAGCGTGAAGCCGTGGGTGAGCACGACGTCGAACGGCGCCCGCCCCCTTGTGCCGCAGCTTTCCAGCAGCGACGACTGGAACCAGCCGCGGTGCTGATCCGAGCCTTCCAGATACATCACGGTGTCCTCGCCGCCATCGACCTTGCGCCGGATGTCGCCGATCTCGGGAAAATGCAGGCGGTCTTCCAGCACGAAGGCGTGGGTCGAGCCGGAATCGAACCAGACGTCGCAGATATCGTCGACCTTCTTCCACTCCTCGTTGGCGTGCGCGCCGAGGAAGCGCTCGCGGGCGCCGTCCATGTACCAGGCGTCGGCGCCCTCCTGCTCGAAGGCGTCCGCAATGCGCGCATTGACGGCGTCGTCCTGCAGGATCTCGGCGGAGCCGTCGCCTCTTTCGCGCACGAACACCGCGATCGGCACGCCCCAGGCGCGCTGGCGCGAGATCACCCAGTCGGGCTTGCTATCGATCATGCCGTTGATGCGGTTTTGCCCCGAGGGCGGCACCCATTGCGTTACCGAGATCGCGTGCAGCGCGCGGGCGCGCAGGGTATCGCCGGACTTCGCGCCGCCATTGTCCGCGATGTCCATAGCCCCGGGCCTGCCCGGGGCGTCGAAAATAGGTTTGTCCATCGCGATGAACCATTGCGGCGTGTTGCGGAAGATCACCGGTTTCTTCGAACGCCACGAATGCGGATATTGGTGCTTGAGACGGCTGCGCGCCAGCAGCATGCCGGCGTCGATCAAGGCCTTGATCACGGCCTCGTTGGCGTCGCCCTTTTCGCCCTTGTCGTTGATGACGCGCTTGCCGGTAAAGCCGGGCGCCTGATCGGTGAACGCGCCGTTCTCATCGACGGTATAGGGGATGGTGGTGTTGATGCCGCGCGCTTCCAGCTCACGCGCGTTCGACATCCAGAC
>WNFO01025161.1_pt1 | contig 16152 bp, 14 predicted proteins | sample 5400251 | NCBI WGS metagenome assembly WNFO01 (sample SAMN13153354, study PRJNA577476) | soil metagenome | isolation source: 100 cm saprolite under Madrone tree | place: USA:California | collected 2016-06-14 | reverse complement strand
CGGCTGTGTTTCACCCTAAGGGGTCTATGCCCATGTGCCGGGAAATCGCGGCCAGCGCGCGCGGGGCTATCCGCTCCGGTGCTCCTGCCAGTCCGTGTTGGGAAGGACAGCGACAGAAAACTCTCTGCTAGCGTCGCTTCATGACGCCGGAAAAAGTGGCAAGAAGCCATAAGATGACTACGGCGCTGGCGCCCAACATCGCCAGTGAGACGACGAGGTTATGCGCCGCGACGGTGATGAGCGCGAGCGCGGCCAGTGCCAGATTGGCCACGAAGACGCGAGTGACGATCTCGCGCACCGTCAGGCCGCAATCGGTGGCGCGCTGATAGAAATGCGTGCGATGGGCTCGCCAGAACGGCTCGCCCCGCACGACGCGGCCGGCAAGGGTGATCGTCGCATCGGCGAGATAGTAGAGGGGTAGGATCAGCGCCGCTGCCACATGGCCCATTGCAGCAAGCTCCATCAACAGCCAGCCGAGTAGAAGCCCAATCGGCAAGCTGCCCACATCGCCAAGAAAGACCTGCGCTACCGGCCTATTAAAGGGCGCGAAGCCGATCATCGCACCAACGAGGGCGGCCGCGAGGAGAGCGGGCAACGGTTCGACCGCGCCGGCAAGGCCGAGTAGGACGATCGCGCCTGTCACCGGTACCACTTCGGCCACGGTCATCCAGTCGATGCCGTCCATGAAATTGACGAGGTTGACGAACCAGACCCCGGCCAGGAAAAGGCACGCGCGCTCGATCGGCCACGGAACTTGCGGCAGAATTTGCAACTCGTTCGGCAGCGCGGTGATCACCGCCCCGACGGCGATGCATTGCATGGCGAGGCGGGCTGCGGCTGGCAAGGAACGGATGTCGTCGATCGCGCCGATCACCGCCAGCAACACGGTGGCCGAGATCACGGTCAGGAATTGACCGCTCTGGCCACGCAGGAGGACGGGCGACAACACGAGCGCACCCCAGGCGACTGCCAGAGTGGCGATCACGACAGCGATGCCACCGCCTTGCGGCGTCGGTTGGTGATGGGATGAGCGTGGGTTGGGCCGCACCATTGCATAGCGCGCGAGCCATGGCCGCAGGAGCAGCATCAATGCGAAACTTAGGACAAATCCGACGAGAGCAGTCGGTCCGAGCACCCACAGACGCTCAATGGCTTGCTCAATCATTGTTCTGCTATTCGCCCGATCCGACCGTCCGCACGATAGCATTCCGACGAATAGCGTACATCAAGGCTCGACGATCGCTGTTGCATTTGCCACGGCAAGGCCGGACTCGCTATGTTTCGCCTCGAAGGCCAGACTGGGATTATCATGTCGAACAGGCAGGTTCGGGACCGTCGCTTCCGGTTTGGCGACAACTGGCTCGACTTCGCTCGCAGTCTCAGCGCGAGTCAGCTTACCGAGGCAGAACGTTCGCTTCGACGCTCGCTCGAACGCGATACCCTCGCGGGGTTGAGCTTTCTCGATATTGGCTCAGGGAGCGGGCTATTTTCGCTCGCCGCTCGCAAACTCGGAGCGCGCGTGCATTCGTTCGATTTTGACGAGGATTCCGTACTCTGTACCGCACGATTGCGCGACCGCTATTTCGCCGGTGACGGCGAATGGACGATCGAACAAGGCTCGATCCTGGATGCCGAGTATGTGCGCAGTCTCGGCACGTTCGACGTGGTCTATGCTTGGGGGGTCCTGCATCACACCGGGGCCATGCGTGACGCATTGGGTGCCGCCGCTCGCCTGGTCGCAGCGGGTGGCGTATTCGCATTCGCGCTCTATCATCGCACCCTGATGTGTGGCCTTTGGCGGCGGGAAAAGCGGTGGTACAGCGGGGCGTCGTTGGAAGCGCAACGGCGCGCGCGTGCCGTCTATGTCGCGCTTTTGCGGACGGCGTTCTTCCTGACGGGCCGTGACTTTCAGTCTCATGTCGCCAACTATCACAGCGTCCGCGGAATGGACTTCATGCATGATGTGCACGACTGGATGGGCGGCTATCCCTATGAGTCGATCCTAGCGCCGGAAGTGGACGCGTTGATGCAGCGGCTCGGCCTCGCACGTGTCCGCGCCACGGACACACCCTTGACGACCGGCATCTTCGGATCGGGCTGCGACGAGTACCTCTATCGCCGAACCGGCTGAAAGCCTCCGAACCCGCGAGTGTCGCTTGCAGCGGGCCCGAAATGTCGGTCCATCGGCGTCCGCGCTTGGCCACGAGGGCGGCGCTCGGCTACACTGCCGGTTTCATCACGTCCAATCAGGCATTGTACTGCTGTGTTCTCGCTTGATCACCTCGACGCAATCAGAGGGGCGGAATTAGACACGATCGCTTCGTTCTTTCCTGTCGGCGCGCGCATTCTCGAAATCGGGGCCGGTACCGGTAAGCAGGCGCTGGAACTGCAGCGGCGCGGCTTCGAGGTTACCGCGATCGAGGTCGCGGATTCGAACTATGCCGCCCACCGCGTTTTTCCGATCAAGGATTACGACGGTCGGACCATTCCGCTGGGGGACGGGAGCGTCGACCTCGTGTTCTCGTCGAACGTGCTGGAGCACGTAGAAGATCTTTCACGCATGCATGCCGAGATCCGCCGCGTGCTGGCGCCGGGCGGCGCCTGCATTCATGTCCTGCCGACCCACACGTGGCGGTTTTGGACCACGCTGACGTCCTATCTCGAGGCAATTTCGTTCTTTGTGTCGTCGGTGCCGCAGCTCTGGCCGCAGTCGGTGCGAAGTGCAACCGAGATGCGGCGATTGAGAGCGGCCTGGTACCGGACTGCCCGGCACACCGTCGGTCTCTGCCTTCCCCGTCGGCACGGTGCGCGCGGAAACGTTATTTCGGAATTGTGGTTGTTCCATCCCCGTTGGTGGCGCCGGAATTTCCAGGACAACGGTTTTGCTGTCCTCGCCGAGGGGCCGGTAGACTTGTTTTATACCGGCGAGGTCCTGTTGGGGCTGCGCCTGGGACTCACCAAGCGCAAACGTTTGGCACGCGTGCTCGGTAGTTCCTGCCACTTCTTCAAACTTGAACCGGTGCCACAACGCGCCAGGTGATGCGGTTGATGCAGCTCACGCGTACTCGTGGGCGATCTCCTGCGCCGGCCGCCCCGCGATCAGCTGGCTAAGGGCGCCCTCAGTCCTACGCACCATCGTTTCGAGACTGTAATTCGTGACGACCCTCTCGCGGGCGTTGTTCCGCAAGCCTGGATCTTGCGCGACGCGCTGGCGCAGCCGCCGCCAGGCCGCGCAAAGCAGATCGGGATTTTTTGGCGGGACTACTTCGCCCAGTTCGCCGGTGATCAGGCGCACATCGCCCACGTCGGTAGCGGCCACGGGAACGCCGCAGGCCATCGCCTCGCCGACCATGTTGGGAAATCCCTCGCCGAACGCCGAAGACAAGGTGGCGATGTCGAAGGCGTTGTAAGCCGCTTTCATGTCGCGGACCTCGCGGACCCACACTACTTGGTCTGCAAGTCCAAGCGACTCGGCCAGAGTCGTGAGCCGGAGGCGATAGCCGGCGGGCCCGTCCCCGACGCAGACGAAGCGTGCATCGGAATTTTCGCGCGCAAAGCTCGCAGCCGCCTGCAGCAAGTTGGCATGATCCTTCATCGGATCGAGCCGGGCCGCACAACCGATGATGAAGTGTTTGTCGGAGAGGCCCCACGCCGCGCGCATCGCACGACCGGCGTCCGCATCACTCCGCATCGCATCGGCATCGATGCCGTTCATGATGACCGCGATGCGATCCGCCGGCAATCCACGCTTGATTGCGTCGGCCCGCACCGCACGCGCATTGGCGATGGCGAGGTCGGCGCGCCGAGACAGCCAAGCTTCCGACCGGTAGGTGAGGGCGTTCAAGGCGTCGTATTGATCGAGCTGCACGCCGCCGGCGCGCAGCCCGAAGACGAGCTTCGTCTTGAGCCGTGGAGGCAGCAGCAGCGCCGCCAGCGTCGTCTGGGTCGGGAGAAAGGCATACACCAAATCGGGACGTTCGCTCAGAAAAAGCCGCCGCAGTCTCGCGAGCGGGGCGAATGCGTGCCAACGGCTCGACTTGCCGATCGAGAGGACGCGCACACCGCTGGTGCCGAGCAGCGCCTCGAGCGCGCCATCGGCGTAAAGCACGATGACCGCCACGTCATGTCCGCGCCGCGCCAGCGCCGCGGCAAGCACGGCGAGTTGGCGCTGGCTGCCGCCGACGGCCAAATCGCGAATGAAAAATGAGACCTTCATTCCAACCACTAAGCGTACATCGTCGCCCAACCGCAAGGGGAGCTGATGACCCGGCATGTGCTATTTTCAATGACCGCGCTTGCCCGTTCGGCTGGTACCGACCTATGGTCCTCTTTGTCGCCGTCGAGGAGGCGCGCAGTGCAGTATGGTGCGTTCGTTATTTCGCTGGATTTCGAGCTGTTATGGGGCGTGCGCGATAACCGCACCATTGCGGATTACGGCGCCAATATCCTTGGCGTCCGCGAGGTCATTCCCGCTCTGCTCGATCTCTTTGCCGAACGGAACATTGCCTGTACCTGGGCGACCGTCGGGCTTCTGTTTTTTGCGACAAACACGGCGATGCGCGCGGCACTTCCTGCGCGCAAGCCCCGCTACGCCAATGCGCGAATTTCCTCCTATCATTACCTCGACGAGGTCGGGACAGATGAGGAGCACGACCCCTATTACTTCGGCCTGTCGCTCATCAAGCGGATTCTCGACCATCCAGCCCAGGAGATCGGCACCCATACCTTCTCGCATTTCTATTGCTTGGAAGAGGGGGGCGACATCGCGGCCTTCCGGGCCGACCTCGAAGCTGCGCGGACCGTCGCCGGACGTCTCGGGATCAAGCTCTCAAGCATCGTGTTTCCGCGCAACCAAGTCGCTCATCTGTCGGTGTGTCGCGAACTGGGCTTGCGTGCCTTTCGCGGCAACGAACGCGTTTGGTTCCACCGCGCACGGAGCCAGTCGGAGCAGAGCCCTCTCGTGCGCGCATGCCGCTTGGCCGACAGTTATCTCCCCATCGGCGGTCCACACGATCACGAGCCGGCGCTTGTCGATGGCATGGTCGATATTCCCGCCAGCCGCTTTCTGCGACCAGTTGGAAACAGTGCCGTGTTGGAGCGCCTGCGCCTGCAGCGGATCACCTCGGCCATGGAAACGGCGGCCCGTCGCCGAAAGCTTTTTCATTTATGGTGGCACCCGCACAATTTCGGCGTCGATTTACAGGGCAACTTGGCGTTTCTGCGCGCCATCCTCGATTGCTTCCGCGCCTTGCATGAGCGCTACGGGATGCGGTCGATGACGATGGCGGCGCTGGCCGACGACGTTCTTCATGCCCACGGACAGGGTAGCGGCGCCGACGGATGAACGCGAGATCGGCCGCCGCATTGGGCCGCTTGATCTTGCTCCATGCTTCGCTGCGGCTGCTTATCGAGCAATATGACAAATGGCAGACGATCAACCTCCGTGGACATGAATTCCGACGAGAAGTGGTCACGCCGCAGGGCCGTCGAAGTCCACGATGAAACTGCAGACGGATTTTTTGCCGAGTATCGCGGCGACAATATCTTCGACTCTCCATTCCGATATGGGCGCCATTTCATCGATCGTGCGTGGGTGCGCTGCGTATCGCAACTGCCGCACGGGGCGACGTGCCTCGATATTGGATGCGGGGTAGGCGCCCATATGGCTCGCCTGCTTGATCAAGGTTTCGAAGTAACCGGCATCGAACCGAGTGCCGAGATGCGTCGCCTGGCCGCAAAAAATGTACCAGCCGATCTTGTTTCCGACGGCTCGGTGCTGCAATTGCCGACGCCCGACTCCTCGATCGATTTCGTCTACGCGATCGAGGTTTTTAGATATCTCGATACGCGCGATAATGCACAGGGTCACCGGGAGATCGTCCGGGTTCTCAAACCGGGCGGGATTTACTTCGGCACCTACGTCAACAAGTGGGCGCTGGACGGCTTCCGCCAGCTTTCGCAGCTTCGCATGCTCGCGCGGCGCGTGACCGGAGCTCCGCGGCGCTACCATGTCGAATTCGAAACGCCATCGTCCTTGTGCGACAAACTGAGGGCTGCGGGATTTTCGCAGGTCAAGGCCCAGGGCGCCATGTTCGCCCCGCTGCGCGTCCTTCATAAGCTTTCTCCGCGTCTTGGCGCCGCTGCGTCGAGGCTCACGATGGCGCACGAGACGTGGCTTTCCGACTATGGACCATTTCGGCCATTTGCCGGTCACTTGATCATAATCGCGCGACGTTAGACATTAAGCGAGGAGTTGGGTGCTAGGTCGAGGACGATCGGCCGCCGCAAGCACCTCTCCTCGATTAAGCAGCCCATGAGGGCTTGAGCGAAAAGGCGGAAGATCTAAAAGGTGAAATTTCCCTCCCTGTCCGAGGAAGCGCGATGTGCGGCATTGCCGGCATGATCGATTGGCGCGCAGCGACATCGGCCGACGCGCTGCGCTCGATCGGCGAAGCCATGATCGAGACCGTGCGGCATCGTGGGCCGGACGCGGGCGCCGTCTGGGTCGAAGCTGAAAGCGGCGCGGCGCTCGGCCAGCGCAGGCTCGCCATCATCGATCTCAGTCCCGGCGGGGCGCAGCCGATGCATTCGGCCGATCGGCGCTACGTCATTACCTTCAACGGCGAAATCTACAACTACCGCGACATCCGCCGCGAGCTGCAAGCGGCCGGCCACTCGATGCGCGGCGAGTCCGACACCGAAGTACTGCTCGAAGCCTGCGCATTATGGGGCGTCGAGGCCGCGATCGAGCGCGCGATCGGCATGTTTGCGTTCGCGCTATGGGACCGCAAGACCCGCAGCTTGACGCTGGCGCGCGACCGCCTCGGCATCAAGCCGCTCTACTACGCGGCGACGCCGCAGCGAGTCATCTTTGCTTCGCAGCTTAAGGCGTTTCGTGCAGCACCGGATTGGAGACCGACGATCGACGACGATGCAGTCGTCGGCTATCTCCGCCATGCCTATATTGCCCAGCCGCGTACGATCTATCGCGAAGCCGAAAAACTCGCCCCTGGGCACATTCTCACGCTGCGCGAAGGCACGACGCCGCTGCCGAAATGCTTCTGGGACTTGCGTGCGATCGCAGTCGCCGGGCAGCGACGCAACGATCCGGCGCCCGACGCAAACGAGGCCATCGAGCGCCTCGACGCGCTTCTTCGCGACTCCGTCGGTCTACGGATGATTGCCGACGTGCCGCTCGGTGCATTCCTATCCGGAGGGATCGATTCTTCTACGGTGGTCGCACTCATGCAGGCGCAGAGCTCGCGGCCGGTGAAGAGCTTCTCCATCGGCTTTCACGAAAGCGGCTATGATGAAGCCCAGTGTGCGAAGCAAGTCGCCGCCCATCTCGGCACCGATCATACCGAGTTTTATGTTGAGCCGCGACATGCGCTCGAGGTCATTCCACGTCTCGCGGACTGGTTCGATGAGCCATTCGCCGATTCCTCGCAGATCCCGACCTACCTCATTTCCGAATTGACCCGCAAGCATGTGACCGTGGCGTTGTCGGGCGACGGCGGGGATGAGCTGTTCGCCGGCTATAACCGCTACCTCTGGGCGGAGCGGCTGGCTCGTGTGTTCAAGATGATGCCACCGCCATTGCGCGGCGCTTCGGCGGCGGCCTTGCGTTCGCTCGCGCCACAAACTTGGAACCGGTTGTTTGCGTTCGTGCCGGCGTCATGGCGGCCGGCGTTGCCAGGCGACAAGCTGCACAAAATCACGACACTCCTCGACAACCCCGAGCCGGACGCAATCTACCGCCGCCTCGTGAGCCAATGGGAACGGCCCGACGAGGTTGCCGCCGCTGGCCGAGAGCCGCGCGGACCACTGTGGGATCCCGGCATCGCCGGCGATTTCCCCGATCTCGTCCCGCGCATGCAGTTCCTCGACATGGTGAGCTATCTTCCCGAGGACATTTTGACCAAGGTCGACCGGGCGACGATGGCGGTGGGGCTGGAGGGCCGGGTGCCGTTGCTGGATCACCGCGTCGTTGCTTACTCCTGGAGCCTGCCGCTTGCGTTCAAGGTGCGCGGCGGGCGCGGCAAATGGTTGCTGCGCCGGGTGCTCGATCGCTATGTGCCGAGGTCGCTGATCGACCGGCCGAAGATGGGTTTCGGGGTGCCGATCGATGCCTGGCTGCGCGGTCCTTTACGGGAATGGGCGGAATCGCTGCTCGCACCCGCGCGGCTTGCGTCTGATGGATTCGTGCGGGTCGCGCCGGTGCGCCAAGCCTGGCAGGAACATCTCGAAGGCACCCGCAACTGGCAATATCCGCTGTGGACCGTGCTGATGCTGCAGGCGTGGCGCGAGAGGTGGGCGTGACCCTGCGGCCGCGCAAGGTACTCTACGTTACGGCGGGTCTTCGAGGCGGCGGTGCCGAGGCGATGTTGGCCCGGCTTGCGTCGGCTCAGCCCGGCGTCGCCGACGACATTACCATCGTGAGCCTTCTGCCCGCCGAGGCCCATATGGAACGGCTGCGCGCGGGGGACGTCAGGGTCGTCGAGCTGCGGTTCGACAAAGCTGGCGGTATTGCGACGGGTTTGTTCAAGCTTGCCAGGCTGATCGCCGAGAGCCGGCCCGATATCGTGCAGGGCTGGATGTATCACGGCGACCTCGCGGCGCTCGTCGCGCTCGTCCTGTCGAGACAGCGCAGACAGACGCGCCTCATTTGGAGTATCCGCTGCACCGCGATGGATTGGCGCGGCTATGGCATCGGGCTGTGGCTCGTGGTGAAAGCCTGCGCGCTGCTGTCGGGATGGCCCGATCTGGTGACGGCCAACTCTGTCGCCGGTCTCAAATCGCATTTGGCGCTGGGCTATCGGCCGCGGCGAGCGGAGGTCGTCGCCAACGGCATCGACATCGACGAGTTCCGACCCGATGCTGCCGCACGGCGCGCGGTGCGGAGCGAGCTCGGCATTGCCGACGATGCAATCGTGCTCGCTCATGTCGCGCGCGTCGATACGATGAAGGACCACGGCAGTTTCCTCGCTGCGATGGCGAAGCTGCCCGACTTGTCCGCAGTGCTGCTCGGCGCCGGCACGGAAAATCTGCCTGCGGCGCATAATGTCCGTCGACTCGGCCGTCGCCACGACGTGGCGCGTTTGTTCGCCGCCGCGGATTTCGTGGTGTCCAGTTCGCGCTTCGGCGAAGGATTCTCGAACGTGCTTGCCGAAGGAATGGCGTGCGGGCTTCCCGCAGTTGCAACCGACGTCGGCGATGCGAAGCTCATCGTCGGCGACACGGGCGTCATCGTACCGCCGGAAAGCCCCGATGCGCTCGCTGCGGCTATCCGGACGTTGGCCGCCGAATCAGCGCTGCGGCGAGCGGAGCGCGGGAGCAAGGCTCGCGCGCGCATTGTGGAGAATTTTGCGATGCCACACGCCGTCCAAGGGTATGTGGACCTTTACGAATCGCTCGGCTCATCCCCCCGTTGACGCGTGCCAGTTCCATCGACAAGGCACTTCAAATGGCGGGGCGGATGTGGCAAGAGTTCGCGGCAATTTCGTCTGGTGCGAGGGCGGTTGGGCGGATGAACCACGCGGAAACCTTCTTTGCTGCGGCCGCGCAGATTTGTCATGATATTTCGTTTGCCTCGATCGAGGCTCTGGCGTCCGAGCTCGACCGGCTGCGGGACCGCAGGGGGCGGTTGTTCCTGATCGGCGTCGGCGGCAGCGCGGCCAATTGCAGCCACGCCGTCAATGACTTTCGCAAGCTCTGCGGGATCGAAACCTATAGCCCGGTTGATAACGTCTCGGAGCTCACTGCACGCACCAATGACGAGGGATGGGATACGGTCTTTGCAGCGTGGCTCGACACCAGTCATCTCGGCGATAAGGATGCAATCCTGATCTATTCGGTCGGCGGCGGCGATGCCGAGCGCAAGATCAGTGCCAATATCATCCAGGCGATCGATCTGGCCAAGGCGCGTTCGGCAAAGGTGTTCGGGATCGTGGGCCGGGACAGCGGATACACCGCTAAGCACGGCGACGTGGTCGTCCTGATTCCCCAAGTCAATCCAAACTGGGTAACGCCCTTGTCCGAGGCCTTCCAGGCCGTGGTCTGGCACTGCCTCGTCAGCCATCCAGCCTTGCAGCGCAGGCAGACGAAATGGTAAGCCCTGTCCACGGAATGAGACCGGCCGTGTTTCTCGATCGGGACGGGGTAATCGTCGTTCCTGAATTCCGTGACGGGCGCAGCTTCGCTCCGAGACGGTTGGAGGATTTCAGGCTGTATCCCGATGCCGCGGCCAGCCTCCAAAAGCTAAAGCAGGCGGGTTTTCTCTTGGCGGTAGTCACCAACCAGCCGGACGTGGGAGACGGCTTGATCGGCCACTCGGAAGTGGACGCGATGCACGAGATCATGACGCGTCAATTGCCCCTCGATGCCGTCAAGGCGTGCTTCCACGGGCATGGCCAGGCCTGCGACTGTCGCAAGCCAAAGCCGGGCATGATCCTCCAGACGGCGATGGAACTCGGGATTAACCTTGCGAAGAGCTTCATGGTGGGTGACCGCAAGAGCGACATCGAAGCGGGCCGCGCGGCCGGGTGCGCCACCGTGTTCATCGATCTCGGCTATACGTTACCCGCGCCGGATTCAAGGTCAAGATTTTCGCCGACGGTGCCGATTATGAGGGCATCGTCAAAATGTCGAAAAATCCCGCGATCAAGGGCTTCACCACCAATCCGACGTTGATGCGAAAGGCCGGCGTGAGCGATTACGAGGCGTTCGCGCGCAAGGTGCTGGCCGCGATCCCTGACCGGCCGGTGTCGTTCGAGGTCTTCGCCGACGACTTCGCGAGCATGGCCGAGCAGGCGCGTACGATCGCGGCATGGGGGCCGAACGTGAATGTGAAGATTCCGGTCACCAACACCAAGGGGCAGTCGGCAAGCGAGCTCATCCGCGCGCTGTCGTCCGAAGGCGTGGCGCTCAACGTCACCGCGATCTTCACCCTCGATCAGGTCCGCACCGTTGTCGACGCGCTCCATCCGGGGACGGTGGCGATTGTCTCGGTTTTCGCCGGACGCATCGCTGATACCGGCGTCGACCCGATCCCGCATATGCGTGCGTGCAAGCAAATCACCGCCTCGCGTCCCAAGGCGGAATTGCTTTGGGCGAGCACCCGCGAGCTCTTGAACATCTTCCATGCCGAGCAGAGCGGCTGTGACATCGTCACGGTGCCGAATGAGTTTCTCAGCAAGCTCGATCTCGTCGGCAAGGATCTGGCGGAATACTCGCGCGAAACGGTGCAATCCTTCTATCGCGACGCTGCGGCTGCCGCCTATCAGATCAAGACCACCCGCTTCGCCGCCGAGTAAGATGGAGGAGCGACGACGATCAACGACGTCCATGATCCCGGCCGGCGCTAGGCGTTGACCTTCAACGGTGAAGTGCTCTGTGAAATCAAATCCGAGCGAATCCGAGATCCTCGATTGGTGCATGGGGTATCTGGCTAGGACCTTTAAGACGCCAGTGGATCGCATCCGCCCGCACGCGAAGTTCGCTCGTCTCGGGATGGACTCCGCCGCATCGGTTTTCTTCCTCATGGAGCTCGAGGAGTGGCTTGGGGTCGAGCTCCCCACTGAAATCGTATTCGCATATCCAACGCCCGCTGAACTTGCCCGGCACGTCGCTGAGCGTCATATGTCGGAGAGCAGCGCGAAAGGGCCGGTCGGTTAAATGCTCGACTCGCGTCGGCCACCGTTCTTCACCTCCCTCGTCGATCTACTTCGTTATCGGGCCGCGAAGCAGCCGAACGATCGCGTCTACGTACTCTTGTCGGATCAGGGGCAAGAAGAATCGGTTTTGACGTTCGCAGAGCTCGATCAGCGCGCCAGTGATGTGGCAGCGCGATTGGCCCACGGTCAAATCGGTGATCGTGCCCTGCTGCTGTTCGGACCGGGGCTTGATTTCATCATTGCCTATTTTGGTTGTCTGCTTGCGGGCGTCATCGCGGTACCGATGATGCTCCCCCGGCGCAACAGCTCGCTTGGTTCGAGCGCCAGCATTCTCGCCGATTGCTCCCCGCGCTTTGCGCTGACGAATGCGCATTTAGGCAGCGCTCGGCCGGATGTCCTTGAGCGATTTCAGGGATACAAGATGGAATGGCTAATGCTCGGCCAAGAATCGGGGCGTCCGCTCGACCAAAATCGATTGCTGCCAACTCCCGGACCTGAGGATATCGCTTTTCTACAGTACACGTCCGGCTCGACCTCGGACCCCAAGGGCGTGATGGTCACTCACGGCAACCTCATTGAAAACCTCGAGATGATCCGTCTGACCCTCGACAACACGGGGCAATCCACCTACGTGAACTGGGTCCCGCTCTATCACGATATGGGCCTCATCCTGAATGTTTTGCAGTCGCTCTATGTCGGCGCGCCTTGTGTGTTACTAGCGCCGGTTACATTCATCCAGCGTCCGCTGCAATGGTTGCGCGCCATCCATAACTACCGGGCGGAGGTTGCAGGAGGGCCAAACTTTGCATTCGATCTTTGCGTTCGGCGATTTCGCGCAGATCAGGTGAAAGATCTCGATCTGTCATGCTGGAAAGTGGCATTCAACGCCGCCGAACCGGTTCGGGCAGATACCATCGAGCGGTTCGCAGCGACGTTTGGTCCTTATGGCTTCGAGCCGCGGGCCATGTGCCCGCTCTACGGCATGGCCGAAACGACAGTATTGATCTCGGGAGGAGGTAGGGGCGCCGGGCCGGTCATACGGACGGTCAGCCGCGAGGGCTTTCAGCGCCATCAAGTTGCCGCTCCCGCAGGCCACGACGATGCGCATCGTGTGGTCGGCTGCGGCCGAAATATTATCGGCCAGCGCATCGCGATCGTGGATCCGGAAACCCGGCGGCGGCTCGCAGCCGACCACATCGGCGAGGTGTGGGTGGGCGGACCTCACGTCTGCAAAGGCTATTGGGGCAATCCGGCCACAACCAGATCGACATTCCAGGCGCGGATCGAGGGGGAGGATGATTTCTGGCTACGCACTGGCGATCTCGGTTTCATGGACGAAGCCGGGGAGCTGTTCATCACGGGCCGCATCAAGGATGTCATCATCGTGCGCGGCATCAACTACTATCCGCAGGATATCGAGAACACGGTCTACGACAGCCATCCGGCGCTGCGGCGGTACTGCGGGGCTGTGTTCTCGGTGCTGACCGAAAACACCGAAGAAAAGGTCGTGCTGGTACAAGAAGTGGAACGCGTCCATCGCCGCGACCTCGAGATCGACGAGATCATCGGCTGCATCCGCGAGGCGGTCGTAAACGAGCATGAAATCGCGCTCGACTCGATCTTGCTCATTCGCCCTGGCTCCATTCCGAAGACCACCAGTGGCAAGATTCAGCGCAACCTCGCTCGTCGGATGTGGCTGCAGAATTCATTCAAGGCGGTCGACATGTTGTCGACATGACGTCTGGCCGTTGTTCGTGACGTGCCGAACGGCTTAAGTCTGCGTGCATCGATTCTGCGTCGGCAGAAGCCGGGGGCAAGCATGAGATCGCGGGCTTTCGTCGCCGTGATTGGACCTGCCGGATCTCATCTCGACCTTCGACATGACGAGCAGCGTTGAATGGCGTTTAATTCGCTCGCTTATGCACTATTGCTGACCTTCACCGTCGCCTGGATGGCGATTGGTCCGTTGCGCGCATTGATGCTGATTGTGGCGAGCTTGATATTTTATGCGGCGGCCGGACCTTTCGACATGCTGGTGTTTGTGGGCGCGGTCGTACTCAATTGGCTGATCCAGGTTGCTGTGCCGGCCGACCGACGCCGCATTTTGGCTGCCGTCATCGTCAACATCGGGCTGATCGGGTACTTCAAATACCGCAACATGCTGCTCGGGGAAACCGGCCCGGCCGGCAGCTTCATTGACGTCACACTCCCGCTCGGCATCTCGTTCTATAGTTTTCAGGCTTTGGCCTATCACATCGACGTCGTACGCGGTCGCAACGGGCCGGCACGCTCGTTCCCCGAATTCTTCCTGTTCAAAGCGTTTTTTCCGCAACTGATTGCCGGACCCATCGTTCGGCCCAATCAGACGCTTCCGCAGATACAACGAATCTTCGACGACAAGTCGCGGCGGCATCGCCTGCTGGTCTTCGGCCTCAGCCTTATCGTCTTGGGTCTTGTAAAAAAGGTGGTGCTGGCGGACAGCCTCGCTCCCGTCGTCGACGATATTTTTTACGTCCCGCCGGACAGCGCGTATCTTGCTTGGCTTGGCGCCGTGCTGTTCCTGTTTCAAATTTATTTCGATTTTTCCGGCTATTCCGATATTGCCATCGGTTCGGCCTACCTCCTGGGCATTCGCCTTCCCAGGAATTTCGCGACACCCTTTCTGGCGTCCAGTATTCAGGAGCTATGGCAGCGTTGGCACATCACGCTGACGCTGTTCCTGCGCGACTATGTGTTCCTGCCGCTCGCCGATATGCGGCTCGTGGCGCGCCGATACCGCGCGATGCAGCACTTTTGCGCCATCGTACTAACCATGACCCTTTGTGGCCTGTGGCACGGGGCGGGCTGGAATTTTGTCCTCTGGGGCACGTTACAGGGTATTGCGATGGTGTTTGCAGCGCTGTGGTCGAGATACCTTCCGTCACCGCCGGCCCCGTTGGGTTGGGCCGCGACGATCACGTTCTTCGTTGTGACGTTGGTCTTCTTTCGCTCGCCCAATCTGGGATATGCATTCAACTATCTCGATACCATGCTATCATTCCGCGGTGGTTGGCCAACGGTGGCAGACGACGCCGCGCCACCCTGGGAAGTGGTGGCAGGTGTGGTGGGCCTATTCGCTCTGCATTGGATCGAGTTCCGTCTGCAACAGCCCGGAGTTCTTCGCGTCATGCGCCGAGCCGAGGGGCCGGTCAGCCGAGGATTCCTATCGGGCGTTGCATTGCTACTGATCCTCATTCCGGTGACCAACGTGAACCCATTCATCTATTTTCGGTTTTAAACTCGCCGCGCCATGTCTTCCTCCCGATTGTCCCCGCGGGTCTCTTCTCTTGGCCGCTTTCTCCTTGGAGCGATGCTGGCCTTGCTCGTAGTAGATCTTGGACTGCGGTTGATCGAGGTGACGCCGCTGTGGCGGATCTTGCCCGTGGTACAGCCCATTCTCGGCCAGCCCGACAAGGATTTTGGCTTTGAATCGACTCCTGGTGGTCGTGGCATCTGGACCACCGAACATCGGGCGCGCCTACAACTGAACTCACTTGGCCTGCGCGATGTCGAGCGTGATCTTGCAAAGCCCGCAGGGACCTTTCGAATAGGCCTGCTTGGGGATTCGATGGTCGAAGCGGCGCAGGTCAGCCAGCAGGCCACCTTCGGAGCGATCGCCGAACGCCGGCTGCGTGCCGATGGCTACAATATCGAGCTGATCAATTTGGCGATCGCCGGCCCGAATCCCATTCGTCAGCTCTGGCGGTTGGAGAGGCGAGGCTATCCGTTGAACCTAGACCTGGTGATCGCCAACAGTGCTGCGAGCAGCTTTCTCTCCGGCAAACTGCTCGATGACAGCGAGAATCCGGCGTATGTGCATACCGGAAACGGCCAGCTCGCGGTCGGCTATGGCTTTCGTGAACGGTTCTCGCAGCGCCACGCCGACGATCTGATAGGGCGGCTGTTCGTTGCGCTTTACCAGAACTCGCCTGTGTTCCGCATGCTTTACCTGCGCAGCACGGAGCCATGGTCGGTCCTATTGGGCCTGCCGTCCGCCCAATCCGTCAGCCAACGATCGGTCATGGGCCTTCCACCGCCTGCGTCCGAGGCCGCTCGCTTTGCCTGCGATCAGGCCGCGGCGGCGCTAGAGCCCATGATCCATCTTTGGCGTGACCATCGTCCGGAGCTACTCTGGGCGGCCACTGCGCGGTTCTTGGACGATATGGCGCAGAGCACGCAGACTCATGGCGTTCGGCTCTTCTATGCCATTCGCGACATACCGCTGCCGCCCCCCGATTGTCCGGCAACTTCCGCGCGGGCGAGCCTACTTTTGGCCATGGACCGTGAATTCACCAGCCGCGGAATACGTTTGATCGATTGGTCTGCCGCAGTTGCCAACGTTGTGGGTGGACCAGCCGAGGTACCGAGGTTGCACGGTTTCGGTGTCCACAAAGGGGCAGGTCATTTGAACTACGACGGTCATCGGGCGTGGGCTACCGCG
>WNFO01009206.1_pt1 | contig 16153 bp, 16 predicted proteins | sample 5400251 | NCBI WGS metagenome assembly WNFO01 (sample SAMN13153354, study PRJNA577476) | soil metagenome | isolation source: 100 cm saprolite under Madrone tree | place: USA:California | collected 2016-06-14 | reverse complement strand
GAGCCCGGGCACAGCGCCGCGCACCTCCTTGATGACACCGATCTTGTTTGCACCCATCTCTTTCAAGATTACCTCGTAAGCGCTTTTTTCTTCGGCCGGCGCCGCCGCCGCGCCGCCACCGGGCGCGCCCCCCGCGGCAGGGCCAGCGGCCACCGCCACCGGAGCTGCTGCGCTTACGCCCCACTTTTCTTCCAACTGTTTCACCAAACCAGCAATCTCGAGGACGGAAAGCCCGCTGAGTTGCTCCACCAATTTATCTGTATCTGCCATTTTATTTTCCTCCAATTGCCGCGCACGAAAGCCTTCGCGCAATTAAGGCCGATAGCCATCGACCCGGACAGTTTTTACTGCTCGACGCGCCGTCGCAGCGTGTCGAAAATTTTTCTCTTATGTCGCTGCCGCTGCCGGTTTTCCTTCCTTTTCTGCTCTTGCCTTCAACAGCCTTGCCAACGCGGAACCCGGTTCGTTCAGCAAGCGCACCAGTTTGGTCGCAGGTGACAACAACAATCCGAGCAATTGTGCGAGCAACACTTCGCGCGATGGCAAATCCGCCAGTGTTTCCACCTCGCTCGTTGATAGCATCGCCCGATCGACAAAGCCAATCTTGAGCGCCGCGATTTTAAATTCAGCCGCAAATGTTTTCAAAATCTTCGCCACCGGCGCAACATCTTTCTCACCGGTCACGACCGCCGTCTGGCCGATCAATTTGTCGGCGACATCCGGATAACCAGAGTCGGCCATAGCGCGCTTGAGGAAATTGTTTTTCACGACGTGCATTTCCGCTCCGGCGGGCGCGAGCCGGTTACGCAGCTCACCAAAATCGCCCACCTTCATGTGTTGGTAATCGGCCACGAGAACAAACGGAGAGCGATTCAACTTCTCCGCGAGATCTGAAACGATGCTGGCTTTTTCCGGTCTCATATTGTCGATCTAATCATATTTTGTATTCACACGCTCAAATACGGCGTGGGATCGACATGAACTCCCGGCGACATCGTTGCACTGAGTGTGACGCCTTCCAGATAGTGTCCTTTGGCGCTCGCCGGACGCGCGCGCACCACCGCTTCGATCACGGCGTTTCCATTTTCCACGAGCGCTTTTTCTTCAAACGAAAATTTTCCAACTGGCACCGCGACGTTGCCGTTTTTGTCGAGCTTAAATTCCACGCGGCCAGCTTTGACTTCTTGCACCGCCTTCGCCGTATCCTCCGTCACCGTTCCGGCTTTTGGATTCGGCATCAGGCCGCGCGGGCCAAGCACCTTGCCGAGTTTACGGACTTCCGCCATCGCCGCGGGGGTCGCGACGGCCACGTCGAAATCCTGAAAGCCTTCCTGACATTTCTGAATCATCTCCTTGAATCCGACAAATTCCGCGCCCGCATCGCGAGCGGCTTGCGCGGCCTGCCCTTCTGCAAAAACGAGCACGCGCACCTGCTTACCGCTGCCATGCGGAAGCGGACATGTGCCACGCACCATTTGATCGGATTGCTTTGCATCGACACCGAGCCGGAATGAAACCGTCACAGTTTGGTCGAACTTCGCCGGTGGAAATTTCTTCAACGTCGAAACCGCCTCCGCGAGATTGTAAGTTTTTGTGCGGTCCACCTGTTCGGCGGCGGCGCGATAACGTTTACTGCGGTTTTTTGGCATGATCTTATGCAGTTCAAACGCCCAGCACTTTACTGGTAAAGTGCGGGGCTCCAGCTTAAAAATTTAGGCCGCTTGGTTTCGGCGGCGGGACGTGGAAAGTAACGGCAATTTTTGCCTTGTCAAAACCAACTTAAACCTGGTAAAACCGTTGGATTATGAAATACCCCACTGTTTATAGCTTATCAATTATTGCGATCGCATTGTTCCTTTGGACGAACCAAACATCAGCACGTCCTATAGGTTTCAGCGAGATTTCGCTCCTGGTTCGCGCCCACGAGAGCGAGGCTTCCATCAAGGATGAGGTTACGCAACGGAAGCTTCTTCACGCTTTAACGCCGGTCCAAGGGAATATATTAAAATCGCAAGGAGCGAGCGATTCTTTGATTCAGTCTCTCCACAATTCCAATTTGGTTGTTTCGAAAGAAGAGGCGGCGGTCATTGAAGCGGCGGCCGCGCGGAATGCGAACCAACCGCCGACTGAAGGACGCGTCCGCGAAAATGGTCACTCGCACGTTCTTGTTTTCGATGTGGCCTACGGTCACCCCGTTAATTTGAGCCAGTGGGGTGGCTTGGATTACGAGATTGCGTTTTATTCTTATCGATTTGCCGGTGAAGACCATGTCCAGCCTGCTTTCATCGACAATGTTCTGACCAGAACTGAAGTCGTGAGGAATATTCCCCTCACAAGTGAAGGTGAAACGTTCACGCAAGATTGGTTTCCAACAAATGGTGTTCGCAACTGGAGATTTACCCCGTACGATGGTCGTGGATACGACGGGCGTGGCGACTTCAGGGACACCCGTTCATTCAATTTCAGTGATTCCGTCGCGGTAAGCTCCTATTCCGTGTCGCGACCGGTTGCCATTGACTGGCGTAATCCCGTCTTCATCGACGGCCAGCCCTACACATTTTATCCGGTCTACGGCGCCGGCGCCGTTTCGTTGTACTTCATCAATGCGACCAGCGACTCGGTGAAGCTTGCTGTCAGTACGGTCAATCAGTGAACAAGCACGCCTTTTAATCAACCGGAACATCAAGAGTCGGAACCTCTGCTGACGCGGCCGCTGGTTGCGGGGTCGGCGGTCCGTTCCTGATAATTTTGCCTTCCTTCATCACGAACGAAACGCGTTCGGTCGCGGTGATATCGGCCGTCGGGTCGCCCGGCATCGCTATAATATCGGCCAGTTTTCCTTTTTCCAGCGTGCCCGCTTTTTGCGCGATGCCGAGGAGTTCCGCGTCGTTTGATGTCGCGGTTCTCAGCGCGTCAATCGGCGTCATGCCGAGTCCGGTCATGAGGGCGAACTCCTTCGCGTTTTGTCCGTGCGGAAAAACAGCCGCGTCCGTGCCAAAGGAGATTTTCACTCCCATCTTCACGGCGTTGCGAAACATTTCCGAGCGCGCCGCCGCGGCCGCTTTCGCCTTGGCCTGTAACGCCGGTGGGTAATTGTCGATCTTGCTCAAGATCCATTCCGTCGCCATCAACGTCGGCGTAAGAAACGTCCCTTTGTTTTTCATTAACGTGAGCGTCTCCGGCTTCATGAACGAACCATGTTCGATTGAATCGACGCCGGCTTCAATTGCTTCGCGCGCTGCCTGATCGCCGTGGCAATGCACCGCCACCTTTTTCCGTAAACGATGCGACTCATCGACCAGCGCCGCCATTTCCGCGGGCGTGAGTTGCGGCGTGTCCACTTCGTCCGCCAATGAAAGCACCCCGCCTGATACCGCGGCTTTGATTACGTCCGCGCCATTTTTTACCTCGAAGCGCACCGCTTTGCGAATTTCGTCAGGGCCATCGACGATGCCCTCGCTCGCGTCAGGTTCGCGGCCGAACAAAAGATCACGAAAACCACTGGTCGGATCGAAGTGCCCGCCGGTCGCACCGATACCTTTGGTCGCAACTAGCATTCGCGGCCCGACAATCACGCCTTTGTTGATGGAATTGCGCAGCGCAACATCGACAAATTCGCGGCTGCCAACAAATCGGCTGCCCAGATCGCGCACTGTCGTGAAGCCAGCTTCGATTGTCGCACGCGCATAAGTTGTCGCCTTGATCGCTTGTTCTGAGACATTCAGGTCGAGCTCATTCAACCGTCGCTTGTTGAAATCGCCCGAATAATCAAGAGTGAGGTGGGTGTGCCCATCCATGAATCCCGGTGAAAGCGTCGCGTCGCCGAGATCGATCACCTTCACCCCGCTCGGAATCGGCACATTGCTGCCGACATCGACAATCTTATCTCCCTGCACGATGACGACGCCGTTCTGAATCAGCGTTTTCGATTTTCCGTCGAACATGCGCGCCGCCTTCAGCGCGATTGTTTGCTCGGCTGCGCGGACAGAGTTGGAATAGAGCAAGATGATAATTCCCGCGAGGAAAGAGAGAGTGATTCGCATTGCGCCGGTTTAGGAATTAACTGCGCCGTTGGCAAGCACGTTGTAGCCGCTGGTCGTTGACCGCGGCTCTTCGGAACCGAAGCCGCTGCCCGCCTCGGCTACAAGGCAGACGACCATGCTTGTAACGTTCTTGTTTCTCCCGCTGCGTTTCGCTTCAATTCCACCCTAATGAAGTCTCGAATTGTTTTTCAGCGATTGTCGATCTTGCTTCTCGTTTCTCTTTTGCCGGCAATAAAGATTGTCGCGCAAACGCTCCCGCCTGCGCCTTCACCCGAGCCTTCTGCAAAGCCTACTCCGCCATCGCCCACCGATTACGATCTGCGCTGGGGCGTCAAAATTCCGCTCCGGGACAAAGTTGAGCTCAACGGGACACTTTATTTGCCGAAAACAAAAGATGGAACACCCTCACGAACGCCGGTCATTTTCACGCTCACGCCTTATATCTCCGACAGCTATCACGCGCGTGCGGCTTACTTCGCCTCGCACGGTTACGCGTTTGCACTTGTCGATGTTCGCGGTCGCGGCAATTCCAGCGGCGAGTTCGAGCCGTTCGCTAATGAGCCGCGCGACGGACATGATGTCGTCGAGTGGCTGGCGCAGCAGCCGTTTTGCGACGGCAAGGTCGCCATGTGGGGCGGTTCTTACGCAGGCTTCGATCAATGGGCGACCGCGAAGGAATTTCCGGCGCACCTGGCGACGATCGTACCCGCCGCGGCCGCGCATCCGCCGCTCGATTATCCTTCAACGGACAACGTCGGCGAAACCTACGACGTGCAATGGTTCACGCTCACCAGTGGCCGCGCCGGTCAGCAGAATCTTTTCGCCGATCAAAAATTCTGGCGCACGAAATTCCTCGACGCTTACAAGCAACACATCGCCTTCAAAACGCTCGATTCGTTCGTTGGAAATCCGTCACCAAATTTTCAACGCATTCTTAAACATCCCACCGCGGATTCCTACTACGACGCGATGGTTCCGACGCGCGAGCAGTTTCAAAAGATCACGCTGCCGATTCTCACGATCACTGGCCAATACGATGGCGATGAATTGGGCGCGCTGACCTTTTATCGGGATCATCTCGCAAACGCTTCGCCGGAAACGCACGCGAGACATTTTCTCGTTATCGGTCCGTGGGACCATGCCGGCACGCGCACGCCGACCGATGAAGTCGGTGGCGTGAAGTTCGGCCCGGTCAGCAGTGTCGATCTCAATGATCTCCATCGGCAATGGTACGATTGGACGATGAAGAGCGGCACGAAGCCTGAGTTCTTGAAAAATCAGCTTGCATATTATTTGCTAGCGCCCGGCAACAGCGGCGCGAACGGCGAGTGGAAGTATGCCGATAGCCTCGAATCTTTTACCGCGAATCCAAAAACGTTTTATCTCGATTCCAAAAACGGTGACGCCAACGGTGTGTTCCGTTCCGGCGCTTTGACGGAGAAACAGCCTAACCAAGGCGCCGACCAATTCGTTAATGATCCGCTCGACACGCGGCGAGGCGAAAATGTCGAAGGAGTCGAGCCGAATGAGAAAACTGCAGGCATCGATCAACGTTTCGCGCTCTGCATCGGTGCGGACGGTCTCGTTTATCACACCGAGCCTTTGCCTAACGAAACTCCACTGATCGGTTGTCCCGAGGTCACGCTCTGGGTCTCCATCGACACACCCGACACCGATTTGGCCGCCGACCTTTACGAAATTCAGCCCGATGGAACGAGCATCGCGCTTTGGAGCGACATTCGCAGGCTGCGTTACCGCGAATCGCTACGCGAGGCAAAATTGGTCAAGCCCGGCGAAATTGTGAAATGCGAATTCGCACCCGGCCTTTTTGTCGCTCGCCGGCTCATGAAAGGCAGCCGGTTGCGCCTGGTTCTTTATTCACCGAACTCGATCTTCTGGCAGAAGAACTACAACTCGGGTGGCGTGGTCGCCGATGAAACCGCCAAAGATGCGCGCGCTGCGCACGTGAAGGTTTATCATGATGCAACGCACGCCAGCGCGATTCAACTTCCGCTGCGCGAGTCGCCTGCTTTACATCCGTAAATGTCTAAGAAAATTCGTGTCGGAATATTATTCGGCGGTAGATCTGCCGAGCATGAAGTCTCTCTGCAGTCAGCAAAAAATATCATCGACGCTATCGACAAAAATACATACGAGGTCGTCTTAATCGGTATCGACAAAAACGGAGGATGGCATCTCGACGAGGGCTCTCGATTCCTCCTTCGAACGACTGAATCGGAATTACCGCAGCTGCCGGCCAGCGGCGAAAATCTGGCGCTGGTTCCCGGCAAACAAGAAGAGCAGCTTGTCCTGCTCTCGGGCCAGCAGACGCCGGGCTCTTTGGATGTCGTCTTTCCCATCCTTCACGGCCCTTTTGGCGAAGATGGCACTGTCCAAGGATTGCTGAAGCTCGCCAATATTCCATTCGTCGGTGCCGGCGTCCTAGGGTCGGCTGTCGGCATGGACAAAGATGTGATGAAACGATTGCTCCGAGATGCCGATATCCCCATCGCCCGATTTATCGTGCTCAACAAATACTCCGCCACGGAAGTTGATTTCGATGATGCGCGAGACCAACTCGGCCTGCCGCTTTTTATCAAACCCGCAAATCTCGGTTCATCGGTCGGCATTAAGAAAGTCAGAGATCGCGAAGAATTCGATCGGGCCGTTCGGGATGCATTCAAATACGATAACAAGGTCTTGATCGAAGAGTGCATCGACGGGCGCGAGATAGAATGCTCCGTGCTCGGCAATGCTCAGCCGGTGGCTTCAGTCCTGGGCGAGATTCTGCCTCGCCATGAATTTTATTCTTACGAGGCGAAGTATCTCGATGAGAACGGCGCAGTCCTGGAGATACCGGCGAAAGTCGCGCCGGAGATTTCGGAGCGCATTCGTCAGACCGCCATCAAGACCTTCTCCACGCTCTGCTGCGAAGGAATGGCCCGCGTCGATTTTTTCTTGCGAAACGGCGAAGAAATTATCGTGAATGAAATCAACACCATCCCGGGATTCACCAGAATAAGCATGTACCCAAAGCTCTGGGAAGCGAGCGGCCTGCCCTATGGCGAATTGATCGACAAATTGATCGCACTTGCGATGGAAAAGTTCGAACGAGAAAAGGGATTGAAGACCGATCGAGCATGAACGCCTCTCGGGCTGCCACATTTTTCGTCTTGCTCGTTTCATTGAGTGTCGCCTCCACACAGGCGCAACCGCGAAACTCCGGCACGGAAGTTCTCGATAAATTGTTGGCCGATTACAAAACAGGTCGATTACAAACTGATCGGGTCAGCGCTATCGCGGGTCCACTGGGAACTCGACATCAATCCGCGCTGGAAACGGGATCCGAATTTCTACATCGAGCAAACACTCACGGCACTCGTCGAAGCACTGACTGTTCCCGCGCCGTATGACGAAGCGCGCAGCAAAGAAATTCTCAGCCGCGTCGAGAATATTTCGTCGGTCTTGCAACAAGGCGAAGCGAATCTCGATAAACCGCCAGCGCCATTTGCCGCCGTCGCGGCCCAAAACCTTGACGGAATTCGCGAACGTTTGCGCAAGATGGCAAGCGCGCTCGCAGGATCGACCACGCTCAAAGAACAAGAGCTGAGCAGTGCAGTCGAGCGCGGGGCAGATGCGCTCGAGAAATTTCGGGAGCGATTGCAGCACAAACTCTCGACGCTGCCGCAGCAAACTGCGCTCGGTCGCGACGCTTATGTTTTCTTTCTTAAGAACGTCGCGCTGATGCCGTATTCGCCGGAAGAACTTCTCGCCATGGGCCAGCAGGAGTGGAACCGCGCCGTCGCGTTTGAGGCATACGAGAAAAACCGGAACAAGGATGTGCCGCCGCTCAAGATCACGGATAACATCGACAACTGGATCAAAGATGCAGCGGCGAAAGAATTGTCGATCCGCAAATTTCTCGACGAGCACGGTATTCTCACCGTGCCCGATTGGATCCAACATTACACGCTCCGACCGACGCCGGAATATCTGCGCGCGCTTGGCTTCACCGAGAATGACGACTTCACTTCGCCCTCGCGTTTGAAAGAAAATTGTATCCGTTATGTGCCTGAGCCATCAGACAATCTCGGCTATTTCTGGCGTGCGACGGCACAGGATCCGCGACCGATCACCGTGCACGAAGGAATTCCCGGTCACTATTTCCAGCTTTGTCTTTCCTGGAAACATGAAGACCCGATCCGGCGACATTACTACGACTCGGGCGCAAACGAAGGGATCGGCTTTTACGCCGAGGAAATGATGTTACAGGCCGGCTTGTTCGACGACAGCCCGCACACGCGCGAGATCATTTACAATTTCATGCGACTGCGCGCGCTGCGCGTGGAAGTGGATGTGAAACTTGCGCTCGGTAAATTCACGCTCGAACAAGCTGCGAAATATTTGGAAGAAAAAGTTCCAATGGATTCCGGAACGGCGCGGCAGGAAGCAATCGCGTTCTCAACCGGCCCCGGCCAGGCCATCACCTATCAGATCGGCAAACTCCAGATCACAAAGTTCCTCGCCGAAGCGCGCATGCAACAGGGCGACAAATTCAACCTCCGCGCCTTCCACGATTTCGTCTGGAAAAACGGCAACGTCCCGATCGCGTTGCAGCGATGGGAAGACTTAGGCGCTCCAGACGAAGTGCCAAGATATTAACGCACTCCGTGTCATTCCGAGCGAAGTCGAGGAATCTCTTCCTGTTTGATCATGAGATGGCCTCTCGGAACCTACCGATATAGACGCCGATAAACGCGACGAAAAAACAGATTCTGGAGGAAATAAAGCGCGTCGCGACAGACAACAACGGCGTACCTCCGGGCAGACAAAAGTTTCGCACCGAGACTGGTATCAGCGATTCTGCGTGGTCCGGAAAGTTTTGGGCTCGATGGGGCGACACGCTTTGCGAGGCAGGCTTCTCACCAAACGTCTGGACGCCTGCGCATCAGGAAGAATTCCTGATCGAAAGTTACGTCCAGCTTATTCGCGAGCTGGGTCGTTTTCCGGTTCTCCACGAGTTAAAGCTAAAACGTACTTCAGATCCAAAATTCCCAAGCGCGGGTCCCTTTAGCCGACTAGGTCACAAGTCCACCGCCGCGTTACGAATTGTTGAATTCTGTCGTGCACGCGGCGGCTACGATGACGTGATCAGGATTTGCGAGCCTTTTGCAACAAAGCCTCCTGCGCAGACGGAACGGAAAGCTGATGCTGAACCTGAATTCGGTTTCGTTTATCTTCTGAAGTCTGGTCGGCACTACAAGATTGGCCGAAGCAATTCAGCGGGTCGCCGAGAGTACGAGCTTGCCATTCAGCTTCCAGAGAAAGCGACCAAGGTACATGAAATCCGTACCGACGATCCTCCCGGCATTGAAGCATATTGGCACAACAGGTTTGAAGTAAAGCGTCGCGGAGGAGAATGGTTCGATTTGGATGCGTCCGACGTAAACGCCTTCAAACGCAGAAAGTTCATGTAATTCGGATCAATCCGATGCGCGAAACGAAGTTCGTTTCGGCTAGCAGCCGAAACCAGCAGGCTGGCAGCCTGCGCTCCCCAATCCATTTAATCCGCGTAATCCGCGGTTGAATTAATCGACGATTTCTAGGCCCATTTGGCGGGCGGTGCCGGCGATGATGCGGAAGGCAGCTTCGTTGTTACGAGCGTTCAGATCCTTGGCTTTCGTTTTTACGATGTCCATGACTTGTTTGCGCGTAACTTTTCCGACTTTCTCTTTGTTCGGCTCTTTTGATCCGGCGGCGATGTTTGCCGCCTTTTTCAACAGCACAGCGGCAGGCGGACTTTTGGTGATGAAGGTGAACGACTTGTCTTTGAAAACGGTGATTACGACCGGCAAAATGTCGCCGGCTTGTTTTTGGGTGGCGGCGTTAAATTCTTTGCAAAACGCCATGATGTTCACGCCGCGCGGCCCGAGCGCAGTTCCAACGGGCGGGGCCGGGTTCGCCTGACCGGCTGGAATCTGGAGTTTGACCTGAGCAACTACCTCTTTAGCCATGGTTCCTTTATTTTAGATTGAGAGATTCCTCGACTTCGCTCGGAATGACAAAAATGAACGCCATGATGTTCACCCCGCGCGGTCCGAGTGCGGTGCCGACCGGCGGCGCTGGGTTCGCTTGTCCGGCGGGGATCTGCAATTTGATCTGTGCTACGATTTCTTTGGCCATTGGATTTCGTTAAATTGTTAAATCGGAAGATTAGCCGCGCTCGACTTGCCAGTATTCCAATTCGACCGGCGTGGCACGGCCGAAGATGGTGACGGAGACGCGCAGTTTGCCGCGCTCGGGATCGATTTCTTCGACGATGCCGTTCTGATTTTGGAATGGGCCGTCGGCGACCTTGACGGTTTCGCCAACTTCGAAGCTGACTTTCGGTTTTACCTTCTCCTCACGCTCCTTCATTTGTGCGAGCATGCTCTCGACTTCGGATGGGCGCATCGGGATCGGTTTGTCTTTCGTGCCGGCGAAACCGATCACGCCGGGCGTGTCGCGGATGAAATACCACGTGCGCCCGACAAGCTGATTGCTCTCATCGAGCAAGTGCATATTGACGATCAGGTAACCGGGAAAAAACTTGCGTGTCGTTTCGCTTTTCTTGCCCTTTTTGATTTCCGAGACGCGCTCGGTTGGGACGAGCACTTCGTAAATCAAGTCGCCCATTTCCTCGGTCTTGACGCGCTTCTCGATGTTCTCGCGCACTTTGTTCTCCTGACCGGAAAGGACGTGCACGACGAACCATTGATCTTTGCCTGCGAGTGCCTGTGCCATAATCAATGCAACCGGGTGAAAAAGTGGACCACATTCACGAGGACGAAATCGAAAAGGGCGACGTAACCGCCGAGCAATAACATCGCGATGATCACGACCAGGGTCGAGTCAGTCAGCTCTTTGTAGCGTCGAATTCCTTTTTCCTTCGACTCCCACGGCCAGGAAGCTTTTTGCAGCTCGACCTTCACTTCGTTGAAGAAGTTTTTGGTTTTCGTGATCATGGGGATCGTTAAATCGTTAAATCGTCAAATTAACAGAGACGACATCGAACATCGAATGTTCGAGAAGGAATTCGTTCTGAATCATTGGGAGTTCGATGTTCAATGTTCGGCGTTTTTTCAAAAACACGCCAGGAGGGACTCGAACCCCCAACCGACGGTTTTGGAGACCGCTACTCTACCAATTGAGCTACTGGCGTAAGGTTTCTGCGCAGCGGCAATTTAGTCCAGGATTTCGCTGACGCGACCGGCGCCGACAGTTTTTCCGCCTTCGCGAACGGCGAAGCGAATTGTCTTTTCCATGGCGATGGGCGTGATCAGCTCTACGTCGATGGCGATGTTGTCGCCAGGCATGACCATTTCCACGCCATCGGGCAACTTGACCGTTCCGGTCACATCCGTGGTGCGGAAATAAAATTGCGGCCGGTAATTGGTAAAGAACGGCGTATGGCGGCCGCCTTCCTCCTTACTCAGTACATAGACTTCCGCCTTGAATCTCTTGTGCGGCGTAATCGATCCCGGCTTGGCGATGACTTGGCCGCGTTCCACTTCTTCCTTTTTCAATCCGCGCAGCAGAACACCGACGTTATCGCCCGCGCGCGCTTCATCGAGAAGTTTACGGAACATCTCGATGTCGGTCGCGGTGGTCTTGGAGGTTGGCTTAATGCCGACGAGCTCCACTTCCTCCATCTTCTTGAGGACACCGCGCTCGACCCGACCAGTGGCGACCGTGCCGCGGCCTTCAATGTTGAACACGTCCTCGATTGGCATGAGAAACGGCTGATCGATCGGCCGCTCCGGAACCGGAATGTAATCGTCGATCGCCGCCACCAGAGCGAGCACCTGCTTTTCTGCTTCAGCATCGCCTTCCAGCGCCTTAAGCGCGCTCCCCTTCACGATCGGGATTTTGTCTCCCGGAAATTCGTACTGGGTGAGGAGATCGCGCACTTCCATTTCGACAAGATCGAGAAGCTCGGGGTCATCGACCATGTCCACTTTGTTCAGAAACACGACCACGGAAGGCACACCGACCTGGCGCGCGAGCAGAATGTGCTCACGTGTCTGCGGCATTGGGCCGTCCGCCGCGCTCACGACCAGGATCGCGCCGTCCATTTGCGCCGCGCCGGTGATCATGTTCTTGACGTAGTCAGCGTGACCGGGGCAATCGACATGCGCGTAGTGGCGCTTGTCGCTTTGATATTCCACGTGCGCGGTATTGATCGTGATGCCGCGCTCTTTTTCCTCGGGCGCGTTGTCTATGGAATCGTAGGCGCGCACTTCGGCCATACCTTTTTTGGCGAGCACGCTGGTGATCGCGGCGGTGAGGGTGGTTTTGCCGTGGTCCACGTGACCGATTGTGCCGACGTTCACGTGCGGCTTGTCGCGTTTAAATGCTTCCTTAGCCATTTCAATTCTCCTGGTTAACTAAACTAAACTACATCTTTTCATTCAACTGTCGCTGCCCGGTCGCGAGCTCACTCTGGAGCCCATGACCGGGATCGAACCGGTGACCTCGTCCTTACCAAGGACGTGCTCTACCAACTGAGCTACATGGGCCGCTCTTCGTCATCTCGATGCTCGCCGCGTTCTCCGTGGCCGAGCCGAGCGACGAACCGGTTTTGCTTCCCACTAGAGAGTTAAAAGTCCCAAAGCCGCGTCAAACTTTGCAATTTGAACGACCATGGGACCATTTCGTTCCAGCAAAAAGCGTCCGCAAGCTAACAGCGCGCTCTTGGGTGTCAAAGAAATTTCTTCTCCGCCGCTTATCGAATTCGTCCGCTGCTGGCTTCGCCTTCGCTCTTCCCTCTCGTGACCAGGCGCGCCACGACCGCGATGATAACCAGCACCGCAATCGCAATCCCGATATTGAGCGGAGTGATCAAGCCCGGGGCCTCCTTGGGTATCGGCGTCGCGGTGGGCGGCGGCGGGGCATTCCTCGCAGCCAGCATCCCTTGGGCGTATTGCAACCGCTGCACTGTGTCATAGTCGTCCGGCTTTAATTTTAGCGCGGCTTCGTAATCAGCGATCGCCTTCTCGTACTGAGTCATCGACACATAAGTCGCCCCGCGTTTAACCAAAGGCTCAGCGTCGGGCGGATTCTTCTCAATCATCGCCGTGTAGTCGGCAATCGCCGCGTCGTAATTTTTCAAATTCCGGTTCGCCCAGGCACGTCGATCGTAACTTTGCGGATCATTCGGATTCTTTTCGATCGCGGTGGTAAAATCCGCGACCGCCCTATCCCACTGAGTCAGACCGATCTCAGCGAAACCGCGGAATTTGTAAGAAACGGCTTCATCGGGCTTCAATTGGACCGCTTTATCCAGATCGGCCAGCGCAGCATCAAATTGGTTTTGCATCACCTCGGTCTGCCCGCGCTCCATGTAGCCGATGTAGTCTTTTGGCGCGATCTCGATTGCTTTGGAAAAATCGGCGGACGCCTCGGCAAATTTGCCACTCGCGCGATAAGCGGTGCCGCGATTGTTGTAACCGCGAGGATCTTTCGGACTGGCTTGGATGGCTTTCGTGAATTCAGCGACGGCCGCGTCGAACTGCTTTTGTTCCGCCAGCTCGATCCCGCGCTTGTTATGTCCGCCCGCATCGCTGGCCGGAGCCCGCTTTGCATCGGTGGCCGGAGCCCGCTTTGCCGAAATGCTTTCTGTTTGCGTAATCCATAAAAATGCCGCTATCGCCAGAGTGATTGTTTGCTTATTCAAGGTATTCATTTCTCCTCCGAGACTACTTTTGAGCGATTAATCTTTCATAAGCGAGCAAATTCACGCGCCAAAATCAGCCACCAAACGATGAAGCAATCTGATTCCACCCGAATCACGATCGTGCACGCTTCCTCGGGGGAATCGTGCGCACCGTCGTCCAAGCAGTCCCGCACGCCGACACGCGGGCTGCTTTCGCCTCTCCCTTGTGCGAAGGGGAGAGGCGGGTCAACGCGCCGGAAATTGAAATGATCGATCTACGCGGCCGCACCAATCTTTCGAAAGGCTACGCCGCGGTCTTCGCCACGGTCGTGATCTGGTCGATGCCGTCGCTTTTTCAATATTACTTGAATCGCTACTACGACCCTTGGGCACAGAATTTTTATCGCTATTCCGTCGCCTGCATCGCCATTGCCCCACTTGTCTTTTATCGGGTTCGCCGTGGAGGCCCGCGTCTTGATTGGCACGCTTTGATGTTATGCCTCGTTCCGTGCTTCCCAAACGTCGTCCACCAAATCACGCAGGTGATGGCCCTTTTCTACATGGGCCCCGGCGTTTACGCGATTTTCACCCGCTCATCCGTCATCTTCACCGCGCTGCTCGCGCTCGCTTTTTTTCCGGAGGAACGCCACGTCATCCGTCAATGGCAATTTCAAGCCGGCACAGTTCTCGGCTTGATCGGCGCGTTCGGTGTGATTTGGTTCCAATCGAACGGACAAGATCGACATATTGCGCTGCCCGGCTTGGTCATTGCCTTCACCGCCACATTTTGCTGGGCGCTCTACGGCGTGCTCGTCAAACGTCCTTCCGCGCAGCTCGGCTCGATTCGCAGTTTTGGTTTGATCAGCTTCATAACGTCGACACTCCTCCTGCCCCTGGCGTGCGCTTTTGGAAAGATCGACACTCCGCTTCACGCGGGCGCGCAGGTTAACCTCCTTCTCATCGTTTCCGCCGTCAGCTGCATTACGCTCGCGCATGTCTTATATTATGTCGCAATCCGAGAGATTGGTGTCGCGCTTGCGCAAACTCTGCAACTCCTTTGTCCCGCCGGTGCGCTGGCGCTTTCCGCATGGATTTTCGGCGAACGTCTTACCCACGCGCAATTGCTCAGCGCCGGTGTTCTGCTCGGCGGCGCCTTTCTGGCCATGCGAACGAAACCGACGGTCGCCGTTGAATCCGCAGAAAATCTCTAGCGCAACGCAGCGATCAAATTTTACACTGTCACGCGGAATGAACCTGAAAGCGTATCTCAAGTCGCGGCAAGAAAAGATCGATCGGGCGCTGGATCGACATCTGCCTAAAGAGAATCTCAAACCAACGACCATTCACAAGGCGATGCGTTACAGTTTATTTGCCGGCGGGAAACGATTACGGCCAATTTTGTGCCTTGCTGCGGCAGAGGCTTGCGGCGGAAAGATCGACAATGCGCTTTCGCTTGCCTGTGCACTCGAGTGCATCCACACCTACTCGCTCGTGCACGACGATTTGCCGAGCATGGATAACGACGATTTCCGCCGCGGCCGTCTCACCTGCCACAAGGTTTTCGGCGACGGCATTGCCGTCCTTGCTGGCGACGCGTTACTGACTATCGCCTTTGAAATTGTTTCGCGCGCAAAGCCGACGTCGCGCTACAACATGTCGATCTTATTACACGAAATCGCAGTCGCCGCCGGCAGCCAAAAACTGATCGCCGGTCAAGTCGCCGACTTGGAAGCGGAAGGTCGCAAGGCAAATCGGGCGCAGCTTCGTTACATCCACGAAAACAAGACGGCTGCGATTTTGACAACCTCAGTGCGCCTCGGCGCGATGAGTGCGAACGCCGACGCGAGGAAACTCAGCGCGATCACAAAGTTTGGTCGCGCCCTCGGGCTGGCTTTCCAGATCATCGACGACATTCTCGACGTTACGCAAACGAGCGAGAAACTCGGCAAGAGCGCAGGCAAAGATGTCGCTGCAAGAAAGGCTACTTATCCCGCTGTGATCGGTTTGGAAAAATCGCGCGCCGAAGCGAGACGGCTTACCCGACGGGCGCACGAAGGATTGTCGGTCTTCGGCCACAAAGCCGAGGCCTTGCATTCGCTCGCAAATTATCTCCTCGAGCGCGAGTACTGATCGCTGATTTAAGGGGAACGCACGCTGCGAGCTTGCAGTCGTCGGCAGCTTTGCCGACGACACGAAACGTAATACACGCGACCTCGCGATCGCTTTTCGGCAAGCTGCCGAAAAGAACAGGCTGGCAGCCTGTGCTCCCCAGACAAGATCACGCCAACGCTAGATTTGGATCGATTTCCTCCGTCACCTTCGATTCAAACCCAGCATCCAGGCGTAACGACCCAGCAAAGGCGATCATCGCGGCGTTATCGGTGCACAACCACGGCTCCGCGCTTTTAAATCTAAA
>WNFO01002129.1_pt1 | contig 16166 bp, 15 predicted proteins | sample 5400251 | NCBI WGS metagenome assembly WNFO01 (sample SAMN13153354, study PRJNA577476) | soil metagenome | isolation source: 100 cm saprolite under Madrone tree | place: USA:California | collected 2016-06-14 | reverse complement strand
CAGGGCCGAGAGCTGCGCCGGGCCCACGCCGCTTTCCCGGTCGCGCACCCGCAGTCGCCGCAGCAGATGGATGGCGGCGGAGTGCAGCCGGTCGGCGGTCTCGAATGTTTCCCCGCCCGCAAGACGTTTGGACTTGACATCCGTCATAGAATATAGTTAGCTATGCTAACTAAATTGCTCCCGGAGGTAAACTACCCATGAGCACCGCTTCTTCGAATCTTGGCATCAAGAATATCGGCCAAATCTCCATCATTGTTCACGACCTGCCCCGGGCCACGGCATTCTACCGTGACACGCTGGGTCTGCCATTACTCTTCACCGCCCCCAACCTTGCCTTCTTTGATTGCGGCGGCGTGCGGCTAATGCTCGGCCCCGCCGAAACCCCGGAACTTGATCATCCGAGTTCCATCCTCTACTTCCGTGTTTCCGATCTCACAGCCGCCCATCAGCGGCTTGTGGACGCCGGTGTGCAGATTGTAGCCCCGCCGCGCTTGATTGCTCCCATGCCAACGTATGATCTCTGGATGAATGCCTTTCGCGACTCCGAAGGAAATATCCTAGAATTGATGAGTGAGGTGCCTCGTGTTGCGTAAAATTTTTCTTCTGTTAGCGCTTTTGCTGATACCACCCACGTTCGTTGTGGGTGCACCGATCAAGGACGGCTCCTTCAAAACCAGCGACGGAGTAAAGCTTCATTATCTCGAAGCCGGCAGCGGACCGCCCATCTTTTTCGAACCCGGCTGGAGCATGCCTGCCTGGATCTGGAACTCGCAAATCAAATATTTTGCCGAGCATTTTCATATCGTGGTCCTCGACCCCAGGTCGCAAGGCGACTCTGACAAGCCCACGGAGGGCAACTCTTGCGAGCGCCGCGCCGAGGACATCAAGGAACTCATCGAACATCTGAAGCTCGATCGCGTCGTCCTTGTGGGCTGGTCGCTTGGAGTTCCTGAGTTGCTCACCTATGCCGAGCAATTTGGCGGCAGCCGCATCCGTGCCTACGTCCTTGTAGACGGGTTTGCGTGGGAGAAGCAGGACCCGCAATTCATCACCGGTATGATCGGAATGTATAAGCAGGTCCAGACCAACCGCCGCGAATTTACCGAAAAGTTCGTGCGCAGCATGTACAAGAAGCCCCAACCCGAAGAGTACATCCAGCGCGTCGTGGCGGCTTCCCTCAAGATGCCCTCGGACAGCGCCGTCGCTGCCAGCGTCAGTTCCCTCAGCCGCGCAGACTGGCGGCCCGCCCTGGCCAAGGTCGATCGGCCCGTTCTCGTGATGTGCCAAGCGCAGTCGAAAAGCATGGCGGCCGATCCGATTGTTTCCGCCATTCCTACAGCGCGCGTCGAACTCTTTGAAGATGCCGGGCACGCCTTGTTTGTCGACGACGCCGAGCGCTTTAATGCCTTGCTGGGTGAGTTCATTCTGCATCTCCGAGAACACTGAGGACCTCGCCGGAGCTGGACCACTGAAACAAGAATCGGCAACCCGGCTACAAGGGTCGCTGAGATTACGGTATCCTTCCAAGGCCATGCATGACCTGAACTATTTCAGAGATCACCTGGATGTCTTCGCCGAAATGGCGAAGCAGCGTGGCGCCACGCTCGACCTGGACGCTTTTCGCAAGCTCGACAAAGAGCGCCGCGAGCTAATAACGGAGACGGAGGCGCTCAGAGCGCGACGGAACAAGGCCAGCGAAGAGATTGGACGGCTTAAGAAAGAAAATCTGAATGCAGATGCGATCATCGCCGAGATGAAGGCTTTCGCGGAGCCAATCAAGGTCAAGAGCCTCCGAACCGTCGAACTGACAAAGGAGCAGGAAGACTTTTTGCTCAAGGTTCCGAATCTACCGCACGGCAGCGTGCCCGTCGGACACAGCGCCAAAGAGAACGTCGAAGTTCGTCGTTGGGGTACGCCGCCGAAATTTGACTTCACGCCGAAGCCGCATTGGGAAGTCGGCGAGCGCGCTGGCATCCTCGACCTCGCTGTCGCCACGAAAATCACCGGCGCACGCTTCGCTGTCTACAAAAGCTGGGGCGCCCGTCTCGAACGCGCCCTCGCGAATTTCTTCCTCGACGTACACACCCGCGAACACGGCTACACGGAAATTCTGCCGCCCTTCCTGGTGAACACCGCGTCACTGACCAGCGCGGGCCAATTGCCGAAATTCGCCGCTGACCTTTTCAAGCTCGAAAACACCGACTTCTGGCTCACCCCAACTTCCGAAGTCGAGCTCCACAATCTCTACCGGGACGAAACCATTCCCGAAGAAAAACTCCCCATCTGTGTCACCGCCTGGACGGCCTGTTTCCGTTCCGAAGCAGGTGCCGCTGGAAAAGACACCCGCGGCATCCTCCGCCAGCACCAATTCCAGAAAGTCGAGCTATTCAAATTCACGCACCCGGAGAAAAGCTACGAAGCGCACGAATCATTGGTAAGAAATGCGGAAACCATACTTCAGAAACTCGGGCTTCACTATCGCACCGTCTTGCTCTGCACCGGAGACATGGGCTTTGCCTCCTCGAAAACTTACGACCTCGAAGTCTGGCTGCCTGCGAGCAGCGAATTCCGCGAAATTTCTTCCTGCTCGAACTGCGAAGCGTTTCAATCCCGCCGCGGCGGCATTCGCTTCAAACCCAAAGGGGGCGGCAAGAGTGACTTCGTTCACACTCTGAACGGCTCCGGCCTCGCCGTCGGCCGCACCTGGATCGCCATCGTGGAGAATTATCAGCAGGCGGATGGCTCGATTCTGATCCCTGAAGTCTTGCGCCCCTACATGGGAATTGACCGGATTCCGGCAGTCGCGTAGCCGTTGTAGCACCCTAATTGCATGAATTTGACCCTTGGCTCCCTAGCAAGGCGAAAATAGCGAACTTCCATCGTAAGCTATTGTAACTAAATAGCTTAGCGTGAAGTTAGGGCCATTTTTCCCAAAAGGGAGGGTACTATTCCCCTCGCAACCCCTTGAAATCACACCTTTTCGTTTGACGGGCCCTTTTCGCCTTGCATACACTCCCATCACGGCCCGTTGTGGCTTATTAGGCAAATGGGGCCGTTCAGCGCACAATCAATTATGATGAACTTCCTTGTACGCGTAGTGAGGTTTCTGATCTGGTTGCTCGTCCTTTCCTGGGGCTTGCGGCTCTTGCGCCGTGTTGTCAGCAGCATGCTGAGGAATGACCAGGCTCCCGCGCCGCAAACCGCGGATTCCGCTGGCGCCATTCCGGTGTCTTCAGCGGCGCGCCGGCTGGTACGCGATCCCGTATGTGGCATGTACGTGGACGAGACGCTTTCCATTCCGTTGCGGGAAGGCGGCGAGCTTCTGCACTTTTGCTCCCCTGCTTGCCGCGATGCTTACGCCGTCAGCACCAGGAAATTTGCGGCCAACGGATAGACCGATTCTCATTAAAACGGATTTTGAACTTGGGCCAAGTGAAAACAGAGCTTCTTAGACAAATCGACTAGACGAAAGGACCGACGCCTATGGCCACGGTCGCAAAGCCTACAACGCCGACAAGACAGATCGGTGCGCCCCCCATGGTGCCCCGCATCGCTCCCCGCGAGGACCTGAATCCTTTTCGCATCGCGCAGATTCAGTTCGACATGGCGGCGGAATTCCTAAAGCTCGATCCCGGCCTGCGTCAGATTTTGCGCACTCCCAAGCGCTTGTTGGAAGTTTCCATGCCCACAAAAATGGACAACGGTCAGGTGAAGGTGTTCACCGGTTTTCGCGTGCAGCACAACGTCTCGCGCGGGCCAGGCAAGGGCGGCATCCGCTATCACCCCAATGTCACGCTCGACGAAGTAAAGGCACTCGCGGCTTGGATGACCTGGAAGACCGCCACTGTCAACGTTCCGTTTGGCGGCGCCAAGGGCGGCGTAATCTGCGATCCCAAGCGCATGTCCAAGAGCGAACTCGAACGTATGACCCGCCGTTATGCCAGCGAGATTCTGCCGATCATTGGACCCACCATGGACATTCCCGCGCCGGATGTTTACACCGACGCGCAGACCATGGCCTGGATCATGGATACCTATGCCATGACCATCGGCCATTCCGCCCACGGTGTCGTCACCGGCAAACCCATTTCCATCGGTGGTTCCGAAGGACGCGGCGAAGCCACCGCGCGCGGCCTTCTCTACGTCGTCGAAGAAGCTTGCAAGCTGAAAAAAATCTCGCTCCGCGGAGCGACCGTCGCCATTCAGGGCTTCGGCAATGCCGGCGCGACCGCTGCGCGCTTGTTCGCCGAAAAGAAAGCAAAAATCGTCGCGCTCAGCGACACTCGCGGCGGCGTCACCAACACCCGCGGTATCGACCCCATCAAAGCCATTCGTTACAAGGAGCGTTCCGGCACCGTCGTCGGCATGCCCGGCGCTTCCCGTATCACCAACGACGAACTTCTAACCATGAAGTGCGACATCCTGGTGCCCGCTGCGCTAGAAAACGTCATCACCCTGCATAACGCCGAGGCTGTGAAAGCCCGCATCGTGGCCGAAGCCGCAAACGGCCCCACCACCCCGCACGCCGATGAAATTCTCGCCCGCCGCGGGGTCATCGTTCTGCCCGATATTCTCGCCAATGCCGGCGGCGTCACCGTCAGCTACTTCGAGTGGGTGCAGAACCAAGAAGGGCTGATGTGGGACGTCGAGGAAGTCAACGCGCGTCTGCAGAAGATCATGGTCCGCGCCTTCCACGAGATGGTGGACACCATGCGCAAGCATCATGTTCCCCCGCGCGCCGGCGCCATGATCCTCGCCGTCGGCCGCGTCTCCGAAGCCACCCTGGTTCGCGGCCTCTTCCCGTAAAAAGGTCGCTCTCACCAGGTCACTGTGGCTTCTGGTCGGTTCCTGGGATCGGTATCGGCGTTTTAATGTCTTGTAGTTCGGGCGGTATGCCCAGAATCGCGTTAGTATTCTGGGCAACGACGACAAGCCAAGTGCCGCTGCGCTTTTCTGCAACCATGGTCATCATGCCGTAGCGCGGCTCCGGGCGCCGCACGCCATCGAAATTCTTGTCGCCCTCAATTTTCCAGCTCCAGTGAACAACGGCAATATCGGGACGCAGGAATCGCACGGTTGTCTGGAGAGCCGTGATCATTGCTTCTTTGAATCGACCACTGAGCAAACGGACGTGAAATGTTTCGAAGTCAGGCCGCCCATGCAAGTAAGTTGTGGCAACGGTCACGAAATCGACATCGTCCGCCATGATTTTCGCGAGTTCGTGGCCATCATGCTTCGCCCAGGCGTCGCAGAAAGCTTGCGGCAACCTATGCACGGCCTGCTCATCATCTCTCTTGGACTGGGCGTTTGAGGTCGCAACGAGGAGAAGTAGGAGGATACCACTCACAAAGTTTTTCATTTTTCCTTCCTCTTTTGTCTTTGCAGATTGCATCTATTGAGGAATGAGTCGTCCAGCGCCGGATTTTTGCATGCCTTCTCAAGATCACCAAGTTTTTTCTACCGTTGCGGCAGGACTTCATAATCTACGGGAGCGCGTCTCTCGCTCCCCGCGGAAGTGCCTCGCCGGGGCAGCCCGGCGGACGGTCTTTCCCGATACTCTCCACGTAAAACGCGCCGTCGCGCTTGCTGATGCTAAAAAAGAGCTCGTCTGGCAAGTCTCCCGGCAGATCATGTTCACCGGTCCCTTCTAACTGCAAGCCGATTTGCCACTTCGCGATATTCGCCGCCGCTGGGCACGGCTGGACAAACGCGAATTCCGTATCCAATTTCGACCGCCCGTCCTTGCTCAACCTGCTATGCCAATACTGTAGATTCGCAGCATCCGTGCTCGACGCCCACATGGAGGCGCTCTCCCACTTCATTTCAACCCATTCGTCCAGGAAGTCCTCGGGGGCCAGTGCCAAGGGTGGGACACGTGTCACGCGATTTCCGTTCACCTCGTACTTTTGGACATGCAAGCGCGTCAGGATGCTGTCATCGAGACCCTGCGCGGCCACGTTGCGAATCTCGAATCCGCTCGGACTGACCGTCAGGCGATAGGGTTGGTCGACGCCCAGATAAATAGCCGTATGCTCCTCGAGCAGCACCTGTGAGTGACGGGGATCTTCACCCGGGCGCAAAACTTTGTAGCGAAGCTGCTGCCAGTTGGAACTGCACCAGGGGTTCACGTCGGCCGCAACCACAAACCAATTCCCCTCGTTATCCGGGGGAGATATTGCAAATTGAAAAGAGCCTTGCGCTCCGCTGATGTCCGCGTATCCGTTGGATTCCGCCACCAAAATCAATTGCCAGGTCGTCCCAGTTCGGCGGTACAGATTCAGGGAGGCATCGCTGCCGCATGGAATCGTTAAGTTGGTCATCACAGCCACCAGGTCCGGATGCCGCTCAGGCTGGCGCACGGTCACATCAGATAGATACCCGAAATCGTCACCGTCTGCCGTGTAGTACCCATCTCGTTGTACCCGGCTCAGTGCCTCCATCCCTGCCTTCTTCAAGTCCGAAAGGACAATGTCATGCAGAATTTCCGGCGAGGAAGAGTAGTGCTCATTGATTGTGCGCCCGATGATCTCGCGCAGCTCGGCTTTCAATTGGGGCAGCAGTTTTTGCGCGCTAGGCGGCACATCACCCGACGGATTGCCCTTACTCCGCGTGTCGATGGCGCGGAGCTGTTCCGCCACGGTATGTAACTTGTCCGTCTGAGCTTGGAGCACTGTGCCGCACGAAAGGATTAGAAAAGTCAGAAGTGCGAATAGGCGCGGCGTAAAGTTCATAGTTCTTATTCCAGAATGCAATAAACGATGGCGCCAGCCCGTCGCGGCAAGGTTCCTTGCCATTCCGCGACAAGAATATCATCAAGTTTTTTCTTGCGTTGCGCAAACAGCACGCGTACATTCGCAAGTGCCGGTCCGTTTTTCGACGAGACCGGCTATTTTCGTCGTTGGAGTAAAAAATTACGATGAGCACGAACGGGCACAGCCACCCAGCGCCGCCTATTCTGTTAACGATTGCGGGATTCGATCCTTGCTGCGGTGCCGGCACCGCTGCTGACTTGAAAACTTTTGCCGCGCATGGTTGTTATGGCGTCGCCGCAATCACGTCTCTTACTGTCCAGAACACGCAGGGGGTTGAATCCGTTCACAACACGCCCAGCGCGGAGCTGCGCGCGCAACTCGAAGCCCTGGTTAAAGATTGCGACATCTCCGCTGTGAAAATCGGAATGCTCGGCAACCGCGGCAACGCCGTCGTTGTGGCGGAATTCCTCGATGCCCACAAATTCTCGCACGTCGTCCATGACCCGGTGATGAAGTCCTCCAGCGGTGCGGAACTCCTCGACGCCGCCGGAATCAAGTACGTCGCCGCCGAACTCCTCAAGCGCGCCAGCGTCATTACCCCGAACGTTCCGGAAGCCGAAGTTCTGACCGGCATGACCATCAAAGATGTCGCGGACATGGAAGCCGCCGCCCGCAAGATCGTCGAAATGGGCGCGCGCGCCGTAATCGTCAAGGGCGGCCACATGGAGCGCGCCAATGACGTGCTCCTCGATGGCACGGAAATCTTTCAACTGGCCGGCGACCGCGTCAAGGAAGAAACCTTGCACGGTACAGGCTGCACGTTCGCGTCCGCGTTCGCCGCGCAGCTGGCCGCCGGACGCCCTATGTTCGAAGCTGCCACGCTCGCCAAGGCCTACGTCACCAAGGCCATCGAAAAAGGCTATCCCATCGGCAAAGGCCGCGTGCCCCTCGATCATTTCTACCGCCAGCGTATCGAACCGCCCGCCCGCGGCATCCACGAAGTTCCCCAGCACGGCATGCACCCCGCCGCCGAACCCACCGCCCACTGAGCGTCGCAGAATTGCGACTAACGCACATCTTCGCAACACGTCCCGCAACCTGATTAAGTTAGACTAGATGAGTTTCGACTAAACTGAGAAACCAAGTGGAGAAAATAGCTTGCCCACAGTGCAGGTCGGACGCAACTAAGTTGCCGGCCTTCTTGAAGAATCACAGCGTAGTCTACTGTGAATTCTGCGGCTGGAACATCCCTTCCGCGACTGCACGAATACGAATGGATGTGCGCGTGGGATTGGCCCTAAGCGTAGTCGGGCTAGTGCTTGTGCTGATGGCCTGGAGAGGACCATGGGGCTTAAGGGGAGCGCTCATGATCGGCGTCGCCTTCTTGTCGCTACCTGCCTCGCTGGTTCTGGTGGGCCAATATCGCCTCAGACGGATTAGGCGAATCGTGATTGGTCCGGGACGAACCACAGGTGGCGCGACCACCGGCGGCCAAACGCAAAGCAACTTCGACTTCGATCGATTCTGCCTAACGCCTCGACCGCGCTACGTAAAGATGAGTTGGTTAGGCCGCTTCTATGTTGTTGGAGTTGGAGGTGCGACGGTCCTGGGGTTGTGGCTGCTGTCCATCATGGTCCGAGCAATGCTGCATCCCTCGCAGGGTTCGACACTCAAACTCTTTTTCGGTGTGGTTGTTTATTGCTCGTGGTGCTGGATTTGTTTTGCTTTCTTTCGTAATCGAATTCGGGAGAGGAACTTATTTGTTAACGGCGAATTCTCAATGGGTACGGTCGCTACCCGCACCGAAGGGAGCCAAGGCGCGCACATTGTCTACGCTTTCCAATCTGCATCCGGTCATGCGTTCCAAAACCGCGTATTTGATTTCTCCAAAAACCAATTCGAGCAAATGCCGGTACATGTGTTCTACGACCCAATTGATCCTTCACGAAGCGCCGCCCTGGAGACTTCAGTTTATCGTGTCGGCTGATCAACCCGCGAAAACCTAATTCTGCCTATAAACGACCGTTCCGCCCACGATCGTGGCGGCGGCAGCCCCTTTAAAAGCCCGCCCATCGAATGGCGAATTGCGCGACTTGCTCGGCGATTCTTTCACATGGTAGGTCCATGTATGATTCATCGAAAAAATGGTCAGGTCGGCTGGCTGGCCCGCGGCGATCTTTCGTTCCATCCCCAGCACGCGCGCCGGACCCGCCGTAAAAAGCTCCACTATCCTCATCAGCGAAAGCCGCCCGCTCCCTACCAACTGTTCCAGCGCCAGTGGCAATGCCGTTTCGAATCCCAGAATCCCAAACGGCGCGCGATCGAACTCCACGTCTTTCAAAGCCGGCTCATGCGGCGCATGGTCCGTCGCAATCGCGTCCACCGTTCCATCCGCCAATCCTGCCAGCAGCGCTTCGCGGTCTTCCCGCGCCGCCAGCGGCGGATTCATCTTGAATTTCGCATCGTACTGCACATCCTCATCAATCAACGTGAAGTGATGCGGCGTCACTTCGCAGCTCACCCGCAGCCCGCGCGACTTTGCCCAGCGCACCTGCTCCAGCGAAGCTTTCGCGGAAAGATGCGCCACATGCAGCCGCGCCCCGGTCATTTCCGCGAGCTGCACATCTCTCGCCACGCAAACCGACTCCGCTGCCGCCGGCATCCCGCGCAATCCCAGCCGCGTCGAAGTCACTCCCTCTCTCATCACCGCGCCCGCCGCCAGCGAAACATCTTCTGAATGTTCAATCACCGGAAGCTCCAGCGACCGGCAATAATCCATCACCTGCCGCGCCAGCTTTGCCGTGGCGATCGGTTTTCCATCATCCGAAACCGCCACGATTCCCGCTTCCTTCATCGCCGCGATTTCCGCAATGGCCTCGCCCTTGCTCCCCACAGAAGCCGCGCCAATCGGCCACACCCGCACACTCCCGCCGGCTTTCGCGCGATCCAAAATAAATCGCGTCACCGACGCATTGTCATTCACCGGGTTCGTATTTGGCATGCAGCAAACGGCCGTAAACCCGCCGCGCGCCGCCGCCCGCGTCCCGGTCTCGATCGTTTCCGAAGACTCCTGCCCCGGCTCGCGCAGATGCACGTGAAGATCAATGAATCCCGGCGCCACAATTAATCCGCTGGCGTCAAATACTTCCGTCCCTTGCGGAGCCGCAATTTTCCCCGCCGGCCCAACTTCCTTGATCTTTTCTCCGTCCAGCAATACGTCGAGCGCCGCGTCCGTCTTCGACGCCGGATCGATCACCCGCCCGTTCTTAATCAGAAGCATTAGCCGATTCCTTGCGTTTCACTTCCAGCGCCGGATGCGCGTCCGTCTCCGTTGCGCCGCTAATCAGCAGATACAAAATCGCCATGCGAACCGCCACTCCGTTGGTGACCTGCTCCAGCACGCACGATTGCGGCCCGTCCGCCACTTCCGGGGTAATCTCGATCCCGCGGTTCATCGGCCCGGGATGCAGCACAATGGCCTTCGGGTTTGCCCGCTTCAGCCGCTCCGCGTTCAATTGGTACAGCAAAACGTAATCGTTCGCCGAAAGCGGCGGATCATCCAGCCGCTCCGTCTGCACCCGCAGCATCATAATAACGTCCGCTCCGGCTAGGGCTTCGTCGATCCGGTAGACACAGCGAATCGGCGTCCCCGGCGCGATTTTCTCCAGCTCGCGTGGAACCCACATCGCCGGCCCGCACAAAGTGAACTTGCATCCAAATTTTCCCAGCAGATGAATGTTCGAACGCGCCACGCGGCTGTGCAGAATGTCGCCCAGAATCGTCACGTTCAGATTCTTGATCGTCCCCAGCCGGTCGCGAATTGTCAGCGCATCCAACAACCCCTGCGAAGGATGCTCGTGCGTCCCGTCGCCCGCGTTCACCACCGGAATGTCCAGGTGCCGCGCCACGTAATGCGCCGCACCCGAAGCCGCGTGCCGCATCACCAGGCAATCCGGCTTCATGGCATTCAAATTAAACACCGTGTCCAGCAGCGTCTCGCCTTTTTTCAGGCTGGAAGCCTCCGCCTGCAAATTCATGGAATCCGCGCCCAGTCGCGACGCTGCCGCCCCAAAACTGATGCGCGTGCGCGTCGAAGTCTCGAAAAACGCCAGCGCCACGGTCTTCCCGCGCAGCGTCGCCAGTTTTTTCAGCGGATGTTTCTGGATTTCCTGAAAGGGTTTGCTTTGATCGAGGAGAAATCCCAATTCGTCCGCGGTGAGCGGTTCGAGGGCTAGCAAATCGCGGAAGTTGTAATTCAATGTCCCTTCTCGGATGTGGAACCACGCAATTCCATCAGAATTTCCAATCTACTCGACGCGGTCGACCAGCACCACGCGTTCTTCCTTGTCGATCTCCTTCAGCCGCACTTCGATAATTTCCGTGTCGCTGGTCTGCACCGCGCGCCCGATGTACTGCGCCTCGATCGGCATTTCCCGGTGCCCGCGGTCGATCAGCACGCACAGCGACACGCGCTTCGGCCGCCCCAAGTCAAACAGCCCGTTCATCGCCGCGCGAATCGTCCGCCCGGTATAAAGCACGTCGTCGATCAGCACCAGGTCCATGTTATCGACGCCGAAGGGAATGTCCGAAGACCGCAGCACCGCTTGCGGCGCCACTTTTGAAAGGTCATCGCGATACAAGGTAATATCCAGAACGCCCACCGGAACGTCCACGCCGTCGATCCCGCGCATGGCCTGCGCAATCCGCCGCGCCAGCGGTACCCCGCGCCTCACGATCCCGATCAGTGCCAGGTTCTTTGTTCCACCGCTCTTCTCCAAGATTTCGTGCGCCAGCCGCTGCAGGGTGCGGTCAATCTCCGGCGCGGACATCAATTGGCTCTTTTCAACGATGCGCATGGTCGGGTAATCCTATCATCCCTGACCGCGCCCCGGTCAATCCAGTCCTCGCTCATCGAACTGTAACCCGCTCGTAGTAGACTCTTCGGCGGATTTGGGGAGGCGGCGTTGGCAAAGGCTCTGAATGGGTTTGTGCAGAAGCGGATTCCATTTCAACGGGGAATAATTGCAGCGGCATGCTTCCTGACGGGCAGCATTTCTCTGGTTCCGCGCACCGCGGCCCAGACCCCGCGGCCCCGCGCGACCGCTGCCAAGGCTTCGCCAGCGCCGGCCAAGCCTAAGCTGGTGGTGCTCCTGGTCGTGGACCAAATGCGCGCCGACTACGTCGACAAATTCCTCGGTCAGTGGACCGGCGGCCTCAAGCGACTCGTCGAAGAAGGCGCCTGGTTTCGAGACGCCGCCTATCCCTACGCTGCCACCGAAACCTGCGTCGGCCACGCCACGATTTCAACCGGAGCCTTTCCCGCCACCCACGGTATGGTCGCCAACGCTTGGTGGGACCGCAAAGAACAAAAATTGGTGACTTGCACCTCCGACCCGGACCCCAATGTGAAAAACATCGGCTATGCCGGCGCCACTCCGAAAGGCGCGGACACCGCTTGGCGCATGGCCGTCCCCTCCTTCGCGGAAGAGCTGAAGTTTCAGGCCAGCGGCGCAACGCGCATCGTTACGTTTTCCCTGAAAGCCCGCGCCGCCCTGACCATGGCCGGACACAAAGCCGATGCCGCCACTTGGTTTGACGGCGGCGCGTGGGTCACGTCAACCGCTTATGGCACGCAGCCTTTCATCGAAGAGCAAGCCAAGTCGCACCCGGCGAAAGCAGACTTCGGCAAGACGTGGGCGCTTTCCCTTCCGGAAAAAGAGTATTGGTACGATGAAAAAGCTCTTGGCGCCGTTCCGCCCGAAGGTTGGGATCTCACTTTTCCGCACCCGCTGCGCGGAAAATCCGGAGTCAGTGAACCTGACAGCGCTTTCTACGAACAGTGGGCCTCCAGCCCCTACGCTGACACTGCGTTGACTGAACTCGCCGAAAAAGCGGTCGACGCCCTGAAACTCGGCAATTCGAACGGAACCGATTTTCTCGCCGTCAGCTACTCTTCGGTGGATTACATCGGTCACGAATTCGGCCCCCGCAGCCGCGAAATCCAGGACATCCTTGTGCGCCTGGACAAGGATCTCGGCAATCTTTTCGCGCATCTGGATCAGAAGGTCGGACGTGGAAATTACCTCGTGGCGCTGAGCGCCGACCACGGCGTCGTGCCCATTCCCGAAGATATGCAAAAAACCGGCGCCGACTCCGGCGTTCTCCACCTCCCCGAAGTGCAGCAGCGCATCGAGATAGCTCTAGAATCCCTCAATTATCCCAAGCCCACCATCGCGCGCATCACCGGCAGCGATGTCTATTTCGCACCCGACGTTTACAAAAAGCTCCAAGCCGATTCGAACGCCATGAGCTACGTCCTGGTAGCCATTGGCACCGCCCCCGGCGTCGCCGCCGTCTATCGCGCCGAAGAATTGCGCGACCGCCCCGCCACGCAAAGTCCTACTCTCCGTGCCTTCGCCTACAGTTATTTCCCCGGCCGCAGCGGCGATCTCTTCATCCTTCCAAAGCCCTACTGGCTTCTGGACAGCACTCCTCTCGGAAAGCCGCGCTCCTACGGCACCGGCCACGGCGTCCCCTACAATTACGACCAGCACGTCCCCGTTCTGCTGATGGGTTTCGGCATCCAACCCGGCCAATACTTTCAGCCCGTAACGCCCGCCGACATCGCCCCAACCTTCGCCGCCCTCTGCGGCATCACCCTCTCCTCCCGCGACGGCCACGCTCTCGCCGAAGCCCTGAAGAAACCCCCCGAGCCCCGCGCCACGTCCCAGCGCGCTCGCCCAAAACCCGCCTCTGCGTCCGCTCCTAACACAAATCCGTAAAGCACCTTTGTAAGTTTCTGTGGGCAATGTTAAACGGGCTCAACAATTTGCCTCGTAGCGTTAAGGCGCAGCCGAGCAAGGTTTAGACAAACAAGGGCAACTAGGGGATATCCACAAATCAATTGCGGGGACAAGCCCATGCTCCCTACGCCGGTGGCAGCAGCGACGCTCATGGACAGAGAAGGGGAAGCAGCATTCCAGAGAAAACCGAGAGCCATGAAATAAAGAATCTCAGCGACAAAAACTCCGTTGCACACAACTACGCCCCGCGTCTTAAGTTGCCATAAACGAATCCCCCCAAAAACAAGCAAGGCTAGAAGAATAGAATTGGTGGCTACCATTGTCCAAAATGCCCGGAGGAAGTATGGGTGTGCGGACGTATTTCCTATCTTTCCTGCTCCAACAGCCAGGACCGAAGACCCCAAGAAGAGCAGACCTATGCCGGCTAGGAAAAAGTTCGCGATAGCAAATACGCGGAAGACCTGAGAAGGCCACTTGACAGCTTCGATCAGAAAATCCCTGCCGCTTCCAGGCGAAAGGACTCTACATGTTGAGATATTACTCTTGCTGTTGCCGAAGACCACTATTTGCGTCACCGGGCCGAGTGCTGTTCGGAGATTGAACGACTCCGAGATTCTGCGCGGAGCGAGACCAGCTTCGTGTTATCCTTCTCACGAAGTGAGCTCCGCTGGTGCCGTTGACCTCAGCGTAAAAATTGGCGCGTTGCGCCTGCGGAATCCTATTCTCGCTGCCAGTGGAACCTTTGGTTACGGCCTCGAATTCGCCCACCTTGTTGACCTGAACCGCCTCGGAGGCTTCGTCACCAAGGGCCTGTCCCGCGAACCGATCGAAGGAGCCCCCGCACCCCGGCTCTATCCCACCCCCTCCGGGATGCTCAATGCCGTTGGCCTCGAAAATGTCGGGGTCCGCGCCTTCGTAGCCGAAAAACTCCCGGTACTGCGAAACTTCGATACAGCCGTCATTGCGAACGTCTTCGGTTACACTATCGAGGACTATGTCGAGGTGATCCGGGTCCTCGAGGATGCCGACGGGCTGGTCGGCTACGAGCTCAATGTCTCCTGCCCTAACGTCAAGACAGGGGGGATGCTGTTCGGCAGTGACCCTACCTGCGTCGCCGAGGTTGTCAGTGCAGCACGGCATGCCGCCTCAAAACGCCCTCTTTGGGTCAAACTCTCGCCTCTTGTTACAAACATTGGACTTATTGCTCGCGCCGCCGCGGAAGCCGGAGCCGACGCCCTAACAGTGGCAAACACCTACCCGGCAATGGCCATCGACTTCCGCTCCGGGAAGTCCCGCCTCGGCAACCCAACAGGGGGTTTGTCCGGCCCCGCCATTAAGCCCATTACTTTGAGGCTGGTCTGGGAAACGACCAAGGCCGTCAAGACTCCAATTATCGGCCTCGGAGGCGTCGAGACGGTCGAAGACGTGCTTGATTACCTGGCTGTAGGCGCTTCGGCGGTACAGGTCGGGACGGCCAGCTTTGCTGATCCGAGGGCCAGTGAGCTGCTTGTCGACACCCTTACGACCGTACTAGGAAGGACTAAAGCGTTTGCTTTGAATGAGATAAGGGACAAATTCCAAGCAGAAAATGGTTGACATAACGACCCCTTTTCGCTACACTTTTCTGGATCTGAGCAGCACAAAGAACACACTATGAGACATCGACTATTCATGAGCTGGGCTGCACTGCGATGGGTTCTCCTGATGTTCCTCGTTGCACCGGGGATGGAAGCACCTCTCGTAGCGCATCTGAATCAACCCGTGAAGCCGATCAAGACCTGGGTGGGTAATTCCAGTTGGTATGGTCCCGGGTTCAATGGCCGCAAAACCGCCAATGGCGAGCGTTTCGACTCTGAAGCTCTCACCGCCGCACACCCCAATCTTCCTTTTGGTTCTGTCGTGCGCGTGGTCAACACACGCAACGGCAAGTTCGAACTGGTACGCATCAATGACCGTGGTCCCTATCAAGAAGGGCGCGAAATTGATGTATCCTATCGTGTCGCCCGGAAAATCGGCTTGATCCATTCCGGCGTGTGCCAGGTTCGGCTCGAGCTCCTGCAACTGCCCGAGAAGCACTGACCCCGAAGGAGTCGGGGTCGCCTATGACCACGACGACCTTCGACGCCCATCCCCGCAGCAGCTTGATCGTCGCGCTTGATTTTGATTCGCTATCCACCGCGCTGAAATTCGCCCAGCAGGTCGCCGATCTTGTGGGCATGTTCAAGATTGGCAACCAGCTCTTTACCGCCGCGGGCCCCGCGGCCGTCAAGGAAGTTGCCGCACTGGGTCCGGGCATTTTTCTCGACCTGAAATTCCACGACATTCCCAACACTGTTGCCGGCGCCGTGCTTTCCTCGGCAGCCATGACCGGCGTGCAACTCGTCAACGTGCATGCGCTTGGCGGCAAAGCCATGCTCGAAGCCGCAGTGCAGGCCATCAGCGCTGGTGTGCCGATGGGAGCTGACCGGCCGCGCCTTTTGGCGGTGACCATCCTGACGAGCATGGATCAGAAGACCATGAAGGAAGTCGGAATCAACGGCGCTCCCAAGCTCCGTGTCGTGAAACTGGCGCAACTCGCCAAAAAGGTTGGCGTCGATGGCGTCGTCGCTTC
>WNFO01002127.1_pt1 | contig 16169 bp, 2 predicted proteins | sample 5400251 | NCBI WGS metagenome assembly WNFO01 (sample SAMN13153354, study PRJNA577476) | soil metagenome | isolation source: 100 cm saprolite under Madrone tree | place: USA:California | collected 2016-06-14 | reverse complement strand
ATGCGTTCTGCCAGGTCTGGCCACCGTTATCCGAAGTGGCGACGACCGCCTGCGAGCCATTGCCGGTCGCACTGGACATAGCAAAGTACGCGCGGCCGTTGTTATCGATGCCGACCGCCGGATCGCTCTGACCGCTGGCCGTGTTTGGAACGTGCTGAATGGTCCAGGTGACGCCGTTGTCCTGTGAAACGATCGTCGCTCCCTGGCCGTCGCAGTAGTTGAACGGTAGATAGACCGTTCCGTCTGGTGCGACTTTGATATGCCCATGCAAGCCACCGCAGTGTGCGTCGGCTACCGGATCGACTTCGACGATTGGGCCGTAGGTAGCACCACCGTCATCGCTGCGCGCACACGCCTCGTGCGGTAATTGCGAGCAGTAATAGATCGCGTCCGGATACAGTGCCGGGACGCTGGTCGGTCGAGTCAGAGGCGCGTGGAATGGACCACCACCGATTGTTTGGTGGTCGACGCTCGCGCCGAGGCCGCTTCCCTGAGTTGGTATCCATGTTTGACCATCATCATCCGTGAATGAAGTCTTGCACGTCGGCGAAGCCAATGTGAGTTCGCCCGCGAAGGTGCGGCCGGTATACCGATCGGTGAATCCGATCGGATCTGAATCGACGAACTGCGAAGTCGGCGCCGGTCGATTGACCCAGGTTGCCGGCGAGCCGGAAGGACAGTTGTCGTTGAAGGTGACAAAAAGAGTCTGCAAATCGGATTGGTAGATGGTCGTGCCCGTCTTCCAATTGTTGCCAATCGAAGGCTCACCTGCGTCGTGCCCGAGGTATTCCACCGTCTTAGCTGACGGTCCCTGACTGCTCGAGGTCACGCTAACCAGGGTGGGTGGCGCTTCGAAGTTTTGGAATCCTACCTTTGGCCCAGGATCCTGCGGCGCCGGAAGCAGAGCGGGCGTTGGCGTAGGAGTTGGTGGAGCCGATGTGACATGGATCACGACCTGGGCACCGTTCGTGCTGGTTCGGCCGGCCGAATCAGTAACGGTCAGTCGCGCCGTATAATCACCGGCGTTGTTGTACGTATGGCTAAACGCAGGCGACGATTGCACACCTGTTGAGCCATCTCCGAAATCAAGCGCGTATGAAGCTATAGTGTTGCACGACTGCGGGACGCTTGAAGCAGACGCATCGAAATTAACCGTCAGCGGAAGGGTGCCGGATGTTGGATTCGCGGTAACGCCGGCGTTAGGCACTCCCGTGGCACACGCTGTATTGCCTGTTCTGGTGTATTCCTCGCCGCTGGTTGTTTGCACGCTTTCTAATAGTCCGGCGCCCGCCCCCGCCAGGACGTAAGTCGTTCCCGTTATTACCTGGGCGGCTCCAATTGTTGTTCCCGCCACGCGACCATCCCAAATAAAAGCAGTGCCAGTGGCGCCAGTCCCTGGTGCGCCGAAACTGATCGGCGTCGCCAGGTTGAGTTTGAATACGATTGTTCCGTCTCTGTTGTAGCTGGCAGAGATGGCCGGACATTTATTCGTGAGATCATTTGTACAGACGCGCGAGTCCAAAGTTCCCGTCGCGGTTGGATCTCGCCTGCCAATTGAAATTCTGGGCGTTGCCGGCGTATTTGGCGAGAAGGTGTCTACTGCGACGTAAGCTCTCTGGGCGTTGCCGTCCGTATCGGTAATACCAAAAAGAATTTGCCAGTCTGAATTTGGCGGCAATACGGCCGTTCCCGTGTTCTGTGGATCGAGAGTATTCACCTTCATAATGAAGGTGAGAGAGTTGTCGTCGCAGCTCGCGAATGGCTCGCCTACATTTAGGCGCTGAATCGTCAGCTCGCCACCGGTCGGATCTGTGGGTACTGTACCCGCGATACCCTCGCTGCCTACCGTGATGTATGGATAGACACAGGAACTCTCGAAAGTAACGACGACTGGAATGGCTTCGCCCGAGTACGGGCCTTCGCCGAACGCATTGACGGCCGTGACTCGATACGCGTTGCTCGTCGCAGGCGCCGTAAAGCTGGTGTCGGAAAAGCTGGTGCCTGAAATTGTGGTCAGCAAGTTGAACGATCCGCTAGCGCCATCTCTTCGATAGACCTTGTACGAACTGATCGGCGCACCAGCATCGTCGGTGGCCGGCCACGACACAATAGTCGGGCCGCCGGCGCTGCTAATCTCCGCTTTCGCCCTGGGCGCAGCCGGCAAATTAGGCTCGGTCGGATCGAAAGCGGCAAATAAACGTCGGCCGCCTGACTGGCGCGCTATCGACGCCCGTGACGTATACGAGTTTGGATGAACGCCACTGGGCTTCTTAACACAGCTTCCAACGCAACCGTCAGGATAGCCGACGAGTACGCGGCCTTGCGCATCAACAGTCGCATCCATGAAGTCGAGCAGGTTTCGATCGTTTGGATTGTGGCCGTTGCAGCTGGTAGTTCCGAGATTGCAAATCGAGCCACGCTGCACCGGATCATTCGGCGTGGCGTCAGTCGTGGTCCAGGTCGCGCCGCCATCGAACGTCGTGGCGATGTAAAGATGCCAGGGCGCGCTTTGATTGTAGGTCGCCTGATTCGTGTAGTCTCCGACTACAGTCGTACCCAGGAAGGCGTACGCCGCGCGGTTGTCGTCACCAGCCACCACCTCTGGGAAGGTTGAGTTCTGAATGCCGAAAAGAGTTCCGACATCCTGGTCATTGACCCAGCTATTGCCCTGATCGTGGGAAACGGCAATCCGCGGATGACCGTCAGAAGCCTGATACCCAAGATAGATCGTGTTGTTTGCCTGGCCGGTTGGCTTGCCGACATTGTTCAAGCCGATACCAACCGACGGATCGACCAGGAAGCCGGTTGTGCTGCTCGATGGGTTGGGTCGAACTGTCCAGGTAATGCCGTTGTCGTTTGAAACTACCGCTGCCGCCTTACTGCCGCAGCTTCTGTTCGGCACATAAACGGAACCATCGGGCGCGACCTTCACATGACCATGGATTCCCGTGCATTGAAGCAGCTCATAGATTGGAATGCCCGGGCCAAACGTCTTGCCGCCGTCATCGCTGCGCGCGCAAAACGCAGTGGCCGCCTCCTGCGAACAATAGTAAATGGCGTTCGGATAAGACGTGCTCGGAGACGCAGCGGGTGTGGTATTCGGCTTATATGGACCCGCTCCTATTGTTTGGTGATCGACGCCTGAGGGAATGCCGCCTCCCTGGCTCGGCGAATAATTGCGGCCATCGTCGTCCGTATAAAAAGTGATGCTGTCCTGGCCGGTCAATTGTGAAACGAAGGTTCGATTCGGGATGCCGGGCGGCAGCATATGATCGGTGAAAAGAATTGGATCGAGAGAGGCGGCCGACGGAATGCTGGTGTTGGTCCACGTATCTCTTGCTGGCGACGTGGCGTCATCAAAGCCTATCCGTACCGGACTGAAATTAGCGAGGTACATCGCACTGCCGGTTTGCCAGTTCGTGCCGATTGACGGTTCGCCGCCGCTGAAAGAACTGGTCGGGACGTAAACCTGAAACCTCGGCGTGCCCGGTCCTGGCGGCATGGGCGTCGGAGTCGCCGTTGCTGCCGGCGTAGGTGTGGGCGAAGCGTTGGGATCGACCACCGGCATTGTCACTGTCGAATCGCAAGGACCAGTGGTATTGCCCGGGCAGGGCAGCGACGAATCGTAAAAAATCGTCGCCCCCTGGCCTGTATCACTGAACTGGGTGTCGATGTGAATCACAAACTTGGTGTTCGCCGTCACCTTTGGAAGATTGACAGTAGTAGTAAGCAGCGAAGGCACGTCCGGCGTGGCCGGGGTCGCCGGGATGTTGTCCTGGGTAAAGACCTGAACTCCGTCTGCCCATAATCGCACGCGCCAGGCGCCGCCCAACGCAACGCATTCTGCATTGCAAGCTTGCCACCAATTGATCGTCATCGGACCGCTCAATGTCGTCGGCCCGCTCAGGTTCCAAAGCCAGTTTGGATCCACTTGGTTCCGGTCAGCAGCCTGATTTGTTCCGGCGACTGCGACCCACTTGGCGGCTGGTTCGGAGGACAGGCTGGCAGTTGCGGTCAGCGTGGCGCAATTGTTGGCGGACGGTCCAGTAGCGTCCACTGCGCCAACGCCGGTGCAACCGCTGTCTTCCGGAGCGTTGCCGTTGAAATGCAGCAGAGTCGGCCCGAACGCCGGCGGCGACGCCGCATTCGATTTCGGAATCAGCAAGGCAACGGCAGCACCCGTTAGACACAGGGTAAGCATTAGAGCCAGTCTGAATCGACTAATACTTGAGAAGCATCGTCGCACCTTTGCTTTGCTGAACATTTCTATCTCCTCTTTTCAAGTAGAGAAAAACTGCTTCAAAACATTTCGCGTCCGGACCGCTCGTTTATCGCGCGCCGGTCGATAACGTCTCAGGGCGAACCAAGCAAGCGAACAGTGATCGTGTTCACCACCGGGTTGTACGTGATTTGGTAAACCAAATTTGTCGCGCTCCCAATTGACGGCGATGAGCTGGTTGGACTATTGGCGCCGGTGCCGCCGCCACTACTTGAAGTGCCGGTTGGTGAGCAACAGCTCGGGCCTGTGTAGGGCAAGTTGCCGATGACGTTGAAAGTAACAGTGAACGATTCGTTGTTTGAGTTACGGAATTTCAGAGAGCGAGCGCCCGAGACTTCCGCAGAGGAAAGCACGTTGTCGCTGCCAACCTGGCTGCTGTAGCTCCAGTTCGCGCCCGCTCCAGTCTGCGCGTTATCGGCGTTTGCGACTGTGACCCGCCCGGAAGCTGAACTGATTTGCCCAACTTCGGCGCGTAATGGCGTGAAGATCGCCTGCGTTGATGTGTCCTTGATCGCCAGATTGAACGAACTGATGCCGGAGGCCGAGGCCGGATTGGTTACTTGCAAAGCAATCAGTGAATTCACGTTTTGTTCGGTGAGTCCTTTTGGATCAAATGCCGAGAAGAGACCAAGACCATTGGACTGGCGAGCGATGGTCGCCCATACCGATTTGGTGGTGTTGGCTGGATTGGTCGCGCAGGCTCCGGTGCAGCCGTCCGCGAACCCCACGAGAACACGCCCCTGCGCGTCCATCGTGGCGTCCATAAAATCGAGCAGGTTGCGACACGGGTTAGTGCCCCCACCCAACCAAATGCACCCACGCTGTACAGGATCGTTTGTCGCTTTAACCGTCGTCCAAGTTCTGCCGCCGTCGTATGTGTGCGCGACATAAAGATCCCAGACGCCGTTAAAGCTTGCATCCTGAAAAGGTCCTGCTGTCGGAGAGCCATGAAACGCAAAGGCGGCGCGGTCCGGATCGCCCGCAACTACGTCTGCAAACGCTGCGTTTTGAAGTCCGAAAGGAATTCCAACGTCGATGAACGTTGCAGTACCGCGGTCGGAATTCCAAGTGTCCCAAGTCGCTCCTTTATCATGTGAGACGGCAATCTTCGGGTGGCCATCGCCGTCAACGAACCCGTAATAGACGGTGCCGTCGGTCGCGATGCCAATGGATGGATCGCTTTCGCCGGTTGCGCTGTTTGGAACAGTTCGAATCGTCCAGGTAATGCCGTTGTCAGTGGAGACGGCCAGCCCGTGACGGCCGCCGCAACCTCGATTGGGCAGATATACCGTGCCGTCGACCGGCGATACCTTGAGGTGGCCATGGAGTCCGCCGCATTCAGTGGTCCAGGTCTGGATTGCGGGGCCATATGTAACGCCGCCGTCGAGACTAAGAGCGCAATTCGCCGGCCCCAAAGCCTGAGCGCAGTAATAGACTCCATTTGGGTATGCCGGAAGGTTCGGATCGCGCGTGAACGGTGCAGCAAGGGGACCACCGCCGATCGTCTCGTGATCAACGCCTGATACGACGCCGGAACCCTGAGTGGGAACAAAAAGGTTGCCGTCATCATCGGTGTATTCCACCGTCGCGAAAGGCGTGAGCCCCTCCTCCTGACCGGCGAACGTGCGGCCAGTCCGCGAGTCAGTAAACAGAATCGGATCCGCAGCTGCTCGCGGCGAAGTGGCAATGTGCTGATTTCCGCTGACGTTGGTCCAGGTGGCGGTTGCCGGAGTAGCCTGGTCGTTGAAGTTATTTATGCGAAATGTCTTGAGCGTGCCGCCGCCGGCAAACATGACATTGCCGGTCTTCCAGTTCACTCCAATCGAAGGCTCACCGAAGCCGGTCGTGCACGTTTGGCCAACCGGGCACGGAAAATTTGCATAGCCTACGGGCGCCGTTCCCGCGGGAGCCGACCCGCTCGGAGGTTGCGGCAAAAGCCTGGCTGTGGCGGCGTAGCTGTTTCCGTCTGAACCCACGACTGGAGTAAACGGAAACGCAGCGATCCTGTAAGTGCCGGCGGGCGGATTGAACAGCGTCACGATTTCAGCCGCGTAAACGCCATTGCCGGAGCTGGTCCGGTATTTTCCGTCCGGATTGTAAATCTCCAGGTCCCAGTCGCCCTGCGGCAACAGCCGAACTTCCACAATGTAGGGACCATAGGCGGCCGCCGGCGGCTGAATCGTAAGAGCGAAGTTGTCACAGGTGTCCGTGCCATTGCACCTCGGCGAATTCAGCAGGTCGGGATTGGCGGGCATGATGGCCCCCGTCCAATTTATTTCCGGACTGGCTTCCGAAACTGTACCGCTTGCGGGGTTGGCTGCCGCGACCGAAGAGTTATGCAAGGAAGGGATCCACCCGGCAGCTCCGATACTGGCTACTAAACACACCGCGAGGATCAAACCTGGTCTGACCCGAATGACTGATGTGAAGTAACGTGCGACGTCAGCCTGCTTCAACATGTCCGTCTCTCCTTTGTTGGCTTAACAACTCATCGACGCTTTCTGTTGCCTTTCTTTCAGGCCTACTATCGAAGTCCGTAACCACCTGGAAAATTCAAGCCAGGCTGAATTTCTTCAACCTGGCTTGTCCCCGAAACCGACCTCGTCACTTCAAGCTCACGAGTTGCGCCGTAACCGTTTTGGTAAGTGGATTAGCCGTGAAGCGCATTACGGCTGTGACTTTACTCAGCGGCAAGAGATTGGTCGGAACGCTGCTACCTGATGGCGGCGGTTGCGAACCTCCGGCTGGCGCCGCGCTCGAACTGGAACCTCCGCCTGTCCCGACATAAGCCGTCACGACCGCGTCGTAGGTAAACATTTCTGACGCGTTGTCCTGGAAACGAAGCGTGCGTGTCCCCGTTACTTCAGCCGGCGTGAACTGCTCGTCCGCACCGATGTTTTGTGAATAGCCGAACAGCGCCGCATTGGCCGCGGACTTTCCGTTCTTGCCATTGTCGGCGTTGATGACACTGATTGTGCCCGAAGCGGAATTGATGCCAATGACATTCAGATCGACCAGCGGCAGATAAGTCTGGGCCGAATTATTGGTTAGCGACAGATTGAGTTGAAAGACCCCTCCTGTCAGAGAGACGTTCGATACAGCCTGGTTTACCAGACTGGTGATATCGACTTTCGTCCGTTGACTTACAACGATTTTTGAAGCATTGCTGCCGGCAGTCACGTACTTCCCAATCTGCCCGGCAGTTATCCCGCGTACGCGGAAGAAGTATTGGCCGTCTGCCTGATTGGTCAGCGTGTAACTGGTCGTGCTGCCATCGACGTCGGCGAGGATGTCCCAATTCTGATTGTCGGTCGATTTCTCGATCTCGAATCCCTGCTCGCCGCCCTGCGGTGTCCAGTTGATAGAGAAGTTCCCGCTGAAGTTCACCTGATTGCCCTGTGCATCAACGAAATCGCCGTTGATGGGAGCCAGTGCCGGCGGCAACATGTTTCCGTGGGTCCGCGTGCTGGTAACGGTGAAGTTGGTGGCCGCGCACTGGTTTCCGTCAACTCGATAGGTGTAGGTACCGGGCCGATTGACCGTAATAGCGCTCACGCGCTGCGCGCCGCTGGAGTTGGCGGAGTGGGCAATTCTCTTTCCATCCGGGTCGAGCAGAAAGAAATCCAGCTCGACGTTCTGGTTCACAATCTGGTTGCTTACGACCGGGGTCGGAAAGTAGTCAAGTTCGGCCTCGAGCCTGGATGTGGTGGAGTCCACCGTCACCGGTATGTCGACGAAATCCACTCCGGGTTGTACTTCAAGATCGAGGTCCCCAACCGCGACGGTACCAGTGAACGTGTTGGTATCCGTACTGGTGGTAAGCGGAAGTGAAAAGACGGGCTTGTAATAGAACGGCATGCGCAAACTCTCGCCGCCATCACCACGTCGAGCCGTAACGTACCACTGCGTTTCAATCGGACGGGTTGAGAAAGTAACCTGGTTGCCGTTGACGATCGTAATCGGAAGATTCGGATCGCGAATCAGATTGCCGTCAAACGTTGTGTTCACGGTAAAGGTCGCTGACCCATGAGCGGGCACCGTCACGCTGGCGGGCGACGTCGCCACACTAATGCCGTTGATTTGCAAGTCCTGATTGTTTGCGACCCCCAGGTTGTAGGTTCCACCCTGACCTGAAAGATCCTGAATCGTAACGGTGACGCTTTGAGTACTGGTCACGCGATTGTTAGCGACCGGCACTTCACCGTATGAATGACTGCCAAGAATGAACGATCCCTTCCCGTCATCCTCAGTGGATCCCATCAGCGCCTTTATGGTTGCTGCGTGGTAAACATCGATGAGCCCACCACCCTGTGCAATGATCGAATCAGCCGAACCGTCTGCCTTCGGTGTTCCGTTCGAATCGCGCATGTTGGTTGCAGCATTGATCATCGCTGTGCGAATCATGTCCGGCGTCCAATCCGGATGAGCTTGTCTGATCAGTGCGACTGAGCCGGCGGTGTGCGGCGTCGCCATGCTGGTGCCGCTGATGGTTGCGTACATCGGACCTGAGTTCGCGAGCGCCCATACGACGCTTGCAGTAGGAGCAGCGGCTAGAACGTTAACGCCTGGAGCGGAGATGTCCGGCTTGACCTGGCCGAAGCCCTGCACGGGTCCTCGAGAGCTGAAATCGGCGACGTCGCCGACGAAGAGATCGGCGAACCTCGGGTTCATCCGCATCGGAAGATCTGAGATCGCGCCATTTGTATTCGCCACGTGGGAAGCAAGGACGGCGAAGTCAGTGCTGGAAATGGTCGCGGCCGGAATAAGTGTCTTGACGCCGTTTACTGCCCCTCGATCGTCGGCAATGATCATACCCACGGCGCCGGCATTCTGAGCTTGTAGTGCGATGTCGAAAAAAAGCCCGCCCACTACCAGGTTGTTCACGAGAGCAATTCGACCCGATACTGTTGCGGGCCAGGTTCCGGTCGGATTATCAACATAGACATAACGCTGCGCCAGTGAGTTGTCAGGCAATCCCGCGCTCCCGGACATCGCAAAGAGTTTCAAGCGATTTGTCCCTGGAGCAGTGGAAAAGTTATTAGCCGGTGTCACCGCGCCCGTGGTCGCGGCGCTAACTGCCGAGTCAACCAGAAGGTCAGTGGACCAATCGCCACCTGACCCCGGGTCAGTGTTCGCAGCTGGCGAGAGAACTCGGCGACCTGCTGCCGGCGCGCCAACCGTTCCCTCTCCGGGACCGGAATTGCCGGCCGCGGCCACTACTGAGCAGCCCAGCAAGGTCACGTTGTCGGACGCAACTGCGGTCGGTTCATCCGGACCTCCTCCGCCTCCCAGGCTCATGTTGATGACGTTGGCTATCGGCTTTGGCTGAAGGTCGATCGTTTGCGGCGACACCGCGTCCTCAATACTCATGATGATGGTGGAAGACAAACAACCGCCTAAGCCGATGCCGGCGATCGCGGTGACTTCGCCTGCCGTTGACAGTGAGTCGCTGCACACTTTGTAGCTCATCAACTTTGCTTGTGGCGCGACACCATGGATTGGAATGTCGTCCGCAGTTCCAGGAATGCCGTCGGGCCCCGGCGCATTCGCCAGATAACCGGCCGCCTCTGAAGCCACGTGCGTGCCGTGGCCAAATCCGTCGGTGACGATGTCCGCCAACGGTAACGAGTAGACGACCTTTTGGTTTGATGGGATTGAAGCTGAGTTTAATCCTATGCCCAATCGCGGCGGAGTGGGATCGCCACCGAACATTGGATGCGTCCAATCAATGCCCGTATCAATGACGGCAATGTAGATCCCCTGGCCTTCGTCGCCATCAGGAAAGCTCGCAAACGGCGTCATGTTGTTAGGATTTTTGCCGTAGAGTTGGGGGGCGCGAATATAGGGCACGCTCTTGAACAAGTCGGGATGGAAAACGCGATTCGAATGGACCGCCTTTACGCCGGACATCCTGGTGATCGCCGGCAGGGCTGCTTCAGGAACTGTCAGCGCCATGCCGTTGTAGACCAACGTGTATCGCAGAGCGACGTTTCCCGCGACGTTCCCCGCAGTGTCTTTCACGGCGATCGTCTGTAACTGATAATTTATTCCGTTGCTCTTCAGAGTATTGAGAAACTGATTCTGGGCCGCAGCCAGATTGTTGCGGTACGCTTGAATCTGATCGTTTGAAGGCAAGACGCCGCTCTGCTTGAGCTTCGCTGAGTAAACCGACGCCGGATCGTCGCGAAACTCGACGATGACGGAAACGGTACCGGTGTTTACGCCTGCGCGCGAAATAAGGAACGGCACGGAGACCAGGCTGGCGACGATTGCGGCCCCGGCGACGAATCTTAGAAGACGAAACATGATGGAAACCTCCTCAGCGTTTCAAGAAAATCGGGCTAAAGGAACGATTCGAAGGTTACTGAGATGGCCTTGAGAAATTCTTGAGTAAAGCTTGAGAACAGACTTGAGGCGAGGCGGCAAGAGAAATGCAATCGTTTTGAAAGGCGAGTGTCAGAAGCCCTCGCGTAACCATGGGCAACGCGCGTCAGTGAGCTATCGACGTGCTGGTCACATCAGTGTTGGCGCATGAGGCCTCGCTGACGGTCGGGCTGCTGATTCGCCGGTTATGAAAAAGGCCTTCCGCGATGACGGAAGGCCTTTGCCAGTCTATTTGAGATTTCAAATTTCAGATTTGAGATCTCAGCAGTTTTTTTCTGGAGTTCACTTCTTCACCTGCCAAGTCAGAGTATTCAGCAACGGATTGTATGTGACGCTGAACACCATGTTCGTGACGGTGCTGGTCGGACTCGTTCCCGAGCCGGAAGTTCCGCCGCTCGAAGTTCCGGCGGGTGAACTGCTACTGCTCGATGAGTTTGAGCTGGTTCGTGCCAGGTTACCGATCACGTTGAAAGTCACTGTGAAAGGCTCGTTCGCCGAGTTGTTGAATCTCAGCAGCCGGGCCGCTGAGGTTTCATTAACCGACAGCATGTTGTCGGCGCCGACACTGCCGCTGTAATCCCAACGGGCTCCGGCTCCGGTTTGGCCGTTGTCGGCGTTGTTCACTTTGACTCTGCCGGACGCCGAAGTCAGTTGCGCGATCTCAGCTCGCAAAGGAGTGAAGATCGTTTGCGCTGAAGTATTCTTCATCGTCAGGTTGAACGAGCTGATGCCCGCGGCAGACGCCGGATTGGCCGCTTGCAGGCTAACCAGTGAATTGATCAGCCCCTCGATGAAGGGTGAACAGTCGATGTTGCCCGCGATGGTATAGGTCGCCGCCGGATAGCTGTTGTCTGTCTGCGCTTTAACGAATGTATGATCCACGAAGAGGTTCGATCGTTCCAGTTTGCTCTGAGCGGAGCCCGGCACGTCTGCGGTAAGCGTCCTGCCGTTAACCGCGCCAAGCAGATCTCCGGGTTGCGGATAGCCAACCGCCCACTTTGGCACATAGATCGTGATCGTTCCGTCAGCGTTGTAATTGCTTCCCGCCAATGCGTCGCCGCGTCTGGTCTCCGAGATAACGAACACCGCCGGCACACCCGCGTCGGCCAGCGTGCCGTATTCGAATTTCGGTACTCCGTCGGGACCGGTCGTCATGCCCACGTAATACTGTTGGGCGCCCGAATCGAATGCTTCGGCTGAGAACGAGTCCCATACAACTCGCCAACGGCTGTTCGCTGGAATACTCGCGAGGCTGTTCACCTTCAGCTTGAACATCAGGCTATCCGTTCCCGGAGGTTCACCGACCGCGACGTAATCGATGAGCAGAGCAGCCGGCGTGTTGGTGCCGGCATTGGCTTCCGGATGCGCAGGATCGTTCTGATGGACGATGACGCCACTGCAGGTGTCACCGACATAAGGAGCGGCCACCTCGTTAGCGGCGCACGATGCTCCGGCTGAGTTCACAGCCTGAACTTTGTAGTAGTAAGTCTTGCTCGTGTCGGTTGCCGAAGTATCGTCGAACCTGGTTTGATTTCCCGGAACCGTCGTCAGCAGAGTCTCCGCGCCGCTTGCCGTGCCTCTCAAGATCTTATAACTGGTGATCGCTGAGTTGCCGTTGTCGGCTTCTGACCATGCGAGGTGGACTACGTTGCCGATGCGCCGCGTAGTTAATGACGGCACGCCGGGTTTGGCGAAGGCGGTCTGCGGATCAAAAGCCGCGAAGAGTCGCCGGCCACTGGATTGGCGCGCGATTGTGGCCGCCGCGCTATAGGCGTTGCCCTTGGCGCCGGCTGCTGCCTGCGCGCAGTTGCCGCCTTCGCAACCATTGACATAGCCGACCAGCACCCGGCCTTCGCGATCGAGGGTCATGTCAAAGAAGTCCAGCAGATTGCGACAGATATTGGCGCCGCCCTTGGCCCAAATGCAGCCGCGTTGCAGCGGCGCGTTTGGAGTTGCGTCGGTGGTCGTCCACGTTTGACCGCCATCGAAAGTGTTAGCGATGTACAAATGCCATTCGCCGTCAAACGTCGGCAGCAGCGCATCTCCGGGCGTGGTCGTGCCATAGAACGCGACGGCCGCGCGGCCCGCGTCGCCGGCGATCGCCGCCGGATATCTAATGTTCTGCAAACCATAAACCGCGGCGACGTCGCCGAGATTCTGCCAAGTGGCGCCGTGATCGTCCGACGTAAGCACCGCCGCAGCGGTGTCTTCGTTCGCGATGATGTAGTAGACGCGTCCGTTGGCATCCACTGCGACGGCTGGATCCTGGAAGCTGATTGAAGGCTTGGTCTTGATGCCGTTGCTCTCCACATGGCGAATGGTCCAGGTGGTGCCATTGTCCAAAGAAACAATCAGGCTGCCTTCACCACCGCACTGATTGAACGGCACATACACGGCGCCGTCTTTTGGCGAAACTTTTACGTGACCGTGCAAACCTCCGCAAACGTTAAGTGGCGGTGTGGTGAGCGGCACCGAAGGACCGAAGGTCAATCCGCCGTCGTCGCTGCGTGAACAGAATGAAGGTGGTCCGGTGTTCGGCACGCCTTCCTGTGAACAATAGTAGACCGCATTTGGGTACAGGCCCGGCACGTTTGTCGGTCTGGTTAAGGGGGCCGCGAACGGACCGCCGCCGATAGTCTGATGATCGACACCCGAAGCAATGCCGCTGCCTTGGGTTGGTATCCATGTCTTGCCGTCATCGTCAGAGAAAGAGGTCTTGCACGACGGCGACAGCAGCGTAAGTTCGCCCGCGAACGTGCGACCTGTTTGTGGATCAGTAAAGCCGATCGGATCGGAGTTAACTGCCAGCGAGGTCGGCGCCTGCCGGTTTACCCAGGTTGACGTCTGGCCATTCGCGGGACAACTGTCATTGAAACTGACGAATAGAGTTTGCAGATCAGACTGATAACTCGTCACGCCGCTCTTCCAGTTGTTACCGATCGAAGGCTCGCCTGCGCCGCGCCCCATGTACTCGACCGAGTTAGGCTGTTGTCCGGCTGAGGTAACCAGTGTGGGAGTTAGCACTCCCGGCGCGATGAAATTCTCGAAGCCGATCTTAGGACCGTTATCCAGATTCGCAGCCGGGATTAACCGTGGCGCCGGCGTTGCGGTCGGCGCGGGACCCAAATCAAACAGCCGGGTCAGTTTGATCGTTCCCGTAAAGGGCGAGTTGTTCCCGTTGTCGAAGGGCACGACATAGATCGTGTAAGTTCCACTGGTAACCTGGAACCTCGCCACTTCGGGATTGGTCGAGCCATCGCCTCTCGAAACCATTGAGCCCGTTACTTCGTCGGGTTGGTACACGTAGAGATCGTAATCGCCATTGCCTTTGGCCCAACTGACGTTGACCGTGACCGCGTACAAGGTCTGATCACCGGCGGGCAGCGAAACATTAAGCCCAAATTGATCGCAAGTTCCCGAAGCACACGCCGGCGGAGTATTGCCGGCCGGTGACGACGGATTCGGCGCGCTGAAAGGTCCACCGCAGTAATCGATGTTGGCATTCGTAAGCGAAACTGTGCCCGAATGCGGTGACGTGCAAGGATTGGGTGTCGGCGCAGGCGTCGGAATACCGTTATCAAACGCTGCGAACAAGCCTTTGCCGCCGGACTGCCGTGCGATGGTCGCTTTTTGGGTGTAGTCGTTTGCTCCGCCTTGAATACACGCCTGAGTAATGCAGCCGTCCGGGTACGCCACCAGCACGCGTCCCTGGTGATCGACGGTCGCGTCGATGAAGTCGAGCAGGTTTCGATCGTCGGGAATACGACCGCAAATGATCGTGCCTGAGTTGCAGATCGATCCACGCTGGACCGGATCGTTAGGAGTTACGTCCACTGTCATCCAGGTATTGCCGCTGTCATAGGTGTAAGCAACGTAGAGATGCCAAACTCCCGGAAAGCCTGTGTTGGTCGAGAAATTCGTGTAGTCCTGATAATAACCACCGGTTGGCGTTCCCATGAAAGCAAATGCTGCGCGATCGTCATCGCCTGCTACCATTGCCGGGAAAGTCACGTTCTTAATTCCGAATGGCGTGCCTACGTCCTGGCTCGGGCTCCAGACGATCTTGTGATTAGACTTATCCAGATGACCTACCGCGACCGATGGCGCGCCGTTGCTGTTGGCATAGCCGTAGTAAATCGTCCCATTCGCGCCGATGCCAATCGATGGATCGACAATGCCGGGCGCGGGATTGCTGTCCGGAACCAGCTGCGGCTGTGACCAGGTGACGCCATTGTCTTCTGAGAAGACCAGAGCCTGTCGCGCGGTCGCGGCCGGAAAGTTTCCGATCGTTTGCGCGCCCGCCGATGAGCAGTCACTGTCGGGCACATAAACAGTGCCATCCGGGGCGACTTTTACGTGGCCGTGAATCCCAAAACAACTAACCGTGTAGATCGGAATGGCCGGACCAAAGGTCAAACCACCGTCGAGGCTAAGCGCACATGCGGCAGCCTGGGTTCCATATTGCGAGCAGTAATAGACGCCGTTTGAATAAGCCGCGCCAGTAGTCAAAGGCGCATGCAATGGTCCGCCGCCTATCGTTTGGTGATCGATGCCGGCGGGGAAGCCGCAGCCCTGACTCGGCGCCCAGGTATCGCCGTCATTGAAGGGCGATGAAGTATCGGTATACGCGGCCTTGCTGCAAGCGCCCGCCAATTGCGAGGTAAAGGTGCGGCCGGTTTGTCGATCGGTAAACAGAATCGGATCGAGCGAGCCCGGCGCATTCGGCGCACTCTTGCTCTCCCAAAGCGCCTGTCCCGGTGACACGAGGTCGTTGAATGTTACGCGCAACATCTGAGTGCCCGACTGATACATCGCGCGGCCTTGTGGATTCTGGGCCGTCGCCAGAGCCACGCCAATCGAAGGTTCGCCAGAGCCGTTGCCCAGGCCGGAAGGTGCTTGGAAGTTTTGAAACGTGGGCGTGCTGATCCCGCCTTGCGCGGCCGGCACAACTTTTTGATCGAGACTGACGGTGCCCGTGTAGCTATCGCCCAGCGGTATTGTGGGCGAGACGCGCAATAAATACTTTCCCGAAAGTGCCGAGATGGTTACCACGTCAGGATCGACCGCGAAGAAGTTTGCCGCTTGAAGTTTTCCCAGCGAGCCGTCGCCGTTCAATGTGTAAACGAACAGATCGAACTGCGCGGCTGGATTCGTCCAATTGACCTGGACCTTTACATAATTGTGATCGTCATAACCAGCCGGCACATCCACGTTCATGACAAAGTCGCTGCACGGCAGGGCCGCATTGCAAGTCGGCACGCCGTCAACCTGATCGGTCGGGTTCGGAACGAAAAACGGTCCGCCGCCAAAAGTGACCGGCCCACCGCCCGCGGTCAATACTGGCTCTGATGACTGCGCGAGTGTCAGGCGTTCAATCGGAAGTAGGTTGTGCTTCACTCCGGCCACCCTAAAGGCGCCCGACGGCCACGCTATCACCGCCATAAAACCAACAGCGAAGACGACCACAAGAGCAAATCTCAATACTTTCGAAAAGGTGAACGATGTC
>WNFO01004509.1_pt1 | contig 16209 bp, 13 predicted proteins | sample 5400251 | NCBI WGS metagenome assembly WNFO01 (sample SAMN13153354, study PRJNA577476) | soil metagenome | isolation source: 100 cm saprolite under Madrone tree | place: USA:California | collected 2016-06-14 | reverse complement strand
TACGAAGATGACAATGTCAGTCTGACCGGCTCTCCCAAACCACAAATGCCGATAACAGGCGGTCCCAACACTCCGTCTATCTGGCCGTGGCGCGCGCGGAAAGTGCGGGAGTGGATTACGCTCGACGTCATCGCGTCGTACACGTTCAACCTGCCGCCCCCGGCTCCGGCCCCAGTGCCTGGCTTTGCCAAGGACGGAGGTAAAAATTTCAAGATGAAGGACGGCAAGGAGAAAAATGTCATACCTGTATCCACCGCCGAATACAATCCCTGTGGATGGGGCGCTTGGTTGAATAACACCACGATTTCCCTTGGAATTCAGAACGTGTTCGACGAAGACCCGCCGTTTGCAGCTGGCTCGGGTGGCTATGACGCATCGCTTGCCACGATCAAAGGCCGGTTCTGGTACGTCCAGCTAAAGAAAAGATTCTAAGCAAGACGGAACAACTTACCCGGGATTTTCAAGTCAGGAAATGTCCGTTTGTACGGAGGAAGCCGGGCTTCGAGAAAATCGTCGCCTCCCTCGCGCCGAAGGGAATTAACCACGGATCGCACGGATAACACGGATGGTAGCGCGCGACGCCCAGAGTGAGTTTAACAGAAGGCAACGAAGATAACGAAGGCCTTTAGCGTGGGAAGGACATCATCTTTGTTTTTTTCGTTCTCTTCTGTGATTCTGATTTGCCCTTATCCGTGATATCCGGGCAATCTGTGGTTCCCCAAATTTCTTAGCCTTTCCGCGTAACGCCTGGCCAAACTTCGCGCAGTACACGGGTGAACGGCTAGAAATGAGTTCTCAATGACGAGAAATCACGAAAGGCCAAAACAATGAAAGTAAATAACAGTTATGAAAACAAAATTAGTTAAGAGCATAATGGCTCCCTTGGTAGTCGCCTGTGCGTTACTCACCATGGTTGCCGCAACGGCGTCCGGGCAGAGCGCGCAAGGCGGACAACTTCAAGGGACGTGGGAGATGCAAATAACTCTAACCGATTGCGCAGGTCACGTGATAAGGAGTTTCCCGTCACTAATAGAATTCGCGGCGGGAGGCACCGTAGTGGAGTCGAACGCGGGGACACCGCAGGCCCTGAAGACGCCTGGAGAAGGTGTTTGGCGCCATAGCACTGACAATGCCTATGCGTTTCGCTTCAAATTCTTCACGTTTAATGCTCAGAACGTCTTTACGGGCTGGACGATCATTGCGGGGGAAATAACCGTGGATAAGACAGGAAACGCCAATGCGGGGTCCGCAACCGTCAAGGTCTATGACCCAAACGGCGTGTTACTTGTAAGTCTATGTGCTGAGACTGCTGGCACCAGATTCGAGCTCTGATCGATTACGGGGTTTGGCGCGTCACATACGCGCGCCAAACCCCCGGCTACTTGAATCAAAGCCGACTACCGGGTTTCGTGTTTCTTCTCTATCCGTATAGATCCTGGCGGCGATGGGCGAAGGACTCCACCCGGCTGCGCACTGAGAGTACAAGCTCTTCGGATAAATCGGCCTGAATAAGTTCTTCGCGGTCTGCGGATGCGGCTGCAATCACAACTCCGCGGGGATCGATGATCGCAGAGCTGCCACAAAACCACAGGTCATCATCTTTACCAACGCGGTTTGATGCAATGACGTAGCTCTGGTTTTCAATTGCGCGTGCCATGGCGAGCGTCCGAAAATGTTCGACGCGCGGAAATGGCCAGGCAGAAGAGACAATGAAAGCGTCGACCTTGTGCGCAGTCGCGAGTTTTCGGTACATCTCCGGAAAGCGAAGGTCGTAGCAGATGCTGAAGCCAAAATGTAGATCGCCGAGCGCAAAGGTCGTGAAGGTATCGCCTGCAACAAAGCACGTCTGTTCTTCGACCGGTGGCACCGCATAGAGATGAGTCTTGCGATATTTCGCAGGCATGTTGCCATGTGAATCGATAAGAACCTGGGAATTGTAAATTGATGAACCAACCCGCTCCGAAACGCCGCAGACGATCGCAATTGAAAGCTCCCTGGCGGTTTTTTGAAGGCCGGGAACAAATCCACTCGTCCAAGAGGCGGCATGAGTTTGGACTACCGGCATCGAGTAGCCGGTATCAATCATCTCCGGAAAAACGATTAGCGCAGCGCCGGCCTCTTTGGCCCGGCGAGAAAAATCACGAACCTTCAGAAGATTGGCCTCAGGATCGCCGAGCGAACACGAAATCTGGGCGACTGCAGTTTTCATACATTGCGCCCCTTCCAGATATTCTCCGTGCTGGCTGTCATGTCGAGCAGAGTCGAGACATCTTTGGACTTCGATTCGCGTCTGAAAATCAGAGATTCCTCGACTTCGCTCGGAATGACATTGATGGCTAAGTGGTTAAGCTGCAATCGATCTGCGGTAACCGAAAAATTCTCGGTTTTTAATGATGTGCACCACTTCCGGTGGAACCATTCGTTCCCAGCTGCCGTCTTCGGACTGCAATTTGGCCAACACGTCGTGCGGATGAATTCGCAAATACTCCGGATGATAGTCGGTAATCTCCTGCACGTATTGATTGTCGATCAAATATTGAAACAAGGAGCGAAGATTCGGTGCAACCTTGATTTGTGTCGCGGTTATGATCTTGCCGCTCGCCTCATCAATCATTGGATAAACGTAAAGCTTTAGTGCGCCCTTAAACATCCTGCCAAGCGCTTCCAGAATTCCTCCTTCCAGGTTGGTGTAGTATTTTTCGTTGAAAATCTCGATCAGGCTGGGCACGCCCATGACAAGACCGATCGCCCTGTTCGTGTAACGAAAGAGATATCCCGCGAGCCGATAATATTCGCCGAACCTCGAGATTAATACGGTTCGTCCCAGCGCACGGAGAATATCCACGCGAGCAAGAAAATCCGTGTGATCAACCTGGCCGTCGGCAAGCAAATTTTCGAGCGCCATCTCCATGAGAACAACAACCTCTTTTTCCGAACAATCGCATTGCGTCAGGAAGACGCGGCGCGCGCCGTCCAGCATATCGTTCGTGGCGTACGTGACAGGGCGAAAACTCCCGCGCTCAACCAGGATCGCCTTTTTGTAGAACACTTCCGCGGGTTGAACGGTCTCGCCATCTGCCTTGAACATGACGGCATCCGTCAGGCCCTGGCTGACTAACTGCAAACTCATCAATCGGTTATCGACGTTTTGAAACAGAGGACCGGAAAATTTGATCATGTCCACTTCGATTCGTCCGGGAGGCAGGTTTTCTTGAAGCGATGAAATCAATTTTTCGGGCTGGCGATCGTAAAATGCGCCGTGAAGGAGATTCACCCCAATAACCCCGAGGGCTTCCTGTTGTTCGACGTTTCCCTCGTCGAGCAACCGAACGTGAATGATAATCTGGCTTGGTTGCCCACGTGGCTGGGATTGAAATCGCACCCCTAGCCAGCCATGCGATTCATTGCGCTCTTTGAAACAGCGCGCCGCAACCGTGTCGGCGAAAACAAAAAATGTTTTCTCGGCGCCGAATTTTCTGTCAAGTCGCTCGACGAGAAGATCATATTCGTGATCTAACATCGTCTGGAGACGGACACGGCTGACGTAGCGGTCCGCAGGGCCATAGATCGCATCGCTGAATGTCATGTCGTAGGCAGACATGGTCTTGGCGATGGTGCCGGCTGCCCCGCCGACGCGAAAGAATCGGCGCGCTACTTCCTGGCCGGCGCCAATTTCAGCGAATGTCCCATACTTGGTTGCGTCTAGATTGATCCGGAGAGCCTTCTCGTCGGTGCCGATTTCCATCTCTGGATCCATACAATTTCTGTAGAGGCAATTTCCGATCGCCGCAAATGCTGAGCGAATGCTCTATTGCAACACTTCTGTATTCGGAGCGAACGCTACTCCAGGGCGTCTGTGTCAGACGCTCCCTCTTCAGCGCCAAAGGCGCTGTTCTAGTGCTAGCCTGGGGCATCGCCCCGGGGATCCGATTAAGAGCCAACGAAGGGCTGAAAGCGCGATTCAGATTGGCAGCTAAATCAGCCCCCGAGTGAGTCGCGCTTTCAGCGCTGGCGTTTTTGGGCCTCTACGAATCCCTGGGACGTTGCCCCAGGCTTGGCACTGAGTGCTGCGCCTTTGGCGCTAAATGGATCTGTATCAGACGCCGGCGCGAAATCCAGTGTTACGGAAGCGAGCTAGAGTCGCACTCGCTCGGCATTTTTCGCTGGAATCCAAAATCCAATCACCGCGCGTGCTTAGGATCTTGATTTCACTGCCGGCAGGCAACGCCAAAACGCTATTCGCTGTGTCCGCGGTCGCCAGGCGCGCTTGCACATCATTGCCCGTCACAATCGCCAGTGTCTGGCCTTTGCTACCGCGTTCGAGTGTAAAAATCGCACAGACCGCAGCGGCCAACACCAGCAAGCAGCAGATCGAAACGGCGATCACCGTGGCTGATCGGCGCCTCACGAAAATCAATCGGACAATGGCAAAAATCCCGAGCCAAAAAGCTGTAGCCGCGGCGATGGTGTACTGGTTAATGGTCGCAACTTGCAGATAACGCTCGAGCCGGCTCGGCTGCATCTCCAGAGCGTGCGCTTCATCGCGTGCGATCTGCAAATTTGCCGTCGCTTCAGGATGATGCCGCTCCAACGCCAGCGCGCGTTCGTAATTCAAAATCGCGCCTCCAAAGTCGCTCGTCCGGAAGTAAGCGTTGCCGAGATCGTAAAACACGTTTGCGCTCCATTGACCTGCGCGAATCAGGGCCTCGTAGCCGGAGATCGCTTCTTTGAAGTGGCCTTGGGCGAATTCTTGGTTTGCTTTTGCAAATTCGGCGTCGGCTTGCGCGAAGCACGTCAACGGCAGACATGCGCACAAGAGAGTAATCACGATTCGCCGCCGAAACCCTGCGCATCGCGGTTCAATGGGGAGCGCGAGCATCCTGCTTGCTACGTTCGGCATGTTGCCGGACGGCTTTTCTAGCGTGCAGCATCCAGAGTCGCCGTGGTCGTCCACAAAAGCGCCGTTTTGGGTTCGCGGCAGAATGCCGCGCACAGCGTGCAACATGCCCGCGCTCCCCAGAAACGCGAACACGCGATTGATACTTTTTTCGTGATTCATGTCCGCAAATTTTCAATAAGCTCCAGCACCTCGCGGCGGTTTTCCGGCGAGATTGTTGCCGGACCGTTATGTGCTCCGCTGTATTGCCACTCGTCGCTTTGCTCGAACAAACGGCGCAGCTGATCGCGCGAGTCGGTATTCAATTTGAAAGTGTCCGCCGCAGTCTCCGCGTCCACCACGTTCGGATCGATTCCGCCGCCGCCGGATGCCAGCGCGGTTTTGAGCCGAACAACCCTGGAGGCTTCCGCATAATATTCTCGCGGTGATGCGGCGTTACGACGCAATTTGTGCATGAGTTCAGACGTTTCATGCTGCAGCGAAGCGATGCGCCTAGCCTCGCGATCGTCGATCCGCGCTCTTCGAATTTTCCAGCCTGCGAATCCAATCAATGCGAAGAGGGGAACCAACTGCGCGGTCCAAAAAACCGGACGCGTATAGAGCGGCGCGAATGATTCGACCGTTGCTGGTCGATCGGTCAGTTGATACAAAATGTCCTGCGGTTTCTCCGTACGTTGGGGAGCTACAGCTGCAACCGGGTGCGATGAAGGTGGTTGCGTCGCCGCGACGTTTTGCGTCGCAGCCGCTCCTCCTTGAACGGCGATCGCAATGGCCTCGCTGCGCAGTGTCACATATTGCTCTTTCGCTGGATCGAAATACGAGAATGCGAGCACCGGTAGAGCTTGTTTTTTCTCGTTAGGCGAAAGCACCGTCTCGAAAGTTTTTGTGCCGCTGATACCGACCTCATCGTCCTGCTTGAACTTTGCGGACGGTGGATATTTATGCCAGCCCCGCTCGTCCTCAACTACTGGCGCATTGACCCGGTCGAAATTGCCACGGCCCGAGATTTCACTTGTGACGGTGACAGGATCGCCCACCTGCACACTCTTGGGCTTTGCATCAGTCGTCATTGCAAAATTTCCAATCGCGCCTGAAAAACTCGCCGGCGCATTTGGCGGCAAGGGTTTTACTTCGAGTGCCACGGGGTCGCTCTTGATTTCTACCTCGCGTCGCTCACCAATTTGGGCGAACGGATTACTAAAGAATGGATCAGAGAAGGGGTCATCCAGATCGAACAGGTCGAACGGCGAGCGCGTACGAGATCGCGGTGCGCTTCGTGCTCGCGGAACTATCACTTGTGCCTTCGCCTTGACGGGACCAACCTCGAATTTTCCGGCGCGCGCCGCCGCGATTGCAGTCTTGTATGTGACCACGTCGTAAGGTCTGCCGTTGATCGTCTCTGAAGTTTGTCCGGATTGCTGTAATTTCTGGGCGGTGAATCCTTGTCCGTTGATTTCAGGTGGCTCGATAAGTCTTGGGCGAACGCGTGGGTCAAATCCCATGCGGATCTGAACAGGAACAATCTCGCCGACGTACGCGACTTTCTTCGGCACAATCAATTCGGCGAAAAGCAAATCGCTTGCGCTGATTGACTGGCTCTGTCGGCCACGACTCGGCCGCGCGCCAGACGAACTGCCCGGAGCGTCCGCAACGTTTAATATCAGTTCAGGGGTCCTCAGCAACTTGCCACCAGCACGAACAGTTTGCGGCGGAATCGCGAATCGACCACCTCTGAGCGGCAGGATTGTATAATTGTACGTGACGCTTGAACTGGTCGCGAAATTGTGTATTTCGAACTGTCGCGATTGTCCGGTTGCGTGAATCTCCAGACCATCGATCGAAATTTCTTCCGGTGGCTGTGCATCTCCAGGGCCGGTCACCTTGATTTGTAGGTCTACCATTTCGCCGACGGCGGTCTGTGAATTGCTCAACACTGCCGTGACACTCGGCGGATCGGCAAACGCCGAGCCGGAGGCGAGAATTGCAGCCAATATCCCAATCAGGAATGCGCGTCGCATTTTCCGATCAAACCTCGAACATCAACCTCCAAATTTCCAGTCACCAGTCGTTATAGACACGCCGCTTCACCTTGCGTTCATCAAGTTGAACTCGCGCCTCTTCGTCTTTCATGGACTCAAGCAGCGCCAGGGCCTGGCGTTCGCTCATCTGGCCCTCTTTCTCTGACTCGGCTTCGGTAATCTCAGCGTTTTTGTCAGGCGGTTTCTGCGATTTGTCTCCTCCCGCACCTTTCACTTCACCGGCGAATTTTTTCTGCGGAGACTGCGACGGAGTAGCAGGCGGGGGGGGATTTTCCTCGTCGCCTTCTCCTTCTCCCGGCGATGGCGAGGCCTCCTCATTTTCTCCTTCGCCCGGGGTCGGTGATTCTTCAGCCTGCCGTCGCCCGGGCGACGGCGAAGGCTGGTTGGTCTGCTGCTTTTCCGCGCCCGGCGACGGAGAAGGGCTTTCGCCGGGCTGTTGCTGCTGTTTCTTTTGTGGCTCGTTCTTTGCCTGTTGGTCTTTCTGGTTCGGAGACGTCGCTTGGGACTGCTGATCTTGCGATTTCTTTTGATCTTTTTGCTGCTGCTGACCCTGCCCTTGCTGCTGTTGCTGTTGGTCCTGCTGTTGTTGCTGCTGCTGGTTTTGCTGTTGTTGTTGATTTTGCTGCTGCTGTTGGTCCTGATTTTGCTGTTGCTGCTGATCTTGCTTGTTCTTTTGATTCTGTTTGTTCTTTTGCGGCGGGGATGGGGAAGGGGAGGGCTGTTGTTGCGATTTCTTGTTTTTTAACTCCTCGATCTTTCTTTTGACGTAATCGTAGTTGTCTTTGGCGTCCTTATTTTGGGGATCGAGCTTGAAGGTTTGCTCATAATGGTCGAGCGCATTCGTCCAATCGCTGAGCTTTTTGTCGTCGCTTTTCTCCGTTTCGCCATGCTGATAAAGCGTGTTGCCGAGATTGTAATGACCCTTGCTCTGCAAACCGGTATCTGGCGTCAACAAGGCCTGACTGAAAGATTCCAGCGCTTTGTTGTAATCCTTTAATTTGTAAGCGGCCGCGCCTGAATCGAATTGCAGCTTATCATCCGCGGGCGACTGCGGATGCGACTTCAAGGTCTGCTGAAATTGGCCGTAGGCGTCTTCGAATTTCCCATCACGGTACGCGTCAATTCCCGGGGCGGCGGCAAACGCGAATGACGAAAGGAAAATTAAGAGAGCGGCCGTTGCGCCGATGGCCTTGACAGGCCCGCTTGCACTGCTGTGTGTAGCATTGCGGGCAGGCGCAGCAACGTAGCGTCGTTCGCGCACGCGCTTCCGCTCAGAAATAAGGATGGACAACGCGAGAGCAATCAATGCCGCGCTCAGCGGCCACTCGTAACGCTCAATTGGCTGGCGCGACAAACGCACATCCATTTCAGCGGCCTGCAATTTTGCCAATCCTTCACTTTGAACTTGCTGCATCGTGCGGAGCCCACTTTCCAAATGAACATAAAACCCGCCGGTGGCCTGGGCAATTTCGCGCAAACGTTTGTCGTCCAGCTTCGATTTGACGACCTGACCCGCTGAATCCTTCACAAAGGCCGTTTGCCCATCGTCACCAATCACAGGAATAAGTGAGCCCTGCGGTGTTCCGACGCCCACCGTAAAGATCCGCACGCCGGCGTCAGCGGCTTCTTTTGCAGTTTTCACAGCGTCACCGCTTAATTCCTCGCCGTCGGTAAAGATGATGAGCGCTCGATTTCCTGTTGCGCTTTTGCCGAAGCTCTGCGTGGCAAGAGTGATAGCGCTGGAGATGTTGGTCCCGCCTTCGGGAATCGTCTTGGTATCCAGATCATTTATGGCCTCAACGACGGCGTCGTAATCGATCGTAAGTGGTGCTTGCAAAAACGCGCGCCCCGCAAAAGCAATCAGGCCAACGCGGTCGCCCTGGAGTTCATTGATCAAATCCTGGATCGCGAGTTTGACGCGGTCGAGCCGGTTCGGCTGCACGTCATTGGAAAGCATGCTGCGCGATGTGTCGACAGCGATCAGCAAATCGAGGCCTTTACGCTTTACATCCTGAAACGTGTAACCCCAGCGCGGTTGCGCGAGACTGACCAGCGCCAGGGAAAGCCCCAGCAACTGGAGGCCAAATCTGATTATGCGCCGCGGCCGATTTACCGTTCCCGCAAGCCGTGGCAGCAAACGCGCTGAGACGAACTCCTGCAGTCGCCTAAGACCGCGATGTTCCGCGCGGACAAAGAGCGCAATCAAGAGCGGGATGAGCAACAATCCCCAAAGCCATTCTGGTGTGCCAAAACTCATGGGTTCGTTAAATCGTTGAAGCGTTAAATCGTTGAAGCGGAGCACTCATGGCAGCTTTTTCCAGATCGTTTGGGATAATAAAATCTCCGCCAGCAGCAGCCCGCATCCGCTCATAAGACACAACGGAAAGAGATCGCGGTATTGCTGATATTTCTTTACGCTGACCGTCGATTTCTCCAGCTTGTCTACGTCGCCATAGATTTGCTCCAGCGATTTCGTATCGGTGGCTCGGAAGAATTTACCGTCCCCAATTTTCGCAACCTCCCGCAGACCGCTCTCATTAAACTCTACGCGCTGATTTTCGTAGAGAATGTTGCCCAGCGCATCGGTAAGCGGTCCGCGGGTAGTGAAGATCGGCGCCGGAGCAATTCCGTTGATACCAGCTCCAATGGCGTAGAAATGAATCTTTAGTGCTTTCACTGCCTCAGCGGCAGTGTTGGGTGGAATCTTGCCGGCGTTGTTTTCTCCATCGGTCAACAGGACGAGCACGCGACTTTTTGAATGTTTATCATTTAGCCGGTTGGCAGCCGCTGCCATGGCCGATCCGATCGCAGTACCGTCTTCGACGAGTCCTATCCGCACTCGATCGAGATTTTGTAAAAGCCAATCGTGATCCAGCGTCATTGGGCTGACGACATAAGGACGACCGGCGAATGCAATGATTCCGATCCGATCGTTCGGCCGTCCCTCGATAAATTTACGTGTGACTTCGCGGATCGCATCGACGCGCGTCGCTTCTTGTCCACCGATCGTAAAATCTTTTGTCAGCATTGAGCCAGAGACATCGAGCACGAGCATGATGTCGATCCCGCTGGCTTCTACTTGGGTGAGACTCCTGCCGAGCTGCGGTCGCGCAAGCCCAACCACGAAAATCGCAAGCGAAGCGAGCAGCAATGCTCGCAGAATTTTCCCTGCGCGCGCGGCGCTTTGTTTTCCCATTGCCCGAAGATTCGCTGTGGATGAATAAGTCAGCGCTGCAGCCCGTCCCCGTTTTCCACGCAAATATGCCAGCAACGGAATCGCCAGTAGCAATAGCAGCAGCCACGGGCGCGCGAACGTCAAAGCGCTGTTTGGCATCAGCCAATCAAACAGTGGCAAGTTGACCTCCTTTCACAAAACGGATCGCTTCTTCCAATAGCAATTCGCTGTCCGAGGCTGTCGCTTCGTATCGTGCGAACTTGATCAAATCGCACCGGTTCAAGAAATCTTCGAGTAGCGATTTTTCGTCGGTGGAAAACGGGGATGCCTTCGCCACCGCCGTGAGAAACTCGATCGACGTTTGCCGCGTTGCCGGCAGACCGTACTGCTGCGTCATGTATTTTCGCAAGATGTCCGATACGCGGATGCTGAACTGATACGGACTCATCTTTTCAATTTCGCGGCTAATTCGATCAAGCTCTTCGAGCGCGATCTCGCGCGGCAATTTCGGCGGCGCGGGCGGTTTGCGACGCCTCGCGAACAACCACACCACGAGACCAAGAAGCGAGAGCGCAACAAATGCGATCACAAAAACCAGCCAGGGCGGAATCAGTGAATAATCTACCGGAGGCGCAATGTCGTGGAATTCTTCGGCGGCGAGCACTAAGAGCACCGGAGTGATGGAGTAGTGGAGTAATGGACTATTGGAAGGCCGATTCATTTCACTCCTGCCGCTTGCCCTCATCGAACTCCGAGCCGGCGGCCGCGTTGTTTAAAGAACGAGCGGAGCGACGGCAAATAATCCTTCCCGGTTTGCAGAGTGATCGCATCAATATTATTTCGCCGAAGCGTGCGGGAAAGTTCCGCCTCGCTTCCATCGACAAAGTCGGTAAACAGAGCCCGCGTCCTGCGATCGGCAGTGTTGATCTCGACCTGTTCCCCGGTCTCGGCGTCCTCCAATGTAATGATGCCGATGTTCGGCAACACTTTCTCTCGTTCGTCGTGGATCTGAATGGCTACGAAATCGTGCCGCCGCCCACTCACTGCAAGCGCGCGCGAGAAATCGGGCGCCTGAAAATCGGAGATGAAAAAAACGACCGCGCGTCGTGTCACGATCTTGTTCAGGTAATCAAGTGCCAGCGCCGGCTCTGTGCCGCGTCCCTGCGGTTGGAAAAACAGAATCTCGCGGATGAGTCGCAGGGTATGAGATCGGCCTTTTTTTGGTGGGATAAAAAGCTCGACGCGATCAGTGAAAAGGATCAGCCCGACCTTGTCATTGTTCCTGATCGCGCTGAAAGCGAGCAAACAGGCAACCTCCGCAGCCAGCTCGCGTTTGGATTGTGTTGTGCTGCCAAAATTCCCTGAAGCACTGACATCCACAACCAGCATCACTGTTAGTTCGCGCTCCTCAGTGAACTTTTTCACGAACGCGTTGCCCATTCGTGCCGTCACGTTCCAATCGATTGAGCGAATCTCATCGCCCGGCTGATACTCGCGAACATCTTCAAAATTCATGCCGCGGCCTTTGAAGACACTGTGATAATCGCCCGCGAAGGCAGTCTCGACTAAACCGCGTGTTTTAATTTCGAGGGTTCGAATCTTTTTTAGGATTTCGGTTGTGTCCATCACGCGTGAGAAGTGATTGGTGAGATGTGAGAAGTGCTCACACGAAGAACTCTTCGAGTTGGGACGACTCGTTGCTCGTCGACTCCTTTTCTTCTACGCGTGAAATTGCTCGATAATCTGTCGCTGGAGAATGCTTACAGAAGTCCTCCGCGCGGTCGATCATGCGTGAGAGCATTCGACAGATGACGATGCAATTCGAGTCAACTTCGTTGAATTTGTCATCTGACAGGTACTTCGAGTCGCGTGCATCGTCCAACCATGAATGCGTCTCTGTCGCTTCACCTAGCGCTTCATCGAGTTTATTAACAAACACTGCTTTGTAACGGCGCCGGCCCCAAGCCTCAGCGATCATCGCCTTCACCGCGCGTGAGCTGCGGCGAATCTGATCCGTCAGTGAATAGCGTTCTTCAGCTGGAAATTGGCGGCTGAGTTCAAAAATCTTCTGCGCAGTTTCTCGAGCTTGCCGATAAACATTCAGATCCGGAAATGACTTTGCGATAGCCATCAACACCTCTCACTTCTCACGAATCACCTCTCACTGGGGTCAGGGAACAGGCAATCCGGCAAAGATCCGCTCGATGATGGTCTCGCTCGTGACCGCTTCCGCCTCGGCTTCATAACTGACAATGATGCGATGCCGCAAGACGTCGGGGCCGATGCTTTTGACGTCCTGCGGTGTGACGTAACCGCGGCCGTTTAAGAACGCGTGCGCCCGCGCGCCGAGCGCAAGATAAATTGTGGCGCGCGGCGAAGCGCCATAACGAATGAGACCTTCCAATCGCAGGTTGTACGCGGCTGGCTCGCGCGTCGCCCAGACAACGTCCACGATGTAGTCCTTCACGCGGTCATCGATGTAGATGCTGTTAACCACGTCGCGTGCTGCGATGATTTGTTTGGGGTCAATCACTGCATTTACCCGTAAATCCGGCGCCGAAGTGGCCATCAAATCGAGAATGTTTCGCTCCTCGGATTTTCGTGGATAACCAATATTCAATTTGAACATGAAGCGGTCGAGCTGTGCTTCGGGCAATTGGTAAGTCCCCTCCTGTTCAATCGGGTTTTGCGTTGCCAGAACGAGGAACGGATCGGATAGAGGGTATGTTTGCTCGCCAATCGTGACCTGCCGCTCCTGCATCGCCTCTAGCAATGCGCTTTGAACTTTTGCCGGCGCGCGATTGATTTCGTCGGCCAGAATCAGATTGGAAAAAATCGGACCGAGTTTGGTCGTAAATTCCCCGGTGCGTGGGTTGTAAATTAGTGTGCCTACTAAGTCTGCCGGCAAAAGATCGGGCGTGAACTGCAATCTTTGAAACCCAGTCTGGATACACGCGGCCATTGTTTTGACTGTGAGCGTTTTGGCCAAACCGGGAACGCCTTCGAGCAGGAGATGACCGTTGGCGAGCAGCCCGAGCAGAAGCCGATCCACTAAATACTTCTGTCCCACAACAACGTGAGCAACTTGCTCGCGGATCGCCGGAATCCATTGCCCCAGCTCCCGCACTTCCTGCGTAATTTCCTGCGTCGATTTCATACGGTCTGGTCAGACATGTACGGCTGCGAGAACGTTCGATCAAGGTGCTGCAACTTTCTGCCTTGCCGTAATCGATCAAGAGCCAGTGTAATATTTCACGATCGGCGACCCCTCTGGCCTGCTGCATATTTCGCCCGCAAACGCCGCGTGCGTGGTGTCGCCCGTCCCACATTCCCGGTGCGCGGACGCAGCGTTAAAATGATTGGCAGGCCGGGATACGGTTCTGCTTTGCGAAGCCGAGCTTCAAGATAGCGACGATACGTTTCAGTCATCAAACTCGGATCATTGACGAAGAGAACGAACTCTGGCAACTGGAGGAGCGACGTCCCGCGAGTCCCTCCCGACGTTCCTGCTGCGCCCGAGAATTGCGGCGTCGCCGGAGCTCCGCCCTCCAGTGGATGATCTTGTTTCCCGCTCGTTTGCGTAGCGTACAACAGTTTAAGCCGCCGCCCTTTTACCATTGGCGGTGGATTGGCTTCGAACGCTTGTCGGAGCAACCGGTTCAATATTCCGGTGCCGATGCGCTGCCGCATTGCGCGTTGGACTTCTTCGATCATCGCAAAGAGGTCGTCTATGTTTTCGCCAGTGGGCGCGGACGTGATCAGCATCGGTGCATGTTCAAGGAAGAAAATTCTCTGGCGCGTTTCCTCGACAACTTGCCTGGCTGCTTGTTTTTCTCGACGTCCTGGCCTGATCAAATCCCATTTATTCAAGACAATAATCGCTGGTTTGCGCGCCTTTTGAATCAATCCCGCGATCCGTTTGTCCTGGGCGGTGACGCCCAACGTAAGATCGACAACGAGCACACACAGATCAGCGCGGCGAATACTTCGCTCTGCGCGCATAACGCTGAAGACCTCAACCGAACTCGAATGTTTGCCTCGGCGTCGGATCCCTGCAGTATCGATCAAGACGAACTTCCGGCCGTCGCGCTCGTAAAGAATGTCAACGGCATCGCGCGTGGTTCCGGGCAACTCGCTCACGATCGCACGCTCTCCGCGCACAATGGAATTAATGAGCGAAGATTTACCGACATTTGGCCGGCCGACGATGGCCACTGCTAGTGATTCGTGACTCGCGACTCGCGACTCGCGAGGGTGCGACGGAAGGCGCCGTTCGATTTCTTCCAACAAGTCGGAAATCCCGCGATCATGTTCGGCACTGATTGAAAAGCTGGGTTCGAAACCTAACGAATCGAATTCTGCCTCCAGCGCCTCGTGTTTCTCGTTATCAATCTTGTTAATCACAAGCACGACTGGCTTTCGCGATTTGCGCAGTGAGCGCGCAAGCTCTTCATCGATAGGCGACAAGCCTTCTTTTGCGTCGACAACGAATAGCAGAAGATCGCTCTTGCCCAGCGCTTCTTCTGCAGTGCGGCGCACTTGCACCCTCAATTCAGATTCACCGGCCCCGAAAATTCCGCCCGTGTCCCAGACTGTGAACGGCTGTGCGCCTCGGTTGCAAGTGGCCGAAATGCGGTCGCGTGTAATTCCGGGCTGATCATGAACAATGGCAATCTTCCGGCCGACGAGGCGATTGAACAATGCAGATTTGCCTACGTTTGGCCGCCCGACAATTGCGACATTCGGTAGTGTATCCGCGTCATTCACTGCATCTAGGATTTCGCCGGATTCGCATGGCCCGCAGCCTGCAATTGCCGGACCCCATCTGTCACGTAAACGATTCCGGAGATCGCAGTGAAAAAGCCGGCCGCAATCACAATGTAGAGGAGGGGAAGCAGGCGCACCTGCAGCATGACCCAGCCGATAGCGACCATCTGTAAAACGGTCGCGACTTTTCCGGTCCAACTAGGTTTCACGTGTACTTTCCCAATGAGGAAATACAGGATGCCTGCGCCAACGAAAAGAATGGCATCACGCGAAATCACAAGAACCGGGAACCAGGTCGGAAAACTCCCGTACTCAGGGTCGAGCTCGCTCCAGTTGCTAATGCTTAAGGTGATGATGCCGCTGAGCAGCAACCCTTTATCGGCAATTGGATCGAGAACGACTCCCAGTGAGCTGCGCTGATTGTAGTGACGCGCGACGTATCCGTCCAACCCGTCACTCAATGAGGCAATCAGGAAAATCGCGATGGCGGTGAAACGTTCCCACTCTACAGGCGCGCCGCGCTGGACGCTTTGGCCGTAATAGATCGCCATTGTGACGAAAGCGGGAATCATCAAAATTCGAACAATGGTGATTTTGTTGGCAGTGGTCATAAGGCGCGGGTGCGCAAGCAAATTGTAGGGCGATTGGTTCGCTCGCGCCAGCGACCTCACACCTCCCCGCTTCCCGCGTATGTCGCTTGGCCCGGCCCGACTCCATTTTGTTAACTCCGAAAGATTTCGGAGTTGCCACAGACGCCCTACAATCAGCCTGTGTTGTTTCCGCGCTGCGAATCCAGCTTGGCGCAAATTAAATTTATGCCGCAGCGGCTGCCGCGTGCCGGCCTTCGGCGAATTCTTCGATCATTTTCCTGTTAAATGCAGGGATGTCGTCAGGCTTTCGGCTGGAAACCAATCCGTTATCCACGACTACTTCCTCATCTACCCAGCGCGCGCCCGCGTTGCGCATGTCGACCTGGATCGCCGGCCACGATGTCATTTTTCTGCTGCGAACAAGGTCCGCACTCATCAGCACCTGCGGTCCGTGACAAATGGCCGCCACCGGTTTGTGTTCCCGGAAAAAGTGCCGTGCGAATTCAAGCGCGTTCTGGTCCACGCGAAGCGCATCTGGATTAAACAGCCCGCCCGGGATCATAAGCGCGTCGAATTGCTCCGACCGCGCGTCTTGCACCGTAAGATCGACATCGAACTTGTCGCCTTTGTCTGCGTGATTCGTCCCCTGAATTTTGCCGGGTTTCAACGAAACGATTTTTGTTTCCGCCCCGGCTTCATCGATCGCCTGACGCGGTTTTGTCATTTCCACCTGTTCAAAGC